>Ga0247704_1000004_pt1 | contig 80555 bp, 82 predicted proteins | sample 41W_NmetaG_FD_189042 | JGI IMG/M metagenome (GOLD analysis project Ga0247704, IMG submission 189042) | Soil microbial communities from hillslope of Landscape Evolution Observatory, University of Arizona, Oracle, AZ, United States - 4-1-W_N | ecosystem: Engineered > Artificial ecosystem >...
CCCCCGCCCCCGGCGCCCGTGGCCGAACCGCCCGTCGACATGCCGCCGCTCGACCTGCCGCCCAGCAACGTCGACGCCCTGTTCGCCCGCATCCGGGCCGGCGAGGAGGGGCTGGCCGGCGATGACCTCGACTCGCCGGAGGCCGCCGCCGGGGAGCCGCCCGTCCCCGAGGCCGTCGACCCGAGCGCCGAACCGCTCGACCCGATCACCAGCGAGCAGGCCCTGGAGGGGCGCGACGAGCTGCTCGACAACCTCGAGGCGGGCCTGACCCGGGCGCTGAAGCGGGTCCTGCAGGACGAGCAGAACGAGGTGCTCGACAGCCTGCGCCGCCTCGGGGGCGGTGCGGGTCTCGAGCTGCTGCCTCGGGGCGACGCCCACGTCGCCGCCTACCGTGACGCCGCCCTCCCCTGGCTGCAGCAGGCGGCCCGGGCCGGGATCGCCTTCGTGACCGATCCCGGGGCCGGCGGGCCGGCCGAACCGGACCTTCCACCCCTCGACGGCCAGGCCGTGGCGTTGGCCATCGAGGTGGTCCAGCCCTTGCGGGAACGGCTGGCTCGGGCCGTCGGCCGCGCCGACGACGGCGACGACGCCACCGTGATCGAGGAGCACCTTCGGGCGGTCTACCGCCAGTGGAAGGTCCAGCAGGTCGAGGAGTGCGCCCGCCACGGGGCGCTCACGGCGTTCAACGTCGGGGCCTTCGCGGCCACGCCGCCGGTCGCCGCGCTGCAGTGGCTGGTCGACGACGACGGCCACTGCCCGGACTGCGACGACAACGCGCTGGCCGGTCCCACCGCCAAGGGCGAACCCTTCCCCACTGGCCAGCTCCATCCGCCGGCCCATCCCGGCTGCCGCTGCCTCCTCCTGCCCGTCGGCGCGTAGGCTTCCCGACCGCACGACCGAGCGGTCCCGGAAGGACGAGAGTGCGCGCACCCACCGACATAGCCGCCCGCCGGCGCCGCCCGCACCGGGGCCGCATCCTCCTGGTGCTGGTGGCCGTCGCCCTCTTCCTGGTCCTCGTCTCCATCCGGGGCATCGCCGGCTTCTACACCGACTACCTCTGGTTCGACGAGCTGAACCTCACCTCGGTGTGGCGCTCGGTGCTCGGCGTCAAGATCGCCCTCGGCGTCATCTTCACCCTCCTCTTCTTCGCCCTGCTGTGGGCCAACCTGGCCATCGCCGACCTCATCGCCCCCACCTTCCGGCCGCTCGGGCCGGAGGAGCAGCTCATCGAGCGCTACCACGACGTAGTGGGCCAGCGGACCGGCATGGTCCGGGTGGCGGTGGCCGCCGCCTTCGCCCTCATCGCCGGCCCGGGTGCCGCCAGCCAGTGGAACTCCTGGACGTTGTTCCGCAACCACGTGCCGTTCGAGGCACGCGACGCCCTGTTCCAGAAGGACATCGGCTTCTACGTGTTCCAGCTGCCGTTCGCCAAGTTCGTCGTCGACTGGCTGTTCGCCTCGCTGGTGATCGTCGCCATCATCACCGCGGTCGCCCACTACCTGAACGGGGGCATCCGCTTCCAGACGCCCATGCAGAAGGTCACCCCCCAGGTGAAGGCCCACCTGTCGGTGCTGATGGCCGTGCTCGCCATCCTCAAGGCGGTCGACTACTACCTCGAGAAGTTCGAGCTCCTGTACTCCTCCCGGGGCGTGGTCCAGGGGGCGGGCTACACCGACGTCAAGGCTCAGCTCCCGGCCATGCAGCTGCTGCTGGGCATCTCGCTGATCGCCGCCGCCCTGTTCATCTACAACATCTTCCGGCGGGGCTGGGTGCTCCCGGTCATCGCCTTGGGCCTGTGGGCGATGGTGTCGGTCGTCGTCGGAGCGGCCATCCCCGCCGCCGTCCAGCAGTTCCGGGTCCAGCCCACCGAGTCGTCCAAGGAGCGGCCGTACATCGACCGCAACATCAAGGCCACCAAGGCCGCGTTCGGGTTACGCGACGTCGAGATGAACGACTTCGCGGCCAACAACACGGTCACCAACGGCGACCTGGCGGAGAACGCGGCCACCATCGAGAACGTCCGCCTCTGGGACCCCGACCGCCAGATTCTGGGGCAGACGTACAACCGACTCCAGCAGATCAGGAACTTCTACCGCTTCAACGACGTCGACATCGACCGGTACGTGATCGACGGGAAGCTCCGCCAGGAGCTGATCTCGGTCCGGGAGCTGAACATCGCGGGCATCCCCTCGCCGTCCTGGGTGAACCAGCACCTCGTCTACACCCACGGGTACGGCGCGGTGATGACACCGAGCAGCGCGGTGGAGCCCGACGGCAAGCCGGCGCTGCAGCTCAAGGACCTGCCCCCGACGGGCACCCCCAGGATCGAGCAGCCGGCGGTCTACTACGGGCAGGTGATCGGCGGCTACGCCATCGTCAACACCAAGCAGAACGAGATCGACTACAGCGAGGCCGACGGCACCAACCACACCACCCGGTACACGGGCAGCGGGGGCGTCAAGATCGACTCGTTTCTCCGCCGGGCCGCGCTGTCCCTGCGCTTCGGCGACATCAACCCGCTGATCTCGGACTTCGTGACGTCGGAGTCGCGGGCCATCTACGTGCGCGACATCGACGAGCGGGTCCGCAAGGCCGCCCCGTTCCTGCGTTTCGACAGCGACCCGTACCCCATCGTCTACCAGGGCCGGATCCAGTGGATCTACGACGCCTACACGACGACCAGCCGCTACCCGTACAGCCAGTCGGCCGACACGTCCAGGCTGTCGCCCAACAGCGACCTCAACGCCAACTTCAACTACGTGCGGAACTCGGTGAAGGTCCTCATCGATTCCTACACCGGCAAGATGACGTACTACATCGTCGACCAGGGCGACCCCATCGTCCGGGCGTGGCGCAAGGCGTTCCCCAGGCTCTTCACCGACGGCGTGGAGATCGACCCGGAGCTGCGCCGGCACTTCCGGTACCCCGAGGACATGTTCCGCGTCCAGACGAACATGTTCGGCCGCTACCACATCTCCGACGCCGGCGACTTCTACAACAACACCGACGCGTGGGACATCGCCCAGGAGCCCGGCGCGGTCAGTGCCGCCGTCCCGCTTGTCCCCGCCACCAACGCGGCCGGCCAGCCCACCCAGGCCCGGGAGTCCCGGATGGACCCCTACTACCTGCTGATGCGACTGCCCGACGAGCAGCAGGAGGACTTCCTGATCCTCCAGCCGTTCGTGCCCAGGTCGCGCGACGACAGCGTGAAGGTCCTGAGCGCCTTCATGGTGGGCAAGAGCGACCCGGACAACTACGGGGAGCTGGCGGCCTACGTGATGCCGCGGAACCGTCAGGTCGACGGCCCTGCCATCGTCAACGCCCTGATCAACCAGCAGCCGGAGGTGTCGGAGCAGATCACCCTGCTGAACACCGCGGGGTCGAACGTCCGGCTCGGGAACCTGCTCCTCATCCCCATCGAGCAGTCGCTGCTCTACATCCGGCCGCTGTACGTGGAGGCCGAGGGCACGCCGGTGCCGCAGCTCAAGAAGGTCATCGTCGTCTATGGCGACAAGGTGGTCATGCGCGACTCGCTGCGGGAGGCGATCACCACCATCTTCCCGGGCAGCGCCCCGCAGACGCTGGAGCAGCAGGGCACGGGCCAGCCGTCCCCGCCCGTGACCGGCGGGCAGACCCCGCCCCCGGGTGGCACCACCGCGCCGCTGCCGACCAGCGTGGGCGACCTCCTCACCGAGGCCACCAACAAGTTCACCGCCGCCGAGGAGGCGCTCAAGGCCGGCGACCTGGCCGGCTACCAGCGGAACACGAACGAGGCCAAGGATCTGGTCCGCCGGGCGTCGGACGCGGCCCGGTCCCCGGCATCACCGACCACGACCACCACTCCGCCGACCACGAGACCCACGGCGTAGGTGTAGGCTGGGTTGATCCGCCGCGGGGTGGAGCAGTCTGGTAGCTCGTCGGGCTCATAACCCGAAGGTCGCAGGTTCAAATCCTGCCCCCGCCACCAAGAAAAGAGCAGGTCAGGGCCGGTCCGAGAGGATCGGCCCTTCCCTTTGGTGGCGATCTTCTACCGGATCTTCTACCGGGCGGTGCGGAACGTCCCGCCACCGGGCGGCTTCCGGCTGGCGGGAGAGCATCGCGAAGAAGCGCTTCGAGACCTCCGGGCGCGTATGGAGCAGCAGCCTCGCCGACCTCCGACGCCTGCCGGCCATGACGCACCGTAGGGGCCCGGACTTATCAAAAGTGATAAGCTCGTCCCATGTCGCGCAAGGTCAGTCCTGTTGGAAGCACCGCTGAACAGGCGGCCTCGCGCCGGGCCGCCCGCAGTCCTGAATACCGGGCCCAGCAGGCCGGTCGGGAGGGCGTACGGGAGATCGCGTGGCTCCTCACCAAGTACCGGATGGAGAAAGGCCTGAGCCAGGAGCAGCTGGCTGAGCTCGTCGGCACGAGCCACTCACAAATCTCCCGTATCGAGAGCGGTCGGCACCGGACGAACCTGGACACGCTGTCTCGCATCGCCCACGCGCTCGACATGCGGATGGTTGTCGGATTCGAGACGACCACGTCGGGAGGGCGCACCAAGCGGGACCTCGTCGCCTTGTAGGGCCTACTCGTCGGCCTCGGCTACCCAGCGATGCTTCACGCCCGTTCCTCATTGCGAGGGCTACATCCACCAGGCCCCGTCGCGCCCCGCCGTGACGCCGCCGAGACGGCCCTCGCCGGCGAGCGAACGTGACGCGTCGCGAGGGCCGGGTGCCGGTGCCACTGGACCACGGGCGTGCCGGTGGGTGGGCTGCCGCACCCAGCTTGACCGGCGACGAGCGAGACCAGGTCATTGCACGACACCACGATGAGCGGAGTCCCAGCGGTGCGCGAGCTCAGGTCATGGCGCCGGGAGCGAGCCCGGCGGTCTCACCGCCGTCGGCGATGAACTCGGCGCCGGTCGAGAAGCTCGACTCGTCGCTGGCCAGGAACACGACGAGGTTGGACAGCTCGATGGGCTGGCCGACACGGCGGAGAGCGACGTGCTTCTGCGGGGTGTCGAGGTTGTCGGTCATCGGCGTCGCGATCACACCGGGGTGCACCGAGTTGGCCCGCACGTCATGGGCTCCGAGGTCGAGCGCGACCGACTTGGTGAGCCCACGTACGCCGAACTTGGCTGCGCTGTAGCCGGGCAGCGCGGTGTAGCCCTGGATGCCGGCCGTCGAGGAGATGTTGATGATCGAGCTCGGCGCACTCGCCATGAGGGCGTCAACGGCGGCGTTGATGCCGTTGAAGACGCCGGTGAGATTGATCGCAATGATCGTGTCCCATTGCGAGGCTGTGTACTCGCCGATGGTGCCGAAGTTGGCGATGCCGGCGTTGTTCACGAGCACATTCAGCTTGCCGAACCGCTCGAGCGCCGTGGCGACGGCAGCGGCCCAGTCATCGCGGCTGGTGACGTCGAGGTGGACGTAGACGGCGGCGTCCCCGAGCTCGGCGGCGAGGGCGTCGCCCTCGGCATCGAGAATGTCGCCGAGAACGACCTTGGCACCCTGCGCGATCATGGCCCGGGCGTGGCTGGCGCCCATGCCGCGGGCCCCTCCCGAGATGAGGGCGACCTTGCCCTCGAGCCGGGTGCCGGTCGGGTACGTGGTGGTGTTTGTCATGGCACACTCACTTTCGGTTGCGGCGCAGTCTCGCGCCGGATGGCGGGAAGGACGTCAGTGGCGAGCAACTCGATCGAGCGGGCGGCGTCGGCGAAGGGTAGGCCCCCGAGGCCGACCTGGGCCAGGAAGCGGTCGTGGCCGAGCAGCTCGTGTTCCCAGAGGATCTTGTCGACGACCTCTTGCGGGCTTCCGGCGAACAGCGCGCCGCGAGGGCTCGCCCAGGCGTCGAAGGCGTCCCGGGGGAGCACCTGGCCCCGGGCGCTCGGCATGTTGTTGCCGATATAGCGCGAGTAGTAGGGGTAGAAGGTGTCCCGGGCGCCCTGGGAGGTGGGCTCGACGTAGAAGTGACTGGTGACCCCCACTCGGACCGAATCGGGGGCATGCCCGGCGCCGGCAGCGGACGTGCGGTAGAGGTCGGCGAGCGGGGCGAACCGCTCGGGTTGGCCGAGGATGGCCAGGTACAGCGGCAGCCCGTTGTGTCCGGCGCGCACGACGCTGGCGGGAGTGCCGCCGACGGCGATCCACACCGGCAGTTCGTCCTGCACCGGGCGCGGGTAGACGCCGGCGTCAACGAGCGGTGGCCGGTGCGTGCCGGTCCAGGTGACCCGCTCGTGGCGGTTGAGACGCAGGAGCAGGTCGAGCTTCTCCTCGAACAGCTCGTCGTAGTCGGCGAGGTCGTAGCCGAACAGCGGGAACGACTCGGTGTAGGCGCCGCGCCCGGCCGTGATCTCGGCCCGGCCGCCTGAGATGAGGTCGACAGCGGCGAAATCCTCGAACACCTTGACCGGATCGGCGGTGGACAGCACGGTGACGGTGCTGGTGAGACGGATCCGCTTGGTCGCCTGGGCGACGGCGGCGAGGACCACGGGCGGGGAGGCGATGGCGAAGTCGGGGCGGTGGTGCTCCCCGACGCCGAATACGTCGAGTCCGGCCTGGTCAGCGAGCGTGGCAAGGCCGATGAACTCCCGCAGCCGCACGGCGGGGTCGATCGGGCGGCCGGTGAGGGGGTCGGCGGTGATCTCGCCGAAGGTGAACAGCCCGATCTCGAACGGACGCGTGGCGCTCACCGGTTGCTCCTTGTCGTCGCAGCGACGTCGAGAAGCCGGCGGTGCAGCTCGCCGACGGCGCCGGCGAAGGCGGCGCCGCCGCTGACGCCGACGAGGACGACCGGCCGTCCCGCGGCGATGTCGTCGTCGAGCCAGGTGCGGAACCAGGCCATGGTGCCGGCGAGCGACTCGGCGACGGGCCGGCCGCTGCCGCGGTTGGCGAACCAGGCGTAGCCGCCGCCCGCGGCGATGGGGGCGCGCCCGGCGGCGTCGTCGAGGTCCTCGGCGAGGTGGTCAGTGAGGGTTGCGATGTCGGCCTCATCGGAGCCTCGCCCGTGGAGCAGGACGACGAGCGGGCGTTCGCCGCCCTGCTGGCCACGCCACGCCACGACCGGCGGTGCGAAGGTGGTCATGACGATGCCTCCTCGGTGTCGACGCCGATCTGGCCGGCGGTGCGGACCGCGCTCCAGCGGCGGACCTCGCCGTCCAGGTCGAGGTGGTCGATCGGCGCCGCGTGCTCGTAGGGGCCCCACTGGTCGCGCGGGAGCATCCACATGACCTCGAACTCGTTGCCGTCGGGGTCGGCGCCGTACAGGCTCTTGGTGGCGCCGTGGCTGGACTCGCCGGTGTAGGCGCCGGCTTCCAGCAGCGTGTGGCGAGCGGCGGCGAGCTCGTCGATGGTGTCGAGCTGCCAAGCGAGGTGGTACAGGCCGATCGCGCCACGGCGCTTGGGGCCGCCGGCGATGCCGACTCCGAACAGGCCGAGGTCGTGGTGGTTGCCCGAGCGCGGCAGCCGCAGGAAGGCGGCGTTGGCGCGGGGTTCGCGGGCGATGACGTCCATGCCGAACACATCGGTGTAGAAGCGCACCGACCGGTCGAGGTCGGCGACGAACAGCACGGCGTGGTTGAGGCGAACGGGTGAGATGGCCATGGCAGGTCCTTTCACGACGAGAGGTGCCCGCCCGTGCCGGCGGCCGAGCCGGCCCGGGCAGGCGATCGGGTAGCGGTCAGCCGGCGTCGGTGCGGATGGCGGATACCTCGAACTCGAGGAGCACCTTCTCGCTGACCAGCACGCCGCCAGCCTCGAGGGCGGCGTTCCAGCTGACGCCCCAGTCCTTGCGGTTGACGGTTGTCTTGCCTTCGAACCCGATCCGGGTGTTGCCGAAGGGGTCGACGGCGGTGCCGGTGTACTCGAAGTCGACGGTCACCGGCCGGGTGACGCCCTTGATGGTGAGGTCGCCGATCACCCGGTAGTTCTCGGCGTCGACCTGCTCGACCGCCGTCGAGGTGAAGGTGATCTCCGCGTAGTTCACCATGTCGAAGAAGTCGTTGCTCTTCAGGTGCGCGTCGCGATCGGCGTTGCGGGTGTCGATGCTGGCCGCCTGGATGGTCAGCGCCAGGCGCGAGTTGGCCGGGTTCCCGGCGTCGAAGTAGCCCGAGCCGTCGAACTCGTTAAACGAGCCGCGCACCTTGGTGACCATGGCGTGGCGAGCCACGAAGCCGATCCGGCTGTGGGTCGGGTCGATGGTGTAGGTGCCGGCCAGGGTGGCGGGGACGGTCGTGGTGGTCATCGTCTGCTCCTCGAAACTTGGTGGACACGTCCTCTAACATGGTGGATGTGTCATCTATTCCGGTGGTACCATGAGGACCATGTCGAAGGTCCGGTGGCTGACCGAGCGGGAGGAGCGGGCCTGGCGCGCCCTGCAGTTCATGCAGATGCGCCTCGAGGGGGAGCTCGCCCGCCAGCTGGCCGCGGACTCGGGCCTCTCCTATCCGGACTACCTCGTGTTGGTGACGCTGACCGACCGGCCCGACGGACGCATGCGGCTGTTCGAGCTCGCCGGCGTCCTCGGTTGGGAGAAGAGCCGCGCCTCCCATCACGTGGGGCGCATGGTCGACCGGGGCCTGGTGACGAAACAGAAGTGCGACTCGGACCGCCGCGGGTTCTACGTCGTCCTCACCGCCCGAGGCCGCCGCGAGATCGGGGCAGCCGCTCCCGGGCATGTGGCCGCGGTGCGCCGCCTGTTCGTCGACCGTCTCACCCCCGAACAGCTCGACGCCCTGGGCGACGCCGCCGAAGCGGTCCTCGCCGCCTTCGACGAGCCGACCCACGACCAGCCCGACCAGCACGGCGTATGAGCGCGAACATGACGCCATGAGCGACCGGCGCGAGCCCGTGACGATCCTGGTGTTCTCGGCGTCGCAGCGTGGCGAGTCGCTCAACACCCGCCTCGCCCGGCTTGCCGCCGATGCCATCGAGCGCCATGGCGCCACCGCAGATCTGGCGTCGATGCGCGAGTTCGACGGACCCTCCTACGACGGTGATGTCGAGGCGAGCGACGGCATGCCGCCAGGGCCACAGGCGTTCCGGGAGCGGCTGGAGGCCGCCCACGGGTTCATGATCGCCTCACCGGAGTACAACGCCTCCATGCCCGGCGTGCTCAAGAACGCCATCGACTGGGTCTCCCGTGCCCGGCCGCAACCGTTCAACGAACGCCATGGTCTCCTCGTCTCCGCGTCACCGTCGATGGTGGGCGGCAACCGGGGCCTGTGGTCGCTCCGGGTCCCGCTCGAGCACCTCGGCGCCCGCATTTATCCCGATATGTTCTCACTGGCTCAAGCCCACAGTGCGTTCGACGACACCGGCCACATCGCCGACGAACGGCTCCGCGGGCGCTTCGACGACACCATCGCCAACTTCCTGGATCTCGTCGAGGCATCGACCCACTACCCGTGCGTCAAGCGCGCCTGGGTCGAGTTCCTCGGCGAACCCGCCGACCCGGCCGTCGACCGCGTCGACCCGTGAGCGGCCCGATGTGGGGGACCGCCGGCGAGGAAATCGCCAGAGCGAGGCAAAGGGGCGGCGATGGCGGCGAAGGGCTAGGTCGACAACCCCTCTCCAAGACGGGCTCCTCTAGCCTGCGCCCGAGCGTTCTGACGTCCCCGCCGCCGGCGGCGCGACAGGCGCGCCGGGCGGTGGCCGTGAGCTCCGTGGGCCTCACCCTTCTTGCGGCCCGCGGTCTCCCACTCCTCCTTGGGCTTGTTCTTGGAGAACGGCGCCGACTGGCGTTTCCCCGAGCGGTGCACCTCCTCAAGCAGCCGTTCCAGCTCGGCGATACGGGCGTCCAGGGTCTTTCCACGCGATCCACGACCGGCAGCGCGACGATGGCATGCCTCTTGGCGTCCAGGTTCCCCTGGTACATGAAGGTCGGCGCCTGCCACTTGATCGCTTCGGTGACCCGATCGTCCGCCTCCAGGACGACGTCGCGGACGGCGAGGAGACGCTCCTTGAGGGGGTTGTCGTAGCGATCGAACCAGTGGTCGACCTCAGCGCTGTGCTGGCCCACCCGGTGAGACCGCTGTCCGTCCCTTCGAGCACCCTCTTCAGTCGTGCGAAGTTCTCGTCGACACGTCTTCCGGAACGCCCGCCCGATCAGCCTCTCCATCACCGTGGGGTCCTCACCCTGGGGCCCTGTGGTCGCATCTCGCACGACCAGCGCAGCCGCGTGCCGCCGCCCTCCGCCGATAAGCCCAGCGCCCATGGAACTCAGATCCGGTGAGGCTTTCGATCTCCATGCGCTCGTTCGGCACAAGCTCGGCCACACGCGAGCGGAACTCCATTCGCTTCGGTCCCATCTGCCGCACCTCGTTGAACGTCAGGCCCGACCGCTCCGGCTCGTCGGGCTGCATCCACACCTACGACGAGTCCCACCTGGGGTGGCAGGCGGCGTCAGTGATGAAGGCAAAGACCTCCTCGACGGGCCGGTCGATCGTCAATTCGATGGCATGCGTGATCACGGCGTCCCTCCCCGTGCGGCTGCATTCCGTGCTCTGGCAGGGAGGATCCGACGCAGTCGGCGCGGGTATGAGCTGTGGCAATGTGGTTGCTGGACATGCCGGCCGCGGACTACTTCCGGGTGCGCGGCGGCAGGATCGTCGAGCACGAGGTGATCTGGGACCAGATGGGCTTCCTGGCACAGCTGGGCGCGCTGCCCCAGGGATAGCCGCGCCGCCTAGGGCTGGCGGCCGAGGTAGGCCGCGAGGCGGTCCATAGGCGGAGCGTCGTCGGCCACCTCGAGTTCCGTGCCGAACGCCCCGACACCGTCGGGGCCCCGTAGCCCGTCCGCGAAGTTCCGCATGTGGGCCAGCAGGTCGGTGGCCAGCTCAGGGTCCACCTCGTAGGCCTGGCCGGTGGCCTTGGCCAGATCCCACCCGTGGGTCACCACGTCGTTCGTGGCGATGCCCAGGAAGACCGCTGCCGGCAACTCCCCGAACGGCAGCTTGATCATCCGGTCCAACGCCCCCGGTGCGCCGAAGGCCGCGACCGCCGCCGCCGAGCCCTCGTCGAACGACGCCAGGGGATCGCCGCCCGCATAGTCGAAGCCGTGGGTGGGGTCGGGATCCGGCGCCGCTCCCGCGTTCACGCAGAGCGGGAACCAGTTGGCCCCCTCGACGATGTGGTTGACGAGGTCCCGCACCGTCCACGACGTGCACGGCGTCGGATCGCCGTACTGCTCGGGCGAGACGTTGGCCAGGATGTGCCTGGTCCCGGCGAATGCCTTCTCCAGTGATTCCGTGCCCATGACCCCTCCTTCATGCGCTGGTCCGATTCTAGGCTAGGAAGGACCGCATGAGCGTCGACGTTCAGACCGAGATCGTGATCGACCGTCCGGTCGGCGTGGTGGCCGGCTACGCCGCCGACCCGTCCAACGCCCCCGAGTGGTACGTGAACATCGAGTCGGTCGACTGGGAGACGCCACCGCCGGCCGCGGCCGGTTCGCGGGTGCGTTTCGTCGCACGGTTCATGGGTCGGCGGCTGAAGTACACCTACGAGATCGCTGAGCTTGTGCCCGGCGAGCGGCTTGTCATGCGGACGGCGCAGGGCCCGTTCCCCATGGAGACCACCTACACGTGGTCGTCGATCCCGCCCGATGCGACCCGCATGACCCTTCGCAATCGGGGCGAGCCGTCGGGCTTCTCGAAGGTCGCCGCTCCGATGATGGCCGGCATGATGCGCAAGGCCAACACCAAGGACCTCGGCCGGCTGAAGTCGATCCTGGAAGGAGCGGGTACGGCGCCATAGGCCGTGCCTGCGCAGGCGCAGCCCTACGCCCCGCCCGTCGTGGGATCGATCATGCGGGCCACGGGCAGCACGGCATCAGCCGGGAAGCCGCCCCGGGTGGCGTGCTCGCGGACCCGATCGGCGTTCGGGGCGATGTAGACGCAGTACAGGGCATCGTCGGTGACGTAGCTGTGCAACCACTGGACGTCGCCGCCGAGCTCGTAGAGCACGCTGATGCTCTTCTCGCTGATGCCGCGCAGCTCGTCCTGGTTCAGACGACCGGCTCCCGGCAGCCGACGCTCGATCATGTACTTCGGCATGGCTCATTCCTCCTGACTTGGTGTGTTTGGAACTGGTGCCCCGTGGGGCAACGGTCGCCGCGCTCAGGCCGGCCAGGGCCACCGCTGGCGGCGTTCTCGTCCTCCCACGCACTTGCCGGTGTGCCTTCGTCCTGCGGCCCTGCCAGCGGCGCCCCTGACTCGCCCTGAGCATCGCCAACGTCACCTGATGCGGCACTAGACGGCTTGCGGGTGCGACGAGCGTGCGGCCGGACGGTCGTCCCACCCGTCGTCGCGAGCGGCTCGGATGGCACGCAGGCCGGTAACGATGACGGTCGTGTGGATCACGACCCAGACGAGGTAGCCCGCCACCTCGGTCCCCCGGGCGATCATGATGCTGTCTGCGAGGATGCCCCGCGACGCCTCGATGGCGATCACCGTCCAGACGACGCCCGCGGCCAAGGCCCGGTGACGCGCCGCGATCAGGAGGCAGACCCCGACGGCCAGCAATTCGAGCCCGAAGATCAGCCAGGTGTCCACGAGGAACCGGGCGACGGGATCACCGGCATCGGCCCGCGCCAGCGCCCCGTCGGGGCCGAAGGTGCGGATCGGCGCCCGGACGATCGCCATGGCCACGAACTGCAGCACGTAGAACACCCCGACGATCCGCATCCACCAGTTGAGCTTGTTCATGCCGGAACTCTGCGGCCACGGCGTCCGGCCGCGCATCGGCCAAAGTGCCTATTGACCGTGCCCCCGCCACGTGGGTGCGGTGAGACCGTTCTCCGCCGCGAACAGGGCGGCGCCGGCCCGGCTGGTCACCCCGATCTTCGTGTACACGTGGGCGACGTGGTGCTGGACCGTGCGCGGCGAGATACCCAGCGTGCGGGCCACGTCCTTGTTGCTCGCCCCCTTCGAGACGAGGCGGAGGACCTCCACCTCGCGGTCGCTGAGCCCAGCGGGCCACGCCCCGACCCGTGCCGGCGAGGAGATCCCGCCGGCGTCGAGGATCGCCCGCACCGCGCCGAGGTCGAGCCGTCCTTGGCCGGCCTCCTCGGCGAGGATGGCGGCGGCGCGGTCGGTGCTGAACGCGGGCCGGTGGGGCCGGTCCTCGCCCAGCGCGCAGAAGACGTCGGCCGCGGCCAGCAGCCGGGTCGGTTCGTCCAGGTGAGCCGCACCCAGGGACTTCGGGTAGCCGGAGCCGTCGCAGCGCTCGTGGATGCCGCCGGCGAGGGTCGCCATGGGCGCCAGGAGCGGGCTCCGCGCCAGCAGCCGCTCGGTCTGGTAGGCGTGGAGGCGGACCTGTTCCCACTCGGCGGCGTTGAGGGGGCCGGGCTTGTCCCAGACGAGGTTGGGGACGGCGACCCGCCCCAGGTCGTGCAGCCAGCCGGCGATGCGGAGCCGCTCGACGGAGGACCGGTCCAGGCCGGCGGCCTCACCCGCGGCTGCCGCCACCACGCCGACCTGGTGGGAGTGGTTGGCGGTCCACACCGACTTGAGGTCGACGGCCCGGGCGAACGCCTCGGCGTAGCGGGCGACCATCGCGGGGGTCACGTTCCGGTGGGGGAGCGGCTCCTGGTCGAGGAACAGGTCCCAGGCCGACGCGGCGGCCAGGCCGTCGAACAGGGTGGGCGCGTGCCCGCAGAACGTGCGGGCGATCCCGGGGTCGAAGCGTCCGCCGGATCGCTTGCGGGCCGTCTCCACGGCCGCATCGAGCCCGTAGCGGCTGTACCCCAGCTCCAGGACGTCGGCCACGGCGACGAGGCGGCTGAGCAGCGCGATCTCCTCGCCTTCCTTCCCGGTCGGATGGCCCTTTCCGTCCCAGCGTTCGAACAGGTCCCCGACCGCCACCAGCACCGGGTCGGGCATCCCGACGCGGCGGGCCAGGGCCTCGGCCACGTCGCACTCCGTCTGGGCATGTCGCTTGGGCGCCGACGGGTCGGTCACGAGGTGGAGCATCCCCTTGAGCCGGTCGGTCGGTCGGGCCCCTCGCCCGAGGCCCCTGATGACGCCGCCCAGAAACTGCACCGGCTCACCCGGGTCTGCGAATGCCATCACGGCACCCACGCTGATGTCGTCCCCGCCGCCGAAGCGAGCCGCCTCCGGGGCGAACGACGTGCACCCCAGGAACCGCACGAGCGCCAGGTAGTAAGCGTCGGACTGCTGCGCCTCGTCGAGCCCGTGGGCTCGGGCCAGGCGGGTGGCGACGATCGCCGTGCGGACCGCTTTCTCCGGGTGGAACCCGCTGGCCACGTCGGCCGAGGACACCAGCGCACCGAAGAGGCTCGCCAGACGGTCCCGATCCGGCCCGGTCACGGAATGTCACCCTAGAGCCGTGACGGCCGAGCGAGGTGCGACCGAACGGCGTACCCTCGTTCTCGTCCGGTCGGCGTGTCGGATCCGACGGGGGACGGGAGGAGAACGAGCGGATGGCGATCGCATTCATGTTCGAGACCGATCAATTCGATCAGGTGACCTACGACAAGCTGATGGCGGAGATGGGGCTGGGCGCCACGGACGCACCGTTCCCGCCGGGGTGTCTCGCTCACGTCGCCGGTCCTCAGGGCGAGGCGGGCTGGCGGGTCGTGGATGTCTGGGAGTCGGAGGACGCCGCCAACGCCTTCTACGGCTCCGATCAGTTCGGCCCCGTGCGCAACGGCGCCGAGGCGGCTGGGATCCGGACGATCCCCTGGTCGATCCACCGCATCCAGATTCCGGCGCCGGTGGCGACGATCAGCTGATCACGAGGCGACGCCCGTGCTCGTGGCTCGGGTGGGCGATCATGTGCCATGGGAACGGAGTGGGTAGAGAACTACCTCGACGCCTGGAACAGCCATGACGGGAAACAGGTGGCGGCCTTCATGTCCGACGACGTGACGTACGAGGACCTGGCGGGGGGTGCCACCTACCGGGGCCACGCCGGCATCGTGGGCTACGTCACCCAGAACGACGTGTGGTCGCGCGACTACCGGTTCGTGGTGGTCACGGCCCAGGCCGACGGAGCTCGCTACGCCATCGAGTGGGAGATGCTCGGGACGAACACCGGGGTGTTGGCGGGCATACCGCCCACCGGCAAGCCGTACCGGATCAGGGGCGCCTCGGTCGGGCGCCTGGACGCCGGCGGCAGGATCGCCGAGAACCGGGACTACGCGAACCTTGCCGACTACCTGGCGCAGGTCGGTCTCTTCACTCCGCCCTCGTAGGCGGCCGCCGACGATGCGACTCGAACCGCTGTACCGGGCCACGTTCACGACCCCTGAGAGCTGGCACGTGGAGCTGCGCGGCCACCATGGCGTGGAGGAGCACAGCTTCCTCATCGCCGAGGGCCGTACCGAGGGGCGGCTGACGGGACGCCTGCGGGCGTCGAACTTCCCCCGCCGACGAGTCACGGGAGCGCAGACGCCCGACTTCCGGGGCGTCATTGAGGCCGACGACGGCGCCGTCGTCCTGTTCAGCTGGACCGGCTTCGGGCGGGCGGGGACCACGGGCACCCGTCAGCTGGTGGGGAGCCTCACCCACGTGACCGGCGATGAGCGATACCAGTCGTTGAACGACTCGACGTGCGTGGTGTCGGGCGAGGTCCGCCCTCATGAAGACGGCGGGTTCGCCGTGGTCCTCGACGTCGCCGAACTCGTCTGGGAACCGCTGACGTAGGCGCCTAGGCGAAGATGCGGCCGTTCGTGGGCCGCTGGAGACGACCCACGAACGGACGCCGGTCAGACGACGAACTTCTGGCCGATGAGCACGTGCCGCATGGCGTCGTGCCCGAAGCTGCTGCGGCAGTTCGGGCCCTGGGTCAGGAACTCCCCCCGGTTCGGGAACGGGTAGTACGTCTGGCCGTCGGCGTGGTATACGAGCTGGATGACGAACTGGGTGGCGGAGAGCGGGTCGCCTGCGATCTCTCCCCGGTACGCCGCTCCGCCCGCGGCGTCGGCGACGAAGGCGTTCGTCCCAGGCTTCTGGAACCGGTCCACCGGAAGCATCCGCTCGACGCCCGGGCACAGCGGCTGCTCGGTATCAGGTCCGATGGTGAAGAAGAACACCGAGTAGATGCCTCCCGGGACGAGGCCCTGCGCGGAGATGCGGATGTCGGTCCTGCCGCCCAGGCGAGTGGCTCGTGACGCTGCCGTGGCCGCCGACCACTGGCCCCACGTCACACCCAGGTCGAACGCCGCGAGGTTGTAGAGCGGTTCGTCGGGCTGCGATTCCGGGATGGGGTTGAGGAGGTTCTGCCCGTAGATCACGAACACGTCGCGCGAGAGGATCTCAAAGCCGTCAGCCTGGTCGGGCGGTGCGGCCGTCGCGCCGCTCGCAGTCGCGGCCGCCAAGACGGCGGCTGCGACCGCGGCGACGAAGGTCCTGCGGGCGTACCCGCCCATGAGGACCTACAGCCCGCCGGTGGTGGGGTCGATCACGGCCGACACGGACCGGACCGCCTCCGCCGGGAAGCCTCCCCGGGTGGCGTGCTCCCGCACCCGGTCCTGGTCCGGGGCGATGTAGACGCAGAAGATCTTGTCCTCCGCCACGTAGCTGTGGAGCCAGTGCACGTCGCCCCCCATCTCGGCGAGGACGCTGTTGCTCTTCTCACTGATCCCGCGCAGTTCGTCGGCGCTGAGCTGGTGGGCTCCGGGGAGGGGTCGCTCGATCACGTACTTCGGCATCGCTTGGTCCTTTCAAGTAGTCGGATGCGATGACCGTACGAAGCGGACCTTCCTCAAACCTTCCCGGCCGCAATGATGTTGCCGAGGGACCGGCGGCACCGGTCGGCGTCGAGCCGCTGGCCCAGGTGCTCAAGGGCGTCGGCGGCCGCGGCCAGGAGCCGGTCGGCGGTCGCCACGTCACCTTGGGCGAGAGCAAGGTGTGCCCTGGCCTCGTCGAGGGCGGCCTGCCATCCGCCGGTCGGGTAGAAGGCAGCCGCCACCATCTCGCCCGCGGCCAGGTAGGCCGACGCCCGCTCGATGTCGCCGGCGTCGGCGCATGCGATGGCGGCGGGAACCGTGAGGTTGATCGAACACGGCGGGCATGTCTCCGACGGGCCCCGCACGGCCCGGGCGGCCTCGTCGACCGCGGCGACGGGGTCCGCGGCTGAGCGGATGGCGGTCCCGTGGATCCGGTCGAGGAGGTGGCGGGTGCCCACCGGTGATCCGCGAGCCGTTACCAGGGCGCCGGCGAGGGCGGCCTGTGCCTCGCCATGGCGGCCAAGGGCCTCGAGTGCCTGGGCGAGGCGCTGGAGGCTGAGTGCCTCCCCGCACAGGACGCCGACCCGGCGGTGCTGGAGGACCGCCGAGCCAAGGTGACGGGCTGCCTCCTCGAGGTTCCCCGTCAACAGGTGGGCTTCGCCCAGCAGCGTGGTGGCGACCGCTCCGGCGCGCGGCGCGCCGGCTGTCTCGGCCTGGCGGGCCAGATCGTGGGCGAAGGTGATCACCTCGGGGTACGGCACACCGCCGTAGAGGTAGGACTCGGCCACGCACAGGTGGGCGTCCATCACGACGGCGGCCAGATCTGGTCGCACCTGGGCGTCGAGCATGTCAAGCGACACCCGCTGCGGCCATGTGCCTCGCTCGTGAGCCACCATGGCCAGGACCATGGTGGCGTCGACGAAGTCGCGGATGCTGCCCGTCTCCTCGGCGAGCCGCCTGGCGCTGTGCCCGGTTTCCTCCGCCTCGTCGAGGGCGCCGGTGCACCAGTGGGCCAGCCCCCAGGTCACATGCAGCTGGCCGGCTCCCTCGGGCGGCACCGACTTGACCGAGGCCAGCGTCTCCATGGCGGCGGGGACCTCACCGGCGTAGATGAGGGCCTTGGCCCGCCGCACGGCGAGGAGCGCGCGTTCTGGACCCGGTGAGACAGCCATGGCGACCGAGTAGGCCGCCGGGGCGCCCCGGTCCCCGATCCCGTTCATGGCATCCGCCCGAAGCGCGAGGAGTGCCGGGTCGCGGGGAGCGATCGCCAGGCCCCGGTCGACGGAGGCCATGGCGTCGGCGTACGCCCCCACCGCCACGGCTTCGTTGGCGGCCCGCCGAAGCCACGGCAGGGCGTCTCGTTCGCAGCCGGCGGAAAGCAGGTGGTGGACGACACGAGCCGGTGGCGCGCCGAACTCGGCCAGCCGGGCCGCGGCGGCCGCGTGGGCGGCCGCCCTCTCCTCATCGGGGACGGTCGCCGTGAGGCGCTCCCGGACGAGGTCGTGCCGGAACCGGTAGCTGACCCCGACACGCGCCACGACACCGGCGGAGATCGCCGTGTCGAGGTGCTCGAGGGACCGATCGGCATCCACGGCCGCGAGGGCGGCGAACTCGTCGGCGGTGAACTGATGCGCCACGAGGGCAACGGCTCGCAGCGACTCGTTGACGTCGGCCGGTAGCCGCCCGAGCCGCACGTCGACGGCGCCGTACCCGCCGGCCGCGGGCGCGGCTTCGTCGGCACTGAGGGCGGCCGCCACTTCGAGGGCGAAGAACGGGTTGCCCTCGCTCAGCTCCCAGGCCAGGCCGAGCTCGACCGGAGAGGGGGGGCGGTCGAGGACGTCGGCCACCATGGCGTCGTTCTCGAAACGGCTGAGGCCGTGCAGCTCGATCTCCACGGCGATGCCCCGTGCCGCCATCGACCGGGCCGCCGCTGCCGCGCGACCTCCTTCCGGGCGATAGGCGGCGAGCAGGAGTACGCCGCGCGGGGACGCGGCGCTGGCCAGGACTTCGGCGAGGGCGAGCGTGTCCTCGTCGACCCAGTGCAGGTCGTCGATGAAGAGCACCGCTTGGCGGGCGCCCGTGATGGCGATGACCTTAGAGACGAGGTGGAGGACGGCGTGGCGATGGATCGGGACACGCTGCTGCTCGGCGGCCAGACCCGTCAGCCGGGCGAGGAGGGCGCGTTCCGGCTCGCCCAGCGCCTCGGCCGTGCCCGGTCGATCGAGGATCGCGGCCTGCACCGCCTCGACGAGGGGCCAGTAGGGCACCGACGCCGTCTGCTCCCGACCGGCGGCCCGCAGGACGAGCCAACCTTCGCCGCCGGCCTGCTCCACGAGCTCCTCGCAGACCCGAGTCTTCCCGATGCCGGCCCGGCCGCTGACGAAGATGGCGGCGGGCCGCCCCTCCGCGGCGCGCCGCAGGGTGGCTCGGGCCCGCACGAGCTCGACCTCCCGGCCGACCAGCGCCGGACGTACCCAGCCCGACGTCGCCGTGCCGAGGATCTCCCGGTACAAAGCGACTGTCTCCGGGCTGGGGAGCAGGCCGAGGTCGCGGTCGAGGATCGTCCGGAGCCGTTGGAACTGACGGATGGCGGCGTGCAGCCGTCCTGCCCGAACGTGCTGGCGCATCAGCTCCCGGTGCGCGGGCTCGTCGGTCGGGTCGGCGTCGACCAGCTCCTCCCACTGCTCGGCCGCTCGCAAGAGGGCGACATGGAGGCGTTGGGCTCGGTCGCGATGGGTGAGCGTCCACTCCTCGTACCGTTCGTCGGGCAGCAGCTCGCCGGCGTAGCGATGCGCCGCCTCCGTGCATCTCGCCGGGTCGTTCGACGCCAGGGCATCCTTCGCGGCCCACTCGAACGCAGCCAGGTCCGTCGTCAACTCGGCGCCGGGCCACAGCGCCACCTGGTCGCCGCGGAGCACGACGGACTCCTTCCAGCCCATCGCCTGGCGGGCCAGGGTGGCGGTCTTGTGAAGGTTGGCCCGCGCCGCCTCGGGCGGAAGGTCGGGCCACAGGACGTCCATGACCCGTTCCGTGGGAAGCCGGTGGTTCGGGGCAAGGGCAAGGACGGCGACGAGCTGGGCAGCACGCTTGCTCGGCCACGCGCCGGCCGGCGCACCGTCAACGGTGACGGTGAAGCCCCCCAGCAGCGTCACGGCGACGCTCACGCCAACATTCTGCACCGCGAGTGGCGTCGCCGCGCCTCTCCACCGTGTCGGACGGAGCGTCCGTCCGAGCGTGGAGGGAGAAGACCATGAGGTGCAGGACGAAGATGCTCGCGCTGGCGATCGTCAGCGCCGCAGCCGTGATGACACCCCAGCCGGCCCTGGCCGAGACCAGGACGGCGGCGGCGTCCGTGGACGCGCGTTCCGGCGCTGCGCCGGGAAGCGGCACGCTCCAGCTCGCTGCCGTGGACCGCAGCGGGCGAACCGGGCCCGGCGGGTTCGTGTCGTGCCCCGAGGGTTACCACCTGTCGCCGTTCGAGATGCCGATCTACGACGCCGACGGCCGGTTCGTCGTCGGCTACGAGACCGTGAGGTTCTGCATCCCCGACGACCTGGAGCCCGCCGGCTGACCGGCGGCCGCGAGGCGACGGCCGACCTGTCACTGCCCCGAACGGCGATACTTGTCGCGTGCCGACGGACATCGTCTGCCCGTCGATCGTCGCACGGGAGCAGGAGTGGGCCAGGTTGGCCGCCGCCCTCGACGACCTCCGAGCGGGCCGGGGTGCGCTGACGTTCCTGGTCGGCGAGGCGGGGATCGGCAAGTCCCGCCTGGTCGCCGAGCTGCACGCGGCGGCCCGGACGCGCGATCTGCCGCTCCTTTCCGGCCGGGCGGTCGACGCCGGCACGCCCGGGCCGTTCCGCCCGCTCTTCGAGGCGTTGTCCGGCTACTTCCGCCGGGCCGGCCGGGCCGAGCACCCCGAGCTCGACCAGATCCGCCAGACCCTCGCGCAGCTGGTGCCCGAGTGGCGACGCCCGGGCGAGCAGCCCTACCAGGCCTCCCCGATGGAGCTGGGCGAGGCCCTCCTGCGGCTCCTGTCCGGCATCGCCGGCGACGACGGGTGCGTGCTGACCCTGGAGGACCTCCACTGGGCCGACCCCGACACGGCCGCGGTCCTCGAGTACGTCGGGGACAACATCGCATCGGTCAACGTCATGTGCGTGGCCACCCTGCGGGCCGACACGCCGAGCGCCGCCTTGCGGGTGGCCCGCAGCCTGTCGTCCCGCCGCTCCGCCTCGCTCCTCGAGCTGCGCCGGCTGAGCGCCGACGAGCTGGCGGCGATGACGAAGCTGTGCCTCGGAACCGACACGATCCCTGAGGACGTCGACGCCCTCGTTCGCCGCTTCGCCGACGGGCTCCCGCTCCTGGTGGAGGAGCTGCTGGGATCGGTGGTCTCCGCCGGTTCGCTGGTCTCGGGCCCGGGGGGCTGGCACATGGCCGCCGGGTCCGAGCCCGTCATCCCCGAGGGATTCGCCGAGCTCGTCCGCCGCCGGTTGGCGCTCCTGTCCGAGCCCCAGGCCGAGACGCTGTACGCAGCCGCCATCCTCGGACCCCGTTTCGAGGCGCGCCTGCTCCCCGTGATCACCGGCCAGCTCGGCGCGGCCAGCCTGGAGGGGCTGCGGGCGGCCGTCGCCGCGCAGCTCCTTGTCGCCGACCCGACCGATCCCCGAGCCTTCGCATTCCGTCACGCGCTGACGCGCGACGCCCTTCTCGCGCAGCTCCTCCCGTTCGAGCGCCTCGATCTGTGCCGGCGGGTCCTCACGGCGATCGAGGAGCACTTCCCGGAGCTGCCCGGGTCGCTCTGTGAGCTGGCGGCAGGGCTGGCGGAGGAGCTCGGTGACCGCGAGCGGACCGCGCAGCTCCTGTTGCTCGCCGCCCGGCGGGCGTGCGGGCGAGGAGCGTTGTCGACCGCGGAGCCGATGCTCGAACGGGCATGGCGGTTCGCGCGCCAAGGCGACGGCGTGTGGCTGGAGATCGGCGGTCAGTTGATGACCGTCCTGGCCGACATGGGTAGCGTCGACCGGGCGCTGAAAGTGGGGGCGTCGCTGCTCGCCGCGTCGCCGTCCTCGCCGGCGCGGGCGACCATCCACCTCGCCATGGCCAGCGCGGCCGTGTCCGTGGGGCGCTGGGCCGACGCCATCCAGGCCGTCGAACGAGCGAAGGCCAGCGCCGCGCCGGACGGGCGCGACGCCGTGGGCGCGGTCGGCGACGCCATCGCCGCGGCGGCCGCCATCGGCGAGAACCGGTACGACGAGGCCGAGCGGCTTGCGTCCAACGCGCTGGCCGTCGCCGAACGCGACGGCGACCATGGCCTGGCCTGCGAGGCCCTCCTCGTCCTCGGCCGGTGCGCCCGGGACCGCGGGCGCGACGGCGCCGACGTCGCGTTCGATCGGGTGATCGACATCGCGCGCGGCCACAGCCTTCCGACCCTGGGCCTGCGGGGGCTCATGGAGCGGGGTTCGCTCGACGGCTGGCAGTTCGTCTCGAACGCCCGGGTCCGTGCCGCGCGCGACCTGGCTACCGGCGCAGGCGCCCTCATGGTGGCCGCCCACCTCGACAACTTCCTGGCCTGGTGGGCGCGCGACCACTGGCTGCCCGACGATGTCGACGTCGCCGTCGAGCGCTGCGTCGCCCTGGCCCGCAAGATGCAACTCGGGGTGCTGCACGGCGTCGCCCTGACCGCGGCGGCCGTGGCGGCCGCCCAGCGGGGCGACCGCGACCGCATGGAACGACTGATCTCCGAGGCGCACGTCGTGTCGGGGAGTCACCCCGACGTCGCCGTGCTGTCCTCGGTCGCCCGGGTGACCTACTGGGCCCGGCGTGACGACGTGGCCCGGATGTCGGCAGAGCTGGAGACCACCATGGCGGCCCTCCGGGGCGCGACCGCCCTCCCGGTCCCCGAGCGCGGCCTCTCCGTGCTCCTGCGGGCGGTCGAGGGTGGCGACGCCGAGGAGGCGATCGCCGAGCTGGATCGGAACCCGGGCGCAACCCACCTCATGAACCAGGTGTACCGCACCTACGCCACGGCCGTCGTGCTCGGCCGCAGGGGCGACGGCCAGGGAGCCGAGCAGGACATGGCCCGAGCCGACGGGTCCATCCAGCCGCTCGCCTGGTTCCAGCACCACGCCCGGCGGCTTGTCGCCGAGGCCGCGCTCGCCGACGGGTGGGGCGATCCGGTGGCATGGCTCCAGGAGGCGCTGGCGTACTTCGACGAAGGCAGGTACCACGAGCTCGCCGCGAGCTGTCGAGCGCTCCTCGCCAAGGCGGGGGCTCCGGTGCCTCGGCGGGCCGCCGGCGACGATGCGGTGCCGCCCGATCTCCGGGCCCGTAGCGTCACCGCCCGTGAGCTCGAGGTGCTCGAGCTGCTGGCCGAGGCACGGAGCACCAGGGAGATCGCCGCCAAGCTGTTCCTCTCGCCCAAGACCGTCGAGCGCCACGTCGCCAACCTGGTGGCCAAGCTGGGCGTGGTCGGCCGTTCGGGACTCGTCGCCTTCGCCGCCTCGCGGTTGTCGAACCAGCCGACGTAGCCCTCGAATGGGGGGCGCCTCTGCGCCGGATGGGGGCGATCCCGATGCGACGGCGTGGCCCTGGAGCGCATGCTCGATCCCGACAAGGGACGCCGGTGGTCCGGCCACGCGCAAGGGGGAAAACGATGTCTGGGTTCGAGTTCGTGAGACTGGGTGAGCCGGCGGTGGGCGACGGGTGGGTGCAGGGCCGCACCGTCGTCCTGGCCGGAGCGAGCGTCATCACCATGGGCGCGAGCGGCGACCTGGTCGGCGACGTCGTCGTCCGGGACGGCCGCATCCTCGCCGTGGGTGTGGAGGCCGGAGCGGGCGCCCCCGCCGACGCCCTCCGGATTGACGCGTCCGGCGCGGTCGTGATCCCCGGGATGGTCGACGGCCACGTCCACGCCTGGGAGGGGGCGCTGCGTGGCGTGTCGCCCGACAGCGGGTTCTACGACTACATGACGCTGACCCACGGGATGCTCGGCCCGCTGATGACCCCCGACGACATCGCCATCGGGCAGCGGGTGACCGCCCTGCGCGCCCTGGAGCAGGGCGTGACCACGATCGTCGACAACTGCCACAACGGGCGGACTCCCGAGCACAGCGACGCCGCCGTCGAGGCGCTGCAGCGGGCCGGCATCCGCGCCGTGCACGCCACCGGCGTCGGGTTCGGCCAGCCGGGAGACCACGTGCACGAGAACCTGCTGCGCCTCCGGGACCGCTTCGGCTCCGACCCCCGCATCACGCTGCGGCTGATGGAGGTGTCGCCCACGCTCGACGGCTGGCAGTTCGCCAAGGACCACGGGTTCGGCGCCGTCGCCGAGTTCGGGTTCTGGGTCCAGAACATCGACGAGCTGCTGGCATCAGGCCTGCTGGGGCCCCACATCGTCCTCGACCACTGCGTGGGACTGAGCGACGAGCAGTGGAAGGCGCTGGCCGCGTGCGGTGCCGCGGTGGCGCTCGTCCCCCGCTCCGATCCGCACTACGGGCTGTCCACGGTGACCCCCGTGGCTGCGACCAACCGCCACGGCATCCAGGAGGCCATCAGCTCGGACAACGAGTTCGAGTACGGCCTCGACCTCTTCACGGAGATGCGGACGCTGCTGAGCGTCCAGCGGGGGGCCGCCTTCGCCGCGGCGGCGGCCGGCGATGGCGGGGCGCCGGCGCCCTACGGCGTCCGGGACGCCCTCCGCGCCGCCACGATCGGCGGGGCACTCGCCGCCGGCCTCGAGGACCAGATCGGCACGATCGTCCCCGGCGCCAGGGCCGACCTCACGGTTCTGTCGCTGGACCGGTTGCGCCCGGTGGCGTCGCACATCGGCGCCGCCGTCGCCTACGCCTCGGTGGCGGACGTCGACACGGTGGTGGTGGACGGGATCCTGCGGAAGTCGGGCGGCGAGCTGGTGGGCGTCGACCGTGCCGCGTTGGTGCGTGACGCCGAGGCGAGCCGCGACCGACTCCTGGGGCTGATCGGGACGTCGGCCGAGGAGCTCCGCTTCTCCGGGCAGCTCGCCGTGCAACAGCAGTAGCGCGGCGCTCTACCCCGCGCGACACCGACTGGCGAGAAAACCGTTAGGTCACGGCCGTGGCGCACCTCTCTTCCGTGACGGGCGGACCATCCGTCCGAGCGAGGAAGGGAGAACACCGTGAGGATCAGGACGAGGATGTTCGTGGTGGCGATCGGCGCCGCCGCGGCGGCGATGGCGCCCCAGCCGGCCGTCGCCGAGACCAGGACGACGGTGGTGGCAGAGACCCGTTCCGGCAGTGTCGCCGGAAGCGGAACGCTCAAGCTGGCTGTCGTGGACCGGGGAGGGCGAGCTGGGCCCGACGGATTCGCGTCGTGCCCGGAGGGCTCCTACCTCTCGCCGTTCGAGATGCCGATCTACGACGCCGACGGCCGGTTCGTCGTCGGCTATGAGACCGTGTGGTACTGCATCCCCGACGACCTGGAGCCCGCCGGCTGACCAGTGGTCGTTCCTGCGGCCGCCCCGCTCGATCGGCGAATAGCGCGGGGCGGCCGCACGACGAATCAGGCCCGCGGGGCGGCGCGCCGCCTGGCCATGCGCATGAAGGCAAGACGATGCACGGGCGTGAGCAGCCTCCAGTACAGGAGCCCGGGAACACCCTTGGGACGGAAGGCGGCCACCTGACGGAGCCGGCCCTGGGCCACGCGGTAGCCCAGCCACGCGTCGCCCGGGAACCACCCGTCGCTGCGCAGCACGAGGAGGCCCGGCTCGAATCGAGCCACCCTCCACCAATCGACCGGCGCATCGGCCACCACGACCGGGGCCCGGCGGCGGCGCAGTCGCTCGCCGACGATCCGCCCGAGGGTCACCCGAACCGCCCAGCCGGCCGCCGCGCCGTACCACCGGAAGCTGCCGCCGATGGTCGCCAGGTTACGAGCGATCGCCCCCGCGTCTTCATCGTCGACCGCGATCTCCACCGTCACCGTGTAGACACCGTCCGCCAAGCCGTCTCGGTGGTCGAACAGCGACATGGTGATGGCGGCGTCCTGGTCGTCGAGCGCAGCCCGCAGGGCGTCTCCCACCGGCATCGGCGAGACCGAGAATGCATTTCGAGCGGGCGCGGGATCGGTCACCACCACCTCGGTGGCGAGGCTCTCGATCAGCGCGTGGCTGACAGCGCGATCGACGGGCGTCACGAGGTCGACCCAGTACGCCGAGAGGCGGGGCGTGAGCCACGGGACATCGATGATTCGGCGCCGGCGCAGCCCGCGAACGCGCGCGTACTCGAGGATCATCTCCTCGTACGTCGTCGCGTTGGCCCCGCCGACCTCGTAGATGCCGGGCTCGACGTCGAGCGACTGCTCGAGATAGGCGAGCAGGTCGGCGAGTGCGATGGGCTGGATGCGGGTCCGCACCCAACGGGGGCAGACCATGAACGGCAGCCGCTCGGCCAGGTAGCGCAGCATCTCGAACGAGATGCCGCCGGCGCCGAACACGACAGCGGCCCGCAGCTCGACCACTGGGACACCGGCCTCGCCCAGGGCCGGGCCGACCTCGTGGCGGCTGGCGAGGTGGGCGGACGACGGCGCTCTCCCCAGGGCGCCGACGTAGACGATGCGGCGCACACCGGCCGTGGCCGCAGCCCTCCCGAAGGTGCGGGCGAGGCGGAGGTCGACGTCACGGAAGGAGGCCCCCGACGCCATCGAGTGGACCAGGTAGTACGCGGTGTCGACGCCGGAGAGGGCGGCGGTCGTGGCCGCCTCGTCGCCCACGTCGACGGCCAGAACGGTCGTCCCCGCCGGCGCGGCCAGGGCGGAGCGGGAGAGGGCGACCACGGCATGGCCGGCGGCGGCCAACCGGGCGGTCAGCGCCTGCCCGACGAACCCCGACGCGCCCGCGACGGCGATCTTCACGCCATGCTCCCAGCGCGTTGGTCGGGCGGGAGGACGGTGGCCGTCGCGCTCCCGATCGGCATACGCGCCCCAGCCTGGCACATCGACCTGCAGGCCAGCGGGTCACGGGAACGACGACGGGCCAGACTGGGGGCCACGCAGGCGACCACCAACGAGCGCAGGGGAGTCAATGGCCGCAACGGCAATCGATCGATGGCCCGCCATCCCCGTGGCGGGGTGGCGCCAGACCCGAGACACCCTGCACCTCTACACCCAGGTGGTCGGCAAGATCCGGCTCGCGAACGAGCCGCTGGCCAACCACTGGTGGAACACGACGCTCTACGTGACGGCCCGCGGCCTCACGACCTCGTTGATGCCGCACCCGAGCGGTCGGGCGTTCCAGATCGACTTCGACTTCGTCGCCCACCGTCTCGATGTCACCACTGTCGACGGCGAGCAGCGGTCCGTGCCACTCGAGCCCCGGCCGGTGGCCGACTTCTACGCCGACGTCATGCGCGTGCTCGGCGAGCTCGGCGTGCGCACCACGATCTGGCCGGTCCCCGTCGAGATCCCCGACGCCATCCCCTTCGTCGACGACCGGGTGCACGCCAGTTACGACCCCGATGCGGCGCGCCGGTTCTGGCAGACGCTGGTAGCGATCGAAGGAGTCTTCAAGCGGTTCCGCTCCCGCTTCCTCGGCAAGGCCAGCCCGGTGCACTACTTCTGGGGCGCCATCGACCTCGCCTACACCCGGTTCTCGGGGCGGCCGGCGCCGCCCCACCCCGGGGGCGCGCCGAACTGCGGCCCTCACGTCATGTGGGAGGCCTACTCCCATGAGGTGGCCAGCTGGGGCTATTGGCCCGGCGGGCCCGGTGAGGAGGGCGTGTTCTACGCGTATGCCTATCCCGAGCCTCCGGGCTACCGCGACACCGTCATCGCGCCCGGAGGCGCCCGGTGGGATGACGGGCTGGTCGAGTTCGTGCTGCCCTATGAGGTGGTCCGCACCGGCGCCGATCCCGCCGCCACGCTGCTCGAGTTCCTGCAGACCACCTACGAGGCGGCGGCCGACACCGCCGGGTGGGACCGCGCCGGCCTCGACCGACCGACAGGAGACCACCATGACTGACACGTGCGCCCACCTCGACACCGTCGCCGAGGTCACCCCCTCCAGCGACGGCTGCGAGGACTGCATCCGAACCGGCGGGCGCTGGGTCCACCTGCGCATGTGCATGCGCTGCGGGCACGTCGGCTGCTGTGACAACTCCCCCAACCGTCACGGCACCGCCCACTGGCGCGAGCATCCCGATCACCCGCTGATCCGCTCCTACGAGCCGGGCGAGGACTGGTGGTGGTGCTACCCCGACGAGCTGTTCTTCGAGGTGGACGGCGCCCCTCCCGCGCCCTCGCACCCGTAGGGCCCATAACCCGGCACCGGAGCAACGCGTCGGCCAAGATCTGGACTGACTCCAGTATTTGGACTAGGCTCCGCCTGTGCCCGGCGAGACGTCCGTCGACAACGATGCGCTCGTCGACAACGATGCGCTGCTCCGCCGGCACGGCTTGCACGTCACCGCCCAGCGCCTGGCGGTGCTGCGGGCGGTGTCGGGCGGGCCGCACAGCGCCGCCGACGACATCTACCACGTCGTGTTGGGCGAGCTCGGCGCCGTCTCCCGCCAAGCGGTGTACGACGCCCTGTCCGTCCTCACCGACAAGGGCGTGCTGCGGCGCATCCAGCCTGCCGGATCGCCGGCCCGGTACGAGAACCGGGTCGCCGACAACCACCACCACCTCATCTGCCGAAGCTGCAACCGGATGGTCGACGTCGACTGTGCGGTCGGCTACACCCCCTGCCTGACCGCCGCCGACGACTCGGGCTACGAGATCGACGAGGCCGAGGTCATCTACTGGGGCCGATGTCCAGAGTGTTCACCACCAAACAGAGAGGAGACGAACCGACGTGCCTGACAAGGACGCGACGCAAAGCGTCAGCGAGAGCGAGAACCCGGCAATCCCGTCCCCGACCCCGAAGCCGCACCGGCCCCGGTCAAACCAGGACTGGTGGCCGAACCAGCTGAACCTGTCGGTCCTGCACCAGCACTCGCCCGCATCGAACCCGATGGGTGAGGAGTTCGACTACGCCGAGGAGTTCAAGACCCTCGACCTCGACGCCCTCAAGCAGGACATCACCAGGGTGCTGACGACGTCGCAGGACTGGTGGCCCGCGGACTACGGCCACTACGGGGGCCTCTTCGTTCGCATGACCTGGCACGCCGCAGGCACGTACCGCATCGCCGACGGCCGGGGCGGCGGCGGCGACGGCTCCCAGCGGTTCGCCCCCCTCAACAGCTGGCCGGACAACGCCAACCTGGACAAGGCCCGCCGGCTGCTCTGGCCGGTCAAGCAGAAGTACGGGCGGAAGATCTCCTGGGCCGACCTGATCGTGTTCGCGGGCAACGTCGCCCTCGAGTCGATGGGGTTCAAGACGTTCGGCTTCGGTTTCGGCCGGGAGGACATCTGGGAGCCCGAGGAGATCTTCTGGGGCCCCGAGGACACCTGGCTCGGGGACGAGCGCTACAGCGGCGACCGGGAGCTCACCGGTCCCTTCGGCGCGGTGCAGATGGGCCTGATCTACGTGAACCCGGAGGGCCCCGGCGGCAACCCGGACCCGCTGGCCGCGGCCCGGGACATCCGGGAGACCTTCGGTCGGATGGCCATGAACGACGAGGAGACGGTGGCCCTCATCGCCGGCGGTCACACCTTCGGCAAGTGCCACGGCGCGGTGAGCCCTGAGTACGTCGGACCCGAGCCCGAGGCCTGCCCCGTCGAGGCCCAGGGCCTCGGCTGGAAGAACACCTTCGGCACCGGCAAGGGCTCCGACACGCTGACCAGCGGGCTCGAGGGCGCCTGGACCAACGAGCCGGTGCAGTGGGACAACGGGTACTTCGACAACCTCTTCAACTACGAGTGGGAGCTGACCACCAGCCCCGCCGGTGCCAAGCAGTGGACGCCGACCAACCCCGAGGCCCAGGGCACCGTGCCCGACGCCCATGACCCGTCGAAGCGGCACGCCCCGATGATGCTGACCACCGACCTGGCCCTCAAGCTCGACCCGATCTACGGGCCGATCTCCAAGCGCTTCCACGAGAACCCCGACGAGTTCGCCCTGGCCTTTGCCAAGGCCTGGTACAAGCTGCTCCACCGCGACATGGGGCCCGTCTCGCGCTACCTCGGCCCCTGGGTCCCCGAGCCCCAGCTGTGGCAGGACCCAGTGCCAGCGGTCGACCACGAGCTGGTCGGCGCCGACGACGTCGCCGCCCTGAAGGCCACCATCCTGGGGTCGGGGCTGTCCATCCCCCAGCTGGTCGCCACCGCCTGGGCGTCCGCGTCCACCTTCCGGGGCACCGACATGCGCGGCGGGGCCAACGGGGCACGGATCCGCCTCGCGCCCCAGAAGGACTGGGAGGCCAACGAGCCGGCCCAGCTGGCCGAGGTGCTGCACCGCCTGGAGCAGATCCAGCAGGACTTCAACGGCTCCCAGCCGGGCGGGAAGCGGATCTCCCTCGCCGACCTGATCGTGCTGGGCGGGTGTGCCGCGGTCGAGCAGGCGGCGAAGAACGCCGGCCACGACGTCACGGTGCCGTTCGCCCCCGGGCGTACCGACGCGTCGCAGGAACAGACCGACGCCGAGGCGTTCGCCGTACTCGAGCCGAGGGCCGACGGGTTCCGCAACTACCTCCAGGCCGGGGAGAAGCTGCCGCCGGAACAGCTCCTGCTCGACCGGGCCAACCTGCTCACCCTCACCGCGCCCGAGATGACGGTGCTCGTCGGCGGCCTGCGGGTCCTGAACGCCAACTTCGGGCAGTCCGCCCATGGTGTGTTCACCGATCGTCCCGAGACGCTGACCAACGACTTCTTCGCCACCCTGCTCGACATGGGCACGGAGTGGAAGACGTCGGTCTCGGCGGAGAACGTGTACGAGGGCCACGACCGGGCCACGGGCGAGGTGAAGCGCACCGCCACCGCGGTCGACCTCGTCTTCGGTTCCAACTCCCAGCTCCGGGCCATCGCCGAGGTCTACGGCTCCGACGACGCCAGGGAGAAGTTCGTGGCCGACTTCGTGGCCGCCTGGGACAAGGTCATGAACCTCGACCGCTTCGACCTGACCTGATCGGCGCCACACCAGCAGTGTGAGACGGAGGCCCAGGTCCCTGACCTGGGCCTCCGTCTCCTTGCTGCCGCTTGGCGCTTGCAGTCGTCACGCCGACCGCCCACGTGGACCAGCGCATCGAGAGATGGTGGCGCTGGCCTTCCGACTATGATGCGCCGCGGGCGTGCCGGGAAGTCTGGTCGGCGATCTATCAGTCGACCAGACAGGACGTTACGTGCCGCATCTGCACAAGGGCCATGACGCGGCCGACCAGTCCGATGGCTGGTGGCTCGTCGACGCTGACTGGGAGGAGGTCGTTGCCGGTGTGGCTGTCCCGCCGCCTGCCATCCCGGCGCCCCTTGGGTGGATCGCACCCGGCGTGCCCGTCGAGCGCGATGCCGCCCGACCAGGCCACGACGGCCGGACGATGACGGCGGGGGGTGCGGCGCCTTGCCCGCTGACGCGCTCGGGGGGCGCCGCCGCGGTGCGCGCGGTCGCAGCCGTCGCCGAGGTCGTCGCAGTCACGGCCCGCCCGGCTACCGCAGGGCCATGCCGGTTGCTCCGGACCGTCGTCATGGACGAGCACACGGCCGCCCCCGGTGGCAGGTAGCCCGTGCTCCTAGGTCTGCTCGTTCTCCACGCCGCCGCGGGCAGCGTGGTGCTCTCCGCCGGGCGCCGTCTGGGCCGGTGGGGCTTGCTCGTGGGTGGGCTGGCGCCGGCACTGACGATGGTCTGGGTGGCGGCGAACGCGGCTGGCGTGCTCGACGGTGACCCGATCAACGCGAATGTGCAGTGGGTGCCGGACCTCGGGCTCGGTGTCGACCTGCGTCTCGACTCCTTCGCGCTGCTGATGACGGTGCTCGTATCGGGCGTCGGCACGCTGGTGTTCGTGTACGGGTGGCACTACTTCGGGTTGTCCGAGAAGACGGGCCGCGCCGCGGGACTGCTGACGCTGTTCGCCGGTTCGATGCTCGGTGTCGTCCTCGCGGACAACCTGCTTCTGCTCTACGTCTGCTGGGAGCTCACGTCGGTCACGTCGTACCTCCTGATCGGCATCGACGATGCGGAGCCCGATGCCAGGGCGGCGGCGCTTCACGCCCTGCTTGTCACCGGGATGGGAGGGCTGGCCATGCTCGGCGGGTTCGTGGTCATCGGTCAGGAGGCCGGGACCTACCGCATCGCCGAGATCCTCGCCGCGCCGCCGACCGGCACAGCGACGGCGGTCGGTCTTGTGCTCATCCTCGTAGGGGCGTTCACGAAGTCGGCTCAGTACCCGTTCCACAGCTGGCTCCCGGCGGCGATGGTGGCGCCGACGCCGATCAGCGCCTACCTGCACTCGGCGGCGATGGTGAAAGCGGGCGTCTATCTCATCGCTCGCTTCGCCCCGGCCTTCGCCTCCGTTGGTGTCTGGCGACCCCTGGTCGTGACCGTCGGGCTGGCGACGATGGTGGCCGGCGGTTTACGGGCCTTGCGGCCGTTCGACTTGAAGCAGCTGCTCGCCTTCGGAACGATCAGCCAGCTCGGATTCATGGTGGTCCTCTTCGGCATCGGCCAACCCGAGGCCACGGCCGCCGGATGCGCACTGCTGCTCGCCCACGGCCTATTCAAGGCCGCCCTGTTCATGGTCGTGGGGATCGTCGACCACGAAGCCCATACCCGCGACATCCGCTCGCTCCCGATCCTCGACTCGGGATGGGGCCCCACTCGGCTCGTGGCGCTGGTGAGCGCGGCGTCGATGGCGGCCGTTCCCCCGTTGGCCGGGTTTCTCGCCAAAGAGGAGGCGTATGGCGCGCTGGTACATGGGGGAGCCGGAGACCGGCTGGTGCTGGTAGGGATCGTCGCCGGCTCGGCGCTCACCGTCGCGTACAGCCTCCGGCTCGTCGCCGCACTGGTCCGCCCGAACGCAGTCGCCGATGTTGCCGCAGAACGGCCCAAGCTGGCCCGCGGTCCGAGCGCCGGCATCCTGGTGCCGGGTGCCGTGCTGGCCGTGGGGACGGTGCTGCTGGGGGTGGCGCCGGCGCTGTGGTCTGACCTCATCGACCATGCCGCCGGTGCGCTCGACCCGGAGTCGGGGACGCACCTCGAGCTCTGGCACGGCTTCACGACACCGCTCGCGCTGTCGCTGGTCACGCTGACTGCAGGCGCAGTGATGTTCCTCGGCCGGCGGTGGGTGGCGGCGGCCCAGGCCCGCCTCGCCCCGCCGATCACTGGCGCGCAGGTCTACGACAGCGCCGTCCGCTCCATGGTGTTGCTCGCGGCTCGGGTCACGAGCATCGTCCAGTCAGGGTCGTTGCCGATCTACGCCGCGATCATCCTCGCAACCGCTGCCGTCGTCCCTGGCATCGGCATGATCTCGGGGAGCTGGTGGCCGGGCTGGCCACGCCTGGTGGGCCGACCCGCGCATATCCCGATTGCCGCGCTGCTCTCCACGGCGGCGATCGCTGCGACCCTGGCGAAGCGGCGCTTTGCCGCCGCGCTCCTCCTCGGCGCCGCCGGGTTCGGCATGGCCATCCTCTTCGTTGTGCAGGGAGCGCCCGACCTCGCGCTGACGCAGTTCGCGGTCGAGACGCTGTCGGTCGTCGTATTCCTACTCGTGCTGCGCCGGCTGCCAGACCGCTTCGAGCGGCGGGCCCCTGCCGTCGGCCGGCTGTACCGCCTGGCGGTGTCCGGGGCGGTCGGGGCGTTCGTCGTCTTCATGGCCATCGCGGCCTCCGGCGCTCGCACCGAACCGTCTGTGTCACGCCAGATGTCCGAGCGTGCGTTGCCTGAGGGCGACGGGAAGAACGTCGTCAATGTGATCCTCGTCGACATACGCGGCCTCGACACCATGGGCGAGGTCACGGTGCTGGTCGCCGCCGGGATCGGCATCGTCGCGCTGGCGCGCGCCGGCGAGCGGCCACGGCCCCGCCCGCTCACCTGGGCGAACCGACGGTCGCGGAGCGTGGAGCGCTCATGACGCCACGCCGGTCCCTGATCCTCGACAGCACTGTCCGCCTGGTCTTCGACGCCGCGCTGGTGCTGTCTGTGTACCTGCTCTTCGCCGGACACAACCAGCCGGGCGGCGGGTTCGTCGGCGGACTCGTCGCCGCCGCGGCCATCGCCCTGCGCTACATCGCCGGCGGCCTTCAAGAGGTCCGCTCGATGGTGCCGGCGCGCCCTTGGGCCTTCCTCTCCGTGGGGTTGGCCCTGGCCTCCGGTGCTGCTCTCGCACCGATGCTCCTCGGGAACGCTCCGCTGGACCAGCGGGCCTTCGAATGGGATCTTCTGCTGCTCGGCCACGTCAAGCTCACCAGTGCGACGGTGTTCGACACCGGCGTGTACCTGATCGTGATCGGCCTCGTGCTCATGATCTTCGAGGGCCTGGGCGAGGACTGGCGAGACCTCCAGGGCGCGCCCAGCGAGGATGGGTCGTGACCGTCCTGCTCGCGGTGACCGCCGGGATCCTGTGCGCCGCAGGTACCTATCTCGTCCTCGGTCGTCAGCTCAGCCGCGTCGTCATCGGCATCGGCCTCATCGGCCACGGCGTCAACATCCTGCTCATCCTCTCCGGCGGCGACGGCGGCGACCCGGCGTTCGTAGGTGGGGACCCCGGGGAGTTCGCCGACCCGCTCCCGCAGGCCCTTGTGCTAACCGCCATCGTCATCACCTTCGGCGTCATCGCCTTCCTGTTGTCCCTCGCCTTCCGCAGCTGGCGAGTTACGGCCGACGACGAGGTGGAGGACGACGTCGAGGACAGGCGTATCACCCGGCAGGCGGCGGAGCTCGCCGACGAGAACGTCGACATATGACCGCATTGCTTGCCGGTCCGATCCTCCTGCCTCTCTTCGGCGCCGCCCTGTCCATCGGGCTTGGACGGTCGCGGACCGCTCAGCGGCTGATCGGCGTCGTCACGCTTGGCATCGTGGCCACCCTGAGCGTCCTGCTCCTCCTCCGCGTCGACAGCGACGGCGTGGCGTCGGTTCAGGCGGGAGGCTGGGAAGCGCCGATCGGCATCACGCTCGTCGCCGACCGCCTCGCGGCGATCATGCTCGTCATTGCGGTCCTGATGCTGCTTGCCGTGCTGATCTACGCAATCGGGCAGCCCGGCGCGGAAGAGCATCACGTCGGCTTCCACCCCGTCTACCTGATCCTTGCCGCTGGCGTCTCCGCTGCGTTCCTCACGGGCGACCTCTTCAATCTGTTTGTTGCCTTCGAGGTCATGCTCATGGCGAGCTACGTCCTCATCACCCTGGGCGGCAGCGCCGACCAGGTGCGCAGCGGGATGACCTACGTCGTCATTAGCCTGATCGCCTCGACCCTGTTCCTCCTAGCGCTCGCCTTCGTGTACGCATCGACCGGGACGGTGAACCTGGCCCATCTGAGCGCCAAGATCGCGGACCTCCCCAGTGGCGTGCGTAGCGGCCTCGCACTGCTCCTGATCGTGGTCTTCGGCATCAAGTCGGCGATCTTCCCGCTCTTCTTCTGGTTGCCCGACAGCTACCCGACGGCGCCGACGCCGGTCACGGCCATCTTCGCCGGGCTGCTCACGAAGGTCGGTGTCTACGCCCTTCTCCGGACTCAGACCCTCCTGTTCCCTGCTGACACGCAGCCCGGGACCCTGCTGCTCGTCGTTGCGGGCATCACGATGGTCGTCGGCGTGTTCGGCGCCATCACCCAGAACGACATCAAGCGGATCCTGTCGTTCCACATCGTGAGCCAGATCGGCTACATGATCATGGGGCTTGGACTGTTCAGCGTCGCCGGCCTGGCTGGGGCCGTCATCTACATCATCCACCACATCGTCGTGAAGACGACGCTCTTCATGGTGGCAGGGCTCATCGAGCAGCGGACGGGCACGGCCCAGCTCGCCGAACTCAGCGGGCTACGACGCCTCGAGCCCGCGCTCGCCCTGCTGTTCATCCTTCCCGCGCTCAGCCTGGCCGGGATCCCGCCGTTCTCCGGCTTCGTCGCCAAGCTGGCGCTCGTCGAAGCCGGGCTCTCCACCGGTGAGTACACGATCGTCGCGGTGAGCCTGGCCGTGAGCCTGCTCACTCTGTTCTCGATGACGAAGATCTGGGCGAACACGTTCTGGGGCCCTGATCAGGGGAACGACATCGGCCGCACGCTGACTGCGCCCCGGCGAGCCCTCATGGTCGGCTCGACGGCTACCCTCGTCGTGCTGAGCCTGGCAATCGCTGCCGGCTCCGGAGCGCTCTACGATCTCTCGGAGCGCGCCGCCCGGGACTTGGTCGACACGAGCAACTACGTGAACGAGGTGCTCCGCCCTTGATGCGCGCCGTTCGTGTCGCGATGTTGGTAGCCATCTGGCTCGCGCTCTGGTCCGACGTGTCCGCCGCGAACGTCCTCAGCGGATTGCTCCTTGCCGGCATGATCGTGCTTGTGTTCGACACCTGGCGCGCCGGCACCGTGGTCGTGCGCCCGGTGCGCGTCGCCAAGTTCGCGCTGCACTTCCTGGTCGAGCTGGTCAAGGCCAGTCTCGTCGTCGCCCGCACCGTGGTCACTCCACAGCGTCGGATCAACACCGGCATCGTTGCCGTCCCGCTCCGAGAGTGTTCCGATGCACTCGCCACGCTGATCGCCGACGCGATCAGCCTGACCCCTGGCACCCTCACCCTCGAGGTGCGACGGGAGCCGCCGATCCTCATCGTCCACGCCCTCGATGTCCGCGACGTCGAGCGGGTACGGGCCGACGTACGCCGGCTCGAAGTCCTCGCCGTCGAGGCCTTCGGTGCGCCGGCTGCCGTGGCCCAGCTGGCCGTGGACGACACGGCGGCCTGGAGCGGAGAGTGATAACCGTCGCCACCCTGCTGCTCATCGGTGGCGGCGCGTGTTTCGTGGTCCGCGCCGTAACCGGGCCCTCGCTTGCCGATCGCGTCGTCGCCATCGACGGGCTCGTGGTTTCCATCGTTGCCGCCATCCTCGTCAACTCCATCCGAACCGACACCGCCTGGTTCCTCGATGTCGCCGTCGTCGTTGCCCTGGTTGGCTTCGTCGGGACCACCGCAGGGGCGCGCTTCATCGAACGACGAGGAGGCTGACGTGACAAGCACGGCGGTCGATGCCCTGACCGTGACGGGTTCCCTCTTCGTGCTCCTCGCTGGCGTCGGAGTGCTGCGCTTCCCCGATGTCTACGCCCGCATGCACGCGGCGACCAAGGCAAGCACCCTCGGAATCGCACTCATCGGGCTGGCCACGGCCATTGCCCTTGACGGCGGACGAGCGAAGGCGCTCATCGCAGTCGCCTTCATCTTCGTAACCGCCCCGAGCGCCGCCCACTTCATCGGCCGCGCTGCCTACCGCGCCGAGGGCATCGACATCAACGTCGCCACGCGGGACGACCTCGCAACGATCCTCGACGGCCTGACGTCGTCGGAGAACGGGCCGGGTGACCGACGAGGGGCCGAGCACGACACGGAGGACGTGCCCGAGGACCCGCAAGCAGGCCCGTAGCCGGCGCCCGCGGGATTCGGGACTAACCGAGCGTCCCCCCTCGTGCGTGCCCGGCCAGGGAATAGGCGGACACCGCGGCCCAGACGCTCTCGAGCAGGAGGAATCCTGTGTCACCGTCGACGGCGGCTACCGCGGCCAAGGTGGCCGAGCCCAGGAGGTTCAGCACCAGGTAGGGCAGGGACGAGGTCTGTAGCCGCCCTGCTTGGGCCAGCACGAAGGCGGTCAGGATGAACACTGCGCCCACCACTTCAATGAGAGGCTCCACCCGGCCAGCCTTACCGCACGAGCGGTGTGGCGCCCGTGCGTGTGCGCGTCTTCAACCAGACGGTTGACAACCCGCTGTCGGCAGGCCGGTCTGGTCAGTCGCACGAAGGAGGCCCAGCGCCACCACCCGTGAGACCGCGATCGCCCTCGACACCGAGGTTTCCCTGGTGCGGATGCCTCGACGAGGTGCTCGCCGGCTGACGCTCAAGGCCCCCGCGACACGGTCGATACAACCCAGCGGGGGCCGAACCGGTCGCCGGCGGTCGGTTGACCTTTGGTTCAGGAGGGGCCAGGTGGAGCAGCGGATGGCGAGCAGGTGGTGGCGGACGGCGACCGTGCTGGGCGCGGTCGCCGTCACCACGGCCCTGGTCGTGGCCCGGACGGTGGGCGACCGGTCGTCGATCGCCGTCGACGCCGGGCGGGCCAGCCCGACGATCGCCTCGGTCACCCCCTCGGAGCTGGCCGCGGCCAGCACGGTCACGATCACCGTCCGGGGTACCGGCTTCCAGCCCGGCGCCACCCTGGCCCTGTCGGCCAGCACGGCGACGGTCACCGCGTCCACCCCGACCGAGATCACCGCGGTGGTGCGCACGGGGGCTCCGGACAGCTTCCGCCCCGCGGCCGAGGACCTGGTCGTGACCAACCCCGACGGGGGCACCGCCGTCCTGGCTGGGGCGGTGACCGTCAACCCCGTGCCCATCCACTACCACGCCGAGCCCTCCACGGTGGCCCAGGGCCGGACCGTGGCCGTCGAGGTCACGTGCGGCCGGTGCGGGTCGCCGGCGGTGGCGGCCGAGGTGGAGGGGACCGGTGTGACGGCCACCGTCACCCGCCCCGGCGTTCCCCACGGGCTGGCGGTGGAGGTGTCGCCCGACGCCGCGCCCGGCCCGAGGGCGGTGACCATCGTGACCGCCGACGGTGGGCGCCACCCCACCGATCCACCGCTGACGGTGGTTGTGGCGCAGTAGCCGTACGGTGTTGGTATCACCGACGACGACCCCATCTCCTTCGCCGACCTCGGGCTGCGGCCCGAGCTGCTCGAGGCCCTGTCCGGGCTTGGCTACGAAGAACCCACGCCGATCCAGCGAGAGGCCATCCCCCCGCTGATCGCCGGCCGCGACCTGCTCGGGCAGGCGGCGACCGGCACGGGCAAGACCGCCGCCTTCGCCCTCCCGCTCCTGCAGCGGCTGGCCGCGGACGAGGGCGAACGGCGGCCCAAGCAGCCGGCCGCCCTCGTCCTCGTCCCCACCCGGGAGCTGGCCATCCAGGTGTCGGAGGCCGTCCACCGCTACGGGCGGGCGCTGGGCGCCAGGGTCCTCCCCATCTACGGCGGCCAGCCCATCGGCCGCCAGCTGTCGGCGCTCGACCGGGGGGTCGACGTGGTGGTGGCCACGCCCGGGCGGGCCATCGACCACATCGGCCGCAACACCCTCCCGCTGTCCGGCCTGGCGGTGGTCGTGCTCGACGAGGCCGACGAGATGCTCGACATGGGCTTCGCCGAGGACATCGAGGCCATCCTGGCCGCCACGCCGGCCGAGCGGCAGACCGTCCTGTTCTCGGCCACCATGCCGCCCCGGATCGACGGGATGGCCCGCCGCCACCTCCGCACGCCGGTGCGGATCCACATGGGCCGGGAGCAGGTGGACCCCGGCCAGGCGCCGCTGGTGCGCCAGATCGCCTACGTGGTGCCCCGGTCGTACAAGACGGCCACCCTGGGGCGGGTGCTCGACGTGGAGTCGCCGGCCGCGGCCATCGTCTTCTGCCGCACCCGTGACGAGGTCGACCAGATCACCGAGACCCTCAACGGCCGGGGCTACCGGGCCGAGGCCCTCCACGGCGGCATGTCCCAGGAGCAGCGCGACCGGGTCATGGCCCGGCTGCGGGGCGGGACGGCCGACCTGGTGGTGGCCACCGATGTGGCCGCCCGCGGGCTCGACATCGACCAGCTCACCCACGTCGTCAACTACGAGGTCCCCAGCAGCCCGGATTCCTACGTCCACCGCATCGGCCGGGTGGGCCGGGCCGGCCGGGGCGGCGTGGCCATCACCCTCGCCGAGCCCCGCGAGCACCGGATGCTCAAGACGATCGAGCGGGTCACCAAGCAGAAGATCGCCGTCGAGAAGGTCCCCAGCACCGCCGACCTCCGGGCCCGCCGCCTGGAGCTGACCCGCTCGGCTTTGGAGGAGTCGATCGTGCAGGACGACCTGGAGGGGTTCCGGGTGGTCGTGGAGTCGCTGGCCGACGAGTTCGACGTCATGCAGGTGGCCATGGCCGCGGTGAAGCTGGCCCACGAGAGCGGCGGGGCCGCGGCCGACGAGGAGGAGATCCCCGAGGTGGCGCCGGCGGCCGCCCGGACCCCGAAGGCCGAGGGGCGCCCGCCCCGGCCGGCCCGGGCGTCGCGGTCGGGCGCGGCCATGAGCCGGCTGTTCGTGGGCGCCGGCCGCAGCTCCGGCATCCGGCCCCAGGACCTGGTGGGCGCCATCACCGGCGAGACCCAGCTCAGCGGCCGGGACATCGGCGCCATCGAGATCGCCGACCGGTTCGCCCTCGTCGAGGTGCCCGAGACGGCGGCCCAGGACGTGGTGAAGGCCCTCCGGGCCACCACCATCAAGGGACGGAAGGTCACCGTCCGCCGGGCCTACGAGGACCGCTGAGCCGACCGGGCGCTGAGGATCACGATCGCCGGGGCGTAGGGCTCCGGCGTCGCGTGGGCGAGGGCCACCGCCTCCTCCCACAGCGCCCGCTGGGCCTCGGGCGCCAGCCCGGCGACGAACGGGGCCAGGTGGGCCAGCGACAGCCGGTACCGCACCACCTCCTCCGGCGACAGGTGGGGGTCGACGGTCCGCTCGACGGCCTCGACCTCGGCCAGACCGGCGGAGACGGCGGTGGCGGCCATGGCGCCGACCGTCCCGAGCAGGGGCGCGGCCCGGTCCTTCAGCTCGACGTACCAGCCGGGGGCCGTCCAGCCGAACCGGCGGGCGACCGCGTCGATGCCGTCCTTCAGCGGCGGGCGGTCGTCGTTGGAGAAGACGGCGGCCAGGACGGCGCCGCCCGGCGCCACCACCCGGTGGAGCTCCCGCAGCGCCTGCTCGGGGGCGGTGAGGTGGTTCAGGACGAAGGCGGCGACCGCGGCGCCGACGGCGCCTCCGCGGAAGGGCAGGGCCAGCACGTCGCCCGCGGCGGCCGGCGGCCGGCCGGCGGCGCCGTGGGCCAGCATCTCGGCGGTCAGGTCGACGGCCACGGGGCGGGCGCCGGCGGCGACCAGGGCGGCGGACACGGCCCCGGTGCCGGCGCCGACGTCGAGCACGGTCCGGCCGGCCAGCGGGATGGGCGACGCGCCCACCAGGGCGGCGGCCAGGGGCCGGTAGACCAGCTCGGCGCCGGTGGCCCAGGCGCCCGGCTCGGCCGCGTAGGCGGCGCGCACCCCGTTCATAGGTTCAGTGGCTCCTCGTGCTCAGTTGCTGCCAGGAGCGTGCCCGCCGCCGGTTGCAGGAAGCCTGCAGTGTTCTAACACGAAACGATCTATGCTTTAGAGAACCACCGAACGAGGAGTGCTGCCATGCGGATGCTGTCGTTCCGGCCGGCCCTGACCATGAAGGGCCGGAAGTTCAAGGGCCTCCGGGGCTTCGCCGGGAAGCCGTTCCACCCGCCGCTGACCGACGTTCCCGTGGGCGCCTTCGTGCTGGCCGCCGCCTTCGACGTCATCTCCTTCCTCGGCCAGGACCAGGAGTGGGCCCGGGACTTCTACCGGGCCGGCACGTTCGCCCTGGTGGGCGGGGTCCTCGTCGGCGTGCTGGCCGCCCTGACCGGGTTCTGGGACTGGCTGAAGTCCACCAAGAAGGGCACCCAGGCCCGCCGCACGGTCAACGCTCACGCCTGGACCATGGTGGTGACCATGGTGCTGGCCGTGGCCGCCTCGGCCCTGCGCCTGACCGCCTACGACGGCGACCAGCACACGGGGGTGACCGCCCTGGTCCTCACCCTGCTCGTCGCCCTGTTCACCACGCTGGGCGGGACGATCGGCGGCTCGCTGGCCTACGACTACGGCTTCAACGTGGAGACCTCGGGCGACCACCCCGTCTGGCACGAGTCCGAGCAGGACGTCTTCCCGGGCGCCCACTGACCCCCCCACCCCGCTTCTTGGCGCGCTCATCCGTGGAGAGCACGGATCAGCGCGCCAAGAACGGAGGGGGGGTCAGTCCCGCAGGCCGCTGACGACCAGCACGGCGCCGAAGGCGAAGAAGGCGACCGCGGCGCCGACCCTGATGGCCCGCTCGGGGAGCCGGGTGCCCAGCACCCTGCCCACGCCGATGGCCAGGGCGTCGGCGGCCACCATCCCCAGGGTGGAGCCGGCCCAGGTGCCCCACGCCTCCTCGGTGGTGGCCAGGGTGACGGTGGCCAGCATGGTCTTGTCGCCCAGCTCGGCGAGGAAGAAGGCGATGCTGGCCGCCACCACCGCCGAGCGGTCCGAGCGCTCGGCCCGGGCCGCCTCCGCCTCGCTCAGCCGGTCGCCCCGCAGCGTCCACAGGCCGAAGCCGACGAAGGCCAGCCCGGCGACGACCGAGATGGTGCCGGTGGGCAGGGCCGAGCCCACCGACGCCCCGACCACCACCGAGATGGCGTGCACCACGGCGGTCGCCGCCGTGATCCCCACGAGCACCGGGACGGCCCGGTAGCGGGCGGCGAAGGCCAGGGCCATGAGCTGGCTCTTGTCCCCGAGCTCGGCGACGAAGATGACGCCGAAGCTGAGGAGCAGGGCCTGCACCCCGCCATCCTCTCCCGCCGCCGGCCGCCGATCCGCCATCGGGGGCCCCGGGGCTGGCAAGGTGGTCGCCGGTGACTTCGCTGATGACGTCCGTCCCTCCCGCCCTCCTCGACGCGCTGACCAAGACGGTCGTCCTCGACACGTCGGTGCTGGTCGCCGACCCGGGGGCCATCCACGAGTTCGGCGGCTGCGCCCTGAAGATCCCCTTGACGGTCGTCGAGGAGCTCGACGGGCTGAAGAACCGGGCCGACGGCGTCGGCCAGACGGCCCGGGAGGCCCTCCGGCGCATCGAGGCCCTCCGGGTCCACGCCGGCGGCTCGCTGGTGGAGCCCCTGACCCTGGGCCACGGCGGCACCCTGGCCATCGTCCTCAACGGGGTCAGCCACCACCTCCTCGCCGAGCACCACCTCGACCCGGCCAGCCCCGACAACCGCATCATCGGGGCCGCCCTGGGCCTGCAGGGCCCCACCACCTCGGTGGAGGTCGTCTCCAACGACGCTGCCCTGCGCATCAAGGCGGCCCACGTGGGCCTTGCCGCCAAGGAGTACGTGCCGGTCCCCGCCTATGGCCGTGAGGGCGACGACCCGGGCTGGCAGACGGTCGAGGGCGTCGAGAGCGCCCTGATCGACCGCCTCTTCGAGGAGCGCCGGCTGGCGGTCGACGAACTCGACCTGCCCGTGACCCTCTACGAGAACGAGTTCGCCGTCCTGCGGGCGGGGAAGCAGTCGGCCCTGGCCCGGCGCCGGGGCGACGAGCTGCACCTGCTGCGCCAGAACCACGAGGCGTTCGACCTCAAGCCCCGCAACGTCGAGCAGCGCATGGCCCTCGACCTTCTCCTCGACCCGGCGGTGAGCGTCGTCGCCCTCGACGGGCCGGCCGGCACCGGCAAGACCCTGCTGGCCATCGCCGCCGGCCTCGAGCAGGTGTGGAACCACCCGGCCAGCCGCCGCTACGAGCGCATGGCCATCTACCGCCCGCTGGTCGCCGTCGGCCGCCAGGAGCTGGGCTACCTGCCGGGCACGCTCGAGGAGAAGGTCGACCCCTGGATGGGCGCCATCCACGACGCGGTGGTGGCCATGAGCGACGGCCGGCGCAAGGGGGCGGCCGACGAGACGATCACCCAGATCACCGCCGAGGGCCGCCTGACCATGGAGTCGGTCACCCACCTGCGGGGCCGCTCGCTCCACGGGGCGTGGGTCCTGCTCGACGAGGCACAGAACCTGGAGCCGAGCCTGGCCAAGACGGTGCTCACCCGGGCGGCCGAGGGCACCAAGGTCGTCTTCACCGGCGACACCAGCCAGATCGACGCCCCGTTCCTCTCGGCCCACAACAACGCCATGTCGGTGCTGACCGCGGCGCTGGGGCGGGGCCGGGGCGGGTCGCTGTTCGGCCACATCCGCCTCTCCCAGGGCGAGCGCAGCCCCCTGGCCACCCTGGCCGCCAACCTGCTCTAGCCGGCGGTCTGGCTCAGCTGCGGTCCATGTGCAGGCGCACGACGGTGCCCGCCGGCGACGAGCGCAGCTGGACGAGGTCGCACAGCTGGTTGACCATCCACAGGCCGCGGCCGTTCTCCTGGTCGAGCGCGGGCCGGGTCCGGCCCACCAGGGGCTGGCGGATCCATCCCCGGTCGCTCACCTCGCAGACGACCGCCGCGGGGGTCGTCCACACCCGCACCGTCCCCTTGCCGCCCCCGTGGCGCAGGCTGTTGGTCGCCACCTCGGTCACGGCGAGCAGCAGGTCCGGCAGTGCGGAGGGGGCGACGGCGCCGGCCGCGTGGGCGGTCACGAACTCGCGCACCGGTTCCAGTGGTCCGACGGCGAACCGCAGCACCGGCGGGGTGCCGGGCGGCTCGGCCAGCCCACCGTGGGTGGGGCCCGACCAGCTGTCGCCCCGGTAGCTCCGGCTCTCCTGCCGCCGGCGCCCGTCGGTGAGGTACCGGTGGCTGTGGCCGGCGGCGTCGACCACGTCGGGGTGGAGGGAGCCGGAGTCGTACGGGCAGAGCAGCCGCCAGGGCGCGCCGCCGGCGAAGGCCAGGTTCAGGAGGGCCTCGTGGCGCTGGCACTCCACCAGCTCCTCGAGGGTGCGCTCGGCGTAGACCGGCTCGCCGATGCCCCGCGCCGGCTTGCCGCCGCCATGGTCGGCCAGGAAGTCGCGCCACGCCGGGATGATCCGGGCCGGGTTGCGGCCGACGCCGCCCATGTCGGCGAACGCCACCCGGCCGGCGTCCCGCCCGAGGGCGTCACGGAGGAGGTCGATCTTGGCGGCCGACACCACGGCGAGCACAGGCTCGCCCGCCTCCAGCCCGGCCTCGATGAAGGGCACCGTGCCCTCGAGGAACGCCGTGGCACCGGCGTAGAGGAACGCCTCGTGCCGGAAGCTCCGGAGGGCGGGCCCAGAGGAGCCCGCCGGGCCGAGCATGAGGTCGCTCAACGTTGCTGCCCTGCGACGCTCATGGTGGCGCTACTCTAGGCGACCGCCGCGCGGCTCCCGAACACGCAGCGTGACGTGCGCCGCCGCCGGCCGTCGGGTAAGAAGCACACCGTGGCCCCGCCGCTGCCCGCCGTGTTCTTCGGGCACGGCAGTCCCATGAACGCCCTCGAGCGAAACCGCTACACGGAGGCGTGGCGGGCCTTCGGGGCGGCCGTCCCCCGACCCCGGGCCATCCTCATGGTCTCCGCCCACTGGTACATCAACGCCACCGCGGTCACGGCCATGGCCCGGCCCCGGACGATCCACGACTTCTACGGCTTCCCCGACGAGCTCTTCGCCGTCGACTACCCGTCGCCGGGCGACCCGGAGCTGGCCGGCGAGGTGGTCGAGGTGGTGAAGCCGGTGTGGGTGGGCCCCGACTACGACAGCTGGGGGATCGACCACGGCACGTGGTCGGTGCTCTGCCACGCCTTTCCCGGCGCCGACATCCCCGTCGTCCAGCTGGCGGTCAACGCCATGAAACCGATGGAGTACCACCTCGACCTCGGGGCCCGCCTCGCGCCCCTGCGGGAGCGGGGCGTGCTGATCGCCGCCAGCGGCAACATCGTCCACAACCTCGGGCGGATCGACCCCCGCCACGAGCACGACGGCTTCGACTGGGCCCGGCGCTTCGACGACGCCGCCCGCGTCCTGCTCGAGGGCTCGCCCGAGTCGGTGCCCGGCCTGGAGCACCACGCCGACTTCCGGGCCGCAGCCCCGACGCCCGACCACTTCATCCCCATGCTCTACCTCGCCGGCGTGGCCGCCGCCGCCGGTCAAGCGGCCGAGGTGCTGGTCGACGGGTACGCCTACGGCTCGCTGTCGATGGCCTGCTACACCGTCGGCCTCGGCGGCCCGCCGCCGGGCGCCGGCGGGGAGGGTGCGGCGCCGCTTCCCGACCCGGCCGTGGTCCCCACCGACGCCACGAACGTCTGAGCCGCCTACGCCCCGCGGCGTAGGCGGGACACACCCTGGGGCCGATGGCGGGCCGAGGTCGCTCCGGTACGGTCATCGACGATGCACTGGCGTGACCTGGTCGCCGACGGGGCGTTGGCGGTCGTCGCCTTCATGCTCAGCGCGGTGGTCGCCGCCGAGTCGCCCCACGATCCCGCCCTGCGCGACCCGGACGCCATCGCCTTCCTCCTCCTGGCGGCCTACAGCGGCAGCGTCGTGCTGCGGAGCCGCCGCCCCGTGCTGGCCGTGGCCCTCGGGTTCGCCGCGGGGCTGGCCTACGCGGCCGCCGACTACCCCCGCGCCCTGACCCCGGTCGCCCTGTTCCCCGTGTACAGCGCAGGCGCCCTGCTCGACACACGGCCGGCCCGGCGGCTGCTCGTGGCGGCCGTCGCCGTGGCCTCCCTCGGGGCGACGGCGGGGCCCGGCCCGACGAGCCTGGGCGTGCCGCTGGTGGTCTGGGGCGCCTGGATGCTGGGCCGCTTCCGGTGGGACGAGCGGCGCTACACCGAGGCGCTGGAGGCCAAGAACCGGGAGCTGGAGCAGGCCCAGCACGACCTGGCCCGCCAGGCCGTCACCGAGGAGCGGCTGCGGATCGCCCGGGAGCTGCACGACGTGGTGGCCCACAGCATGAGCGTGGTGGCCCTCCAGGCCGGCACCGGTCGCATGGTCGCGGCCGGGGACGCAGGCGCCGCCCAGCAGGCGCTGGCGACCATCGAGACCACCACGCGGGGCGCCCTGCGGGAGATGCGCCAGCTCCTCGGCGTCCTCCGCTCGGGCGAGGGGCAGGAGCCCGGCGCCCTGGGCCCGGCGCCCGGGCTGGCCGACGTGCCGGCGCTGGTGGCGGAGGTGGCCACGTCGGGCCTCGACGTCGAGCTGCGGGTGCACGGCGAGCGGCCCGACGTCCCGGCCGGCGTCGACCTCTCGGCCTACCGGGTGGTCCAGGAGGCGCTGACCAACGTGCTCAGGCACGCCGGCGCCGGGCACGCCGTCGTCGACATCGGCTACACCGAGGGCCACGTCACCGTGGCCGTGGTCGACGACGGCGGTGGGCCGTTCACCCCGCCGGTGCCCGGCCACGGCCTGACCGGCATGCAGGAGCGGGTGGCGGTCCACGGCGGCCGGCTCGACCTCGGCCCCGGGCCGGACGGCGGCTTCTCGGTGACGGCCCGCTTCCCCCTCGGCGCCGCCTGATGGCGATACGGGTCGCCGTCGTCGACGACCAGCCGCTGATCCGCACCGGCTTGCGCACGCTGCTGGAGCACGCGGGCGGCGTCGAGATCGTCGGCGAGGCGGGCGACGGCGACAGCGGGGTGGCGCTGGTGCGCCGCCACCGGCCCGACGTGGTGCTCATGGACATCCGCATGCCGGTGCTCGACGGGATCGAGGCCACCCGGCGCATCACCGCCGACGAGGCGCTGCGGGCGGTGCGGGTGGTGGTGCTCACCACCTTCGACCTGGACGAGTACGTCTACGCCGCGCTGCGGGCCGGCGCCAGCGGCTTCCTCCTCAAGGACGACGCCCCCGAGGACATCCTGGCCGGCATCCGGGTCGTCGCCGCCGGCGAAGCGCTCCTCGCCCCCCGCATCACCCGCCGGCTGATCGAGGAGTTCGCCCAGCGGCCGGAGGCGGCGCCGGCCCCCTCACCGTCGCCTGAGCTGGCCGCCCTCACCGAGCGCGAGCTGGAGGTCCTGGCCCTCGTCGGGCGGGGCCTGGCCAACGCCGAGATCGCCGAGCGCCTCTTCGTGAGCCCGGCCACGGCCAAGACCCACGTCAGCCACATCATGACCAAGCTCTACGCCCGCGACCGGGCCCAGCTCGTCGTGCTGGCGTACGAGAGCGGCCTCGTACGCCCGGGGATGTAGGCCCGAAGGCATCTCCGGCCCGACGCCGCCGGCGCCGGACCCTGTCAGGTTCCGTCGTATGGCAGCGATGGAACTGCACGAGCTCACCAAGCGGTTCGGCGGCGTCACCGCGGTCGACGGCCTGAGCCTCGAGGTCGGCGAGGGCACGGTCACCGGCTTCCTCGGCCCGAACGGGGCGGGCAAGACGACCACCCTGCGCATGCTCCTCGGCCTGGTCAGGCCGACGTCGGGGACCGCCACGTTCGGCGGCCGGCGCTACGTGGACCTCGACGAGCCGGCCCGCCACGTGGGCGCGGTGCTGGAGGCGTCGAGCTTCCACCCCGGGCGCCGGGCCATCGACCACCTGCGCATCCTGGCCATGGCCGCCGGCCTGCCGGCTCGCCGGGCGCGCGAGGCGCTCGAGCGGGTGGGGCTGGGCCACGCCGCCGGGCGGCGGGTGGGCGGTTTCTCGCTCGGCATGCGCCAGCGGGTCGGCCTGGCCGCCGCCCTGCTGGGCGAGCCCCGGGTGCTCATCCTGGACGAGCCGGCCAACGGCCTCGACCCCGAGGGCGTCCAGTGGCTGCGCGCCTTCCTGCGGGCCCAGGCCGACGACGGCCGCACCGTCCTGGTCTCGAGCCACCTGCTCGCCGAGGTGTCCCAGACCGTGGACCGGGTGGTGATCCTCGACAAGGGCCGGCTGCTGGCCCACGCCTCACTGGCCGAGCTGACCGATGCGTCGACCGAGGGCATGGTCGTGCGGACGCGGGAGCCGGCGGCCCTCATCGACGCCCTCCGGGCGGGCGGCCTGCGGGCCGAGCGCACCGGGCCTGACGAGGTGTCCGCGGCCGGCGCCACCGCCGACGCCGTCGGCCGGGCCATCGCCTTCCACGGGATCGTCGTCCACGCCATGTACGCCAAGCAGTCGAACCTCGAGGACGTCTTCTTCCGCCTCACCGAAGGGAGCAGGGCATGAGCCGCCTCATCCGCACCGAGCTGTTGAAGCTGCGGGCGACCCGGTCGTTCCTCGTGGCCCTGGCGGGGACCCCCGTCATCTCCGTCCTCGTCGTGCTCGCCGTCTACGGCACCGCCGGCCACCAGGGCAACGACCCGCTCGGGCCGGAGAGCCTGGTCCAGGTCCTCGGCGCGCCGGCCTCGATCGTGACCACGCTCGCCATGCTCCTCGGCATCGTCGGCCTCGCCGGCGAGTACCGCCACAAGACGATCACCACCACCCTTCTGGCCACGCCCCGGCGGGGCCGGGTGGTGGCGGCCAAGGTGGCGGCCCACGCGGTCGCCGGAGGGGTGATCGGCGCCATCACCCTGGCGACCACCGCCGCGGTGGCCGTCCCCTGGCTCCTCCAGGCCGACGTTGCCGTGCGCGTCGGGTCCGACGGCGCCCGGGTGGCCGCCGGGCTGGTCCTCTCCACCGCCCTCCACGGCGCCCTCGGCGTCGCCATCGGCAGCCTGCTCCGCAACCAGACGGTGGCCGTGGCCGTGGCCTTCGCCTGGCTGATGCGGGTGGAAGGTGCCGTGGCCAGCCTGTTCCGTTCCGAGACCCTCGGCGACTGGCTGCCGTTCGCGGCGGGAAGGGCCATCGTCTCCGCTGGTCCCGGGACCCGCTCGCTGTGGGCCGCGGCGGCCGTCCTCACCGTCTACGTCGTCGCCCTCGCCACCGCCGGCACCCGCCTGGTGGTCGACCGCGACATCACCTGAAAGGAGACACACACATGCAGCGAGCCAGGTTCCGGATGGGGTTGGCCGGGGTGGCGGTGGCGGCGATCTTCGCCACGACCGCGTGCCCGAGCAACGTGCACCAGACCTACAAGGGCTTCCAGGGGGCGGTCGAGAAGGGCTCGAAGTGCGCCGACCTGTTCGACATGCGCGACCGGTTCGACGACGCCGACGACCGGGCCAAGGCCGACGCCGAGCTGGCCCGCATCGGCTGCACCTCACGGCAGGCCGTCCGCACCGACCAATGAGGGGGCCCGGCACGCCCGCCGCAGCGCCACCCCGCCCAGGAGGGCACCTCACCACCCCAAATCTGGGCCGCCCGGTCTGCCTCCTCAGGCCACCAGCCGGAGACGCCGTTCCGACAGGCGCACAGCCAGCCGCTGGCCCCACGTGAGCGGCATGGCGTCGGTCTCGATCCCGTCGCCGAAGACCACGAGCCGGTCGGACTCGGCGAAGACGACCAGCTCCTGGCCCGGCTCCAGCACGCCCTCGGTCTGCTCGGTGCCGGTCGCCGGCGACGGCCACGCCTCCCGCACGAACCAGGACAGCGTCGGATCGGTGGGGCCGGGCAGGGTCAGGCCGCTGCCGCGCTCCAGCCAGGCCGACCGGCACCACCCCGTGGCGCCCGTGCCCGTGCCCACGAGGATGCCGGAGGACGACTGGCGCTCGCTCGCGCCGCGGCCGGCGTCGAGGCGGTAGCGGGCCGACTGGTGGCCGGGATCGCCGACGTAGACCTCGTTGAGGGCCATCAGCTGCTGGCCGTCGTCGGCCCGGGCCACGACCATGGACCGGGCCTCCACGGCCGCCGTCCCGGCCGCGCTGGCCTCCAGCAGGTGGGTGGCGCGGGCGGGGGCGTGGCGCACGAGCACCCCCGGGTTGCGGCCGGGCTCCGGGTCGATGCCGATGACCGGCTGGCCGTCGAGGTACTTGGCCACGTTGGCCACCAGGCCGTCCTGGCCGACCACCACCACGATGTCGTCCGGCCCGAACAGGAAGCGGTCGAGGTCGTCGCGCCGGACCTGGCCCCGCCGCCAGTCCACCGGGATGGCCGCGGTGACGGCGTCGACGGCGTCCTGCAGGGCGGCGTGGCGGTGCTCGACCTCCTCCAGCGTGCGGCCCCGGGACCGGAGGAAGAAGGCGGCCTGCTGCCGGGTGCCGTGGCGGGCGATGAGCCCGTCGAGCTCGGTGGCCCGGGTGACGAGCACGGCCCGGGGTGCGATCGCCATGGCTGCGCCTCACGTGCCCAGGCCGAGGCGGGCCAGCACGGGCGTGAGCAGGTCCGGCGTGAGGCTGAGGGTGCCGATGGAGGGCAGGTTGGCGGCCAGGTCGCGGGCGGCCAGGGCCAGCAGCACGGCGCTGTCCACGTCGCGGTACGCGGCCAGCTTGGCCGCTTCCACCTCGGCGTCGGCGTTGCCGACCAGGGTGGTGGTGTCGGCCTGCCCGGCGGCCACCAGGCGCTGGTGCTCGGCCTGGGCCTCGGCCTGGATGCGACCGGCCGCGGCCTGCTCCTCCGCCCGCCGGCGCTCGTTCTGGCCCCGCTGGGCCACCAGCTGCTCCTCCCGCCGGGCCAGCTCGATCTGGTTCTGCAGCTCGTTCTCGGCGATGGCCCGCTCGCGGTTGACGGCCTCGGCCCGGCGCTCGTAGGTGGCCCGGTCGGCGTCCTGCTGGACCGCCTCCCGGGTCGGCGTCTGGAGGGCCCGCTCGACCTCGGGCTCGGCCCGCACGGCCACCACCCGCACGTCGAGGATGCCCACGCCCGTCTCGGCCAGGCGGGCGTCGCCGGCCAGGCCCTCGGCGACGCGCTCCCGGACCGTGGTCAGGCCCTCGGCCAGCGCCTGGCGCAGCGGCATGTGGGCCAGCAGGTCGAGGGCGTGCTGCTGCGCCAGCTCGGTGAGCAGCCCGCCCAGCTGCTCGAGCGGGCTGGCCGTCCACCGGCCCTTCTCAGGGTCGATGCCGAAGTCCACCCGGGCGGCGGCGACCCCGGGGTCGACGACCCTGTAGGCCACCGTCGCCTGCACGGTGACGTCCTGGAAGTCCAGCGTCCGGCCGTGGAACAGCAGGGGCTGCTCGCGGTCGTCGACCGGCACCTCGCTCAGGGCGGCGGTGAGCGGGCGGAACCAGAAGGAGAGGCCGGTGCCGTCGTGGACCACCCGGCCCTTGCGCAGGTGGACCACGTGCGCCGTGGGCTGGGAGCGCAGGTGCCGGAGATGCAGGAAGCGGTGGATGTCGGCCATGGGGACCCTCCTTCTCGTCAGTTCGACGATAACGTATCACCCCGTAATCGTCAAGGTGACGATTAAACTCGTCTCCGTGGCCCTGGTGACCGTCGACCTCGTGGTCCTGACCGTGCGGGACGGCGCCCTGGCCGCCCTCCTCGTGCGGCGGGGGGCCGCCCCCTACAAGGGCCGGTGGGCCCTGCCCGGCGGCTTCGTCGGCGACGACGAGGATCTGGCCGACGCCGCCGGGCGGGAGCTGGAGGAGGAGACCGGGCTGGGGACCGTCGGTGTCCACCTGGAACAGCTGCGTACCTACGGCGAGCCCCGCCGGGACCCCCGCGGCAGGGTAGTCACGGTGGCCTACCTGGCCCTGCTGCCCGACCTGCCCAGCCCCGTGGCGGGCACCGACGCCTCAGGGGCCCGCTGGACTCCCGTGGCGACGGCGTCGCGCCTCGCCTTCGACCACGACCGAATCCTGGCCGACGGGGTGGAGCGGGCCCGGGCCAAGCTGGAGTACACGCCGCTGGCCGCGGCCTTCTGCGCGCCGGAGTTCACCATCGCCGAGCTCCGCCACGTGTACGAGGCGGTGTGGGGCCGGGAGCTCGATCCCCGGAACTTCCACCGCAAGGTCACGGGGACGCCGGGCTTCGTGGTGGAGACGGGCGCCGTCACCACCCGCAACGGGGGCCGCCCGGCTCAGCTCTACCGGCGGGGCGACGCCGTGCTCCTCCACCCGGCCATGCTGCGGCCCTGACGTCGTTCTGGCTGCCAGATCAGGCGGGAGCGAACGACAGGTCGCGGGTGAGGTTCTCGCCGCTGGCCGGGTCGAAGAGGTGCATGCGGGCGCTGTCGAACCACAGCTCGGCCGTCTCGCCGGGCTTGATCCTGCTGGCGGTGTCGAGCGACACGACGAGCTGGGTGCGCAGGTTCTCGCTGTCGAGCTCCCGGGCCAGGGAGGTCAGGCGCTCGTTGACCTCGGCCGGGGCCTCGAAGGGGATGTAGGCGAACAGCTCGTTGCCCAGCCACTCGGTGACGTCGATCTGGGCCTGGAAGGTGACGCCCCGGCCTCGCTGGTCGGCGTCGATCAGCTGGGCGTCCTCGAAGTGGTCGGGGCGGATGCCGGCGATGAGCAGGTTCCGGCCCTCGATGCGGGCGCAGACGTCGCGGGGCAGCTCCACCCGGGCGAACGGGAGCTCGACGGCGTTCCCCTCCACCGTGGCCGGCACGAAGTTCATCGGCGGCGAGCCGATGAAGCCGGCCACGAACAGGTTGACCGGCCGCTCGTACAGCTCGCGGGGCGAGGCGACCTGCTGCAGCTGCCCCTTGCGCAGCACGGCCACCCGGTCGCCCAGCGTCATGGCCTCCGTCTGGTCGTGGGTGACGTAGACGGTGGTGATCCCGAGCCGGCGCTGCAGCCGGGCGATCTCGGTGCGCATCTGGCCCCGCAGCTTGGCGTCGAGGTTGGACAGGGGCTCGTCGAACAGGAAGGCCTGCGCCTCCCGCACGATGGCCCGGCCCATGGCCACCCTCTGGCGCTGCCCGCCGGAGAGCTGGCTGGGCTTGCGGTCGAGGTGTTCCTTGAGCTCCAGGGTGGCGGCCGCATCCTCCACCTTCCTGCGGATCTCCTCGTCGCCCAGCTTCTGCAGGCGCAGGGGGAAGGCGATGTTCTCGTAGACGCTGAGGTGGGGGTACAGGGCGTAGTTCTGGAACACCATGGCCAGGTTCCGCTCGCGCGGCGCCTTCTCGTTCATCCGCTGGCCGCCGATCTGCAGCTCGCCGGACGTGATGTCCTCCAAGCCGGCGATCATGCGCAGGACGGTGGACTTCCCGCAGCCCGACGGTCCGACGAGGATCATGAACTCGCCGTCGTCGATGTCCAGGCTGACGTCCTTCACGGCCTGGAAGCCGTCGCCGTAGGTCTTGACGATGTTCTCGAGGGTGATGGCTGCCATGGCTCCCTTTGCGAATCAGCCCTTGACCGCGCCGGCGGTGAGGCCGGCCACGATGCGCCGCTGGAACAGGAGGACGAGGACGACGACCGGGATGGTCACGATCACGGCCGCGGCCGAGATGGCCGCCGCCGGCCGCTCGAACTGGGACGCGCCGGTGAAGAAGGCGAGGGCGGCCGGGACCGGCCGGGCCGCGTCGGTGGACGTCAGCGAGATGCCGAACACGAAGTCGTTCCAGGCGAAGAAGAAGGCCAGGATGGCGGCGGTGAACACGCCCGGCGCGGCGAGGGGCACGATCACCTTGCGGAACGCCTGCCACGACGTGGCCCCGTCGATCTGGGCCGCCTGCTCCATCTCCCAGGGGATCTCCCGGAAGAACGCCGACAGCGTCCAGATCGACAGCGGGAGGGTGAACGACATGTACGGGATGATCAGGCCCAGCCACGTGTCGTAGAGGCCGACCGAGCGCCAGATGTCGAACAGCGGGCCGACCAGCGACACCGCCGGGAACATGGCGATGGCCAGGGCCAGCGACAGGATCAGCTTCTTGCCGGGGAACTCCAGCCGGGCGATGGCGTAGGCGGCCACCGTCGCGATCATCACCGACAGGACGGTGGCGATCAGCGAGATGAAGATGGAGTTGCGCAGGGCGCTGGTGAACAGCGGCGTGTCGAAGACGGTGCGGTAGTTCTCCAGCGTCCAGGTGTCGGGGAGGAACTTCTCGTTGTTGATGCCCGACTCCGGCTTGAACGACAGCGAGACGATCCACAGGACGGGGAACAGCGTCCAGGCGATGACCAGGACCGGCCCGCCGTAGGTGCCGAGCCTGCTGAGGGCGCTGCGCCGGCCGCCCATCTACCGGCCCCGCACCGAGCTGAGATCCACCTTGAACCCCTTGATGAACAGGGCGGCGATCGCCACCACGGTCAGGAACAGGAGCACCGACACCGCCGAGCCCAGGCCCAGGGCGGTGCGGGTGATCATCTGGCGGTAGGCGAGGAAGGAGACGGTCTCGGTCTTCTGGGCGCCGGCGGTCATGACGAAGACGTTGTCGAAGAGCCGGTAGGCGTCGAGGGTGCGGAACAGGACGGCGACCATGATGGCGGCCTTCATGTTGGGCAGGGTCACCCGGGTCAGCCGCTGCCTCCAGGTGGCCCCGTCGACCTTGGCCGCCTCCTGCAGCTCCTCGGGCACCTGGGCCAGGCCGGCCAGCAGCAGCAGCGACATGAACGGTGTCGTCTTCCAGATCTCCGACAGGCAGATGGCAAAGATCGACGACCACCGTTCGCTGAACCAGGCGAAGTCGCCCAGGCCGAACCAGGTGTTGATGAAGCCGGAGTCGAGGGCGAAGGCGTAGCGCCAGGCGAAGGCGGAGACCACGGTGATGATCCCGTAGGGGATGAGGATCGACGTGCGGACGACCTTGCGCCCGAAGATGATCCGGTGCATGACCATGGCGAAGCCGAAGCCGATCAGCAGCTCCACGGCGACGGTGATCAGGGTGATGATCACCGTGGTGAAGACCGTCTGCCACCACAGCCCGTCGCTGAGCACGACGCCGTAGTTGCGCAGGCCGACGAACTCCCGGGCCCCCGGGTCGGTGAGCCGGTAGCTGAACAGCGACAGCCAGAGGGCGTTCAGCATGGGGTAGGCGGTGACGGCCAGCATCACCACCACTGCCGGCGCGGTCAGCTTCCAGCCGAGCCGCCGCTCGTTCCGCGTCCGGTCCGTGACCGGGACGCCGACCGCCGGGGCGGCGGTGACGGTGCTGGTCACAGGAGCCTCTTGTCCTTGAGCACGTCGGTGATGAGCTTGGCCGCCCGAGCCGGGGCGCGAGCCGGGTCGACCGACGCCGGCGGGTGGAAGCTGCGCTGCACCGACGTGCTGACGTCGGTGTAGTACGGGGTCTTGGGCCGGGGCGCGGCGTCGTTGATCGACTGCCGGATGTCGTCGGCCATGGGGAAGATGCGCCGGACCTCGGCGTTGTCGTACACCGCGGCCCGGGCTCCGGGGTTCTTGGACTTCACCATGTACTGGGTCTGGCTCTCCAGCGAGGCGATGCACCGCACGGCCTCGACGGCCTCGCCCTGGTGGTCGCTGTAGGCGCCGATGCCCAGGTTGATTCCCCCGAGCGGCGGGCGGCTGGGGGTCGCCGCGTCGACCCGGGGGTAGCGACCCCAGCCGATGTCGTCGAGCACCGACTGCTGGAGGGTGCCGGCGGCCACCGCCTCCTGCGCCGCGCCGTACACGTAGGCCCAGTTGACCATGAAGCCGCCGGTGTCGCCCTGGAAGGTGGAGCGGGCCGCTTCCTCGTCGGTGGTCGACAGGGCGGGGTCGGCGGCGGGGGACCGGCCCAGCTGCTGGACGATCGACGCCGCCTTGCGGCCGGCGTCGGAGTCGATGGCGGGCCGCACGTTCTTGCCCGCCTCGGGGTTCTCGAGCACCTTGCCCCCGGCCGAGGAGATCAGGGCGCTGATCCAGACCATGTAGCCCTCGTAGAGGTTGGCCTGCACGCCGACCGTCGTCCGCGTGTCCGACGCGGCCTTGATGATCTGGTCCCAGGTGACCGGCTGGCGCGACGGGTCGAGGCCCGCCCTCTGGACGACGGACCTGCGGAACCAGAGCAGCTGCGTGTTGGCCCAGAACGGGGCGGCGACCAGCTCGCCGTTCCAGGTGGCCGACTCCACCGGCCCGGCGAGCACGCCCTCGGTCAGCTCACGGGCCTCGGCGTCGGTGAAGGAGCGCAGGAAGCCGGCCTCGGCGAACTCGGGGATGAAGGGCGGGTCGAGGCTCATCAGGTCGATCGAGGAGTCCTTGGCCGCCAGCCGGCGCACCAGCTGCTCCCGCTGCGACGTGGCGTCGTTCGGCAGGACGGAGGTCTTGATGCGGTAGGCGCCGTTGGACGCCGCCGTGCACTTGGCCGCCAGCTCGGCCTGCCCGCCGTTGTCGGGGTTGATGTACCAGTTGAGCGTGGTGACCCCGGAGTCGCCCCCACCGCAGGCCGCCAGCACGGACGCGCACATCAGGATGGCTGCCACTGCGGCCACGCTCCGTCCGATGCGCACAGCCCTCCTCACACGCGTCCGAGTCGCCGGTGTACATCGGACTCTTAACCCAATCTCGTCCCTGCTACTCCTTGTCGTCAAGGATTACCTTTTCCTGCGGCCGGAAGCGCAGGACGGTGTCGATGTACGACGCGATGGCGGTCTCGTTGTCGACCTCGTGCCCGGCGGCCTCGGACAGGTAGTACCGGTGCTCCAGCAGCTCGTGGAACAGCTCCGGCGGCTCGAGCCGGCCCCGGAGCTCGGGGGGGATGCGGGCGACGATCGGCTCGTAGACCTCGGCGATCCACCGGGCCGCGACCACGGCCTGTGGGAGCGGCCTCCCGCTCGTGCGGTCCAGGTAGGCGCCGAAGGCGGCGATGTCGTTGAGCAGCCGCCGGGCCTGGTTCTCCTGGACCTCCAGGCCGGTCAGCCGCCGCAGCTCGCGGAAGTGGTGGCCCTCCTCCAGGACGGCGGGTGTCACCCGGAGCCGCCGGTTGCCCGCCTCGGTCTCCACGACGAGCTCGTCGACGTCGAAGCCGAGGTCGTTGAGCCGGCGGATGCGGCCTTCGATGAGGTGGCGCTCGCCCATGTCGATGTCGAGGCTGGCCGTGAGCTCGTTCCACAGGAGCGTGTAGCGCTCCTCGAGCAGGTCGGCCAGGCCGACGACGTCGACGTCGGGCGCGAGGAGGCCGGCGGCTTCGAGGTCCAGGAGGCCGCCGGCCACGTTCTCACGGGCCAGCTCCACGTCGGCCGCCCGCATCCCGTCGGGGAGCGGGTGGCGGTGGTCGGTGGTCTCGGCATCGACCAGGTAGGCCATCAGGGCGCCGGCGTCGCGGCGGAACAGCAGGTTGGCCAGCGAGCAGTCGCCCCAGTAGAAGCCCTCGACGTGGATCCGCACGAGCAGGACGACCGCGGCGTCCACCAGCTTGCGGCCCAGCCCGTAGCCGCCCTCGATGCCGAACAGGTAGCCGTAGGGGAGGGCGTAGTCGAGGTAGCGGGTGACGAGCACGGCTCCGAGCGGCTCGCCGCCGGGCGTGCTGCGGCCGGTCACCAGCCCGACGGCCTCGACGACCGGCAGCTTCTCGTCGGCCAGCATGCGCAGCATGGCGTACTCCCGCGCCGCGTCGGGCTGGGTGGTCTCCTTCAGGGCGTAGACGCGGTCGCCGTCGCCGACGAAGCGGACCACGTGGCGGCTGGCGCCCTTGGCCATACGGACCAGGCGTGGGTGCTCCCAGTCGGCCAGCGGGACCGACCAGGGCAGGTCGAGCAGGTCGGGTGGTTCCCTGCTGGGGATGAGCTGGAGCCGGACCGCCACCGCGTTCACCTTAGGGTGGCCCATACTTGACCCATGCTCTTCGCGCGGCACAAGAGCCGCATGCCGGCGCCCGAGGAGGCACTTCCCGGGCGTGACGACCCGATGCCGGTGGCCGAGCGCCACCTTGTGCTCGGCACCCCGCTGACCCCGCCCTTCCCCGACGGCATGGAGACGGCCATCTTCGCCATGGGCTGCTTCTGGGGGGCGGAGCGCAAGTTCTGGAGCGCGCCCGGCGTCTACACCACGGCCGTCGGGTACGCGGGCGGGTTCACGCCCAACCCCACCTACGAGGAGGTGTGCAGCGGACGGACCGGGCACACCGAGGTGGTGCTGGTCGTCTTCGATCCGTCGGTCACCTCCTACGAGGCCCTGCTGCGGATCTTCTGGGAGAACCACGACCCGACCCAGGGCATGCGCCAGGGCAACGACGTGGGCACCCAGTACCGGTCGGCGGTCTACGCCTCGTCGCCGGCCCAGCTGGCCGCGGCCCAGGCGTCACGAGACGCCTACCAGCAGGTGCTGGCCAAGGCCGGCTACGGGGAGATCACCACCGAGCTGGCCGAGGACACCCGCTTCTACTACGCCGAGGACTACCACCAGCAGTACCTTGCCCGGCACCCGAACGGCTACTGCGGCCTGGGCGGCACGGGCGTGAGCTGCCCCGTCGGCCTGGCCGCCACCGACTGATCGTGGCGGGGCGGCGGGCGGCCTGGCTGCTGGCGCTGGCGCTCGTCGCCGGGGCGTGCGGGGGATCGGACGACCCGCCCGAGGCGGCGGGCGAGGCGACGACCACCGTCGCCGACCAGTCCACGACGACGACCGAGCCGGGCGGGCCCGCCACCACGGCGCGCGCGACGACGACCACGGCCCGGCGGGCGACGACCACCACGGCTCGTCCGGCCCCGGCCCCGGGCCCGGTGGAGCTCGAGGTCACCGAGGTGGCCAGGGGGTTGCAGGTGCCCTGGTCGCTGGCGTGGGACCCGTCCGGGGCCCTCTGGTTCACCCAGCGCACCGGCACGCTGTCCCGCCTGGGCGGGCCGTCGCGCGCCATCGAAGGGGTCACTCCCATCGGCGAGGGCGGCCTCATGGGCCTCGAGATCGACCGCCAGGGCCGGATGTTCGTCATGTACACCGGGGCCCAGGACAACCGGGTCGTCCGCCTGGAGCAGGACGGCGGCCAGACCGTGCTGGTCTCGGGCATCTCCCGAGCGTCGATCCACGACGGCGGGCGGCTGCGCTTCGGCCCCGACGGCACGCTGTACGCGTCCACGGGCGACGCCGGCCAGACCGCGCTGTCGCAGGACCCGAACTCGCTGAACGGCAAGGTCCTGCGGGTCAACACCAACCAGGGCGGGGCCAACGTCTTCAGCCGGGGCCATCGCAACCCCCAGGGGTTGTGCTTCGCGCCCGACGGCCGGCTGCTGTCGACCGAGCATGGGCCCAACGGCAACGACGAGATCAACGTGCTGACCGAAGGGTTCAACGGCGGGTGGCCCGGTACCTCGGGCAACGGGATCAAGAACTACTCGCCATCGGTCGCCCCCGCCGGCTGCACCGTCTACAACGCCGACCTCATCCCCCAGTGGAAGGGCTCCATGCTCTTCGGGACGCTTCGGGGGGAGAGCCTGCGCCGGCTGACCTTCGGCCCCGACGGCTCGGTGAGCGGCGAGGAGGTCCTGTACGAGGACCGCTACGGGCGCATCCGCGACGTGGCCGTGGGCCCCGACGGCGCGGTGTACTTCACCACGTCGAACCAGGACGGGCGGGGCTCGCCGAGGTCGGGCGACGACAAGATCCTGAAGATCGCGCCGAAAGCCTGAGGCCCCGCCTGGACGGACGGCCTCCATCGGTGGATATCCTGTGTGCTTCCCGGTGCCGTGGCGAGGTGCCGATTCTACCGAATGGCGACCGACCTACGAGGGATCCCGGGCGTGACCGCCAGAGGGCGGAAACGGGTACGGGCGCGCCACCGTGACACCTGGACCTTCGGCGGGCCACGACCGCGGACGCTCGACGCCGTGCTTCGGGTCCGGCGGCGGCGCCGGTCGCAGATCGTCCCCCGGCGGCGGCCGTCGGCCCTGACTGCGGCGCTCGCTGTGGGCTACGGCGCGGTCGCCGTCTACGGGCTCAACGCGGTGCGGTCGTTCACACGGGTCGAGGTCACCGTCGACGGCCTGGAGGAGAACGCCGTCCTCACCTCCGCCAACCTGTGGGAGCGCGCCGTCCACTTCGCGGTCAAGCCCACGAAGCAGCTCGAGCGGGCCAAGGTGTTCCTCAACGGCGCCGAGGTCCCCGCCACGGCGGTGAAGCGCAACGAACGGAGCGTGCTGTGGAGCCCCGGATCGCTGCCCGAAGGCCGCCACGAGGTCGTCCTGTCCGTGCCCCGTCCGGGGATGGGCGCCGCCCGCTTCGAGCGCCGGTTCGTCGTCGACGACACGCCGCCCGCCATCGGCCTCCCGCCCCTGCTCGATCCCACCGGCGTCTGCGAGCCGCTGGCCGTCAAGGGCACGGTGGAGCCCTCGTCGAGCCTGACGGTTGGCGGCCAGCCTCTCAAGCACTCGAACGGCAACTTCACCCTGCGCTACGACCGGCCCCCGGCGCCGCCGCAGCACCTCACGGCCACCGACCCCGCGGGCAACACGACGTCGCTCGAGGTGATCGCGCCGATCGAGTACCCGGGCGGCCAGGGTGTCCACGTCACCGCCGCCGCGTGGGGTCACGAGGCGCTGCGCAAGAGCATCCTCGCCCTCGTCGACAACGGCTTGGTCTCGGCCGTGCAGCTGGACCTCAAGGACGAGGGCGGCATCGTCGGCTACGACTCCCAGCATCCGCTGGCCAACCAGATCGGCGCCGTTCGCCCGGAGTACAAGCTCCGGGAGACGGTGGCCGACCTGAAGCGCAGAGGCGTCCGGGTTATCGGCAGGGTCGTCGCCTTCCGTGACGCCCCACTGGCCAAGTGGGCGTGGGACAACGGCCGGCGGGACTGGGTCATCCAGACCACCAGCGGCCGGATGCACGACAGCTACGGCGGGTTCACCAACTACGCCCATCCGGAGGTGCAGCGGTACAACATCGAGATCGCCCTCGAGGCAGCCGGCGCCGGCGTGGACGACATCCTGTGGGACTACGTCCGCCGGCCCGAGGGCGATCCGGCCACGATGCGGATCCCCGGCCTGCCCGACACCACGGCCACCGCCATCGTCGGCTTCCTGGCCACCTCCCACGCCGCGCTGCGGGAGCGCTGCGTGTACCAGGGCGCGTCGGTGTTCGGGATCGCCGCCGACCGCCCCGACGCCGTGGGCCAGGACATCCCGCGGATCGCCCGCCACGTCGACTACGTCGCCCCGATGGTCTACCCGTCGCACTGGGTGCCGGGTGAGTACAACGTGAACAACCCCAACAAGCAGCCGTACGACATCGTCCGGGCCTCGCTCGCCGACTTCAAGGCCAAGATGGTCGGCACCGGCGCCCGGCTGGTGCCCTGGCTGCAGGACTTCAGCTATGGCCACCCCTACGGGCCGGCCGAGGTCCGGGCCCAGATCGACGCCGCGGCCAGCCTGGGGATCACCGACTGGCTGCTGTGGAACGCGAGCGCGACCTACACCGTGGGCGCCCTGGACGCCTCGCGGGTCGTCCGTAGGTAAAACGACCTAGAAACTTCTCAAGTTCGGCCCGGGACCTGTCGATGAGGGGGCAGCCCTGCTACGAAGTTCCTGGGGGTCCCTTGAGAAGAAGCAAGTACGTCGGTTTCCTGGCCATCGGCATCGGAGCCATGATCATGGTCGGTGCCGCCATCCTCCCGGTCAGCCCCGCAACGCAACGGTACGGGCCCTTCCGGGTCGACATCCGGGGCGACAACTGCGGCCCCGCGGGCGTGGTGGTCACCCGTGAGGCGAACGACGAGTGCCGGGCCGCGGCCCGCAAGCGGCTGCTGTCGACCACGCCGATCGCCCTGCTGATCATCGCCCTGGGCATGGCCCTCTTCGCCGGCGGCGACGACTCCAACCACTCGCGGGTGGTGGTCCGCACCGCCCCCGTCAAGCGCCGGTCTGGGTTCCGCAGTCCAGGCAGTAGACGTTATAAGCCTGGTTGATCACCGGCTGGGCCACGTTGCGGACCAGGATGCCGCCCGGCGTGAACCCCTTCTCGGTGCCGCCGTGGGCGTGGCCGTGGATGGCCACGTCGGCTCCGGCCCGGTCCACCGCCTCGCCCAGCAGGTAGCTGCCCAGGAACGGGTAGATCTCCGGGCGCTCACCCCGGAGGGTCTCGTGGGTCGGGGCGTAGTGCATGAGGGCCACCCGGTGCTCGACGCCGGCCCGGGCCAGGTCCTCGAGCGCCTCGCGTAGGCGGTCGGCCGCCTCCTGGGCGTGGCGGACGAAGGCCTTCATCATCGGCTCGCCGAAGTCGCTGCCACAGGCGCCGGCGAAGCCGTGGCCGAACCCCTTGACTCCAGCGATGCCGACGCGCGTGCCGGCTACGTCGATCACCGCCGAATCGCCCTCCAGCACCTGGATGCCGGCGCTCTCGAGGACGTCGGTGACCGCCTTCTCCTGGTCGGAGTGGTAGTCGTGGTTGCCGAGGACGGCGACGACCGGCAGGGCCACGTCGCGCAGCTCCTCGGCCAGCACCGCGGCCTCGTCGGGGTCGCCCAGGCGGGTGAGGTCGCCGGCCAGCAGGTAGACGTCGGCCTGGTCGGCGATGCCCTCCAGGTGGGGCCGGAGGGTGCCGGCCGAGTCCTGGCCGAAGTGGACGTCGCCCACGGCCGCCACGCGAATCACCGGGCCGCGCCGATCACGTCAGCCGCTCCACGCGCGGGTGATCGCCCACCTCGATCACGTCGGTCTCGTTGTGGATCTCGTAGTCGGGCAGGACCTCGGCGGCCACCGTGCCCACCGCCTGGCGCCGCTCGGCGGTGGCCACCTGGCCGGTGAGGAACACCTTGCCGGCCACCATCCGGACCTGCACCCCCATCTCGCCCACCCGCTGGTCGGTGGCCAGGGCGTCCCGCAGCCGCTGGATGGCGTAATCCTCCGGTTCGATCATTCGAAGATGGCCTCGAACAGGGCTCGGACGGGCTTCACGGGGACCCCGAGATCGTTGGACTGGGCGTAGAGCAGCAGGCTCAGCACCCGGCGGGCGCCGTGGCGGCGGGCCCGGGACACCAGGTAGTCCCAGTCCAGGTCGGAGCCGGTGATGACGCCGAGGGCGTCGTGCCAGTGGTGGGGCATGTGCTCGTCCGCGGTGAGGGCCTTGATGATCAGCAGGTCCTCGGGGGCGATGACCCGGGCCGCGCAGCCCCGGACGTCGGCCACCTGGGCGTGGGCCAGCATCTCGTCGTCGAGGTAGATGTCGCCGGTGGACCGGAAGATGACGTCGACCAGGATGCCGTCCTTGAACCCCTTGAACAGCCACAGGGGATCGGTCTCCTCGGTGGTGAAGCCGACCGTCTGCAGGGCGTCGAGGGTCAGGCGGGCCGACTCGGGGCGGACGAACAGGTCGATGTCGTTGGTGCCCCGGGGGCGGCCGAGGGTGGCCGAGCTCAGCCCGCCCATCAGCAGGTAGGGGATGTCCTTGGCCTCCAGGGCGGCGATGGCGTCCCCGAGGACGGTGAGGAACCGCCCTTCGTCGACGTCGCGCCCGACCGGCGGAGGACCGTGCCCCATGGCTTGGCAATACCCTGCCTCCCGGGCGACAAACGGGCCCCTGCGGAGCGGGCAGACTGGCGCCATGAGCGACCAAGAGGTTCCCGAGCCCGACGCAGTCGAGCAGGCCCTGCCCGTGGCGGAGGACACCCCTGCCTTCCTTGAGCCGTCCACGGACGCCGAGGCGCCGGAGGCGGACGCCCTGGAGCAGGCCATGCAGGAGCCGGCCGACGGGGACGAGGTGCGGTAGCCGTCTCCCAGGGTGGGGTTCAGCCCAGCTTGGCCCGCAGGAACTCCAGGGTGCGGACCCAGGCCTGGCGGGCGGCCTCCTCGTCGTAGACCTCGGGCCGGGTGTCGTTGAAGAAGGCGTTGGCGGTGCCGGCGTAGGTGAAGATGCGCACGTCCTTGCCGAGCTCGCGCAGTCGCTCGTCGAGGGCGGCGATCTCCTCGGCGCTGTTCATGTCGTCGTGCTCGGCGAAGTGGCCCTCCACCGCCGCAGTCATGGCCGACCAGTCCGGCGCGGCGTCGCGGGGCGCGATCCCGTAGAAGGGGACGGCGGCCCGCACGGCCGCCGGCTCGAGGGTGGCCAGCCACAGGGCCAGCTCGCCGCCCATGCAGAAGCCGACCACGCCGATGCCGTTGCCGCGGACCGCGGGGTGGGCCTGGAGGTGGTCGACGGCGCCGGACAGGTCGCGGGCGGCCCGCTGGAGGTCGAGGGCCATCATCGCCTTGGCCGCCTCGTCGGGCTCCCGGTTGGGCACCGTCTTGCCGTGGTAGAGGTCGGGCGCCAGGGCGGTGAACCCCTCGGCGGCGAACCGGTCGCACACGTCGACGATGTGGTCGACCAGCCCCCACCACTCCTGAATGACCAGGACGCCGAGCCCCGCGCCCTCGGCGGCGGGCGCCAGGTAGCCGCCGGCGGTCTGGCCGTTGCTCGGGAACTCCACCATCGCGCCCATGCCCGCCCTCCTACCCACCCAGCCCCCCGATCAGTTCCGGCGCCTCGGGGCAGTCGGCCCGGGCCAGCGCCTCGGACGGCTCCTGGGCGCCCTCGGGGCCGATCACGGCGGTGGCCAGCTCCAGCGGGACGGGCTCCCAGCCGGCGTCCCATGCGTCGCCGGTGGCCGTGACCGCTTCGACCATGGCCTCCCAGAGCCGGGGCGGGAGCACCCGCCCGGCGCCGGCCACCACCCAGACCGGGATCTGCTCCGTGTAGGCCACGGCTGCCGCGGCCCGGGAGCCGGCGACGGCCAGGAAGCCGGTGGGGCCAACGGCCGAGGCGTCGAGGAGGACGAGCGTGCTGGCCGCCACCGCCGCGCCCACGCCTCCTTCGGGGACCAGGGTGGCGTCGGTACCCGCCCGGTCGAGGGCGGCGGCCAGCGCCGAGCCGTCGCCCAGGGCGTCGACGACCAGCACCCGGGCATCGCCCCGGCGCCGGAGCGCCTCGGTGACCTGCTCGGGCCAGCCGAGGACGGTGACGGTGGCGTCGTCGGGGATGGACGCGGCGACCACCGCGGGGGTCTCGTCGGCCTGGAGGGTGCGGGCCGACCGCCACACCTCGGTCTCCGGGTCGGGGGAGGTCACGACCCGGGCGGCCAGCCACCACAGGGGCCCGGCCGCGGCCTGGCGCTCCAGGAGCCGGCGGCAGGCCATCACGAGGGCCCGAGGGTCACCGGCGCAGCCGGCGAGGGCGGCCGCCGCCTCCTGGGCCAGGAGGCCCGGATCGTCACCCGACGCCCGGGCGACCATCCGCAGCCGCTCCATCGGGTGCACCGGGGGCTCAGGCCCCCGGCTTGAACACCATGAGGAACAGCACGGCCACCCACAGCAGGTTCAGGATGCCGCCGAGCACGCCCGCCTTCTTGGCCCGGGCCGCCACCTCGGTGGCTTGCACCCCCTGCTCGCCGCTGCGCAGCTCGAGCATCTTCTTCAGGTTGGGCACGTGGAAGCCCACGGCGACGACGATGGCCGCGATGTAGAGCAGGAACGACAGGGAGATCCAGGTGTCGCTGAACTGGATGACGTCGTCGCTCAGGAGGATGAGCAGGATGCCCAGGACCGGCACGCTGTAGACGGCCATGGTGGGGACCAGGCTGGTGACCTTCATGGTGGTCTCGGCGATGGCCAGGCCCTCCCGACCCGGGCGTTTGCCCGACTCCATGCCGTAGAACCCGGCGATGAACATGCCGCCGAACCCGATGATCGCCGCGGCTATGTGCAACACCAGTACGAACTGGTACAGGTCGCTGTCGACTCCCATGTTCCCTCCCGACTTCGCTCTCGCGAACTTAGTTGGGTTACCTTCCTCCCGCCGTGGCAACGAACCCTTCCCCCGATCTGGTCCTGACCCCCGTCACCGGTCGCGCCCGCAGTGTCAGGGAGTGGCTGACGACGTTCCACCTCCTGTTCGTGGCCGTCGACCCGAGCAACGTCCGCAGCAAGTGGATCGTCCCCACCGCGGCGCGCGTGCTGCTCGAGTACGAGCAGGCCGACTGCCGGGTGGCGTGGCTCGTGGCCGGGGGCGACGCGTCCGACGCCCGCCGCCTCCTCGGCCGCTGGGCCACCGAGATCACCACGCTCGTCGACCCCGACCTGACCGCCACCAAGGGGTTCGGCCTGGAGACCCTGCCGGCCATCGTCCACCTGGGGATGAACCTGGGCATCGTCAACTGGGTCGAGGGATGGGACCCCGGCGGCTGGCGGACCCTGACCAACGAGCTGTCGCGGCAGATGCAGTGGAGCCGGCCCCACATCCCGGTGGCCGGCGACCCCGGGCCCTTCGCCGGGGCGCCGCTGCCCCGGATCTGACCCGGCCCGGCCTCAGGCCGAGCGGTACTCGGTGCCGCTGGTCAGGTTGAGGGCGGCCAGGACCAGCAGGGAGGTCGGCGCGTCCCGGATCTCGCCCATGATGTAGGTCGAGCGGTTGACCGTGTCGAGGGCCGACATCACCGAGCGGGCATCGACCCGACGACGCCTGAGCTCCGAAGCCAGCTCTGCCGCATGGACCTGCACGAGGGTCGACCTCCTTGTCAGTGTCTGTCCTAACCCTCTTCCTTCGGCCCTGTGGAGCACAAGAGGCCATAAGCTGTGGACACAGGTGTTGCTAAAGCACGCCGCCCCGGGTCATGGCCTCGACGTCGAGCACCCGGTCCACCTCTCCGGGCCTGAGGAGGCCCCGCTCCAGCACCACCTCGCGGAGGGTCTTGCCCTCGGCCTGGGACTGGTGGACGACCGCGGCCGCCGCCTCGTAGCCGATGTGGGGCGACAGGGCGGTCGCCAGGGCCGAGGACGACTCGGCGAACGTGCGGCACCGCTCCACGTCGGCCTCCATGCCCGCCACGCAGCGGTCGGCCAGGAGCCGGGAGACTGTGGAAAGCAGGTGGATGGACTCGAGCAGGTTACGGGCCATCATCGGCATGGCCGTGTTGAGCTCGAAGGCCCCGGCGGTGGCGCCGAAGCCGATGGCGGCGTCGTTGCCGACCACCTGGGCCGCCACCTGGTAGACGGCCTCGGGGATGACCGGGTTCACCTTCCCGGGCATGATCGAGCTGCCGGGCTGGAGGTCGGGGAGGCGCAGCTCCCCGATGCCGGCCCGCGGCCCGCTGCCCATCCAGCGCAGGTCGTTGGCGATCCGGGCCAGGGAGAGGGCGATCGTCCGTAGGGACCCCGAGGCCTGGACGACCGCGTCGCGCCCGCCCTGGGCCTCGAAGTGGTCGGAGGCCTCCCGGAGGGGCAGCTTGGTGGCCGAGGCCAGCCGCTCGATGACGGCCGAGGCGAAGAGCGGTGGGGCGTTGATGCCGGTGCCCACCGCGGTGCCGCCCAGGGCCAGCTCGCACAGGTGGGGGAGGGCGCTGCGGGCCCGCTCGACCCCGTGGTCGACCGCGGTGGCGTAGCCGGCCAGCTCCTGGCCCAGGGTCACCGGGGTGGCGTCCATGAGATGGGTGCGGCCGGCCTTGACCACCGTCGCCATCTCGGCCGCCTTGTGGCGCAGGGCGCTGGCGAGGTGCTGGAGGGCGGGCACGAGGTCGCCCTCGATCCCGGTGGCTGCGGCCAGGTGGATGGCCGTCGGGAACACGTCGTTGGACGACTGCGACGCGTTGACGTGGTCGTTGGGGTGGACGGGCCGGCCCAGCCGCTCGGACGCCAGGTGGGCGATCACCTCGTTGGCGTTCATGTTCGACGACGTGCCCGAGCCCGTCTGGAAGACGTCGATGGGGAAGTGCTCGTTCCACCTCCCTGCCGCCACCTCGGCCGCGGCGGCGACGATGGCGTCGGCGATCTCGCCCTCGACGATGCCAAGCCGGGCGTTGACCACCGCGGCCGCCCCCTTGACGGCGGCCAGGGCGGACACCAGGCGGGGGTCGATGTGGATGCCGGAGATGGGGAAGTTCTCGGTGGCCCGCTGGGTCTGGGCCGCCCACTTGGCCCAGGACGGGACCAGGACCTCGCCCATGGAGTCGTGCTCGACGCGCCCTTCTGGCTCCTGTTCCATGCCAGCGACCGTACCGGCCGGCACGCGAGCCGTGGGCCGCTTGGCAGCGGGCGTGGTCCCGGCAAGGCCGGCGGGGCTGGGGGCCCCCGCCGGCAGCAGCGGGCGTGGTCCCGGCAAGGCCGGCGGGGCTGGGGCCCCCGCCGGCAGCAGCGGGCGTGGTCCGAAGGACCCGGGTGCCCGCTGCAGAAAACAAGGACCCGGGTGCCCGCTGCAAGAAACATTGCGCCTGTGGACAAGCCCGTCTACGGTTTCGGCGAACCGAGAAGACCCTCCGGCGACATTGTGAGGCAGATGACCCCACGGCACCGGCGGCTCGGCGTCCTCGTCGGGATCGCGCTGCTTTTCCCATTGCTGACGGCGACGGCCTCCTTCGGTGACCCTCTCGCGGAGAAGCGGGCCGAGGCGGCCCGCATCCAGGCGGAGCTGGAGCGCAAGGGCGAGCAGGTCAGCATCCTGGCCGAGCGGTCGAACCGGGCCCAGCTCAAGGTGTCCGAGGTCGAAGGGTCGCTGGCCAAGACCCAGGCCGACGTGGCCCGCTCCGACGCCCGCCTGCAGGACGTGCGGGGGCGCCTGGCCCAGGCCGCGGTCCTCGCCTACGTGCACGGGGGCAACAACGCCCTGATCGGCAAGCTGGTCCGGGGCGGGCAGGACGACATGGTCGTCCGCACCCAGTACCTGCGGGTGACGGCCGCCGACCAGCGCCGGATCATCGGCGAGATGCGCCTGGCCAAGCAGGACTTCCAGCTCCAGATGTCCCGGCTGGAGAGCGACCGCAAGGCCGCCGCCGACGCGGCCGGCGCCGCCGAGTCGGCCAGCCGGGCGGCCGTCGACGCCGAGAACGCCCAGCGGGCCGTCCTGGGGCGGGTGACCGGCGAGCTGACCGAGCTGGTCGCCGCCGAGCAGGCCCGCAGGGAGGCCGAGGAGGCGCGCAACCGTCCGGTGCCCGTGATCATCGCCGAGACGCCGCGGGTCACCGAGCCGCCCCGCACCCAGTCGACTGGGGCGACGACCACCACGGTCGCGGCCCAGACCGCCGTGCCGCCGTCGTCGGGCAAGGGGGCCGTCGCCGTGGCCGAGGCCCGCAAGCAGCTCGGCAAGCCCTACGTCTGGGGCGGGTCGGGCCCGGACAGCTTCGACTGCTCGGGGCTGACGGCGTGGGCGTGGAAAGCGGCCGGCGTCCGCCTGTCGCACTCGGCCTACACCCAGTACTTCGAGACCACCCGGGTGCCCGTCAGCGCCCTGGAGCCGGGCGACCTGCTCTTCTTCGGCAAGGACGGCGTGGAGAGCATCCACCACAACGCCATCTACATCGGTGGCGGCGAGATGATCGAGGCCTCGCAGACGGGCGTTCCCGTCCGCATCCGGGGCTGGCGGGGCGGCGACCTGGTGGGGACCGGCCGCCCGGGCTGAGCGCCGGGGTCAGGTCCTCCCGGTGGCCCGGATGACGACGACGGCCATGTCGTCGGCCAGCTCGGGGCTGTGGGCCAGGGCGGCCAGCTCGATGCGGCGGGCGATGCCCGCCGCGCTGCGGCCCGCGCAGGTGGCGAGGAGGTCGACCAGGCGGTCCTGACCGAACTGGTCGCCGGCGGCGTTGCGGGCCTCGATGACGCCGTCGGTGTAGAGGACGAGGGCGTCGCCGCCCCGGAGGGTGACGTCGACGTCGGTGAACGTCTTGCCCGGGAGCATGCCGAGGAGGGTGCCGGTGGCGCGGTCGAGCACCTCCACCGACTCGTCGTCGCGCAGCACGAGCGCCGGCGGGTGCCCGCCGTCGGCCAGCGTGACCTGGACGGCGTCGAGGGTGGTGGTGAGGCGGGCCAGCTGGGCGGTCACGAAGCGGTCCTCGACGCCCTGGCGGCACAGCAGGTCGTTCAGCCGGCTCAGCACGCCGGCCGGGCTCTGGACCTCGGGGGCGATGGCCCGCACGCTGTAGCGGGCCACACCGGTGAGGGCGGCGGCATCGGGGCCGGATCCGGAGACGTCGCCCAGGACGACGGCCCACCGCTGGGCGCCCACCGGGAAGACGTCGTAGAAGTCGCCGCCCACGTCGCTCGGACCGGCGGCCCGGTATCGGGTGGCCAGGTCGACCCCGACGATGCGGGGTAGGACCGGGGGCAGGAGGGTGGCCTCGAGGGCGGACGCCACCCGGTCACGCTCGGCCGCCAGCTCGGCGTGGGCCAGGGCGACGCCGAGGTGCCCGCACAGCCCACCGGTGAGGGCCTCGTCCTCGGAGCCGAAGGCATGGGGCCGGGGGTGGCCCAGGTAGAGGACGCCGGCCAGATCGCCGTCGCCCGTGGGGACGGGGACGATGAGCCAGCTGCGCACCAGCCGCCCGTCGGCCAGGGTGCCGTAGGGGCGGCTGAGGCGGTCGTCGCGTGCCCAGGCGGCCACGTCGTCGACGCAGTGGGGCTGGCCGTGGACCCGGGGGCCGGCCAGGAGCGGTGCGTTGCCGATGTCGGGCCGTTCGGCGAAGTCGTCCCAGGTCATGCCGGCGAGCGTCATCCCGTGGGCACCGTCTGTCGGCACGTACATGGCGAATCGGGCGCCGGTGAGGACCCGGCACGCCTCGGCGACGCCGGCGACGAGCTGCTGCGGGTCGTGCTCGGCCAGGAGCCCGGGAAGGCGGACGACGAGCTCGAGGAGGCGCTCCCGCTCGGCTAGCAGCTCCGCCAGCGCGGCGCGGGCGGTGCGCAGCTCCTCGGACTCGCGGCTCACCACCGGCTCGCTCACCGGGCCCCTCGGGCCACTTCGAACCACACGGTCTTGCCGCCGCCGCTGCGGCGCAGCGAGCCCCAGCGGTCGGAGTAGGCGGAGAGGATCGACATCCCCCGCCCCGACGTCTCCTGAGGCCCGGCGCCCCGCACGACCGGATGGGTCTCGGAGTCGTCGCTGATCTCCACATGGATGACGGCGGGTCGGACGTGGACGAGCACCCGTGGGCTGCTGCCGGCATGGACGACGGCGTTGGTGACCAGCTCGCTCACGCACAGGACGATGTCCTCGATCCGCTCCTCCTCGGTCCAGCCGTCGAGGGCTTGGCGGACCAGGCGGCGGGCCTCCCCGGCGCTGCGCAGCTCGGCGGGCAGCCGGCCCGACGCCTTGGCCAGCACCGCCTCCAGCCGTTCGACCACCCTGGTGACGTCGGTGATGGCCGCGGGCAGGTCGGTGGGGGCCAGGTCCTTGCCGATGTAGCCGACGGCGCCCGCGGCCGCGGCCAGGGTGGCCAGCTCCTCCGGCGGCCGGCTGGAGACGAGCACCACTTGGGAGGAGCCCAGCCGGGGCACGGCGGCGAATGCCCCCGGCAGGGAGACGTCGAGCAGCAGCACGTCGGGCCGGTTGCGCCCGGCCAGCGCCACCGCCTCCTCGGCGTCGCCGGCCTCGACCACGGGCTCGAACCCCGGCGCCCCGTCGAGCCCGAGCCGGACCAGCAGCCGGTAGTCGGGATCCGGGGCGGCGACGAGGAGGCGGGTCACCGGATGGCGGGCAGGGTGAAGTGGATGGCCGCGCCCGGCTCCTCGGGCGGGCCGCACCAGATGGCGCCTCCGTGGCCCTCCACGATCCGCCGGCAGACGGCCAGGCCGGCCGGCGCCGGCGACCCGTCGCCGTTGCCGCCCGCGTCCAGGGGGAGGAGGGTGAACAGGCGGGGGCGCAGCTCGACCGGTATGGGGTTGCCGTCGTTGGCGACGGTGACCGTGACCAGGACCGGGCCGGGGTCGGCCTCCACCCGCACGGTCAGCGGGCGCACGCCCCCGTGGCGGACGGCGTTGTCGATGAGGTGGCCGAAGAGCTTGACCAGCTGCGTCCGGTCGCCCCGGACCTCGGGCAGGTCGCCGGCCACCAGCGTCACCCCGTTCCGCAGCTCCCCGGCCCGGGCGCCCGCCGCCTCGGCCACGACCTGGTCGAGGGCGACGGGCTCCAGGCGGAGGCCCTCGCCGGTGGCCCGGGCGTACTCGAGCATGGCGGCCACCCGCTGGCGGGCCCGGGCCACGTTGGCCTGGGCCCGGCTCATCAGCAGGGCGCCCTCGTCGCCGACGGTCGCGCCGTGGCGGGCCACGAGGAGGTCGAGCATGCCGGCCACGTTGTCCAAGGGCTCCTGGATCTCCAGGGCGGCCGCCGCCCCCAGCCGCTCCAGGGCCGCGTTGGAGCGCTCCAGCTCGCCGTTCAGCCGCTCGACCTCGGCCAGCTGCCGGGCCAGCTCCAGCCGCTGGCGCTCCAGCTCGTCCCCCTGCCGCCACAGCTCCAGGAACACGGCCACCTTGGCCCGGAGCGCCTCCGGGGAGAACGGCTTGTACAGGTAGTCGACGGCGCCCGTGCGGTAGCCGCGCTGGTGGTGCTCGGCCTCGCCGCTGATGGCGGTGAGGAAGATGATCGGCACGTTGCGGGTCTTCTCCCGGGCCTTGATCAGGCCGGCGGTCTCGAACCCGTCCATGCCCGGCATCTGCACGTCGAGGATGATCACCGCGAAGTCGCCGGACAGTAGGGCCCGCAGCGCCTCCTCGCCCGAGCCGGCCCGCACCAGCTCGGCGCCGAGCGGGTCGAGCACCGCTTCGAGGGCCAGCAGGTTGTCGGCCCGGTCGTCGACCATCAGGACCCGGCCGTGGGGCGACTCGCTCACGTATGCAGCCAGACCCGGAGCGTCTCGAGGAGCTGGTCGATGTCGACCGGCTTGGTGACGTAGTCCGAGGCGCCCGCGGCCAGCGAGTCCTCACGGTCGCCCCGCATGGCCTTGGCGGTGAGGGCGACGATGGGAAGCTCGTCGAAGCCCTCCATGGTGCGGATGGTGCGGATGGCCTCGTACCCGTCCATGTCCGGCATCATGATGTCCATCAGCACCAGCTCGATGCCGGGCGTGGTGGTGAGCAGGTCGATGCCCTGGCGGCCGTGGTCGGCGCAGACCACGTCGAGCCCGTGCTCCTCGAGGGCGCTGGTCAGCGCGTACAGGTTGCGCACGTCGTCGTCGACGATCAGCACCTTGCGCCCGGAGAGGTCGGTGGCCCGCTCGGTGGCCGGCCGGAGGACGGCGGGGACGTGCTGGCGCTCGGCCATCGCCCGGGGAGGCATGGAGGAGACGAAGTCCGGCACGGTGGGGAGGAGGAGCGAGAAGGTGCTGCCGGCCCCGGGCGTGCTGGTGACCTGGATCTCGCCGCCCAGCAGGCGGGCGATCTCCCGGCTGATCGACAGGCCCAGGCCGGTGCCGCCGTAGCGGCGGCTGGTGGTGCCGTCGGCCTGCTGGAAGGCCTCGAAGATGACCATGAGCTGGTCCGGCTTGATGCCGATGCCGGTGTCGGACACCGAGAAGACCACCACGCCCGCGGCCTGGGTGAGGTGCGGGTTCATGAAGCGGGTGCCGGCCGGTGCGGGCGTCACCCGCAGGCTGACCGTCCCCGACTCGGTGAACTTGAGGGCGTTGGACAGCAGGTTCTTCAGGATCTGCTGCACCCGGTGCTCGTCGGTCTCGATGAACTCCGGCGCGCCGTGCTCCACGTTGACCACGAAGTTGAGCGCTTGCTGGTCGGCGATCGGGCGGAAGACCTGCTCGAGGTCGTCGCACAGCGACTGGACCCGCACCGGGGCGAGGGCCACGTCCATCTTCCCGGCCTCGACCTTGGACAGGTCGAGGATGTCGCTGATCAGGTTGAGCAGGTCGTTGCCGGCGTCGAAGATGCTGCGGGCGAACTCCACCTGGCGGTCGCTGAGGTTGTTCTCGCCGTTCTCGGCCAGCAGCTTGGCCAGGATCAGGAGGCTGTTCAGCGGCGTCCGCAGCTCATGCGACATGTTGGCCAGGAACTCGGACTTGTACTTCGACGACAGGGCGAGCTGCTCGGCCCGCTCCTCCAGCTCCCGGCGGGCCAGCTCGATCTCGGCGTTGGTGTGCTGCAGCTCCCGCTGCTGGCGCTGGAGCTCCTCGGACTGGCTCTGCAGCTCCTGGGCCAGGCTCTGGGACTGGGCCAGCAGCTCCTCGGTGCGCATGGTGGCCATGATCGTGTTGAGCACGATGCCGACCGTCTCCACGATCTGGTCGAGGAAGGCGCGGTCGACGTCGGTGAACCCGTAGAACGACGCCAGCTCGATGACGGCCAGCACCTGGTCCTCGAACACCACCGGGAGGACGATGACGTTCAGGGGCTCGGCCTCGGTGAGCCCCGTGCTGATGCGGGCCGCGCCGGCCGGCATGTCGACGAGGATCGTCTTCTTCTCCAGGGCGGCCTGGCCGACCATGCCCTCGCCGGTGCGCCACTGGGCCGGCATCCCCCGCTTCGCGGCGCGGTAGCCGTAGCCGGCGATCAGCCGGAACAGGCAGTCGTCGGGGTCCCCGCCCGGCTCGGCCATGAAGAAGGCGCCCTGCTGGGCCTTCACCAGCGGGGTGAGCTCGCTCATGATCAGCTGGCTGAGGGCCCGCAGGTCGCGGTGGCCCTGGAGCATGGCCCCGATGCGGGCCAGGTTGGACTTCAGCCAGTCCTGGTCCTGGTTGCTCTTGGTCGTCTCCCGGAGGGTCACGATCATCTGGTTGATGTTGTCCTTGAGGTCGCCGACCTCGCCGGCGGCGTCGACGGTGATCGTGCGGGTCAGGTCGCCCTGGGTCACGGCCGTGGCCACGTCGGCGATCGACCGCACCTGGGTGGTGAGGTTCGACGCCAGCTGGTTGACCGACTCGGTCAGGCGCTTCCAGGTGCCGGACACGCCCTCGACCTCGGCCTGGCCGCCCAGCTTGCCCTCGGTGCCCACCTCCCGGGCCACCCGGGTGACCTCGGCGGCGAAGGCCGACAGCTGGTCCACCATCTTGTTGATCGTGTTCTTGAGCTGGAGGATCTCGCCCCGGGCGTCGACGGTGATCTTCTGGGACAGGTCGCCCTGGGCCACGGCCGTGGTCACCTGGGCGATGTTGCGCACCTGGTCGGTGAGGTTGTCGGCCATGGAGTTCACCGACACCGTGAGGTCCTTCCACGTGCCGGACACGCCCCGCACCTCGGCCTGGCCGCCGAGCTTGCCGTCGGTGCCCACCTCGCGGGCCACCCGGGTGACCTCGTCGGCGAAGGAGCCGAGCTGGTCGACCATGGTGTTGATCGTGTCCTTGAGCTCGAGCAGCTCGCCCCGCACCTCGACGGTGATCTTGCGGGTCAGGTCACCCTTGGCCACGGCGGTGGTGACCTGGGCGATGTTCCGCACCTGGGCGGTCAGGTTGCCGGCCAGCTGGTTGACGTTGTCGGTGAGGTCCTTCCACGTGCCGGCCACGCCGGGCACGGTGGCCTGCCCGCCCAGCTTGCCCTCGGTGCCCACCTCTCTGGCGACTCGCGTGACCTCGTCGGCGAAGCCCCGGAGCTGGTCCACCATCGTGTTGATGGTGTCCTTGAGCTCGGCCACCTCGCCCCGGGCCTCGACGGTGATCTTCTGCGACAGGTCGCCGCCGGCCACGGCCGTGGTCACCTGGGCGATGTTGCGGACCTGGCCGGTGAGGTTGTTGGCCATGTAGTTCACCGAGTCGGTGAGGGCCTTCCACGTGCCGGCCACCCCGGGGACCTCGGCCTGGCCGCCCAGGCGCCCGTCGGTACCCACCTCGCGGGCCACCCTCGTCACCTCATCGGCGAAGGACCGGAGCTGGTCCACCATGGTGTTGATCGTGTCCTTCAGCTCGGCCACCTCGCCGAGCGCCTCCACGGTGATCTTCTGGCTCAGGTCGCCCCGGGCCACGGCGGTGGTCACCTGGGCGATGTTGCGGACCTGGCCGGTGAGGTTGCCGGCCAGCTGGTTGACGTTGTCGGTCAGCGCCTTCCACGTGCCGGCCACACCGGGGACGTCGGCCTGGCCGCCGAGGCGGCCCTCGGTGCCCACCTCGCGGGCCACCCGGGTTACCTCGCCGGCGAAGGCCGAGAGCTGCTCGACCATGGTGTTGATGGTGTCCTTCAGCTCGGCCACCTCGCCGAGCGCCTCCACGGTGATCTTCTGCGACAGGTCGCCCCGGGCCACGGCCGTGGTCACCTGGGCGATGTTGCGCACCTGGCCGGTGAGGTTCCCGGCCAGCTGGTTCACGTTGTCGGTCAGGTCCTTCCAGGTGCCGGACACGCCCTTCACGTCGGCCTGGCCGCCCAGCCGGCCCTCGGTGCCCACCTCGCGGGCCACCCGGGTGACCTCGTCGGCGAAGGACCGCAGCTGGTCGACCATGGTGTTGATGGTGTCCTTGAGCTCCGCGACCTCGCCCTGGGCCTCGACCGTGATCTTCTGGCTCAGGTCGCCCTTGGCCACGGCGGTGGTGACCTGGGCGATGTTGCGCACCTGGCCGGTGAGGTTCCCGGCCAGCTGGTTCACGTTGTCGGTGAGGTCCTTCCAGGTGCCGGAGACGCCCTTGACGTCGGCCTGGCCGCCGAGGCGGCCCTCGGTGCCCACCTCGCGGGCCACCCGGGTCACCTCGGCCGCGAACGAGCCGAGCTGGTCGACCATGGTGTTGATCGTGTTCTTCAGCTCGGAGATCTCGCCCCGGGCGTCGACGGTGATCTTCTGGCTCAGGTCGCCCTTGGCCACGGCCGTGGTGACCTGGGCGATGTTGCGCACCTGGCCGGTGAGGTTCCCGGCCAGCTGGTTCACGTTGTCGGTGAGGTCCTTCCAGGTGCCCGACACGCCGGGCACCTCGGCCTGCCCGCCGAGGCGGCCGTCGATCCCCACCTCCCGGGCCACCCGGGTGACCTCGGCGGCGAAGGCGCCGAGGGTGGTGGTCATGGAGTTGATGGTCTCGGCGAGGGCGGCGACCTCGCCCTTGGCATCCACGGTGATCTTCTGCGACAGGTCGCCGCGGGCCACGGCGGTGGTGACCTGGGCGATCGAGCGCACCTGGTCGGTGAGGTTGGAGGCCATGACGTTCACCGAGTCGGTCAGGTCCTTCCACCGGCCCGCCACACCGGGGACGTCGGCCTGACCGCCGAGGCGGCCCTCGGTGCCCACCTCCCGGGCCACCCGGGTCACCTCGTCCGCGAAGGCGCCCAGGGTGTCGGTCATCGAGTTGATGGTGTCGGCCAGGATGGCGACCTCGCCCTTGGCCTCCACCGTGATCTTCTGGGACAGGTCGCCCCGGGCCACGGCCGTGGCCACCTGGGCGATCGAGCGCACCTGGTCGGTCAGGTTCGACGCCATGACGTTCACCGAGTCGGTGAGGTCCTTCCACGTGCCCGAGGCGCCCCGCACGTCGGCCTGGCCCCCCAGGCTGCCCTCGGTGCCCACCTCCCGGGCCACCCGGGTCACCTCGTCGGCGAAGGACCGCAGCTGGTCGACCATGGTGTTCACGGTCTGCTTCAGCTGGGCCACCTCGCCCCGGGCGTCGACGGTGATTTTCTGGGAGAGGTCGCCGTTGGCCACCGCGGTCGTCACCAGGGCGATGTTCCGCACCTGGTCGGTGAGGTTCGACGCCATGACGTTCACCGAGTCGGTGAGGTCCTTCCACGTGCCGGAGGCCCCGTGGACATCGGCCTGGCCGCCGAGGCGGCCGTCGGTGCCCACCTCCCGGGCCACGCGGGTGACCTCGTCGGCGAAGGACCGCAGCTGGTCGACCATGGAGTTCACCACCCGGCCGATGCGCTGGAACTCGCCCTTCACCGGGCGGCCGTCCATCTCCAGGGCCATCTTCTGGGACAGGTCGCCGTCGGCCACCGCCGAGATGACCCGGGCCACCTCGTTGGTGGGGCGGGCCAGGTCGTCGATCAGGCCGTTGACCGAGCCGGCCGCCTCCTCCCACAGCCCCCCGGCGCCCTTCAGCTCGACCCGCTCGGTGAGGCGTCCCTCCCGGCCGGCGGCCCGGGCCACCCGGGCCAGCTCCTTGCTCAGCTGGTTCTGGCGCTTGGTCAGGGCGTTGAACCGCTTGGCCACCTCGGCGTAGGCGCCGCCCTTGCGGGTGGACAGGCGCACGCCCGGCTCGCCGGCCTCGGCCGCGGCGAGGGCCTGGCAGAGGTCGGCGAGGAACTTGTCCAGGGCGGGGTCGCCGGCGGCGCCGTTGGGGCCGGAACCTGGCGTCCGGCGCTCGCTGTCGAGGTCGAGGGCCGTCATCGGGCGTTCCGTGGTGCAGGTCCGACTGGCACGTGGTCACCTCTCAGGAGCCGGCGCCGAGCCCTCCGGAGGGTCGTGCCACGACGGCGATCGCGGCGGGCAAGGCAGCCAGGGTGTCGAGCACCCCCAAGGGTAGAGGTCCGACCGGCCGTCCGCGCCGGCGCGAAGGCGATTACCTGTACACCCCGTTGTGGCCGACGTTGTAGCGGCCGGGCTGGGGGAAGAGGCTGACGCCGTGGGCGCCGGCGCCGGTGGGGATGGTGGCGATGACCTGGCCGTTGCGGGTGTCGATCACCGAGACGGAGCCGTGGAACCGGTTCGACGTCCACAGCTGGGTGCCGTCGGCCGAGACCTGGATCATGTCGGGGCTGCCGCCCACCTTCCAGGTGTCGACGACGGTCTGGGTGGCGAAGTCGATCAGCGAGATGGTGCCCGCCATGCGGTTGCTCACGTAGAGCGTGGTGGCGTCACGGCTGACGTTGAGCCCGTGGGCGCCGGTGCCGGTTCGCAGGAAGCCGGTCTCGGTCATGGTCTCGGGGTCGACGAGGGAGACACCGTGGCGGCCCTGGTTGGCCACGTAGAGGGTCTTGCCGTCCGGGCTCATCTTCACGTCGATGGGCAGCGAGCCCACCTCGACCCGGCTGACGAGGGTCATGGTCTCGGTGTCGACCTTGACCACCTGGCCGCTGAACTCGGTGCTGGCGAGGAAGTAGCGGCCGTCGGCGGTGAAGTCGGCGTGGTCGACGCCCGGCCACGGGATGCTGACGGTCTTCAGGAAGGTCCAGTCCCTGGGGTCGTAGAAGTCGAGGCGCATGTAGCGCTCGGCCACGACGATGGCCTTGGTGCCGTCGGGCGTGAAGTACAGGTTGTACGGGTCGGTGATCGGGATGTTGCGGGTGGGTCGGCCGGTGGCGGGGTCGATCTCGGTGAGGGTGTTGCCCTCGGTGTTGTTGACGTAGAGCTTGGTCATGTCCCACGACGGCGTGACGTGGTGGGGCCGCACCCCCACGCTGAACCGGTCGACGACCTTCATGGTGGTGGGGTCGATCACGCTCACCGAGGCCGCGTCGCTGTTGGGCACGTAGACCCGCAGGGGCATGTTGGCCACGCCCGGGCTCAGGTGCGGGCTGGTGGTGTGGCGGTAGATGTTCACCGGGCCGGGGGCCACCTGCTCGCCGGTGGCGACCACCGGCCAGGCCGGGCCCACTGCCGGGCCGGCCGGTTGGGCCGCCGGCTGGCCCACCGGGACCAGCGACGCCTCGGCCACCTGGGCGGGGGTGGCCTCCACCCGGGCGGTCTCGCCGTCGGGCACGGCCACGGGCTCGGCCGAGAGGCTGCCCCACGACCGGAGCCCGTGCTGGAAGGGTCTGGGCGGGACGAGGCCGGCCTGCAGGTGGAGCTGCTTCTCGGGGGCGGGCCGGATGACGACCGCGCCGGTCTCGGTGAGGGTGGCCGCGCCACACCCCACCAACACGAGGCCCATGACGACGAGCCCGACGGTTCCCCCCCGCCTCATAACCCGACCCACTCTAGCGGCCGGTCCTCGAGGGCCGGGTACCGTTCGGCCTGGCATGGGGTCGGACCGGGTGCACGTCGCGGTGGTGGGCGGTGGTGAGGCGGGCGACGACGTGTGCCGGCTGGCCGAGGACCTGGGCCGCGAGCTGGCCCGGCGGGGGGCGGTGGTCGTCACCGGCGGCCTGGGCGGGGTGATGGCGGCGGCCAGCCGGGGCGCCAAGGACGGGCAGGGATCGACGATCGGCATCCTCCCGGGCGCCGACCGGGCCGACGCCAACCCCTGGGTCGACGTGGCCGTGCCCACCGGCCTGGGCGAGGGGCGGAACCTCCTCGTGGTCCGGGCCGCCGACGCGGTGGTGGCGGTGGCCGGCGAGTTCGGCACCCTCTCGGAGATCGCCCTGGCCCTTCGGGCCGGCACGCCGGTGATCGGCCTGCGGACCTGGGAGCTGGCCCGGGACGGCCGCCCGGTGGACGCCATCGTGGTGGCGTCCACCCCCGCCGACGCAGCCGGGAAGGCGGTGGCGCTGGCTACGCGCCGGCCCGCACCACCGACAGGATCGTGAGGTAGTGGCAGGCGCAGGCCAGGACCACCATGGCGTGCCACACCTCGTGGTAGCCGAACCAGCGGGGCGACGGGTTGGGCCGGCGGGTCCCCAGGACCACCCCGCCCACCGTGTACACCACGCCTCCCAGCAGCAGGAGGCCGATCTCGTCGCCGCTCAGGGCCCGGCTCAGCTCCGGAAGGGCCAGCACCGCGCCCCACCCCAGCCCGATGTAGCAGAGCAGGCCGAGCACCGCCTTCTCGGCGATGCCGGTCATGGCGAGCAGGAAGCCGAGGCCGGCGCCCACCCAGACCGTGGTGAGGACGGCGGTGCCCGTCCCACCCCCGATGGCCAGGACGCACAGCGGCGTGTAGGACCCGGCGATCATCAGGAAGATCGTCCCGTGGTCGGTCCGGCGCATCCGCCGCCGGGCCACCGGCGACCAGTGGCCGCGGTGGTAGGCCGCGCTCACCCCGAACATGGCCGTCATCCCGAGGGCGTAGACCACCCCGGCCAGCCGGGCCCGGTCCGAGCCGGCGCCGGCGACCACCAGCGCGCCGGCGGGCAGGGACAGGAAGAAGCAGACGAGGTGGATCCAACCTCGCAGCACCGGCGGCAGCGGGTCGTCGAGGGGCGGTGCGCCGGGGGAGGGGGG
>Ga0247704_1000006_pt1 | contig 65362 bp, 65 predicted proteins | sample 41W_NmetaG_FD_189042 | JGI IMG/M metagenome (GOLD analysis project Ga0247704, IMG submission 189042) | Soil microbial communities from hillslope of Landscape Evolution Observatory, University of Arizona, Oracle, AZ, United States - 4-1-W_N | ecosystem: Engineered > Artificial ecosystem >...
GGGCGGGGCGGCGCCGGCTTCGGCGGTGGTCACCGGCGGCTCGGTGTCGAGCCGGGGATCATCGAAGTGCACGGGGCCCCGACGACCGAACCACGCCGCCAGGCCGATGCCGCCCAAGGAGAGCAGGTAGCCCAGGCCCTCGGCCGGGGTCCACCCGTAGTGCAGGTTGACATGCGTGGAGGTCGGGATCACCACCATCAGGTTGGGCGTGACCCGGTAGGGGCCCTTCGCCCCCGAGGCCCGCCAGTTCGGGAAGTACGACATCTTCACCAGCACCGGCGAACCGACGCGGTCCACGTCGAAGCTGATGTCGTTGTCGTCTGAGCGGATGTTCGTGACCTGGGCGGGCTGGACGGGGCGCCGGGACGGTTCGTCGACGGTGACCGACGATCCCACCGTCTTCAGGTCCGAGTCAACCTTGTGCGCCTTCACCCGCTCCCACTCCTTTGGCCCCGAGGCGGCGAGGAACACGTCCTGGCCGTCGGGCTCGGTGTACCAGTCGACGCTCATGTTCAACCATGGCACCTCGCCCTTCACCGGGCCGGTGACCACCGCGGGCTGGAAGCTGAGCGGCGACACCAGCTCGGCGCCCGCCACCTCGAACACCGTCCACTGGCCGGTGGTGGCCACCGCTCGCAGGTCCGGGTGGGCGTTGGCCTGGGCCAGCGCCTCCGGCGAGAAGGCCATGTAGTACCGGGCGCCGAGGAGCTGCAGGTGCCGCACGCCCGCGTCCAGGTCCAGCGACGAGTAGGGCAGGTCCCGCATGGGGTTCGACGGCGCCTTCGACAGCTCCGCCGCCGACAGGAAGTGGTACGGCACGGTGGCCGAGGACTCGAAGTAGAGGCCCTCCATGGAGCCGATGCAGCCGTCGGTCCAGTACGGGAGGAGCATCAGGGCCATCGGCGTGCCGAAGCGGTCGAGCCCCGACTCGTACTCCCAGTGGGCCCGGCCGCAGCCGTTGTTGCGGCCGACATCGGCCATGGTGTCGATGATGCCCTTGTACTCGGGGTAGGCGGTCTTGCGCTCGTAGCCCGAGTAGTTCCACTTGGCCCAGGACGGGATGAAGCTGGAGTCGGTGGTCTCGGGCTTGGGCAGCCAGCCCGGGAGGACGCCCAGCGGCAGGCCGACGATCATCCACACGCCCAGAGCGGCGGCCACCGGGGTGAGCAGCCGGCCTAGGGGCGACGGCTTCTCGGGGTCGGAGGCCAGCCAGCGGCCGATGGCCGGGCCCAGCTCGGTCACGGCCACGCCCATCAGGAGGTACAGGGAGAGGTACCAGAACGGCAGGATGCGGGCGTTCCAGAGGCGGCCCTGGGGCGCCAGGATGAAGAGCGCCCCCGCGATGGTGGCCATGCCGATGAAGAACAGCCCGGTGCGGCGGCGGTTGATGACGCTCACCACCGCGCCGCCGGCGGCCAGCAGTAGCACCCACCGGATGTCCTCCGGGAACAGGTTCTTGCTGTACTCGGTGAGCTTCTCCCAGCCCATGTTGTTGGCGTACGGCAGCCGGAAGGCGAACGGCACCGACCAGAAGGCGGCCAGCAGCGCGCCCACGGCGAAGACGGCCCCCACGAAGCCGAGGCGGCGCTTGCCGGGGCGCAGCAGGTACAGCACGCAGCCGCCGACGACGGCGAAGATCGTGGGCAGCAGGTGGCTCAAGCCGGTGAGGGCGAGGACGACGCCGGCCAGCACCCGGTGCCTGCCGGTGTCGAGGCCCCGGGCCACCAGCCCCAGGAAGACGAGGGCGAACGACAGGCTGATCGAGAAGGAGAACTCGCCGGCCAGCGTCGACGCGATGTTCCCGCCGTAGATGGTGAAGCCGCGATCGAACAGGAAGGGCACCGTGGCCACGGCCAGCACCGCCGGGCCCGGGAAGCGCATCCCCGAGAGCCGCCCGAACGCCCACGCGGCCACGGGCAGGGTCAGGAGCCCGGCCACCGTGATCAGCTTGAACGCCACCTGGTAGGGCAGGACGAAGCTGAGCAGGGCGATGGCGAGCGCCGGGAGGGGGAAATAGAACTGGTAGGCCGGAAAGCCCGAGTACCAGTCCGGCGCCCAGCCGTAGAGCCGGCCCTTGGTCAGCAGGTGGTGGCGCAGGTAGTCGGGCCCCCAGACGTGGGAGCCGGTGTCGCCGCCCGCCGGCGTGGTGTGGGCGAAGATCAGCCCGGGCTGCAGCTGGGCGAAGGTGAACAGCACGGCCGCCGCCACCACCGCGAAGGTGATGATCGACTCGATCGACGGCCTCGTCGTCAGGCGGGCTCTCGTCGCGTCGACGATCCTCCGGCCCACGGCTTCGGCCGGCGCCCACCGGGAACCAGGCATGGCCCCTATCTTGTCATCCCCCGTTCCGGCGCCGGATTCGCCCCGGGTGCCTGCCGGGCGACACCACGGCTATCTCGCGGCGACCAGCTCCAGGACCGACGGCAGGCTCAGGGGGTGGCCGCCCCGGTCCCACCAACGGTTCTCACACGCCGAGCACGAGTGCATCGTGACCAGCTGGTCGCGCAGGCGCAACCCGATCTCGACCAGTTCCTTCGAACGGCACGTAGGACACGTCATGACGAACCCCCTCTGTTTTCAGAGCCTCCCAAGGCAGTTGTGGTATCGGCAGATCCGGCCCGCTCCTTGAGGTTTCCCTCGACGGCAGTGGAAAAAGTGTGGAACCATGTCCGCCCCCGGAGAGTCAAAGGCGGTTATGAGGATCGAAATGCGGCCGGCGGGCCATGGAGCGGGGCCGGGAAGGGCCAGGATCGGCGGCATCGCCGCCGTCCTTGCCCTGGTGCTGGCGAGCTGCTCGTCGGAGGCCGGAGGCCGCACCAAGACCCTGGCCGCGCCCGGCTCCACCACCACCGTGGCCACCCCGACCACCGAGGCCAGCACCACCACCACGGCCACCACCGAGCCGCCCACGACCACCACCACCGAGGCGCCGGCTCAGTCGGCCGCCCAGTCGGTGCCCCAGGTCCGGGCCCTGCAGGAGCGCCTGGCCGAGCTCGGCTACGACGTGGGCACGCCCGACGGCCAGTGGGGCGCCCGCACCACCTACGCCCTGATGGCCTTCCAGAAGGTCGAAGGCCTCATCCGCGACGGGCAGGACGGCCCCCAGACCCAGGCCGCCCTCGCCGTGGCCACCAAGCCGGGCCCCATGCTGGCCGGCGGGGCGCCGACCCGGATCGAGATCGACGTCGCCCGCCAGGTCCTGTTCCACTGGGTGAACGGGTCGCTGGCCCGCATCCTGCCCGTCTCCACCGGCAACAACGAGCGCTACTGCGTCGACGGCGAGTGCTCCGTGGCCGTGACCCCCGGCGGGTCGTTCCGGATCGGGCGCAAGGCCGCCGGCCTCGAGGTCGCCCCCCTGGGCGAGCTGTGGTGGCCGATGTACTTCAACGGCGGCATCGCCATCCACGGGTCGCCCTCGGTCCCGCCCTGGCCGGCGTCGCACGGCTGCATCCGCATCCCCATGTACGCAGCGCCCACCTTCTACTACGAGGTCCCGGCCGGCACGCGCGTGCACGTGCTGAACAGCCCCGAGGCCGAGGCACCGCCCGACGAGGGCGTGGCCGTGCCCGATGCGGTCGCCCCGTCCGACACCACCACGACCACCGCCCCTCCGCCGCCGACCACGACCACCACCACCGAGGCGCCGGAGGAGACGACGACCACCACCGAGCCCCGCCGCTCCACCACGTCGGTCCCCGGCACCATCCCCGGCTCGTCGACGTCGTAAGACCCGCCGGCGGGCGCGGGCGGCCCCGGTTCAGGGGTTGAAGGTCAGGTAGAGGATCGTGATCAGGTTGAAGAAGGCGTGGGCCATGATGCCCGGGCCCAGCCGGCCGGTGCGGGTGGCGAGTACGGCCAGCACGGCGCCGAAGGCGGTGAGGCTGACCATCACGAGGATCACCGCGTCCGCCCCGAGGGTGCTGCCGTGGGCCAGGCCGAAGGCCACGGCCGACAGCCCGATGGCCAGCGCCGTGCTGAACCGGCGCTGCAGCGACCGCAGCAGCAGGCCGCGGAAGAACAGCTCCTCCACGAGCGGCGCCCCCACGACGACCGACGCCAGCAACAGCACGTAGCCGGGCCCCCGGGACTCGTCGATCATCTCCCGCACGGGCTCGGACACGTCGGGCTCGCCGAGCAGGGGCTGGAGCAAGAAGCCGATGGCCGGCAGCATGACGAGCTGGACGGCCAGCGCCACCCCGAAACCCAGGGCGACGTCGGCCCACACGCCGCGGAGGCCGAAGTCCTCCGCCAGGCGCCCCGCACCCTTCCTGCGGCTGGCGAAGAGGACCGCGCCCACCATCCCGGTCCACAGGGCGACCTGGGTGAAGGCCTGGCCGGCGAGGTCGACCTCCTCGTCACCGGACAGCGACAACCAGAGGCCGGCGGCCAGCGAGGCGAGGGCGTAGCTGACCAGCAGGCCGGCGAACCAGTCGCCGAGGCCCCAGCGGGGCTCCGGGGGCGGCTCGGTAACGGTCTCCGGCGACGGTTCGGGGTCCACTGGCCCCAGCGTACGGCCAGGCTCGGGCGACGCCCCAGCCAAGGAGGGCGTTAGGAGGCCACCGACGCCGACATCCCCGACGACCCGTCGCGCCGGTCGTGGCTCGTCCAGCCGCGGGGCGGCCGCAGGCCGTCGGCGTGGCGGCCGCAGAGGTCGATGGCGGAAGGCTCGGGCTCGCCCTGGTCGAGCACCCACACCGTGCGGGTGGAGTACTGGAAGGTCAGCACGGCAATGGCGGGAGCCCCGCAACCCGGACGGGCACAAAGGCGCGGGCGGAACATCACAAGGACCGTACCCGCCGGTCACCCCCGCGATGGGGGATACCGGCTGGTGAGACCGGTACGAGGTCTCTCCGGCCTACCATGGAAGGCAATGACTCCACCGCTACCCGATCCTCGCGGCGCGCGGAAGGAACGGTCGCCCGGCTCCTCCCTTCCGGGAACGGGCACGAGCTGGCCGCGCCCCGTGGTGTGGGTGCTGATCGTCGTCGCCATCCTCGCGCTGCTCGCCGCACCGGCCATGACTCGTTCCAGCGCCGAGAAGATCTCCTACAGCGCCTTCCTCGAGCGGGTGCGCGCCGACGAGGTCGCCAAGATCGACGTCGACAACGAGACCTCGCGCATCAGCGGCGAGTTCAAGAACGACGAGCGCTTCTCGACCACCGCCCCGGCCCAGATCCCCGAGCAGGACTACGCCCTCTTCCGCGAGAAGGGGGTGACCGAGGACTACCACCCGCCGAGCTCCAACCTGCTGGCCTCCGTGCTCGTATGGGTCCTGCCCATCGGCCTGCTCATCCTGTTCTGGTGGTGGATGGGCCGGCGGGCCCAGGGCCAGATGGCCGGCATCATGTCGATCGGCCGGTCGAAGGCCAAGGTGTACACCACCGAGAAGCCCAAGACGACCTTCGCCGACGTCGCCGGCTACAACGGCGTGAAGCAGGAGATCCGGGAGGTCGTCGACTTCCTGAAGGCGCCGGGGAAGTTCCGCGACATCGGCGCCCGCATCCCCAAGGGCGTGCTCCTCGTGGGCCCTCCCGGCACCGGCAAGACGCTCATCGCCCGGGCGGTGGCCGGCGAGGCCGGCGTGCCGTTCATGTCGATCACCGGCTCCGACTTCATGGAGATGTTCGTCGGCGTCGGCGCGGCCCGGGTGCGCGACCTGTTCCAGACCGCCCGCAAGCAGGCCCCCTGCATCATCTTCGTCGACGAGATCGACTCCATCGGGCGCAAGCGGGGCGCCGGGCTCGGCGGCGGCCACGACGAGCGGGAGCAGACCCTCAACCAGATGCTCTCGGAGATGGACGGCTTCGAGTCCACCGAGGGCGTGGTGATGATGGCGGCCACCAACCGGCCCGACATCCTCGACCCCGCCCTGCTGCGGCCCGGCCGGTTCGACCGCCAGATCGTCGTGCCGCTCCCCGACCTCGAGGAGCGGCTGCCGATCCTGGAGGTCCACGCCAAGGACAAGCGGATGGGGCCCGACGTCGACCTCACCGTGATCGCCCGGGGCACGCCGGGGATGAGCGGCGCCGACCTGGCCAACCTGGTCAACGAGGCCGCCCTCTTCGCCGTGCGCCGGGGGGCCAAGGAAGTCCACATGGAGGACTTCGAGTCGGCGCGCGACCGGGTGCTCATGGGCCAGCGCCGGGAGACCATGGCCCTCTCCGACGAGGAGAAGGAAGTCATCGCCTACCACGAGGGCGGCCACGCCGTCCTCGCCTACGCCATGGAGCACGCCGACCCGGTCCACAAGGTCACGATCCTCCCCTCGGGCATGGCGTTGGGCGTCACCCACCAGCTCCCGGTCGAGGAGCGCCACATCTACACCCAGCCCTACATCGAGGACTCCCTCGTGGTCCGCCTGGGCGGGCGCATCGCCGAGGAGCTGGTGTTCGGCCGCATCTCCACCGGCGCCAACAACGACCTCGTCGGCTGCACTGAGCTGGCCCGCAAGATGGTGCGGGAGTGGGGCATGAGCGAGCGGGTGGGCCCGATGGCGTGGGGCTCCCAGGGCATGGTGTTCCTGGGCGAGGACCTCATGCACAGCCGCGACTACAGCGACGAGACGGCCCGGGTGATCGACGAGGAGGTCGAGAACATCCTCCGTCGCCAGGAGGACCGGGCCCGCCAGGTCCTCGGCGAGCTGCGGGGCGGCCTCGACCTCGTGGCCCGGGCCCTGCTGGAGAAGGAAACGATCGACGGCGCCGAGGTCGGCCGGCTGGTCGACGAGGGCGCCGGCCGCAACGTGAAGCCGCCGGTCCGCCGGCCCGAGCCGGTCGAAGCCCTCACCCCGCACCAGGGCTGAGGGCCTGGCCCCGGCGATCTTCTAGACTCGCCCCCGGGGGCCGGTTGCGGCCCCGCATTCGCGAAGAAGGATCCCTCCTGAAGACGTTCACGCCCGATGCCGCCGCCACCCTGGGCGGGCCCGACTGGCTGCGGGCCCGGCGCCGAGCCGCGGCCGAACGCTTCGCCGCCGGCTCGCTGCCCGACGCCACCGAGGAGATCTGGCGCTACAGCCGCATCGGCGAGCTCGACCTCGACGCCTACCGGCCGGCGCCGGCCGACGAGGCGGGCGCCGGCGCGGCGTCCCCCGAACTGCTTCCCGAGGGCACCGGCGACCGCGCCGCCCTGGTCGTCGTCCAGAACGGGCGCCCGGCCCGCATCGAGGTCGACCCCGCCCTGGCCGCCAAGGGCCTGGTCGTGGCCGACGCCGCCGACCTGCCCGACGGCGACGACCTGCTCGGCCGCACCAGCGTCGTCGACGCCTTCACCGAGCTGAACACCGCCTTCCTGCCCGGGGTCACCGTCGTGCGGATCCCCCGGGGCATGGTGATCGAGCGGCCAATCGTGATCGTCCACCACCTCGACGGCGACGGGGTGGCGTCGTTCTCCCGCACGGTCGTCCTCGCCGGCGAGAGCAGCGACGCCACGGTCATCGAGCACCAGTCCTCGGCCGACGTGGCCGCCTTCTCCGACCCCGTCGTCGAGCTCGACGTGGGCGACGCCGCCAACCTGCGCTACCTCAACGTGCAGGACCTGGGGGCCAAGGTGTTCCAGGTCGGCTACCAGTCCAGCCGGGTCGGCCGCGACGCCACGTTGCGGTCGTCGGTCGTGGCCCTGGGCGGCGACTACGCCCGCGTCCGCACCGACTCCCGGATCGAGGGCAAGGGCGGCACCAGCTACCTCACCGCCGTCTACTTCGCCGACGGCGCCCGCATGCACGACTTCCGCACCATCCAGGACCACGCCGGGCCCAACTCCACCAGCGACCTCCTCTTCAAGGGCGCGGTGTCCGACCACGCCCGCTCCGTGTACTCCGGGCTGATCCGGGTGCGGAAGGAGGCGCGGGGCACCAACGCCTTCCAGACCAACCGCAACCTCGTGCTCTCCGACGGCGCCGGCGCCGAGTCGGTCCCCAACCTGGAGATCGAGACCAACGACGTGGTGTGCAGCCACGCGTCGGCCGTCGGCCCCATCGACGACGAGCAGCGCTACTACCTCGAGAGCAGGGGCATCCCGCCCGAGGTGGCCGAGCGGCTGATCGTGCTGGGGTTCTTCAGCGAGGTGCTCGACCGGCTGCCCCTGTCCGAGACCGTCACCGGCCTGCGAGCCACGATCGTGCGCCGGCTCGCCGAGCGGGCGTCGCACCCGGGCCCGAGCGGCCCTCCGAGCGGAACCGCGGGAGCATGACGATGCCTGTGACCACCCAACGCCTCTGCAGTGTGACCGAGATCGCCCCGGGCGCGTCCCGGCGCTTCGACGTCGGCAAGCACCGCATCTGCCTCGTGCGCATCGACGACGACTTCTACGCCATCGGCGACCGCTGCAGCCACGCCGACTTCTCCCTGTCCGAGGGCGAGGTGTGGGCCGACGAGAAGGAGATCGAGTGCTGGAAGCACGGCAGCACGTTCTCCCTCCTCACCGGCGAGCCCCAGTCCCTGCCCGCCACCGTGCCCGTCCCCGTGTACACGGTTCGGGTCGAGGGCGGCGACGTGTTCGTGGACGTTTCATGAGCACCTTTGTTTCCGCTCCGGGCACCCGGGTGCTTCGCACCTCGCCCCTCGCCGGCGCCGGGGGCCCCTGCCCCGCCGCCCCGGTGATCGACTGATGAGCACGCTGACTGTTGCCGGGCTGCGGGCGGGCGTCGAGGGCAAGGAGATCCTGCGCGGGGTCGACCTCGAGGTGTCCAGCGGCCAGGTGCACGCGGTCATGGGGCCGAACGGGTCGGGCAAGTCCACCCTGGCCCACGTCATCATGGGCGCCCCGGGCTACGAGGTCTACGGCGGCAGCGTCACCCTGGACGGCACCGACGTCCTCGCCCTGCCCACCTGGAAGCGGGCCCAGGCCGGCCTGTTCCTGGCCATGCAGTACCCCACCGAGGTCCCCGGCGTGTCGCTGGAGGAGGCCATGGCCGCCGCCCTGGCGCCCCAGGGCCGGGCCACCGGCGATGTGGGCGAGCTGGTGGCGGCCGAGGCCGAGCGCGTCGGCATGGGCACCGCCCTGCTGTCCCGGCCGCTGAACGTCGACCTCTCGGGTGGCGAGAAGAAGCGCAACGAGACGCTGCAGCTGGCCGTGCTGGCCCCCAAGATCGCCGTCCTCGACGAGATCGACTCCGGCCTCGACGTCGACGCCCTCCGGGCCGTCTCCCGCCGGATCGAGCTCATCACCAACGAGGTCGGCCTGGGCGTCCTCGTGATCACCCACTACAGCCGGCTGCTGCGGGAGCTGAAGCCCGACGTGGTCTCCGTCCTGCGCAAGGGCCGGGTGGTGGCCTCGGGCGGCCCCGAGCTGGCCGACGAGCTGGAGTCCACCGGCTACGCCGGCTACGAGGACGGGGCCACCCTCTAGGTCGTCGGCAGCCCATCTCCCATCGAGGTGCGGGAAATGCTGTGCTGTCCAGGGATTCCGGTCGGCTCGTCTCGACTCAGGTGATGACGTAGACGGTGATGCCAAGGTCCTCGGCGGCGCTGGCCAGGTGGCGGCCGATGTTCATCGGCGTGCCGAAGAACAGCTTGCGGCGTGGAGGAGGCCGGTGGCCAGGGTCTCGGCGATCAGCAGGTTGCCGCCGTAACGGGCGGCCAGGGCGGCAGCGTCGTCGAGCAGGGGTCGAGGAGCCGTCGGCGGCGCGGTTCGAGGAGGTCCTCACCCCACGCTCATGGCCTCCACTCTGCCCCACTCTCCAGCGCTGGGAAGCGGCCGGGCCCTCGGCTCGCACGCTGTGTGCTCATCCACGTGAACCGACGCGAGCGTCGCCACCGGCGCAGCGCGATAGAACAGGAGCGTCCGCTACGTCGGGTTCAGCAGGCCGCCCAGGAGGCCGGGCACGGTGGTGGTCGTGGGCGGGGCGGTGACCGCGGTGGTCGGCGGCACGATGACCGGCGCGGTGGTCGGCGGCGAGCCCGTGGCCACGCCCGGCGTGGGCGGCTGGCCCTCCACCCCGTAGACGTGGACCGGCATGCCCAGGTGGACCTGGCTGGGGAACCACTCGGCCGAGCTCATGGGGATGCGGATGCACCCGTGGGAGGCGGGATAGGCCGGCACCGACCGCGAGCCGTGCACGGCGATGCCCCCGTTGAAGTACACGGGGTTGTAGAGCGAGCCCAGCGGACCGGTCTCCCAGCCCCGGCCCTGGCGGTAGAAGCCGTAGGACCCGCCCGGGGTGACGGCCCGCCGGCACCAGCCCTCGGAGCAGAACCGCTTGTTGTTGCCGCTGGAGATGGTGAGGATCTTCTGCAGGGTGTTGGCCTTGTAGAGGAAGAGCACCTGGCGGGGGATGTCGATCTCCACCCGGTTCTCCCCGCCGTTGGGCACCAGGGGCGGCGGGGTCTTGGCCGTGGCCAGGGCGGCCAGCACGTCGTCGGTGGCCCGGCCGGTGCGCTCCAGGCCGTGGACCTTCTGGAACGCCATCACCGCGTAGGCGGTGTTCTGGTCGTAGACGTCGTCGACCTTGGCCACGTCGTACAGGAGGGCGTCGAGGCGCTGCTCGATGGCCAGCACGTCGGCCCCCTTGGCGCCCGGACCCAGGCCGGGCGGCGCGGCGGTGGGGGTGGTGGCCCGGGCGATGGTGGTGATCGAGACGGGCGCCGCCGTCGTGGGCGGGGTCGAGGTCGAGGTGGCCGGCGGCGGTGAGGTGGTGCTCGTCGCCCCCGCCGCCTCGGCCTCGGCGGCCAGCTCGGCCTGGATCCTGGCCAGCCGGTCACCGCCGGCGGCACCGCCGCCCGAGCAGCCGGAGGCCAGCACTCCCAGGAGCACCACGACCGGCACCCACACCCGCCGCGTCCCGCGCATCATCGTCAGTGTTCCACCTTTTCAGGTCCCTTGTTCCGGTACTCGCTCACGAACTTCTCGAGTGGCTCGGAGTCGGCCTCCGAGCAGATGAGCCGGCGGTGCCAGGCGGTGGCGGCCACCGGCGTGGTCGGGGGCAGCGACTCCCGGGGCACCAGCAGCACGTCGCGCTCGTAGCGGTTGGTGACGGCCCGGAGGACGTCCAGGCTGCCGCTGTCGAGGTCCGGGCGGTACCAGATCGTCACGTACCCGTGCTCCAGGGCGTGGACGATCTGGGCGTCGGGCGGCTTGGACTCGAGCGTGAAGATGCCTGCGGGGGCCGCGGCCGGGTTGTGGTCGCCGCCGGAGGGAGGGTCGACCTCGTACCGGACGTCGCCCGCCACGTGGTTGCGGCCCGCGCCGGCATCGTCGTCGGTGCGGCTGTCGTACTTGCAGGCGCCGCTGGCCTCGAGCTGCTCGACGACCCGCTGGTTGGAGCGGCGGGTGTTGATGACCGTCACCGTGATCAGCGTCAGCACGGCGACGATGGCGCCGGCGACCAGCGCCCGGCTGCGGGCCGCCTTCCGCCGGCGGGCGGCCTCGGCCGCGGCCAGGCGCTCGGCCCGGGTCTGCTTGGGCGCGGCCGCCGGCTTGGCTGCGGCAGCCGGCTTGGCTGCGACAGCCGGCTTGGCTGCGGCAGCCGGCTTGGGCGAGGCGCCGGGTTGCCCGGGGGGCTTGGCGGGCGGGCGGGCCGCCCCTTGGGGGCGCGGCGGTTTCCGCTTCTTCTTCGAGGCCATGGTGGGGAGGTTACCGTCGCCCCCACCTACCATCGCAGTCATGCTGAGCGCCGGTGACAAGGCCCCCTCCTTCACCCTCCACGCAGTCGACGGCGGGGGCGAGGTGACCGACCCCTGGACCGAGGGCCAGGTGGTCCTGAGCTTCTTCAAGGTCTCCTGCCCGGTCTGCAAGATGGTGGCGCCGATGCTGACCAAGCTGGCCGACGCCGGGATCCGGGTGGTGGCCGTCGGCGAGGACCCGCCGCAGGCGATCGCCCGGTTCAACGAGCACGAGAACCAGCGGGTGGCGGCGCTGACCGAGCCGGCCCCGTACAGGGTGTCCGACGCCTTCGGCATCGAAGCGGTCCCCAGCATCTTCCTGATACGCGAGGACGGCGAGATCCGGCGGGCCGTTCCCGGTTGGAGCCGCGACGACTGGAACGAGCTGGCGGCCGCCGCGGGGGTGGCCGAGCCCCTGTCCACGCCGGAGGACGGGCTGCGGCCCTTCCGGCCCGGCTGAACGAGCCGGAACATGTACTGACCCCGTGCGGGTCAGCGAGCAGAGGCTGCCGGCTGGTCCTCGGCCACCGGGGGCGGGTCGTCGAGGGCGGCCACCAGGTCCGGGCGGGCCAGGCCGGCGGCGACGATCACCACCAGGTAGAGGGCGGCGCCCGCCGCGGTGACCGTCCGCAGCCCCCAGCGGTCCCCCAGCGCGCCCTGGAGCACCGCGCCCAGGGGGTACACCGTGCCCAGGGCCACCATGTAGAGGCTGAGGATGCGGGCCCGCAGGACCGCCGGCGCCCGGAGCTGGACGACTGTGCCGAGCCCCGACAGGACCCCGACGTACGCCGCGCCCACCGCCATCAGCGCCACCCCGGCGGCGGCCAGCGTCGGCGCCACCGCATAGCCCGCCACCACGACCGGCAGGACCAGCAGGTTCACCACCAGGACCCGGCGGCGGCCGAACCGGCCGGCCAGCGAGCCCAGGGCCAGGGCGCCGGCCACCGCGCCCACCCCCTGGGCGGCGATGAGCAGCGAGGTCGCCCCCTTCCCCTCCCCGAAGAGCTTGACGGCGACCGCGGGGATGAGGGCGATGAACGGCGACAGCAGGAGGGCGGTCACGGCGATGGCGAGGATCGCCGTCCGGCAGCCCGGCTCGGCCCGGGCGCCCCTGGCGCCGGTCCGGATGCGCGACCACAGCCCGGGCGGCTCGTCGCTGGCCGCCACCGGGCCCAGGCGCACGAACAGGAGAGCGGCCACCACCGCGCCGTAGGAGGCGGCGTTGAGGGCGAAGGCCCAGGTGTAGGAGCCGAGGACGAGCACGGCGCCGGCCAGGGCCGGGCCCACCACCCGGCCCAGGTTGAACTGGGCCATGGACAGGGAACTGGCGCCCAGGAGGTCGTCGCGGTCGACCAGGTCGGGCAGGATGGCCTGGTAGGCCGGGAAGCCGAGGGCGGTCATGCAGCCGCCGGCGAACACCAGGGCGGTCACCCCGAGCGGGGTGGCGTGCCCCGTCCCGACCAGCACCGCCAGCAGGGCGGCGCAGGCGGTCTCCCCCACCGTCGTCCCCACCAGGAGCAGCTTGCGGTCGATCCGGTCGGCGATGGCCCCACCCACCGGGGACAGCACGCCGATGGGCACGAAGGCGGCGGCGGCCACCAGCCCCGTCCAGCGCGCCTGGTGGGTCAGCTCGGTCACCAGCACGCCGACTGCGACCGTCTGCAGCCACGAGCCGATGTTGGAGACGAGCGCTGCGCTCCAGACGAGAGCGAAGTCCCGGCGCCGGAGGGGGCGCAACGACCTCAGCGACAGCAGCCGGCCCAGGCCCCTCACTCCGGTGCCTGGTACCTCGCCTCCAGGCGGTAGTGGCCGTCGAGGTCGACCACCCGGTTGAACTCGTCGAACGACGTGACCAGCTCGAGGTGGTTGCGCAGCGTGCCCTGGTCGGCCAGTACCTGGTAGGCGGTGGCCACCGACCGGGCCATGGCGAACAGGCCCGAGAGCGGCGACACGATCAGGTCGTAGCCGAGGTCGTGCAGCTCGGCGGGGGTGAGGAGCGGGGTCTTCCCGGCCTCGATCATGTTGGCCACGAGCACGACCCCGGGCAGGGCCTCGGCCACCGCCTCCATCTCCTCCACCGACTGCGGCGCCTCGACGAACACCGCGTCGACCCCCAGCTCGGCCGCCATCCGCGCCCGCAGGATGGCCTCGTCGAGGCCGACCGCGGCCCGGGCGTCGGTGCGGGCCACCACGAACAGGCGCCAGCGGTGGTCGAGGGCGGCCTGGAGCTTGCCCAGCCACTCCTCCCGGGGCACCACCCGCTTCCCCGCCATGTGCCCGCACTTCTTGGGCCACAGCTGGTCCTCGAGGAAGATGCCCGCGGCGCCGGCCGACTCGAAGAGCTCGACGGTCCGGATGGTGTTGAGCGCGTTGCCCCCACCGGTGTCGCCGTCGACGACGACCGCGCACCCGCCGACCGTCCGGCACACCCGCCGGGCGGCTTCGGCCATCTCGGCCGGGGTCAGGTAGCCGAAGTCGGGGAGGCCGAGGAGGCTGGCCGAGGTGGCGAAGCCGGAGAGGAACACCACCTGGAACCCGGCGTCGCTGGCCAGGCGGGCCGACAGGGCGTCCCAGACGCCGGGCATGAGCACGGTCTCGTCCGACCCGAGCAGGTTGCGGAGGTGGTCGCCGTCCATCCGGTCCTAGGCGATGCCGCAGTGGGCCCGGCCGTAGCGGTTCACGTTGCCCAGGGCGGCCTGGAAACCCGGGTCCGAGAGCTTGCTGACGGCGTCGGGCGTCTTGTTGAGGTCGAAGTTGTTCCGCTGCAGGAGGGTGAGCACCTCCCCGGCCGTGGTGGCCACCTTGGTCACGTCGGCCTTGATCTCGGCCGGGGCGCTGGCCTGGGCCTGGCGGATGGCCGATTCGGCGTCGGTGGTGGCCGCCCGCAGCTTCACCGGATCCGACGCCACCTGGAGGAGGGTCGCCGACTTCTCGCTGTAGGTCTTGGCCAGCCGGCAGAAGGGCGTACCGGCCTGGTCGTTGCCCACTGCCGCCGTGGTCGCCGGAGCCGCCGCCGTGGTGGGCGCCGCCCCCTCGTCGTCGCCCCCACCACAGCCGGGAAGGGCAAGGGCGCTCGCCAGGGCCGCACTCAGCAACAGTCTCCGCATCACCCTGCGAACCTAGCCGCCAGGTGGCCGGAAGTTAGTCGGCGGCGGCGCCCGCCCCGGCCTCGTCGAAGGCCTGGGCCAGGGTGTTCCAGGACAGGGTGGCGCACTTGATCCGAACGGGGAACTTCACCACACCCCGCAGGGCCTCCAGCTCCCCCAGGTCGAGGCCGGCCACCGCCGGCATGGACACGTCGTCGGGCGCGTCGCCGTTGGCGTCGAGGCCCCGCTCGTGGATCGACATCATGGCCTTGAACGCCCGGATCAGATCCCGGGCCTCGGCCTCGGTGCGGCCCTTGACCGCGGCGGTCATCATCGACGCCGACGACTGGCTGATCGAGCAGCCCTGCCCGGCCACCTTGATGTCGGCCACCCGGCCCGAGGGGTCGATGTCGACGTAGAGCACGACTTCGTCGCCACAGAGGGGGTTGAACCCCTCGACCCGCCGAGCGGGCGGCGAGGGCAGCTCGCCCCGGTTCCGCGGGCTGCGGTAGTGGTCGAGGATGATCTCCCGGTACAGGTCTTCGAGCCCGGCCATCAGACGGCGAAGATCTCGGCCGCGGCCACCAGGCCGTCGGACAGGGCCTGGACGTCGGCCTCGTCGTTGTAGACGTAGAACGACGCCCGGGCGGTGGCGCCCACGCCGTACCGGCGCATGAGGGGCTTGGCGCAGTGGTGGCCGGCCCGGATGCAGACCCCCGAGCTGTCGAGCACCTGCGAGAGGTCGTGGGGGTGGATGTCCCGGTAGGTGAAGGAGACCACGCCGCCCCGCTCCCCGGGGTCGGGCGGGCCGAAGACGCGCACGTCGTCGCCGTGGCGGTCGGCCAGGGTGGACAGGGCATGGGCGGTGAGAGCCCGCTCGTGCTCCCGGACGGCGTCCATGCCCAGCTCCGTGAGGTACTCGATGGCCGCGCCGAGGCCGATGGCCTCGGCGATCGGGGGCGTGCCCGCCTCGAACTTCCAGGGGATGTCGTTGGGGATCCAGCGGTCGAGGCGCACGTCGCGGATCATCTCGCCGCCCCCGAGGAACGCGGGCATCGCCTCCAGCAGCTCTTCCCGCCCCCACAGCACGCCGATGCCGGTGGGCCCGCACATCTTGTGGGCCGAGAAGGCCAGGAAGTCGCACCCCAGCGCCTCCACGTCGGTGACCGCGTGCGGCACCGACTGGGCGGCGTCGACCAGCACCACCGCGGCGGCGGCGTGGGCGGCGGCGGCGATCCGGGCGACGGGGTTGAGGGTGCCGAGCACGTTCGACATGGCGGTGACCGCCACCAGGCCGACACCCTCCAGCTGGCGGTCGAGGTCGTCGAGCACCAACCGGCCGTCGTCGTCGACGGGCAGGAACCGCAGCTCGACGCCCCGCTCCTCCCGCAGCATGAGCCAGGGCACGAGGTTGGCGTGGTGCTCCATCTCGGTGAGGAGCACGGCCTTCCCCGGCGCCAAGCGGCCCCGCCCGTAGGAGTGGGCCACCAGGTTGATGGCCTCGGTGGCGTTCTTGGTGAAGACGACCCCTCGGGGCGACGGGGCGCCGATGAACCGGGCGACCTGGCCCCGCACCCCCTCGTAGGCCGCGGTGGCCTCCTCGGCGATGGTGTAGACGCCCCGGTGCACGTTGGCGTGGGTGGTGGCGTAGTAGTGGTCCATGGCGTCGAGGACGGCCCGGGGCTTCTGGGAGCTGGCGGCCGAGTCGAGGAACACCAGGCGGTGACCGTCGAGCTCGCGGTCGAGGATCGGGAAGTCCTTCTTGACCCGCGCGACGTCGAGCTTCATGCCGTCGGCGACGCCTGGCGCCACGCCTCGTAGCCCTCCTGTTCCAGGCGGTGGGCCAGGTCCATGCCACCGCTGGCGACGATCCGGCCGTCGACCAGGATGTGGACCACGTCGGGCTCCAGGTACTGCAGGATGCGCTGGTAGTGGGTGATGACCAGCACGCCCAGGTCGGGGCGGTCGGCCCGCACCTCCTGCACGCCCTTGGCCACCACCTTCAGGGCGTCGATGTCGAGCCCCGAGTCGGTCTCGTCGAGCACCGCGAACTCCGGCTCCAGGATGGCCATCTGGAGGACCTCGTTGCGCTTCTTCTCGCCGCCCGAGAAGCCCTCGTTGAGGTAGCGGTCGCCGAAGGAGGGGTCGATCCCGAGGCGCTCCATCCAGCTCATGATGGCCAGGCGCAGCTCGAGGATCGACAGGTCGATCCCCTTGCGGGCGGACAGGGCCTGGCGGAGGAACTGGATCACCGAGACGCCGGGGATCTCCTCGGGGTACTGGAAGGCCAGGAACAGCCCCGACTTGCCCCGGATGTCGGTGGCCCAGTCGGTGATGTCCTCACCCTTGAACAGGATGCGGCCCGCGGTGACCTGGTAGTCGGGATGGGCCAGCAGCGTGTTGGCCAGGGTGGACTTGCCGGACCCGTTCGGCCCCATCAGGGCCGCCACCTGCCCGGCCTCGATGGTGAGGTCGACCCCCTTGAGGATCTCGGTGCCGGCGACCTCGACGTGCAGCCCCTGGATCTCGAAGACGGGAGGCGTGCTCACGGCTCCAGATTAGCACTACGGCCGTAGGGGAAACCCCGGCCGGCCCAGGCCGAAGGGCCGCGGCAGGAGGGACCAGTGGTCCTGCCGTTCGCCTCTGGGTCGGCCGACGGGAAGGGCCGACAATCACGTCATAGCCACCTCGACCTACCGAAAGCAGGAAGTCATGGACCGCAAGCCCGCCCCCGAGATCCCCGCCAACATGAACCCGGTGTTCTCCATCGCCGGCGCCACCCCCGGTGGCTCCGAGGCCACCTGGAAGACCGCCTACCCGAACCCCGACGCCATCCTCCACCCCAACGGCCACCGTCCGGGCCACGGCCCGACGTTCACCCTCGCCGGTGTCGTGCCCGGTGCCGCCCAGACCAGCTGGCACACCGCCATGCCCGACCCCACCCGAGACACCCTCGACGCCTTCGGCTACGTCATCACCAAGGTCGAGGCCGCAGCTCGGGCCGAGCTCGTCGCCAGCCGCCAGAACGTGCTCGAGCTCCGAGCCGCTCGCCAGGCCGAGCTCAAGAAGGCCGCCTGAGCTCCACCCGTGCGCCGGGGTGGCGCCGATGGCTCCGGGCGCTGCACCAGCGTCCGGAGCCTCTTCGCGCCAGGGCCCGAGTGGCTACCGGCCCAGCAGGCCGTTGTACTCCTCGATGACGGCGTTGAGCGTCTCCACCAGGGCGTTGTGGCGGTCCACCAGCCCGTTGATGGTGGCCACGTTGGCGTTGTAGGTGCGGACGTCGCCCGCGGCCCGCAGCCGCTCCTGGAGCACCTTGAGGTCGACGATCCGGGCATCGAGGGCGTCGATCTCGGCCCGGAGCCGGCGGATCTCCTCCTCCCGGGCCCCCAGCGTGCGCTGGCGGGCGGCCACGATTGCGGCCCGGTTGGTGAAGTACTGGGCGTAGTGGGCCTCGAGGGTGGGCGACAGGCCGTCGAACTCCGAGCCCAGGATGGCGTGCATCTCGTTGACCAGCGTCGGCCCGGTGCCGTAGGCCCGGAGGCGCTCCTCCAGCCGCTCGTTGCCGGCCCGGGCGGCCACCACCTCGGCGTCGACCGCCTCCCGCTCGGCCGGCCGCAGCGTGGCGTACACCGCGTGCAGCAGCTCGTGGGCGGCGACCACGTACAGCAGCTGGTGGCCTTCGGCCCGGTCGGGGGCCAGGAGGTGGATGCGACCGGCCACGTAACAGCCCTGGGTGTGGGTCCGGGGCTCCCCCGCCCCGGCGGGGCGGGCCTCGACGCCGCAGTTGCGGGCGAAGGTCTCGGCGTCCTCGATGGCCGGGCTGGCGGCCAGGAAGATCCGCCGGCCCCGCTCGGTCATGGTGGTGCCCGCGATCAGGTCCTGCAGGTCGGCCGGCGGCGGGGCGGTGGTCGTCGTCGTCGAGGTGGTGGTGGTCGTCTCGACGGTGGTCGGCGCGCCAAGCTCCTCGAGGGACGTGCCCGAGCAGGCCGTGGCCAGCACCAGCACCCACCCGACGACGCTGCGACGCCACGGCACGACAACAGACGGTACCGACCATCCGGCCGTGCCCGGCGTCGCTCCGCGCCCAACTACGCTTTCTCGTGCGCATGGCCGAGCCCTGGACGTTCACCGGCGACGAGCCCATGGGGGCGGCCGAGGGCACCGTCACCCTCGTCGAGGGGTCGGCCTTCTGCATCTCCCGGCGCGACGGCGACGTCGTCCCCGGCAGCCCCCAGGGCCTGTTCTTCCGCGACACCCGCTTCCTGTCCGGCCTCGACCTCCACATCAACGGCCACCGGCCGGAGGTGCTGGCCGCCGAGCGGGCCGCGCCGTTCGCGGCGACCTTCGTCCTCCGCAGCCAGCCGGTGCCCGGCCGGGCCGACAGCACCCTCATGATCATGCGGTACCGCTACGTCGGGCGGGGCATGCGCGAGGACATCGTCGTGCAGAACTACGGCGAGGAGGCGGCGTACTGCTCGGTGCAGCTCCGCTTCTCCGCCGACTTCGCCAACCTCTTCGCCGTGAAGGAGGGGCGGGGCCGGCCCGAGGGCGAGGTGGTCCTGGCCGCCAGCCGCGACGGCCTGCTCTTCACGTCCCGCAAGGGGGCCAGCCGGCGGGGGCTGCGGATCACCGCCAGCGAGCCGGCGCAGTTCGTGTCCGACATGGCCGCCTGGGAGGTGGTGGTGCCGGCCGGGGGCCGCTGGACCACCTGCCTGCAGTTCACCACGATCATCGAGGACAACGAGGTCGAGCCCCGCCACCTGTGCGGCCACGCCGTGGAGGCGGCCACGCCCCACCAGCGCCTCGACCAGTGGCGCCAGGCCGTCCCCGCCGTCCAGACCGACTATGAGGTCCTCCAGCACGCGGTGACCAAGGGCGCCGAGGACCTGGGCGCCCTGCGCATCTTCGACCCCGAGTTCCCAGAGCGGGCCGTGCTGGCCGCCGGCGCCCCCTGGTTCATGACCCTGTTCGGCCGGGACTCGCTGCTGACGTCGTGGATGGCGCTGATCGTGGACCCCACCCTGGCCGAGGACGTGCTCCAGACCCTCGCCCGCTTCCAGGGGACCAAGGTCGACCCCCTCGACGACGAGGAGCCGGGCCGCATCCTGCACGAGATGCGCTACGGCGAAGCGTCCTCGCTGTCCCTGGGCGGCGGGCGGGTCTACTACGGGACCGCCGACGCCACGCCCCTGTTCGTCATGTTGCTGGGCGAGCTGCGCCGCTGGGGGCTGGCCCGGGACGTGGTCGACAGCCTCCTGCCGGCCGCCGACAGGGCCATGGCCTGGATCGAGGACTACGGCGACCGGGACGGCGACGGCTACGTCGAGTACCAGCGGGCCTCCGACCGGGGCCTGGCCAACCAGGGCTGGAAGGATTCCTGGGACGCCATCCGCTTCGCCGACGGCACCCTGGCCCGGCCGCCGATCGCCCTGTGCGAGGTCCAGGGCTACGTCTACGGCGCCTACCTGGCCCGGGCCCACTTCGCCGACGAGCTGGGCGACGCCAGCACGGCGGCCCGGTACCGGGTCATGGCCAAGGCCCTCAAGACCGCGTTCAACCGGGACTTCTGGCTGGAGGACCGGGGCTGGTACGCCATGGGCCTCGACGCCGACAAGCGCCCGATCGACGCCCTGGCCTCCAACATGGGCCACTGCCTGTGGACGGGCATCGTCGACAAGGACAAGGCGCCCAAGGTGGCCGCCCGCCTCCTGTCGCCGGAGATGTTCAGCGGGTGGGGCATCCGCACCCTCGGGTCGAACATGGCCGGCTACAACCCGGTCAGCTACCACTGCGGCTCGGTGTGGCCGCACGACAACGCCATCATCGCCGCCGGGCTGACCCGCTACGGGTTCGTCGACGAGGCCCAGCGGGTGATCCTGGGCCTGCTCGACGCGGCGGCCCACTTCGGCGGCCGCCTCCCGGAGCTGTTCGGGGGCCTGGGCCGCGACGAGGTGCCCTTCCCGGTCACCTACCCCTCGTCGTGCCAGCCCCAGGCGTGGTCGGCGGCATCGCCGCTGCTCTTCCTGCGCACGATCCTCCGCCTCGACCCCTGGGTGCCCCACGGCAAGGTCTGGCTCGACCCGGTCCTGCCCAAGCGCATCGAGCGGCTGAGGGTCGACCGCATCCCCCTGGCCGGCCGGCGGGTCACCGTGGCGGTCGACCACACCGCGGTCGACATCCAGGGCCTGGGCGACGACATCGAGCTGGTCCAGCACCCGAGGGACCCCTTCACCGCGTAGCTGGCGGCGGGCACCCGGGTCCTTCGGACCGACTGCTGGCGGCGGGCACCCGGGTCCTTCGGACCACGCCCGCCGCGTGCCGGCGGGGGCCCCTGCCCCGCCGGCGAGCCGGACCGGCGCGGCACGTGCTGGCGGCGGGCACCCGGGTCCTTCGGACCACGCCCGCCGCGTGCCGGCGGGGCCCCTGCCCCGCCGGCGAGCCGGACCCGCGCGGCATTTGCTGGCGGCGGGCACCCGGGTCCTTCGGACCACGCCCGCCGCGTGCCGGCGGGGCCCCTGCCCCGCCGGCGAGCCGGACCGGCTTGCTGGCGGCGGGCACCCGGGTCCTTCGGACCGCGCCCGCCGCGTGCCGGACCCGCGTGGCGGCTCACCAGCCCCGGTCGATCCACTCCTGGAGGTGGGGGCGCTCGGCGCCGATGGTGGTGTCGGCGCCGTGGCCGGGCATGACTATGGTGTCGTCGGGCAGGGGGAACAGCCGCTGCTGGATCGACCGGATGATGGTGGCGAAGTTGGTGGCGTTGCCCCGGGTGGCGCCGGGCCCGCCCGGGAAGAGCGTGTCCCCGGACAGCAGGACCGGCGACCCCTCGATCGTGAAGCACGTCGACCCCGGGGTGTGGCCTGGCGTGTGGATGGCGTGCAGCCGCAGCCGGCCGACCTCGATGACGTCCCCGTCGGCGATCTCGAAGTCGTGGGCCGGCAGCATGCCGGCGTCGGCCTGGGCCACACCCACCCGGTGGCCCGCCCGGCGGACGGCGGGCACGGCCTGGATGTGGTCGCCGTGGCCGTGGGTGGTCAGGACGTCGCCCACCCCCAGCTCCTCGCACAGCGGGAGCAGCACCTCCGGCTCGTCGGCCGCGTCGACCAGCACCGACGCCCCGGTCTCGGCGCAGCGGACGACGAAGACGTTGTTCACCAGGGGCCCGACGACCACCTTGGTGATCTGGACCCGTGCGTCCTCGTAGTGGAGCGGCATGGACGCGAGTATGCCCCGATGCACTTCGGACCCACCGACGCCCAGGAGCGGCTCCGGGAGCGGGTGCGGGCCTTCCTGGCCGGGGTGTCGCCGCCCGCGGAGGTCCGCCGGCTCCTGGACGACGACCTGGGCCACGATCCGGGCGTCTGGTCGGCGATCGGCGAAATCGGCCTGCTCGACCCGGACCTCGGGTGGGTGGAGCGGGCGGTCGTCCTCGAGGAGGCAGGGGCGGTGCTCCTCTGCGCCCCCTACCTGTCGACGGTGACCGCCGGCGCCTTCCTGGACCCGGGCGCCCGCTCCCGGACGGCCACCCTGGCCGTCGCCGAGGCGTCCGGGGCCTGGGAGGAAGCGGCAGTGCAGGCCCGGGCGACGGGCCCGCCCTGGCGGCTGGAGGGCGAGAAGTCCTACGTGGTCGACGGGCTGGCGGCCGGCGTGCTGGTCGTCGCCGCCCGCCGGGACGACACCGCCGACGTGGCCCTGTTCCAGGTCGACGCCGGCGCGCCCGGCCTCGACCGGGCACCACTGCCGACCGTCGACCGGACCCGGCGCCAGGCACGGGTGACGCTGCGGGCGACCCCCGCCCGGCTGCTGGACGGGTCGGTCGACGCCGCCGTCGACCTGTGCGCGGTGGCCCTCGCCGCCGAGCAGGTCGGGGGCGCCCAGCGCTGCCTGGACATGGCCGTCGAGCACGCTCGCCGGCGGGTGCAGTTCGGCCGGCCGATCGGCAGCTTCCAGGCGGTCAAGCACCTGTGCGCCGACATGCTGCTCGAGCTGGAATCCGCCCGGTCGGCGGCGTCCTACGCCGCCTCGGCCCTGGCCCGGGGCGCCGGCGACCTGCCCGTGGCCGCGTCCGTGGCCAAGTCGTGCTGCTCGGAGGCCTACGTGAAGGTCGCCACCGACAGCCTCCACGTCCACGGCGGCCTGGGGTTCACCTGGGACCACGACGCCCACCTGTACTTCAAGCGGGCCCGGTCGTCCCAGCTGCTGTTCGGCGACCCCCGCCACCACCGGGAGCGCCTGGTCCGCCGGCTCGGCCTCTGACCCCGGGGCGGCCGCTACGTTGGCGCCATGGGCATCTTCCTCGGCGTGCTGGCCGTGGCCGCGGTCTTCGCCATCGCCGCTGTGGTCGTCGGGCGCGAGGCCCGGCGGCTGGCCACCCGCCCACCCGGGCGGGTCTTCGAGTTCGAGGACGCGGTGGCCTGGGTCTGCGACCACGTCGACGCGGATGTGGCGGCCGTGCTCAGCCCCGACGACGTCCGCCGCATCCTCAACTGGCACCTCGAGTTCTTCCGGATCAAGGGGGTGTCGTCGAACGGCCACACCGCCGAGAGCGACGCCCCGGTGGTGGTGAGCGGGGCGGAGACCGTCGACTTCGTGATGATGAAGTCCGAGGCCGCCGGCACGCCCTACACACCGGCGCAGATCCACGCCGTCCTCGACGCCCAGATGGGGTACCTGGAGGACATCGGCGCGGTCGGGCCGGTGGACGAGGGGGGGAACGACCCGTCGTAGCGCCGCTCGGGCACTGGCGGTGGCAGGTCCGCGCGGAAAGTGCTGTGACCTACGCCGCGAGTTGTGCTTTGATTGAGCTACCGAAGAAAGGAGGTGGTCCACCTGAACGAAAGTAGTTTTGGGACCTCGGAGGTGGCTGCCCGCTAGTCGGCAGCTGGACCGGGTAGGCGAATCCTCGCTGCCACCGCTCGGAGGAACGTCCGGGAACTGGTCCCTCCCGGTGCAGTCCGTTTCCCCCTAGTTCCTTTCCAGCAGTGTTCGAAGCAGACAAGGGGGCGCTCGTGGCGCCCCCTTGTCGCGCTGACGGTCCCCGGTCGGAGGTGAACGGGCCTTGCAGTGCATGATCGAGTCCAGTGGTCTCCGGCTGGCGGGCTTCCTGGCCCGGCCGGCGCCCTCGACCGCCGCGCCGGTGCCGGGGCTCATCCTGTGCCACGGGTTCCCCGCCGGCCCGGGTGGGGCCAAGACCTCCGGGCAGACCTATCCGGAGCTGGCCGAGCGGCTGGCCGCCGACACCGGCTGGGCCGTGCTCACCTTCAACTTCCGGGGGACGGGGGCCTCGGAGGGCAACTTCTCGCTCGCGGGCTGGCTCGACGACCTCCGGGCCGCCATCGACCACCTCCTGGCCTCCGGCGGGGTCGAGGGCGTCTGGCTGGCCGGGGCGAGCACCGGCGGGGCGCTCGCCATCTGCCAGGCCGGCGAGGACGAGCGGGTGCGGGGCGTGGCCACCCTGTCGGCCCGGGCCGACTTCGACGAGTGGGCCATCGACCCGGAGAGCTTCCTCGCCCACGGGCGCTCCATCGGGGTCATCCGCGACCGGAACTTCCCCGCCGACCACGAGGCATGGGCCCGGGAGCTGCGCGAGATCCGCCCCACCGCCCTCATCGCCAAGATCCCGCCCCGCCCGATCCTGATCATCCACGGGGCCGACGACGACACGGTGCCGCTGGAGGACGCCAGGGTGCTGGCCGACGCCGCCGGCGACGCCGTCGAGCTGCGGGTCCTCGGCGAGGCCGGCCACCGGCTGCGCCACGACCCCCGGGCCGTCGCCCTCCTCATCGGCTGGATGGAGCGCCAGGCCGTCCACTGAGCCATCCACTGGGCCCGAGCGGTCACCCCTCCAGCGGCACCTGGTCGACGGCGGCCCGCAGGGCCCGGGCCGCGGCCCCGGGGTCGGCAGACTCGGTCAGCCAGCGAACCACGACGAACCGGCGGGCGCCGGCGTCGAGCATGGCCCCCACCGTCTCGGGCGTCACCCCGCCGGTGACGAACCACGGCTTCGTGGCGGTGGCCGCCGCGTAGCGGAGGTACTCCAGCCCCGTGCCGGGCCGTCCCGGCTTGGTGGGCGTGGGCGACACCGGCCCCGTCGAGGTGTAGTCGGCCGGTTCGGCCGCCGAGGCGTCGAGCTCGGCCGGAGCGTGGGTCGAGAAGCCCACGATGGCCTCGGGCCCCAGGATGCGCCGGGCCAGCGCCGGCGGGGCGTCGTCCTGGCCCACGTGGACGCCGTCGGCCCCGCACTCCAGGGCCAGGTCGGGCCGGTCGTTGAGGACGAACGGCACGCCGAGGTCGCGGCACACCGCGGCTGCCAGGCGGGCCCGGGCCAGCAGCGGTCGGGCGTCGAGCACCTTGTCCCGGAGCTGGACCACGTCGACCCCGCCCCGGATGCACGCCTCCAGGAACCGGGCCAGGTCGGGACGGTCGGCGGTGCAGAGGTACAGGCGGCGCCCGGCGAGACGGCCTCCCGGGCCGGCTGGATGCTTGCCGGACCGGCCTCCCGGGCCGGCTGGATGCTTTCTGGACCGGCCTCCCGGGCCGGTCACCCGCCGGCCCGCTGACGAGGGCCGGCGGCTGGATGCTTTCTGGCCCGGCCTCCCGGGCCGGTCACCCGCCGGCCACGGCGCGGACCAGTTCGACGCGGTCGCCCTCGGCCAGCACGGTGGTGGCCAGGTCGGCCCGGGCCACGGGCTCGCGGTTGCGCTCGACCACGACCCACTTCCCGCCCAGGCCGAGGGCGACGAGCAGGTCGTCGACCGTCGCCCCTTCGGCCAGCTCGACCGGGTCGCCGTTGGCCAGCACCCTCACTGGCCGGCCTTGGCCGCCGCTTTCATGGCCTTCTTGTGCTCCCGGACGGCGGCCAGCGCCTCGGGCCCGTCGATGTCGGCCACCGAGAAGTGGCCCGCCGGCGCGTACGGCCCGGCGACCTCCTGCCAGCCCTCCGGCCGCACCCCCAGCCGCTTGGCCAGCAGGGCGGTGAAGATGCGGGCCTTCTGCTCGCCGAAGCCGGGGAGGACCCGCAGGTTGGCGAACAGCTCCTTGCCGGTGGTGGCGTCGGTCCATACCCGCGCCGCCTCGCCGTCGTAGCGCTCGACCAGCACCCGGCACATGTCCTGGGTGCGACCGGCCATCGACCCCGGGAAGCGGTGCAGCGCCGGCGGGCCCTTGAACACCGCGGCCAGGGCCTCGGCGTCCATGCCGGCGATCTCGGCCGCGTCGAGCCGCCCGCCGAGGCGCTCCTTGAGGTCGTACGGGCTGCGGAAGGCCCGCTCCATGGGCACCTGCTGGTCGAGGAGCATGCCGATGAGCAGGGCCAGGGGATCGGTCTCGAGGAGCTCATCGGCCTGGGGATCGCCGGTGAGCGGCAGGGCGGGCATACACCGACTCTACGCCCGGCACCGGCACCGGGCCGGGTCGACCGGGCCCGTCGGCGCGGGTCGGAGAGAATGGCACCCGTGAGCGGGGTCGGCCGACGGAAGCGGGGTGGGGGGCCTCGGCGCCCCGGCGGGCGGGGCGCTCCCGGACCGTCCGGAGCTCGGGCGGCCACGGCGTTCCGGCGGCTCTTCGGGAAGCCGCCGTTCGACCGGCTTGCCCGCCCGCACGCGCTGATCGCGGCCGCCGACGCCCTCTTCGGTGTCTCCCTCGCCGGGTCGTTGTTCTTCAGCGTCTCGGTGGACGCGGCCCGACCGCGCATCGTCCTCTACCTGCTGGTGACGATGGCCCCCTTCGCCATCGTCGCACCGCTCGTGGGCCCGTTCGTCGACCGGCTTCCGGGCGGCCAGCGGATCCTGATCGTGCTGACCTGCGTGGCCCGCGGGATCGTGTGCCTGAACCTGGCCGGCGAGCTCCGGACGCTCGCGTTCTACCCCCTCGCCTTCTCGATCCTCGTGCTCGGCAAGACGTACTCGGTGGCCAAGAACACCGTCGTCCCCCGGTTGGTCGACGACCCGGAAGGGCTGGTCGAGGCCAACTCCCGGCTGTCGCGGCTGGCCACCTACACCGGCTCCGTGGCCGTCGTCGTCGGGGTGTCGCTGCTGAACCTGGCGGGCGCCGAGTGGGTGCTCCGGGGTGGGAGCGGCATCTACCTGGTAGCCGCCCTGTTCGCGCTCCGCCTGCCCCAGGCCCGGCGTCCCGCTCCCATCGCCCCTCCCGGCGTGCAGCGCCGTGAGCTGCGGGCCGCGGCCCTACGGCGGGCCGCGTCCGCCATGGGGACGCTGCGGGGCGGGGTCGGCTTCCTGCTCTTCCTGCTGGCCATCGGGCTCAAGCGGTCCGGCGAGCCGACCTGGTTCTTCGGCGCCGTGTTCGCGGCCCACGCCGCCGGCGGGTTCGCCGGCACGTTCGTCGCCCCGTTCGCCCGCCGGTTCCTGCGGGAGGAGACCCTGCTCACCTCGGCGCTGGCCGTCGTCGGCGCCGTCTCCCTGTTCGCCTGCGTCGGCCCGGGTCGCCTGGCTGTCGGTGCGGTCGCACTGGTGCTGGGCACCGGCGCCAACGCCGGGCGCCAGGCGTTCGACAGCCTGGTCCAGCGGGATGCGCCCGACGTGGAGCGGGGCAGGCTGTTCGCGAGGTTCGAGACGCGCTTCCAGCTGTCGTGGGTGCTCGGCGCCCTCCTCGCGGTGGCCACCGAGCCGCCACTGTGGGCGGGCTTTCTCATCGTGGGCGTGGTGACGGTCATCGCCGCGCTGTCGTACCGGCGAGCCGAACCGGCCTCTGGGAAGATTCCGGTCGCAGGGGACCGGGCACGGCCGCCACAGGAGGAGACCGGCGAGCCGGCTGCCGGCCGGCTCCTCCGAGCCGCCGAGTCCCTCGCGGCACGATCCGAGCTGGACGCGGCGGTTGTCCTCGCCGCCACGTCGGTCGACGCCGCGGCCGATGCAGGACTCGACCGCATCGAGCCGTCCGCCGAGCTCGAGCGGCTCCGCCGGAGGATCCTGGGCGGGGCCACCGTGTCGCCCGAGCAGGCCCGGTGGGCGCTCGCCCACGCCCGCTCGGTCATCGGTCCGTCCGGTGGCGGTCCAGCGGGGCGGTGAACGGCGGGCGGCCGGAGCGGGCGGCCCTCAGCGGGCGCCCCGAGGACGCTCCACGTAGGGCAGCCGATGAGGCTCGCCCGAGACCTGCCACCCGTCCTGGCCCCGATCGAGGAGGAGGCTGTAGGCCACGACGTCGCGGATGTCGCGGTAGCGGTCGCCATAGAGGGACGCGGGTGGCTTCTCGATGTCGACGATGGCCCCCAGACCGACGAGGATCCCGCCGTCGCGGACCGGATCGCCGGGCAGGGCCGTATCGATCGCCTCCTGCCTGCTGTCGATGAAGCGCACCGCCAGGGTTTCCTCGAGCCGGTTGACCACGTCGATCTGGACGGAGAGCGGGATGACCGCGTCGTCGACCGCTTCGACGAAGACCCTCTGCATGGTGGGCGGCCGGGCGGGGCGGGCGTCGTCGACCAACCACCTGATGGCGGCGGCGTAGATCTCGCCCGCCGCCTCGTCGCGCCGGTCGCTGCCCTGCCCGCAGCCGGCCAGGAGGACCGCCGCCGTGAGCCAGACGCGAAAGAGGGTCGAGCGCAGCATGGTCGTCGCCACGCCAGCATCTCACCCAGGCCCTGCTTCGTCGTGGGAACCACGATCCGGTCGCTACGCCACCTCGGCGACGGGCGCCGCGAACTGGGCCCGGCAGAGGCGGGCGTAGGCGCCGTCGGCGGCCAAGAGGGCGTCGTGGCCGCCCGTCTCCACGATGCGACCGCCCTCCATGACGAGGATGACGTCGGCGTTGCGGATGGTCGAGAGGCGGTGGGCGATGACGAAGCTCGTCCGCCGGGCCCGCAGGGCGGTCATCGCCTGCTGGATGAGGACCTCGGTCCGGGTGTCTACGGAGCTGGTGGCCTCGTCCAGGATGAGGATCGGGGGGTCGGCGATGAAGGCCCGGGCGATGGTGAGCAGCTGCTTCTCGCCGGCGCTCACCGTCCCCTCCTCGTCGTCGATGTGGGTGTCGTACCCGTCGGGCAGCAGCTGGACGAACCGATCGACGAACGTGGCCCGGGCCGCGGCCCGGATCTCCGCCTCGGTGGCGCCGGGCTTCCCGTAGGCGATGTTCTCCCGGATGGACCCGCCGAACAGCCAGGTGTCCTGGAGGACCATGCCGATCCTCGACCGCAGCTGGGCCCGGGGCATGGTGGCGATGTCGACCCCGTCGAGCAGGATCCGTCCCCCGTCCAGCTCGTAGAACCGCATCAGCAGGTTGACCAGGGTGGTCTTGCCCGCGCCGGTGGGCCCGACGATGGCCACGGTCTGGCCCGGGACCACGACGAGCGACAGGTCGGTGATCAGGGGGCGCTCGGCGTCGTAGGAGAAGCTGACGTGGTCGAACTCGATGCGACCCTGGACCGCTCCGGCCGGCACGGGAACGTCCGGCTCGCCGTCGGGCGACTGCTCCTCGGCGTCGAGGATCTCGAAGATCCGCTCGGCCGACGCCAGCCCCGACTGGAACACGTTGACCATGGACGCCACGTGGGTGAGCGGCTGGGTGAAGTGCCGTGAGTACTGGATGAAGGCCTGCACGTCGCCCAGGGTCATGGCACCCGACGACACCCGCAGCCCGCCGATGACGGCGATGGCGACGAAGTGCAGGTTGCCGATGACCATCATCAGCGGCTGGATCGACCCGGCCAGGAACTGGGCGCCGAAGCTGGACCGGTACAGCTCCTCGTTCAGCGCGCCGAAGCGTCGCTCCACCTCGTGCTGGCGCCCGAACGCCTTCACCACCGCGTGGCCGGTGAACGTCTCCTCCACCAGGGCGTTGAGCGTGCCGGTCTCCTCCCACTGGGCGATGAACCGGTCCCGCGACCGCCGGGTGATGAAGCGGATGGTGAGCAGCGAGAGCGGGATGGTGACCGCGGCCACGAGGGCCAGCACCGGGGAGACGACGAACATCATCACCAGCGTCCCGAGCAGGGTGAGCACGGAGGTGACCATCTGGCTCAGCGTGTGCTGGAGGCTCTGGGCCAGGTTGTCGATGTCGTTGGTCACCCGGCTCAGGAGGTCGCCGCGGGCGTGACGGTCGACGTAACGCAGCGGGAGGCGGTTGAGCTTGCCCTCCACGTCGCCGCGCAGGCGGTGCATCGTGCGCTGGACGATGCCGGTGAGCAGGAAGGCCTGGAGGTACGAGAGGCCGGCGGCGGCCAGGTACAGGCCCACCACCCCGGCGAGCACCCGGTGCAGGCGCCGGAAGTCGATGGCCCCCGGGCCACCCTCGCCCAGGCCCGTGATGATGATGTCGGTGCCGCGACCGAGGACCCGCGGCCCGAGGGAGGCCGCGCTCACGCTCACGACGGCCAGCACGCCGATGGCCACCACGCCGGCCCGCTCCAGGCGCAACCGCCCGGCGAGCCGGCGCAGCGCACCACGGAGGTTGGTGGCGCGTTCCAGGGGGACGGCGGCCAGGCCCATGCCCCGGGAGCCGGGCACCCGCAGCTGCTGGCGCAGGGTGAGGGTGGCGTCGGCCTTGGGCACGCCCCCTTCCCGCTGGCCGTTGCCGCTCACGCCGCCCGCTCCCGCAGCTGGGAGTCGACGATCTCGACGTAGGTGGGGCAGGTCCGCAGCAGGTCGGCATGGGTCCCCAGGCCGGCCACGCCACCGTTCTCCAGCACCACGATCTGGTCGGCGTTCACGATGCTCGACACCCGCTGGGCGACCGCCAGCACGGCGGCCTGGCGGGTGTAGGGCAGCAGGGCGGCCCGCAGGCGGGCGTCGGTCGCGGTGTCGAGGGCCGAGAACGCGTCGTCGAAGAGGTAGACGTCGGCCCGCCGGACGAGCGCACGGGCGATGGACAGCCGCTGGCGCTGGCCCCCGCTGACGTTCGACCCACCCTGTTCGATCGGGGCGTCGAGCCCCCCGGGCATGGAGGCGACGAAGTCGGCCGCCTGGGCCACGTCGAGCGCGGTCCACAGCTCCTCCTCGGTGGCGTCGGGCTTCCCGAACCGCAGGTTGCTGCGCACCGTGCCCGAGAACAGGTAGGGCTTCTGGGGGACCAGGCCGATGCGGTTCCACAGGACCTCGGGGTCGAGATCGCGGACGTCGACCCCGCCGAGGAGCACCGCACCGGCGGTGACGTCGAACAGCCGGGCCACGAGGTTGACCAGGGTGGTCTTGCCGGAGCCCGTGCTGCCGATGACCGCCGTGGTCTGGCCCGGCGCGAGGCGGAACGACACGCCGGCCAGCACGGGCGCCGCCGCCCCCGGGTAGCCGAAGCCCACGCCGCGCAGCTCGACCCGGGCCAGCTCGCCGACCGCCCGGACGGGCTCGGCGGGCACCGTGAGCGACGTCTCCGTGTCGAGCACGGCCTGGATCCGCTCCGCGCAGACCGCGGCGCGCGGGGCCAGCAGGGCGACGAAGGTGCTCATCATCACCGACATCAGGATCAGGGTGAAGTAGGCCAGGAAGGCCACGAGCGACCCGACGGAGGCGTCGCCCTCGGCCACCCGGTTCCCCCCGAACCAGATGAGGGCGACGCTCGATACGTTGACGACCAGCTGGACCACGGGATGCAGCAGCGCCATCAGGCGGCCGGCGCGGATCGACGTCACCGTGAGCTCGGTGTTCACCTGGGCGAACCGCCGGGATTCCTCGGGCTCGCGCACGAAGGCCCGGACGACCCGGATGCCGGTGATCTGCTCGCGCAGGACGCTGTTGATGCCGTCGACCCGCTCCTGCATCACGCGGAACATCGGGATCATGCGAGAGGCGATCAGGGTGACGCTCAGCAGCAGGACCGGCATGCTGATGCCGAGCAGCCACGAGAGGCCGGCGTCCTGGCGGAGGGCCATGACGATCCCGCCGACCGCAGTGAGCGGGGCGGCCAGGGCCAGCGTGCAGGTCATCAGGACGAGCAGCTGCACCTGCTGGACGTCGTTGGTGATGCGCGTGATCAGCGATGGCGCACCGACGGCGTTCACCTCCTGGGCCGAGAAGCCGGTCACCCGGTGGAACAGCGCGTCGCGCACGTCGCGCCCGAACCCCATGGCGATGCGGGAGCCGCAGTACACCGACAGCACGGCGAAGGTCATCTGCACGAGGGTCACGGCCAGCATGAGCCCACCGGTGCGCCAGATGTAGCCCGTGTCGCCGCGGAGGACGCCCCGGTCGATGATGTGGCCGTTGAGGTTGGGGAGGTACAGCGACGTCATGGCCTGGACGGCCTGGAAGCCGACGACGGCGAGCAGCAGCGCCCGGTAAGGGCGGAGGTACGTCCCGAGCAGCCGGGTCAGCATCGGGGAGGCGTCCCGGCGCCGAGGACCGCCGCGCAGTCGTCCATCCCTCCATGGAACGCCCGTGGGCGCCCGGCCCGGTAGGTGCGAAGGTCCCTTGGTGCAGCCGCAACGGCCCGACCGGGGCGATACCGACGAAAGTCCCGGCCCGGTGAGGACCTTCGGCCTCAGCCGTTGGGCGATCCGTCCCCCTCGACCGCTTCCGGGATAGATTCCGCCGCACGTACTGAACGAGGGACCCGATGGGTGGTTCGACTCCGCCGCCCGGAGGTCCGCCATGTGGGGGGCATTCGAAAAATGGTCCGGCGCGTTCTCCTTGCCATGTTCGGTTTCGTGCTGGTCGCGGTCTTCATGACGCCGGCGACGGCGCAGCAGGCGGCGGGGCCGCCCGTCACCCCCAGCATCCAGGTCACCACCGACGTGACGCCAGGCCGCATCCATACCGAGCCCCAGATGCTCGTGCACCCCGACGACGCGAACATCCTCGTGATCCCCGCCGTGGAGTTCAACACCTCGACCTGCTCGGTCTACGTCAGCCTGGACCGGGGCCGCACGTGGGCCAAGTCGCCGGCCAACGCCCTGCCGCCGGGGTACCGGGCCTGCGTGCGACCCAACTTCGGCGCCTTCTTCGCGGCCAAGTTCGGGGTCGACGGCACGCTGTACCTGGCCGGCACCGCCGGCCTCAACGCGTCGTCGACCGGGCCCAACGACGCCTTCGTCGCCCGCACCAAGGATCTGGGCCGCACGTGGGAGTACACCATCGTCAAGAAGTCCGAGGAGCGCGAGTTCCCCAAGCCCGACGGCAGCCGGGTCCGCGACGTGGAGCGGTTCGGGTACGTCCGCCTCGCCGTCCACCCCACCGACCCGCAGCGGGTGTACGTGGGGTTCCGCCGCCAGGGCGGCTTCCTGCCGCCGGCCGAGGCCTCCGAGCGCACGGTGGTCGCCGTCTCCACCGACGGCGGGGCCACGTTCGGCCCGCTCACCGACATCTTCGAGAGCAGCTTCCCGCTGACCCAGGTCAAGGGCACCGACCAGCCGGGCATGGCCGTCGACAAGAACGGCACGATCTACGCCTTCACCAAGGAACGCCCGCCCCTGGCCGGCGGCGGGCCGACCCAGGGCCAGCTTCCCCTCCCCCCGGAGCCGGCCAACGCCTGCCGGCCGGCCTCGGCCACCCCCGGCGCCCCGGCGTGGCAGCCCACCCCGGTGCCGGCCACCGCGCCCGCCGCCGGCCAGCCGGGCGCCGGCGCCCGCCTGCTGATGAGCAAGTCCACCGACGACGGCAAGACCTGGAACGCCAAGGTGGCCGAGAGCAGCGGGGTGGTCTGCAGCCCCTGCCTCACCACACCGGAGGCCGCGGTCGACGCCAAGACCGGTGACGTCTACGTGGTCTGGGAGCAGAGCGACTCCGGCCCGCCCAACCCCCGCGACGACCGCAACATCTGGTTCATGAAGTCGAGCGACGGCGGGGAGACGTTCACCCCCCGCAAACAGCTCAACGACGACAGCGTCCCCACCCGCCGGCCCAACTACGACCAGATGTTCCCGGGCATCAGCATCGCCCCCAACGGCCGGATCGACGTCGCCTGGTGGGACTTCCGCACCGACGCCCTCTACAACTCCAACGGCAACGGAAACACCACCCGCCGCGACGCCACCTGCTTCGACGTCTTCTACACGTCGTCGTCGGACGGGGGCGAGACCTTCGCCAGGAACTCCCGGATCAGCGACCGGAGCATGAACCAGTTCACCGGCTTCGCCATGAACCCGGCCTACGACCTGCGGGGGCCGGTGGGGGTGGCGTCCACCGACGAGGAGGCCTACGTGGCCTGGTCGGACTCCAGGAACGGGACCTTCCAGCTACCCACGGAGGACATCTACTTCGGGACGGTGATCCACGACCAGCGCGCCTCGGGCGGCGGCGACGGGCCCTCGATCAAGGCTTCGTCGGTGTTCCTCGGGCTCGCCATCGGGCTGGTGGTCGCCGGCCTGGCCGTGGCCACCGTGGCCAGCAACGCCCGCCGCGCCTAGGCCCGCTCGTGCCGGCCGCCCCGTAGCGGGCAACATACCGGGATGACCGATCCGGGAGAGAGCGGCGTGAAGGTGCCGGTGCTCCTGGCCGGTGCCGCGGCCTGGTCGTGGCGCCTGCTGGTGGTGGGTGCGGCGGCGGCGATGATCGTCTTCCTTCTCATCGAGCTCTACGTGGTCGTGGTCCCCGTGATCCTGGCCCTCTTTCTCGCCGCGGTCCTCGAGCCGCTGGTGGCCCGGCTCCGGCGCCGGGGCTGGCCGCCGGCGCTGGCCACGGTGGCCGTGTTCTTCGGCACCCTGGCCGTTGTCGTGCTGGTCATCGGCTGGATCGGCTCCGCGGTCGCCGACGAGCTCAGCGACGTCGGGGACCGGGTGGAAGAGGGTGTGAGGGACGTCCGGGAGTGGCTGCAGGGCGACCCGCTGAACCTGTCCGCCGAGCGCCTGGAGCAGTTGGAGAACGACCTGACGAACAGCCTCGGCTCCAGCGGTGGCGGGCTGGCCCGGCGGGCGCGGGACGTGACCGAGGCGCTCGGGGGCGCCGTCCTCCTCCTGTTCACCCTGTTCTTCGTGCTGAAGGACGGGTTCCGCATGGCCGACTGGTTCAAGGAGCGCATCGCACCGGCCCAGCGCGACGACGCCGTCGCCATCGCCGGCCGGGCCCGGCGCATCATGCGCCTCTACCTGGTGGCGACCGCCCTGACCGGGCTGATCGACGGGATCCTCATCGGTTTGGCCCTCTGGGTGCTCGGCGTTCCGCTCGTGCTTCCCCTCGCGGTGCTGACCTTCCTCGGCGGCTTCTTCCCCATCGTCGGGGCGACGGTTGCCGGCCTGATCGCCGCCCTGGTGGCCCTCGTGGAGGGTGGGTTCACCACCGCCCTGCTCGTGGTTGCAGCCACGATCGCCGTGCAGCAGATCGAGGGCAACCTCCTCCAGCCCCTGATCCTCGAGCGGGCGGTGAGCCTCCATCCCCTCGTGACGGTCGTGGCCGTCGGCGCCGGCCTCCTCGTGGGCGGCCTGCTCGGCGCCTTCCTCTCCGTGCCGCTGGTGGCCATCGTGGCCCAGGCCACGAACTACTACCGGACCCGCAACCTGGCCGCGGCCGGCGACGCTCAGGCGCTGCGGGGGTCGACCGCCTCCGGATCCAGCCCGTAGCGGCCGATGGCGTCGGCCACCTCCTGGGGCTTGGCGTCGTCGGTCTGGGCCAGGGCCGAGAGGACGCCGACCACCACGTGGGGGGTGTCGGTCTCGAAGTGGCGGCGCAGGTTCTGGCGGGTGTCGGAGCGGCCGTAGCCGTCGGTGCCGAGGGAGACGTACATGCCGGGCACCCAGCGCGCCACCTGATCGGGCACCGCCTTCATGAAGTCGGTGACGGCCAGCACCGGGCCGGCCGCCGAGCCGAGCTGCTCGGTGACGTAGGGCGTGCGGGGCGACTCGGTGGGGTGGAGCCGGTTCCACCGCTCGACGGAGAGGGCGTCCTCCCGCAGCGCCTTGTACGACGTGGCGCTCCACAGCTCGACGGCCACGTCGTGGTCGTCGGCCAGCACCTTCTGTGCCTCCCGGGCCGCCCCCTGGGCGGTGCCGCTGAAGACGATCGTGGCCTTGCGCGACGGCCCCTCCGGCGCCGGGGCGAAGCGGTAGAGCCCCCTTCGGATCCCGTCGGCGGCCCCCTCGGGCATGGAGGGCATCACGTAGTTCTCGTTGTAGAGGGTGAGGTAGTAGAAGACGTCCTCGGGGTCGGGGCCGTACATGCGCCGCATGCCGTCCTCGACGATCACGCCCAGCTCGTAGGCGAAGGCGGGGTCGTAGGCGGCCAGGTTGGGCACGGTGGACGCCAGCAGCAGGCTGTGCCCGTCGGCGTGCTGGAGGCCCTCGCCGTTCAGCGTGGTCCGCCCGGCGGTGGCCCCGCACAGGAACCCCTTGCCCCGCATGTCGCCGAAGGCCCAGATCAGGTCGCCCACCCGCTGGAACCCGAACATCGAGTAGAAGGTGAAGAACGGCACCATGGGCTTGCCGTGGGTGACGTGCGACGTGCCGGCCGCGGTGAACGACGCCATGGAGCCGGCCTCGCTGATGCCCTCCTCGAGGATCTGCCCCTTCTGCGACTCCTTGTACGACAGGGGGAAGGCGGCGTCGACCGGCTCGTAGAGCTGGCCGAACGGGGCGTAGATCTTCACCTCGGGGAAGAGGGCGTCCATGCCGAAGGTTCGAGCCTCGTCGGGGATGATCGGCACGATGTGGGCGCCGATGCCCTTGTCCCGCAGGAGGTCGCGCAGCAGGCCGGTCAGGGCCATGGTGGTCGAGTACTCCCGCTTGCCGGAGCCCTTCGACAGGCCCTCGAAGACCTTGGTGTTCGGGTCGGGCAGCGTCCGCTGGCGGACGACCCTCTTGGGCAGCGACCCGGCCAGGGCCCGGCGCCGCTCCATCATGTACTCGTACTCCACCGACGTGTCAGAGGGCCGGTAGTACGGCGGCTCGGGCGCGTCGAGGGCTTCTTCGGGGATCTCCTCCTCCAGGTGCAGCCGCTCCCGGAACGTCTGCAGGTGCTGCTTGGACATCTCCTTGATCTGGTGGGTGGCGTTGACCGCCTCGAAGCCGGGGCCGAGGGTCCAGCCCTTGATGGTCTTGGCCAGGATCACCGTGGGTGCGCCGTTGCGCTCGACGGCCGCCTTGTAGGCCGCGTACAGCTTGCGGTAGTCGTGGCCCCCTCGGGGCAGGGTGCGCAGCTCGTCGTCGGACAGGTGCTCGACCATGGCCCGCAGCCGGGGGTCGGGGCCGAAGAAGTTCTGGCGGATGTACGCGCCGCTCTCGGTGGCGTACTTCTGGAACTCGCCGTCGAGGGTGGTGTTCATCTTGTTGAGCAGCACGCCATCGACGTCGCGGGCCAGCAGGGGGTCCCACGCGGAGCCCCAGATGACCTTGACCACGTTCCAGCCCGCGCCCCGGAACAGGGCCTCCATCTCCTGGATGACCTTGCCGTTGCCGCGCACCGGCCCGTCGAGGCGCTGGAGGTTGCAGTTGACCACGAAGATGAGGTTGTCGAGCTGCTCCCGGGCGGCCAGGGTGAGGCCGGCGATGCTCTCGGGCTCGTCGAACTCGCCGTCGCCCACGAAGCACCACACCCGCGACTTGCTGGTGTCGACCATCTCCCGGTTCAGCAGGTACCGGTTGAACCGGGCCTGGTAGACGGCGTTGATGGGGCCGATGCCCATGGACACCGTGGGGAACTCCCAGAAGTCCGGCATGAGCCGGGGGTGGGGGTAGCTGGACAGGCCGCCGCCCGGGCCGCCGGTGATCTCCTGGCGGAAGTGGTCGAGCTGGGCCTCGTCGAGCCGGCCCTCCAGGTAGGCCCGGGCGTAGATGCCGGGGGCGGCGTGGCCCTGGAAGAAGACCTGGTCGCCCGACTGGCCGTCGTCCTTGCCCCGGAAGAAGTGGTTGAAGCCGACCTCGTACAGGGAGGCGGAGCTGGCGTAGGTGGCGAGGTGGCCGCCGATGCCCTTGGCCTTCTTGTTGGCCCGGCTGACCATGACCGCCGCGTTCCAGCGGATGAAGGCCCGGATGCGGCGCTCGATGTGCTCGTCGCCCGGGAACCACGGCTCCTTCTCGGGCGGGATGGTGTTGATGTAGGGGCTGGAGACGGTGTTGGGGAGGCCGACGCCCAGCTCGCGGGCCCGCTCCAGGAGCTTCATGAGCAGGAAGCGGGCGCGGGTGCGGCCCTTCTCGTCGGCCACCATCTCGAGGGAGTCGACCCACTCCGCGGTTTCCTGCGGGTCGATGTCCGGGAGTTGCTGGGAGTACCCGTCGAAGATCACGCCGTCCAGTCTCTCACCCGGGCCAGCTAGACCTGTACCCCGGGATGACGGGGCAAGAGGTGTACACAGACGGGGCGTGCCTGGGGAACCCGGGGCCGGGGGGCTGGGCGTGGGCCGTGCCGGGCGGGCGCTTCGCCAGCGGGGCCGACCCCCAGACCACCAACCAGCGCATGGAGATCAAGGCCGCCCTGGAGGCGGTGCGGGCCCTGGACGGGCCGCTGACGGTCGTCAGCGACTCCACCTACGTCGTGAACTGCTTCCGGGACCGCTGGTGGGAGGGCTGGCTGCGGCGGGGCTGGATCAACACGGCCAAGAAGCCGGTGGCCAACCGCGACCTGTGGGAGCCGCTGATCGAGGCCGTCCGGGCCTCTCCGGGGCGGGTGGCGTTCCGCTGGGTCAAGGGCCACAACAACGACACGTTCAACGACCTGGTCGACCGCCTGGCCGTGGAGGCGGCCCGCACCCAGGCCGGCCGCAGTGGCGAGGGCCCGCCCGAGGCCCTGGGCCCGAGCGGCCCCGCGAGCGGGATGGACGGGCCGCCCGACGCCGCGGCCGCGGACGTCGACCCCCGGCTGCCGGCGGGCCGCCTGGTCGCGGTCACCGGTCACAAGCCCCCCGAGCTGGGGGGGTACGAGGACAACCCGACCGCGGATGCCGTCCGGGCCACGCTGGCCGAGGTGCTGGCGGCCAAGCGCCAGCTGCACCCGGACCTGGTGGTGGCGACCGGACTGGGCCTGGGGGCCGAGCAGCTGGCCGCCGAGGCCGCGGTCGAGGCCGGCGTGCCCTACGTCGCCGTGCTGCCCTACCCCGACCCGGACTCCCAGTGGCCGGAGCGCTCCCGCCGGCGGTACCGGCAGCTGCTCGAGGGGGCGCGGTCCACCATCGTCCTCCAGGCCAAGGCGCCCGCCAGCCGCCAGTTGGCCGGCGCCGCCCTCCGCCGGCGCGACGCCTGGCTGGCCCGCCACGCGCAGGAGGCCATCGCCGTCTGGGACGGCGAGGAGCCCACCGTCGGCCGCTCGGTCCGCGCCCTCCAGGACGCCCTCGGCGAGGAGGACGTCTGGGTCGTGTCCCCCTGAGCCGCGTTCCCTAGGATCGGGGCCGGTGGGCATCGAGCGGGCGCGGGTCGTGGAGGTGCACGCGCCGGGGTCGCCGACCGGCACCGGCTACCTGCTCAGCGACCGCCTGGTCCTCACCGCGGCGCGGCCGGGGACCGCCGAGGTCCGCCCCGGCAGCACGGGCCGGTGGCTCGCCGCCTCGGTGGCCTGGTCGGGCGCAGGCGCCGCCGTCCTCGAGGTCGGCGAGCCGCTCTTCCAGTCGCCCGGCCCGGTGCGATGGGGGCGGGTCGAGGGGTCGCGGCCGGTGCCGGTGACGGCCATGGGCTTCCCTCCCGCCGCCGACCGCCCACGGTGGGTGCGCGAGCCGGTGCAGCTGGTGGGCCGGCTGTCGCCGGGCGGGGTGCTGAGCGGCGCCACGGTCGGCGGCGGCATGTCGGGTGCCGCCCTCTTCGCAGGGGCCGAGCTGGTCGGCGTCCTCGCCGCCGGCGCCGCCGTGCCCGTCGCCCGCCTGGCCGAGGACGAGGCGTTCGTCGGAGTGGTGGGCGGGCTGACCCTCACGCCGGTCAGCGCGCCGGCGTCGGGGTTCTCGATCCTCGGGTAGCGTTCCGGGCAAGAGGCGCTCATGAACGATCCGGTCAAGATCGCGATTGCGGGTGGAGGCTTCGGGGCCAAGGTGGCGCTGCCCGCCTACCAGGAACTGGACGAGTTCGAGCCGGTGGCCGTCTGGTCCCGGCGCCCCGAGCGGGCCAAGGCGCTGGCCGAGGAGGCCGGCCTGTCGCTCGGCACCGCCGACTTCGACGAGCTGCTCGCGGTGCCGGGGCTGGAGGCGGTCCACGTGGCCACGCCGGTGATCACCCACCTGTCGTTCGCGGTAGCCGCGGCCCGCCGCGGCCTGCACGTGCTGTGCGAGAAGCCTCTGGCCGACAGCCTGGCCGAGGCCCGGGAGATGGTGACCGCCATCCGGGTCGCGGGCGTCGTGGGGGCGGTCGGCTACGAGCTGCGGCTCAAGGAGACCCGCCTGCGCCTGATCGAGCGGGCCCGGGAGGTGCTCGGGCGGCCCCGGATGGTCTCGGTGACCCTCGTCCAGTCCGACCACGCCGACCCGGACTCCCGGCCCCACACGTGGGTGCACGACGCCACCATGGGCGGCGGCCGCCTCCAGGGCTACGGGGTGCACGACCTGGACATGCTCCTGCAGTTCCTGCCCCCGGTGGAGGCGGTGGCCGCGGCCACCGACGTGGGCGTGCCGGTGCGGGTGTCCGGGAGCGACGGCGACCGGCTGCTGCCCGTGACGGCCGAGGACGCCTACGGCATCCTGCTCCGGTTCCGCGGCGGCGGGCTCGGGGTGGTGAGCCTGGTCTCGACCGCCCGCCACGGCCGGGGCGACGTGGTCGAGCTCCACGGCGACGAGGGGACCGTGCGCCTCGACGCCGACCAGCGGGTGTGGTGGGGCCGGCGGGGCCAGGACCTGCGGTGCGAGGGACCGCTCGACAACAGCTCGGGCGAGGCGTTCAAGCGGCTGGCCCGCAAGTTCTGGGCCGCCATCCGGGAGGGGGCCGCCCCCGACCCGTCGCTGGAGGAGGGCCTGCGGGTGCAGGCCGTCTTCGACGCCGTCCGCATCGCCGCCGTCGAGCGCAGGTGGGTGCGGCCGGAGCCGGTCACCATCCTGGACTGAGCTTCCCCGCCGGCCGGTGCGGTACGTCCTGTCCAACTGGAAGATGTACCCCACGGTCGACGAGGCCCGCCGGCTGCTCCTGGCCCTCCAGGCCGGGCTCCTCGCACGGGCCCACCCCCTCCCCTGCGTCATCGTCTGCCCGCCCGCCGTGGCCCTGGCGCCCCTCCGCGAGCTGGTCGACCACCGGTTCGTGCGCCTCGGCGCCCAGCACTGCCACTGGGAGGACGAGGGGCCGCGCACCGGGGAGATCTCGGCCCGGATGCTGCGGGGGCTGGTCGACTACGTGATGGTCGGCCACCAGGACCGGCGGGCCGCCGGCCAGACCGACGAGGAGGTGGCCCGGACGGGCGAGGCGGTGGTCCGCAACGGCATGACGCCGATCCTGTTCGTGGCGACGGAGCGCCAGCTACGAGCCGGCCTGTCCCGGATCGATCCCGCCGGCCACGAGCTGCTGGTGGTCTTCGAGCCGCCGTGGGCCATCGGCGCCGACCGGGCCGCCCCGGCCGAGCACGTGCGGGAGGCGGCCCGCCGGCTGAAGGGCGTCGTGGCCGGCACCCCGGTGATCTACGGCGGGACGGTGAACGACGCCAACCTCGACGAGCTGGCCGCGGTCGACGCGCTCGACGGCCTGGGCGCCACCCGGGCCGGCCTCGACCCGCAGGCGTTCCTCCGCATCATCGACCGGGTGGCTCGGCGAGGCGGCTGACCGGGAGGCGGTCGAGGAGCACCGGCACGTGGCCGTCGCGCACGGCCTCCAGCCGCGAGAGGTAGGCGTCCCGCGGCGTCTCCACCGCCCCCATGGATGCCAGGTGCTCCGTGGGCAGCTGCACGTCGACGAACACCCCGCCCGCCTCCCGCCAGCGGTCGACCAGGTCGACCAGCGCCACCTTCGAGGCGTCGGTCCTGCGGCGGAACATCGACTCCCCCGTGAAGCAGCCGCCCACGGCCACGCCGTACAGGCCCCCGACCAGCTCGTCGCCCTCCCACACCTCGACGCTGTGGGCCCAGCCCAGCCGCCACAGCCGGGTGTAGGCCTGCTCCATGTCGCGCCCGATCCACGTGCCCTCGCCGCCCGGCCGCTCGGCGCAGGCGGCGATGACGGCGTCGAAGGCGACGTCGACCGTGGTCCACCAGCCGCACCGGCGCAGGCGCTGGCGCAGCGACCGGGAGACCCGTAGCCCGTCCAGCGGGATGACCGCCCGCGGGTCGGGCGAGAACCACGGGAGGGCCACGCCGGGGTGGGGCCACGGGAAGATCCCCCGGCGGTAGGCGTCGACCAGCGTCGACGGCTTGAGGTCGGCGCCGAAGGCGACCAGCCCGCCGGCATCGGGGTCGGCGGAGGCGGGGTCCGGGAGCCGCCACGACGACCGCCCGACCGGCTGCGGCGGGCGGGCCCGCTCAGTCACCCCGTCTGGCGCGGGTGGCCAGGTAGACGGCGCGCACGGCGAAGGCCTGGCGGAGCTCGGCCAGCACCTCTTCCAGGAACTCACGGCGGTAGGTGGCGTCGGTGAGGACGTAGACCGTGAAGTAGAACCCCGAGAAGGCGGTGAGGAAACCTGCCACCTGGAGCAGCTCGGTGGTGAGGGCCACCGTGCGCCCCCACACCACCCGCTCGGCGAGGAGGTGGACGTCGCCCCCCGACCACGCCGCCGCCGTCGCCGGGGTGACCGTCAGCAGGCCGAAGCCCACGAAGAACACGCCGATCATGGCGCTGACCAGCAGGATCTGCAGCCCCTGGGTGAAGAGCACGACGAGGCCCACGTTGCCCCACTGGCGCCGGCCCAGCCGCGGCGTGCCGGAGGGGGCGGCGTCGGAGGGCGGGTGCAGCCCGGCGGCCGGCGTGCCGCGGACCAGGGCGGCCACGTCGGCCCACGAGTCGAAGCGGGCCAGGGCCCCCACCTCCAGGGGGATGCGGGCCACGACGAACACGACGCCCGCGGCGACGAAGATCACCACGGTGAGGGCCAGGAACGGCCCGTCGAGCGACGCCGCCACCTGCCACACCTCGGCGGTCAGGAAGAGGAACGTCACGAACAGCAGGAGCAGGGGCAGGGCCCGCACCAGCAGGCCCAGCACGTCGCCCACTTGCCGCCACAGCCGCCCGGCGGCCCACCGGGTGATGGGCAGGAGGGCGTAGCTCGTGCCCAGGTAGATCAGGCCCACGAGCACCACGTTCAGGATGAGCGTGTTGAGGGCGATCAGCCGCTGGCCGGCGATCAGGTCGAGCGCAGGCACCAGGAGGATGAAGATGGCCAGCTCGGTGGGCCCGACCCGGTCGGGCCGGGTGAGCGCGGGCCGGCCCCTGACGGCGTTGGCCACCGCCCACACGCCGACCAGCGCGCCGATGCTGGCCGCGGCCACGCCCAGGTTCAGCCACCACGGCCAGGCCGCGTTGAGGGCGCCCACCAGCTCGAGGACGAGGAGGACGGTGAGGGCGGGCAGGACCCGGGTGAACACGTCGCGGCTGGCGCTGTAGTCCCCGATGAAGTGGGGGATGCCCCGTGACCGGAACCACCGCTCGACGTCGTCGAGGATGTCGTCTTCGGTCACCTGCCAATAGTGTCCCGGACCGTGCGCTGCGGGGTGGACACCGGGGGGACGTTCACCGACGTCGTCGCCGCCGACGGGCGGGTCACCAAGGTCCTGTCCACGCCCGACGACCCCAGCCGGGCCGTGCGCGACGGCCTGGAGGGGCGCCGGCCCGACCTCCTGGCCCACGGGACGACGGTGGCGACCAACGCCCTGCTGGAGCGGCGGGGGGCGGCCGTCGCCCTCGTCACCAACGAGGGCTTCGCCGACGTCATCGAGATCGCCCGCCAGGACCGCCCGTCGCTCTACGACATCTGGGCCGACCGGCCCGAGCCCCTGGTGCCCCGCGACCGCCGCCTGGAGGTGCGCGGCCGGCTGGACGCGTCGGGCACGGAGATCGAGCCGGTCGGCGAGGTGCCGGACGTGCCCGAGGGCGTGGAGGCGGTCGCCGTCTGCCTCCTGCACGCCGACCTGAACCCGGCCCACGAGCAGGCGGTGGCGCGGGGGCTGGCGGGCGTCGACGTGACCTGCTCGCACGAGGTGTCGCCCGAGTTCCGGGAGTACGAGCGGACGGTGACGACCGTGGTCAACGCCTACCTGCGACCGCGGTGCGGGTCGTACCTGCGGGGCCTGGGCGGGCTGGCCGGCACGGTGCTGGTCATGACGTCGGCCGGCGGGCTGGTGCCGACCGCCGACGCGACCGACCTGCCCGTCTCCCTCCTGCTGTCGGGGCCGGCCGGCGGGGTGGTGGCGGCGTCGGCCGCTGCGGTGGCCGCCGGCTTCGACGGGGCGATCACCTTCGACATGGGGGGCACGAGCACCGACGTCTGCCTCGTGCAGGGCGGGGTGCCCGAGCCCGCCCCCGGCCGGCTGGCCGCCGGCTTCCCCATCCGGCTGCCGTCGATCGACATCCACACCATCGGGGCCGGCGGCGGGTCGATCGCCCGGATCGACCCCGGTGGCGCCCTGGTCGTCGGCCCCGAGAGCGCGGGGGCGGAGCCCGGACCCGCCTGCTACGGCCGGGGCGGCACCCGCCCGACGGTGACCGACGCCGACCTTGTCCTGGGCCGCATCCCCGCCGATGCCGTCTTCCCCGGCCTGGGCCGGCTCGACGCCGGCGCCGCGGCGGGCGCGCTGCGGGATGCCGGCGTGCGCGCCGAGGGGGTGGTCGCGGTGGTCGACGCGGCCATGGAGCGGGCCCTGCGGGTGGTGTCGGTGCAGCGGGGCGTCGACCCGTCGGACCTGGCCTTGGTGGCCTTCGGCGGGGCCGGTCCCCTGCACGCCTGCGCCCTGGCCGCCGCCCTGGGGATGGCCGCCGTGGTCGTGCCGCCCCGGGCCGGCGTGCTCTCCGCCGTCGGGCTGCTGTGCGCGCCCCGCCAACGGGTCCTCGTGCGGTCCTGGCCGTCGCCGCGCGACCGCCGCGGGCTGGAGGAGGCGCTGGCCGAGCTGGCCGGGAGGGCGGCGGCGCTGGTCGGCGAGGGGGCCGAGGTGGCCACGTCGGTCGACTGCCGGTACGCCGGGCAGAGCCACGAGATCACGGTGGCGACGGTCGAGGACTTCCCCGACGAGCACCGGCGCCGCAACGGCTACGCCCGGACCGGCGCGCCGATCGAGGTCGTCGCCCTGCGGGCCTCGGCGACGACGCCTCCCGTGCTGCGACCGGGCGACCTGGGCCCGGTCGACCGTCGACCGGCCCGGGGCCCGTGCGTGATCGCCGAGCCGGACTGCACGATCTGGGTCCCCGAGGGCTGGTCGGCCGACGTCGGCCCCGACGGCAGCTACGTGGTGACCCGGTGAGTCCTGCGGAGCTGCAGATCCTCATCTCCCGGCTGACCGGGGTGGCCGAGGAGATGGGCGCCGTCCTCCGGCGGGCCGCCTTCAGCCCGAACATCAAGGAGCGGGCCGACTGCTCGGCCGCCCTGTTCACGCCCGAGGGCGAGCTGCTGGTCCAGGCCGAGCACATCCCCGTGCACCTGGGTTCGATGCCGGCCTCGGTGCAGGCCGCCCTCGACGCCTTCGGCGCCACCATCCGGCCGGGAGACCAGGTCGCCCTCAACGACCCCTTCGCCGGCGGCACCCACCTGAACGACCTCACCCTGGTCGCCCCCTGCTTCGTCGACGGGCGGCTGGTCGGCTGGGCCGCCAACCGGGCCCACCACGCCGACGTGGGCGGCATGGCCCCCGGGTCCATCCCCGCCGCCGCGGTCGAGGTCTACCAGGAGGGCCTGCGCATCCCGCCCGTCCTGCTCACCGAGGAGGTGGAGGCCGTCCTCTACGCCAACTCCCGCACGCCCGAGGAGCGCCGGGGCGACCTCGACGCCCAGCGGGGGGCCAACGTGGTCGGCGTCCGGCGCCTGGCCGAGTTCGCCGGGGCGCCGCTCGACGAGGTCACCGGCTACGGCGAGCGGCGGATGCGGGTCGCGCTGGCCGAGCTGGAGGACGGCACGTGGACCTTCGAGGACCGGATCGACTCCTGCGGACCCGAGCCCGACCAGCAGCGCCCGGCCCGCATCGTGGTCACGCTCACCGTCGCCGGCGACGAGGCCACCTTCGACTTCACCGGCACCGACGACCAGCGGCCCGGCAACGTGAACGCGGTCGAGGCGGTCACCCTCAGCGCGGTGTCCTTCGCCATCCGCTCGGCGACCGATCCCACCATCCCGGCCAACGGGGGGGCCATGCGGCCGGTCCGCGTCGTCGCCCCTGCCGGCTCGATCGTGGCCGCCCGGCCGCCGGTGGCCGTGGGCGCCGGCAACGTCGAGGTCAGCCAGCGGGTGGCCGACGTGTGCCTGGGCGCCCTGGCCGGCCCCTGCCCGCAGCGGGTGGGTGCGGCCAACCAGGGGACGATGAACAACACCCTCATCGGGGGCGACGGCTGGGTCTACTACGAGACGGTGGCCGGCGGGCAGGGCGGCCGCCCCGGCCGGCCGGGCATGAGCGGGATCCAGACCGGTATGACCAACACCCAGAACACCCCGGCCGAGGCGCTCGAGCGCTCCTACGGCATGCGCGTGTTGCGGTACCGGTTGCGGCGTGGGAGCGGCGGCGCCGGCGCCTTCGCCGGGGGCGAGGGCGTGGAGCGCGAGCTGCAGATGCTGGAGCCGGCGACCGTGTCGCTCATCTGCGAGCGCCGGCAGAGCCGCCCGTGGGGCCTGGAGGGCGGCGCGCCGGGCGCGACGGGCGAGAACTGGCTGCTCCCGGACGGGGAGCAGTCGAAGGCCGAACGCCTGCCCGACAAATGCACCATCCACGTGCAGGCCGGTGACGTGATCCGCCTCCTCACGCCGGGCGGCGGCGGTTGGGGCGCGGTCAGCCCGAGCTGACCATCGCCTCCTCCCTCGGCGCCGGCGGGGCCGCGCCGCTGCGGCTGCGGCTCATCCCGAGCGCGACCATGACGGCGACCCCGGGGATGACGAGCCCGACGGCGATCCCGAAGAACGCCCACACCGCGCCCGACGTCGCGCTCTCGGGAGCGCCGAAGAATGCCTCGACGGGCTCCGTCCGGGCCCGGGTGAAGTAGATGTCCTGGGTGGCGTCGGTAGGCGAGCCGTTGCGAGAGTCGTCCCACGCCGCGTAGGCGCCGGCGTCGAGCGACGCCAGGCCCAACGGCCCCCGGATGCCGCCCTGGCTCGACGGGCCGAACTGGCGGTTGATGGCCCGGTCGTTCAGCCTGACGTTCGGAGCCCAGCTCAGGCCGCCGTCGGTCGAGTACGTGTAGTAGACGTCCTGGAAGTTGTACTTGCGGGCCCCCTCGATGAAGGTGGGGTCGTTGCGCCCGTCGTACCAGGCCAGGTCCACCCGCCCGCTCGGGGCCACTGAGATCGACGGGAACATCTCCGGGTAGTTCCACTTGCGTGCGGGCACGGCGTCGTTGGCCTTGAGCGGCGCGCTCCAGGTCCGCCTGCCGTCGACGGAACGGATGGTCGAGATCTCCACGGGGTCGTCGGCCGAGGACATGTTCTCCCAGACCACGTACATCGTCCCGCTCTTTCGGTCGATGGCGCCGCGGGGTACCCAGGTCCAGTCGGCGTTCGCCGTGGGCGCCGGGCCGGTGAAGATCGCCTGCTTGTCGTAGGTCTTGCCGCCGTCGCGCGACGTGGCCAGGTAGACATGGGCAGGCGGGGCCTTGCCCTCGCGCACGTCCCGCGTGCCGGCTCGCGAGTACTCGCCGAACACGGCGAAGACCTCGCCGTCGTTCCCGGCCAGCACCTGCGGCGGCGGCTTCACGCCCTCGGCCTCGGGGCTGATGCGAAGGCCCTCGCCCACGTTGACCGCTTCGCCGAACGTGCGGCCCCCGTCGGTCGAGGTCGCCACGTAGACGCGCTCGATGACGTCCCAGTAGTAGAGCTTGCCGCCCATCACCTCGGGCGTGAACGTATAGGTCGCCCAGTTCGAGCCCCAGCCGACCGACACCCGCTGGGCGTCGTTCGGGTCGACCGCGACCGACGGTCCGGCGTCGGCACCGATCTCGCCCCGCTCGGGGTTCGGTGCAATCCAGGGCAGGGCGCTGACGTCCCAGGTGGAGCCGAGGTCGTTCGACCGGGCCAGGTAGACCCGACCCTTCTTCGTCGTCGGGTTGAACCCGCTGAGCGCGTAGTAGAGGGTGCCGTCCGGGCCGAAGGCGAGGTCGACGACCGGCCCGAAGTACACGAACGAGCAGTTGGGGTACTCGGCCGGCAGCCTGGGTGTGGCCGCCGGCGACCAGCTGAGCCCTGCGTTGGTGGAGACGTGCACCCCGCACCGGGAGGAGTAGGCGTCGGCCTCGGCCATGGCGATAACCTTGGGGTTCCGGGGGTCGACGGCGATCACCGGCACCGTGTGGGCCCGGGAGGCGCCGGTCGTCCCCGTCACCTGCACGGCGGCGTCCACGCTGGGCGGGCCCGCCACCTCCTTGGCGCCAAGCGGTGCGGCCGCCGTGACGCTGGCGGCCAGCACCGCGGCGACCACACACCCCTGCAGCCGACCGAACCTGGCGTCGCCCATGCCGTCCCCTCGTGCTCGCCCTGCATTCAGCCTTCACCCGGGGGCGTGGCGGGGCAATACCTGTCACGCGCAGTTAGCCGTTTCGAGGCTGGGCGATCCGGGTAGGACACGACGAATTGTCCGGCGGCACACGGAAGGACAGCGCATGCTCCAGCTCACCCACGCAGCAGCGACCCAGGTGGCCCAGGCCCGCGAGTCGCAGGGCCTCCCCGACACCTTCGGCCTCCGCATCTACGGCGAGCAGCAGTCGGGCGGCGGCCTGTCGCTGAGCCTGGCCTTCGCCGAGACACCGGCGCCGGACGACCAGGTGACCGAGCAGCAGGGCACCAAGCTCTTCCTCGCCCCCGAGGTGGTGGAGCCGCTGGCGGCCGCCGCCCTCGACGTGCAGCAGACGCCCGAGGGCACCGCCCTGGTGCTGACCTCGCAGGAGCCCACGCTCGGCGACTGACCGCCGTGGGTAGCGTCGGCCCGTGATCGACGCAGTGATCTTCGACTGGGGCGGCACGCTGTCAGGGTTCGTCGACGCCGAGCTCGTGGACGCCTGGCGGCTGGCCGCCCGCCACATCGACGCCGAGCACGAGGAGGAGATCACCGAGCGCCTCCTGCGCGTGGAGGCCGAGTTCTGGGCGACCACGTCGAGCCACCAGCGCAGCGCCACCCTGGCCGACCTCATGGCCCGGGCCGCCGAGGAGCTGGAGCTCGACGTGGCCGAGGCCCTGCTGGAGGAGGCCGCCCTGCGCCACCTCGACGCCTGGACGCCCCACATCCGCCACCACCCCGACGCGCCCGGAGCGCTGACCGCCCTGCGCGCCCTGGGCCTCAAGATCGGCCTGCTCTCCAACACCCACTGGCCCCGGGCCTTCCACGAGCACTTCCTCGAGCGCGACGGCCTGGTCGACCTCATCGACGCCCGCCTGTACACCAGCGAGATGCCGTTCCAGAAGCCGCACCCGTCCGCCTTCCTCACCGCGGCCGAGACCGTGGGCGTGGACCCGGCGCGGGCCGTCTTCGTCGGCGACCGGCTCTGGGACGACATCTCCGGCGCCCAGGCGGTGGGCATGCGGGCCGTCCTGCGGCCCAACCCGCTCATCCCGCCGATCGACGGCATCGTGCCCGACGCCGAGATCGAGGCCCTCGCCGACCTGGTACCCCTCGTCGAGAAGTGGGCGTAGCCGGCGCCGCGGCCCGGGATGCGCCTCGACGCCAACCTGTCGACCATGACGAGCGACGAGCCCCGGCGAGACGACCACATGCGCACCATGGGGATCGAGAGCGACCGCTTCCCGACGGCCAGCTTCGCGAGCACGGCGGACCTCGTGGTCCGTCCGGAGGCGGGGTCGGCGTCGGCCCGGGCCCTGGTCCGGGGCGAGCTCACCCTGCACGGGGTCACCCGCACCGTCGACGTGCCCGTGCAGGCCCGCTACGACGGCTCACGCATCGAGGTGGCGGCAGCCTGAGCTTCCAGTGGGAGCTGTTCGACATGCCGCAGCCGAACCTGTCCTACGTGACCGTGGAGGCCGACCCGACCATGGAGTTCCAGCTCTTCTTCGACCGGACGGCGTCCTAGCCGACCCGGATCTCCCCCCGCATGCCGTAGGCCCAGTGGCCGGGCAGGTGGCACCCGAACAGCAGGGTGCCACCGGCCCGGCCGAAGGTGTACGTCGTGACCGCAGTCGCCCCCGGGGCCACCGACACCTCGCCGGGGCGGTCGCCGTGGTGGGCCTCGGTGCCGTCCTCGTGGAGGTCCTGGACGGCCTGGTCGCCGATGATCAGCTCGTGGGGGATGGGGTCGGTGTTGCGCAGGACGAAGCGCACCGTCTCCCCCGGCCGCACCCGCAGCTCGGCGGCCGAGAAGCGGGAGTGGCGCACGTCGATCGTCACCGTCCGCTCGCCCCCGCCCCCGCCGCCCGAGCAGGCGGCGAGGGCGAGCATGGCCACGGCGAGGGCGGCGGCGGCCGGCTTCATCGCCGTCGGGCGGCCACCAGCACGCCGCCGCCAACGGCGGCGAGGGCCACGGCGCCGGCGACCACCACAGGCAGGACCGGGACGCCGCCGCCGCCACCGCTCCCACCGGCGGGCGCCACCGTCGGCCCGGCCACGTCGAGTCCGGCCGCCTCGGGCGACGGGTTGCCGGCGCCGGTGGCGTCGACGGCGAGGTCGTAGGTCAGCTGGCCGGGCAGGGCGTCGACCTTGAGGTAGGTCAGCCACATGGACTCGGGCATCCAGCCCATGCCCTTGTCGCTGCGCAGGTCCTGCATGAGCCGGGTGCCGGCGGGCTCGGAGCGGTCGAGGCGGAGGCCCTGGGCGCCGCCGGGCAGCAGGGTCGGGCGGCGGTCCGTGAGCAGGAACACGTCGGCGTCGATGCGCTCGTTGGCCTGGCGGCCGACGCCCAGGATGCGCAGCGGCACCCACGGGTTCGGTGTGGGGATGGTGATGTGGACCGGGGTGCCGTCCCCCAGGGCCACGCCCCGCTGGCGGGCGGCGTCGGCGTCGAAGCGGGCGGCCAGGAAGATCGGGCTGCGGCGGGCGTAGAAGTCCAGCACCTCGGGTGTGTCCGGGCTGAGCAGGAACCCGTTCTTGGTCGCCCACTCCCCGACCGCCTGGCCGCCGCCCCGCAGCACGGTGATGTCGAGGGCGTCGATGCGGGTCTCCAGGAGGACGTCGGCCGCCACCCCCGCTTCGGTGTTCGCCGATCGGGCGAAGAGGGCGCCGGGCGCCGGCGGGGTGATCTCCTTGACCAGCCGCTGCAGGGTCCAGTCGCCACCCCGCACCACCTCGGTGGGGACGTCGGGCAGGGGGATGATCGAGCCGAACTCGCCCCCGGCGCCGGCGAACTTGAACGAGGTCACGTAGTGCTCCACGCCGTCGTGCCAGGCGGCGAGGGTGGTGGTGCGGACCAGGTTCACCGAGCCGTTGCGGCCGATGAGGCCGCCGCAGGCGAGGGCGGGCCCCGCGCCCAGCACGCTGGCGGCCAGTCCGGCGAGGATCGCGGTAAGGGTCCGGCGCATTCGTCCACCTCCAGGGGTTCGTTGGTGGTGGGACGACCGGTCCTACGCCGCTGGTTCCCGCTCGGCCTTGACTTTCCGGTTGTGGAGCAGGAAGAGCACGAACCCGCCGGCCACGATCACGCCGGTGGAGATGACGAAGATCAGGGTGCCCAGGTCGCCCGCCTTGGGCAGCGGGGGCGGCGGCGGGCCGAGGACGACGGTGACGTGGCCGTCGAAGCGGGCGCCGGGCGCGCCGCCGAGGGGGAACACCCGGCACGTCGTCCGGCAGCGCACGACGCGGGTCTGCCCGCCGGCCCGGGTGGCGACCATGAGGTCGTTCTCGTCGATGCCGACCTGGCTGAAGCGGTCCTCGGTGAACCGCCAGAGCGCACCGGCGCCGCGGTCGGCCACGTAGGCCGTCCCCGCCCGCCCGATGAAGCCGGGCGGGAGGAACCCCACGCTGGCCGGGCCGGTGCCCGGGCCCGTGGGCAGGCCGGGATTGACGAGGATGCCGTTGGTCCCGTCGTAGCGGATGAACACCAGGTCGCCGCTGACCTCGTCGGCGCCCACCAGGTCGCCCCCGTGGTTCCCGAACATCTGGGGGGCGACGGCCATGCCGCCGCTCATGGGCGGCGCGCCCTCGGTCAGCGTCCGCAGCCGGCCCCGGCAGTCGACGGAGAACAGCACGGTGCGCTCGCCCCTGCGGCCGGCGACCAGGAGCTGGTTGCCGAACCGGCCGGTGGCGTCGAAGGCGATGCCGGTCAGCCGGTCGGTCGGCGGCGGTTCGATGAACGGGGACGGCCGCCCGCCGCCGGAGATGCGGACGACGGTCTGCGGCGGCCCGGGCTGGAGGGCGTAGACGTCGTCGGCCTCGAACCGGCAGCCGGCGCCGGGCACGTCGAGGCCCGGCGCCATGGCGATGTGCGTGGCCTCGGCGGGAAGGGTGGCGAAGGGCGCGGTGCTGCCGTCCTCCCGGACGAGGATCAGTTCCCCGCCGGTGGCCGCGACCATCGCCCCGTCGGCCCGGGGACCGACCACGTCGACCACGCCCGGCACGGAGATCCAGCGCTCCCAGTCCGGGGGGACGGGCGCCGGCGTCGGCGTGGCCTGGGACGCGAACAGGCCGAGGGCAAGGAGGAGGGCTGCGATCAGGGCCGGAGGCGTGTCTCGTTGGCGTCGGCGATGCGGGCGCCGATGGTGTCCTTCCAGACCGGGTCGTAGCCGGCGGCCCGCAGGGCGCTGGCGACCTCGGCGGGCGAGCGGGTGTCGCTCACCTCGAACTGGGGCTCGGCCCCTCCCGGGTCGGCGTAGCCCCCGGGCTCGGTGTGGGAGCCGGCCGACATCTGGGTCACGCCCAGCTTGAAGGCGGCATCGCGGAACGCCGGCGCCTCCCGGGTCGACAGGGTGATGCCCACGTCGGGGAGGGCCAGGCGCAGGGCGCAGAGGATCTGCACGTACTCGCGGTCGGTGACGGCCCGGGCCGGCCGGAAGTCGCCCGCCGCCGGGCGGAGCCGGGGCAGGGAGACGGCCACCTCGCAGCGCCACCAGCGCCGGAGCAGGGCCTGGGCGTGGGCGGCCAGGGCCACGACCTCGGCCCGCCAGCCCTCCTCGAGGCCGAGCAGCACGCCCAGGGAGAGGGCCCGCATGCCGGCCTCGGCCGCCCGGTCGGGAGCGGCCAGCCGCCAGTCGTAGTTGCGCTTCTTGCCCTTCAGGTGGACCCGGGCGTAGGTGTCCCGGTCGTAGACCTCCTGGTAGACGACCAGCCCCTCGCAGCCGGCGTCGACCAGGCGGCGGTAGGTCCCGGTGTCCCAGACCTGGGTCTCCAGGGAGATCGACGGGATCTCCGGCGCCAGGGCGGCCACGCACTCCACCAGGTAGTCCTTGGACACGATCCGGGCGTGCTCGCCGGCCACCAGCAGGAGGTGGCGGAAGCCCCGGTCGCGCAGGGTACGGGCCTCGGCCGCCACCTCGGCCGGGGACAGCGTGCGGCGGGCGATGTCGTTGCCGGACGAGAAGCCGCAGTACGTGCACGTCGACACGCATTCGTTCGACAGGTACAGGGGAGCGAACAGGCGCACCACCCGGCCGAAGCGGCGGACGCTGGCCCGGTGGGCCAGAGCGGCCATGTCCTCGAGCCGCGTCGCGGCCGCCGGGGACAGGAGGGCGCCCAGATCGGCCAGCGACCGCCGGGGCGCCCGCAGGGCCCGGTCGACGTCGGCCTCGGAGGCGGTCGCCGACAGGGCCACGGCCGCCGCCAGGTCGGTGGCCAGGAAGTCGGCGGCCGCCGAGTGGTCGGGCACGCCCTCGGGCCGGGACTCGAGGGCGACGGGCGTGATCGTCATGTGAGGAAGCCGGTGAGCGGCGAGGACGCCTCGGCCGCCCGGCCCACCGCCGGCAGCCCGGCGAGGAACGCCTGCCGGCCGGCGACCACCGCCATGCGGAAGGCGTCGGCCATGGCCGCCGGGTCCCCGGCGGTGCCGATGGCGGTGTTGACCAGGACCGCCCCGGCGCCCATCTCCATGGCCTCGGCCGCCTGCGACGGGGCGCCGATGCCGGCGTCGACCACCACGGGCACCAGCGACTGCTCGATGATGATCTCCAGGGCGGCCTTGGTCCGCAGGCCCTGGTTCGAGCCGATCCACGAGCCCAGGGGCATGACCGTGGCGCAGCCTACCTCCTCCAGCCGCTTGCAGAGCACGGGGTCGGCGTTCACGTAGGGCAGGACGGTGAACCCCTCGCGGCAGAGGATCTCGGCCGCCTTGAGCGTCTCCACGCCGTCGGGCAGGAGGTAGCGGGGCTCGGGGGTGATCTCGAGCTTGATCCAGGTCGGGTAGCCGCCGCTGCGGGCCAACCGTGCCAGGCGCACGGCCTCCTCGGCGTCGTCGGCGCCGCTGGTGTTGGTGAGGAGCAGGACCCGGGCCGGGTCGATCGCGTCGAGGATGTCGCCCTCACCGGCCGCGGTCGGATCGACCCGCCGGAGGGCGACGGTCACCATCTCGCTGCCCGACGCCACGATGGCCGCCTCCAGGGCGGCGTTCGACGGGAACTTGCCGGTGCCCAGGAACAGGCGGCTCCCGAACTCCCGGCCGGCGATCACGAGGGGGTCATGCATCCCGACCTACCTTACGTGGGTGCGCTACTGGACCGTCAGCGAGGCCAAGGCCTACCTCCCCCGCGTGCGGGAGCTGGCCGAGTGCATCCAGCACGCGGCCAAGCTGCGGGCCGGCGAGGCCGGGTCGCACAACGGCCGGCGGGCGCCCATCCTCGACGCCCAGGAGGCCCTGGAGGAGCTGCAGGCCGGCGACATCGTCTTCCGGGACGCCAAGACGGGCCTGCTCGACTTCCACGCCATGGGCGCGGACGGGGTCGTGTACTACCTGTGCTGGCGGCTCGAGGAGGACGACCTGGGCTGGTGGCACCTCCCCGAGGAGGGCTTCCCCGGCCGCAAGCCCCTCCCGAGGGACCCCGAGTGAGCACCCGGGTGCCCGGAGCCGGCAAGCAATGAAGACGAGGACGCTGATCATCCTGGCCCTCATCGCGGGGGTGGCGATCCTCGTGGCCTTCACCGTCCAGATCCTCCTCGCGGCGGGGTAGCTGGGCGCCGGTAGGCTCGACGGCATGGCCGAGGAGTTCGACCTTGTCGTGGTGGGCGGGGGCCCGGGGGGCTACGGGTCCGCCCTGTACGCCGCCGCCGCCGGAATGACGGTGGCCGTGGTGGAGAAGGACAAGGTGGGCGGCACCTGCCTCCACCGGGGGTGCATCCCGGCCAAGCACTACCTGGAGACGGCCACGGTGTTCCGCACGGTGGCCGGCGCCAAGGAGTTCGGGGTGCAGGCCGACCAGCCCGAGGTCGACCTGGGCGTGTCCCGCGACCGCAAGGACAAGGTGGTCAACCAGCTGTGGAAGGGGCTGCAAGGCCTCATGAAGCGGCGGAAGATCACGACGTTCAGCGGCACGGGCCGCCTGGGCCGCGACCATCTCGTCACGGTCGACGACGGCACCGAGCTGCACGGCAGGTACGTCGTGCTGGCCACCGGCTCGGTCCCCCGCACCATCCCCGGCTTCGACCCCGACGGCTCGACGATCCTCACCTCAGACCACGTGCTGGAGCTGGACCGGGTGCCGGCCTCGGCCGCGGTGATCGGCGGCGGGGCCATCGGCTGCGAGTTCGCCTCCATGCTGGCCGACCTCGGCTGCCAGGTGACCCTGCTGGAGGCCCTGCCCAAGCTGCTGCCGGGCTGCGACGCCGACGTGGTCGACGTGGTGGTCAAGGCATTCAAGCGCCGAGGCATCACGGTGCGGGCGGGCGTGCAGGTCGAGGGCCACGAGGACGCCAACGGCCAGGTCACGGTGAAGCTGGGCGACGGCGAGCCGGTCACGGTCGACACCGTGGTGGTCTCCGTGGGCCGCCGCCCCCTCACCGAGGGGCTGGGGCTGGAGGACACCTTGGTCCAGGTCGACGAGAAGGGGTTCATCGCCGTCGACAGCCACCAGCGCACGGCCGAGGAGGGCGTGTACGCGGTCGGCGACGTGGTGGCCACGCCCCAGCTGGCCCACGTCGGCTTCGCCGAGGCCATCGTCGCCGTGCGGGACATGCTCGGCGAGGAGCTGCAGCCGGTCGACTACGGCAAGGTCCCGTGGTGCATCTACTGCCACCCCGAGGTCGCCTTCGCGGGCATGACCGAGCAGGCGGCGCGCGACGCCGGCCACGAGGTGACCGTGTCCAAGCACTCCTTCCAGGCCAACAGCCGGGCCATGATCGTCGGCGAGGCCGAGGGCCTGGTGAAGGTCATCGCCGAGAAGCGGGCGGACGGCAAGGCCGGCGCCATCCTCGGCGTCCACATGGTCGGCCCCTGGGTCACCGAGCAGCTCGGCGAGGGCTGGCTGTCGCTCAACTGGGAGGCCACGCCCGACGACATGGGGCAGCTCATCCACCCGCACCCGACATTGTCCGAGACGTTCGGAGAGACGGTCCTGTCGCTCACAGGAAGGGGACTGCACGGCTGATGGCCGACATCACCATGCCGCAGCTCGGTGAGACGGTCACCGAGGGAACGATCACCCGGTGGTTCAAGAAGGTCGGCGACCAGGTCGCCGAGGACGAGCCGCTGTTCGAGGTCTCGACCGACAAGGTCGACTCCGAGGTGCCGGCGGCCCAGGGCGGGTACCTCACCAAGATCCTCGTCGAGGAGGGCGAGACGGTCGACGTGGGCGCCAAGCTGGCCGTGATCGACGACCAACCTCCCTCGGGGGGCAACGGCAGCTCGGCCAAGGCCGAGCCCGACGAGGCCGAGCCCGAGGCGACGCCCGAGGAGCCCGAGGCCAAGGCCGCGCCCGAGGAGCCGCAGGAGGAGCCTGAGGAGGCCGAGGTCGCCGCCGTCGTCCCCGAGCCGGAGCCCGAGCCGGAGCCCGAGCCCTCCCAGGACGGCCAGGAGAACGGCACGGCGGGCGGCGAGACCGCGGCCGGCGGCCGGCGGGTCCTGTCGCCCATCGTCCGGCGCCTGCTGGCCGAGAACAACCTCGACGCCGATGCCATCACCGGCACGGGCATCGAGGGCCGCATCACCCGCAACGACGTCATGACCTACCTGGACAAGGGGGGCGGCCGCGCTGCGCCCAAGCAGGCGGCGCCCCGCCAGCCGGCGGCGGCCACGGCGCCCACGGCGCCTGCGGCCACGCCCAAGCCCCGGGCCGGGGCCGACGAGGTCATCCCGTTCTCGAACATCCGCAAGCGCACCGCAGAGCACACGGTGCGGTCGAAGTCCACGTCGGCCCACGTGCTGACCGCGGTCGAGGTCGACTTCAACGCCGTCGACCAGGTGCGGCGGGCCAAGAAGGACGCCTTCAAGGCCGAGGAAGGCTTCTCGCTCACCTACCTGCCGTTCGTGGCCCGCGCCGTCATCGACGCCATCCGCGACTTCCCCCACGTCAACGCCTCGGTGGGCGACAACGAGCTCATCGTGCACCGCTCGGTGCACCTCGGCATCGCCGTCGACCTGAGCTACGAGGGGCTCATCGTGCCCGTCATCAAGGAGGCCGACGGCAAGCGCATGCGGTCGATCGCCCGGGAGATCGCCGATCTCGCGGCCCGGGCCCGCGGCCGCAAGCTCAACGCGGACGAGATCCAGGGCGGCACGTTCACCATCACCAACCCGGGGAGCTACGGCACCTTCTTCACCGCGCCGGTGATCAACCAGCCCCAGGTCGCCATCGTGTCCACCGACGGGGTCAAGAAGCGCCCGGTCGTCGTCGAGCTGCCCGACGGCAGCGACGCCATCGTCATCCACCCGGTGGGCACCCTGGCCATGAGCTTCGACCACCGGGCCTTCGACGGCGCCTACGCCTCGGCCTTCCTCGCCCGCTGCCGCGACATCCTCGAGACCCGGGACTGGTCCCAGGAGCTGTGACCCCCACCGAACTGGTGACAGGGATGGGGGTCCGGGCCCCCGGATCTGTCACCGGTTCGCCCGGGTTGCAGGCCCGGTGGCTCGGGCGGGTCCGCTACCGCGACGCCTACGCCCTCCAGCGGGCCCTGTTCCTCCGGGCCGCCGACCCGTACCTGCTCCTGCTGGAGCACCATCCCGTCTACACCGTCGGCCTGCGGGGCCGGCTGGACCACCTGCGGGTGCCGGTGGAGGAGCTGGGCGCGGAGGTCGTCCACACCGACCGGGGCGGCGACGTGACCTGGCACGGCCCGGGCCAGCTCGTCGGCTACCCGATCCTCTCCGTGGCCGACTCGCCCAAGGACTACGTCCACGCCGTCGAGCAGCTGGTGATCGAGGTGGGCGCCGCCCTCGGCCTGCCCGGCCTGCACCGGGTCGACGGCACGCCCGGGGTCTGGGCCGGGGACCGCAAGATCTGCGCGGTCGGCGTCCGCCGGTCACGGGGCCGCACCATGCACGGCTTCGCCCTCAACGTCGACCCCGACCTGTCGTGGTTCGACCGCATCGTCCCCTGCGGGCTCGACAAGGAGGTCACCTCGCTGGCCGCCGAGGGCGGCCAGGTCGACATGCAGACGGTGGTCGACGCCGTGGTCGACGCCGCGGCCCGGCGGTGGGGCGGCGGCCGGGCCCGGCGGGTCGACGTCTCGTGGGCGCGGGAGACGCCCACCGGCCTGCCCGTCGCCACCCGCAAGCCGGAGTGGCTGCGGGTGAAGGCCGACCTGGGCGAGGGCTACCGCGACGTCAAGCGCACCATGCGCTCGCTCAAGCTGGTCACCGTCTGCGAGGAGGCGGGCTGCCCCAACATCTTCGAGTGCTGGCGGGACGGCACGGCCACGTTCATGATCAACGGCGACCGCTGCACCCGGGCCTGCGGGTTCTGCCAGGTCGACACGAGGAAGCCGCTGGCCGCCGACCCCGACGAGCCGGAGCGGCTGGCCGAGGCCGTGGCCGAGATGGGCCTGGCCCACGCGGTGATCACCGCGGTGGCGCGCGACGACCTGCCCGACAGTGGCGCCGGCGGATTCGCCGAGGCCATCCGGGCCGTGCGCCGGCGCTGCCCGGGCACCGCGGTGGAGGTCCTCGTCCCCGACTGCAAGGGCGACCCGCAGGCGCTGGCCACGATCTTCGACGCCCGGCCCGACGTCCTCAACCACAACCTGGAGACCGTCGCCCGCCTCCAGCGCCACGTCCGCCCCTCGGCTTCCTACGCCCGCAGCCTGGCCGTCCTGGGCCGGGCCGCGGCGGCCGGCCTGGTCACCAAGTCGGGCCTGATCCTGGGCCTGGGCGAGACCGAGGACGAGGTGGTGGCGGCCATGGCCGACCTCCACGCGGTGGGCACCTCGATCCTCACCCTGGGCCAGTACCTGCGCCCCTCCGCCGACCACCTGCCCGTCGTGCGCTGGTGGACCCCCGCGGAGTTCGACCGCCTGGCCGCCACCGGCCGGGCGCTCGGCTTCGCCCACGTGGAGGCGTCACCGCTCACCCGGTCCAGCTACCACGCCCGCCAGGCGGCGGCGGGCGTGGCCACGTCGAGCGTCTAGAAGGCCACCGGCAGGCAGGCCAGGCGGGCGCCGGCGGCGCCCCCCGGCGCGGTCGGGAGGGCGTGGATGACGACCGACTGGGCGTCGCCCGACTCGATCTGGAACGGCACCCACGCGCTGCTCTGGGCGTAGCCGCCCGGCAGCACGGTGAAGTCCAGCCAGACCTCGTTCTCCTCGGTGGCCACGCCGCCGTCGCTGTTGTAGTGGGGGCCGGCCGCCGCGCCGTTGCCGGCCACGCACGGGCCGACGTGGACGTGAGCGCCGTAGGTGGTGCCGGCCGCGTCGCGGTCGAGCCCGGAGACCGTCATCAGGACGTAGGTGGAGGACCCGAACGTGATGGCGAAGACCCGGGCCCGCGCCCCGTCGGTGGGGTCGGCGGTGGTGGGAGCAAGGTCCTGCAGCGCCCCGCCCGCGGCCACGAACGGCTTGACGGCCGCGCTCGCCGGGCCGGCCCCGGCCAGCAGCGTGGCGGCCACGGCCATCCCCGCGATCAGTCCGAACCTGTGAGTCCCGCGCATTGATCTCCTCCCGATCGGTCGCCCGGAGCTTGCCATACCTCCACGATGGCTACCCTGACCGGCGATGGCCGAAGCCCACGACGTCCGGGCGGCCCGCGTCGAGGCCGTCCGCCAGCGGATGCGCCGGCTGGGGGTCGACCACCTGCTGGTGAGCCTGGGGGCCGACCTGCCCTGGCTCACCGGCTACCGGGCCATGCCGCTGGAGCGCCTGACGATGCTGGTCCTCCCCCTGGCCGGCGAGCCGGTGCTGCTCGTCCCGGAGCTGGAGGCGGCCCGGGTGGAGCCGGCGCCCGACCTCTTCAGCGTCCGCCCCTGGGCGGAGACCGAGAACCCGGTGGAGCTGGTCACCGGCTACGTGGGGCGGACCCGCCAGCGCCTGGCGATCTCCGACCGCACGTGGGCCACGTTCCTGCTCGCCCTCCAGGAGAACCTGCCCCGCGCCAACTGGCTGCCGGCGTCGAAGGTCACCGCTCCCCTGCGGGCGGTCAAGGACGACCACGAGGTGGCCGCCCTCCGCCGGGCCGCGGCCGCCGCCGACCGGGTGGCCGCCGCCCTGATGGGCGGCCGGATCCCCCTGGTCGGGCGGTCCGAGGCCGACGTCTCCCGGGAGCTGGCCGAGCGGCTGCTGGAGGAGGGCCACGACTCGGTGAACTTCGCCATCGTGGGCAGCGGCCCCAACTCGGCCAGCCCCCACCACGAGCCCGGGCCGCGGGTCATCAAGGCGGACGAGGCCGTGGTCTGCGACTTCGGCGGCACCCTGGACGGCTACTGCTCGGACATCACCCGCACCGTCTTCACCGGCGACCCGCCCACGGAGTTCCGCGACCTCTACGCCGTGCTGGCCGGGGCCCAGGCCGCCGCGGTCGACGCGGCCCGAGTGGGGACGCCCTGCCAGGACGTGGACGCCGTCGCCCGGGGCCTGATCACCGACGCCGGCTACGGGCCCCAGTTCATCCACCGCACCGGCCACGGGATCGGCCTGGAGGAGCACGAGGACCCCTACCTGGTCACCGGCAACCGGGAGCCCCTCGCCCCGGGCCACGCCTTCTCGGTGGAGCCCGGCATCTACCTGGCCGGCCGGTGGGGGGCCCGGATCGAGGACATCGTGGTGGCCACCGAGGCCGGGCCCGATGCCCTCAACCGGGCCGACCACGCCCTGGCCGTCGTCGAGGCCTGATGGACCTGGGCGTCGCCGGCCGGGTGGCGCTGGTCACCGCCGCCTCCAGGGGGCTGGGCCGGGCCGCGGCCCTGGCCCTGGCCGCCGAGGGGGCCAAGGTGGCGATCTGCGCCCGGGGGGCCGGCGCCCTGGCGGCCACCGAGGCCGAGCTGGCCGCCCTCACCGAGGTCCTGGCCCTGCAGGCCGACGTCACCGACCCGGGGACGCCCGCCCGGCTGGTGGAGGCGACCGTCGAGCGGTTCGGCCGCCTCGACATCCTCGTGGCCAACGCCGGGGGGCCGCCGGCCGGGAAGGCCCTGGAGGTGGACGACGCCCAGCTGGAGGCGGCGGTGAACGCCAACCTCCTCACGTCGGTACGGCTGGTACGGGCGGCCGTCCCCCATCTCCGCGCCCAGGGCTGGGGCCGGATCTGCCTGCTGACCTCCTCCGCCGTGAAGCAGCCCCTCCCCACCCTGAGCCTGTCGAACACGGCCCGGGCCGGCCTCTGGGGTTGGGCCAAGACGGCGGCCGCCGACCTCTTCCCCGAGGGCATCACCCTCAACCTGGCCTGCCCGGGGCTCCACGCCACCGACCGGGTGAAGGAGCTGGACCTCGGCCCCGGGCCGCTGGGCGACCCCGCCGACTTCGGGCGGGTCGTGGCCTTCCTCTGCTCGGCACCGGCCGGCTTCCTCAGCGGGACGGCCGTCCTGGTCGACGGCGCCCGCTCGCTGGGGCTTACCTAGTCGCGGGCGGCCGCCCTCGCCGCCCTAGGCGGCCCCTTCGGCGACCGCCAGGAAAGACGGCGGAGGGCGATCCGCCTTGCCGGTCGCCCGGAGCACCTTCCAACTCGGGGAGCAAGCTGTGCTTGCGACCCGAAACTCTCTAGTCGTCCGTTGTCTCGGGGTGGCGCTGCTCGCGCCGCTTGCTCTCGTCCTGAGCCCGGATCTCGTCGGTCCACGCCGCGATCACGTTGTCGACCTTCCCCAGCCGCCGGCGGAACCGCCGCATGTGCACCTTGGGGGCGACTCTCGGCCAGAAGAGCTTGATGATCAGGAGGGACATCGCCACGACCATGGAGCAGTAGGCCGCAATTTCCAATACGCCGTCCAGCACGCGTCGCTCCTCCCTATCGAGGGACTGCCTCTCCGTAATTCTCGGCCGTCGCGGCGGCGACCTTGAGTCCTGTTGCTGTCTTTTCCGTCCCGGCCCAGTCCTGAAACCCTATGCGAAACTCGGCCGGTGATACGCCTCGACGCCGCCACCGTCCTCCTCCAGTGGGCGACCGGCGGCCTGTTCTTCCTGTGGGTCACCAGCCGCCGGCGGGAGGTCGGCATCGGCTACGGCTGGCTGCTACGGGCCGTCTACGGCGTCCTGGCCCTCGGCGCGGCCGGGCTGGGCCTCACGGTCGTGGACACCGTGCCCGTCCGCGAGGGCGCGGCTCTGGGCACGGCCGCCGCGGCCGCGGTGGCCCTGGCGGTGTCGATCGCCCGCCGCAAGGCCGGGGTGGCCGGCGAGCGGGCCCGCCGGGAACGGAAGGCCGCCCGGGTCGCGGTCATGGCCGGGACGACCGCTCCCGAGGCGGGCGGGGCCGAGGAGCCCGGCGTGGCGGAGTTCCCGCCCTCGCTCGACCTGATCGCCCCGCTGATCGGCCTGGCCGGGCTGGTGGCCGCCGGGCTGGCCGCCGGGGGGCCCGACGCCCTGGCCGTGGCCCGCACGCTGGCCGGCGCCCTCTTCCTCGGCGCGGTGTCCGACGCCATGCTCCTCGGCCACTGGTACCTCGTCCAGCCCGGGCTGGGGCGGGGTCCGCTGGAGGAGCTGAACCGCTGGCTGACCCTCACCTGGCCCCTCGAGGTCGGCCTCCTCCTGTGGCCGACGGGGATGCTCTCGGTGCTCTCGGGCTCGGTCGACGACGGCTGGGACGGCACCCTCGGCTGGTTCTGGGTGGCCTGCGCCGTCACCACCCTGGTCCTCACCATCGTCACCAGGGCCGCACTGAAGGAGCGGGCCTATTCGGCGGTGATGGCGGCCACCGGCCTGCTCTACCTGGCCATCCTCACCGCCTTCGGCACCGACCTGGTGGCCAGGGCCGTACTCGCCTAGCTCTTGAGGGCCACCAGCTGGAGCAGGGGGGCGACGTTCGTGCCCGTGCGGAACAGCGATTCCGCGGGGGCAGGATCGCCGGCCAGGTGGGTCAGCATGGCCGCGCCCAGGTAGAGCGAGACGATGGCGAAGGCCACGTCGCGGCTCGGGACCAGGGGGGCCAGGCTGGAGCCGGCCATCACCCGCACGACCGCCTCCTCGGTGAAGTCGATCCACGGCTGCATGCGGGCCCCGATGGCCGGCCCGAGCTCCGGGATGGCCGAGGCGCCGGCGATCATCTCGGCCAGCACCTTGATGTGCCCGCCGGCCAGGTCCTCCTGGTAGGCCTCGCTGGCCACGGCCAGCAGCTCGGGCAGCGTGTCCACCGAGTCGATGGCGGCCCGGTACCGGGCCATGCGGAGCTCGCTGGTGCGGTCGAGGGCGGCGATGAGCAGGTCGTTCACGCTGCCGAAGTGGTAGAAGACCAGCGCCTGGTTGAACCCTCCCGTGGCGGCGATGGCCCGGGCGCTGGTGGCGGCGAAGCCCCGCTCCTTGATCGTCTGGACCGCGGCCTCCACGATGCGCTGGCGGGTGCCCTCCCGGATGGACCGGGCGACGGCGCCCGTCGGTCCTGACTTGGCCATCTCAGGTGCTCCGAGCCATGGCGGGTGCTCCGATCGTTCGGTTTGATCAACCGCTCAAAACCTACGTCGAGCGCCGCCCTGCGTCAACCCTCCTCGAGCTGGGCCAGGCGCTCCACCCGGGCCTCGACCTCGTCCATGGCCTCCTCCACGGCCAGGCGCTCGGCCCCCTCCGACGCCCCGGCCACCAACGACGCCACCGCCGCCTCCAGGGCCTCCACCGCCACCATGACCCCCTCGATGGCCTCGGCCCGGACCCGCTCGGGCAGGGCGGCCGAGGCCACCAGCCGGTCGTCGATGGCCAGCGCCTTCTGCTCCAGGGAGACCCGGGCGTCGAGCATCCAGGCGTCCTCCATCCCCGGGTTGGCCCGCATGCCGGCCACCGCGTCGCGCAGGCGGCGGTGCAGGCGGGCCTCGGGCGTGTGGGCGCCGGCCCAGGCCGCGGGGGCTCGGGTCGCCACCCCTGGGACCACGGCGTTGGCCTCGGCGAAGTTGCGCTTGTTGGTGCGGACGACGACGGCGGCGGCGGCCACCGCGGACACCGCCACCAGGATCAGGACGATCACGACGGTGGTCACTGGGCCTCCCCACCTCCTGCGCCTTGCCAGACGATGGCCACGACCGTGAGCAGGATCACGGCCAGCACCACGGCGACCGCGATCTTGACCTTGCTCCACGGCCGCTGCCCCTGGACCTCGCCGGTGATGCCGTTGATGACCACCTGGAACGGCCGCCCCGCGTAGATCACCGTCAGCAGCCACACCGGCAGGAGCAGGTGCTTGAAGGTGATCGAGTGGAAGGTCGTCTCCTTGCGGTTGATGTCCTGGCGGTCACCGCCGATGTCCTGGCGGATCGTGCTGTCGATCTCGGCGTCCATCCGCTGGCGGGCCTCGCCGAAGCAGGCCTCCACGTCCTTGTCGTAGGTCCGGCACAGGTGGCCGGCCACGTACTCGGCCGAGAACGGCTTGGCCTCCTGGGTCGGCCACGGCTCGAGGGCGGTGACCTTGGTGCGGTCGAAGCCCTCGTTGGCCAGCACGCAGACGTCGTCGAAGACGTTCCGCACGTCGCCCGACACGTGGTACCAGTTCACCCGGGTCTCGGTGCGCTGCTTGTCGCCCGACCCGACGGTGACGGTGTACTCCTCGCCCCGGCGGCCCTCGTACCAGGTCGACGTGTCGGCGTCGTAGGTGAAGTAGGAGGCGTACACGCTGGCGAAGGAGCCGGTCTGCTTGTACTTCTTGAACTCGCTGGGCGCGAACCAGCGATTGTTGACCCAGGCCTCGAGCGACTCCCGCGCCCTGCGCTGGTCGACCTGGAAGGGCAGCACGCCGTCGATCGGCAGCCGGGACGGCGCGTCGTGGACGTCGTCGCGCTGGATGGGCGTGGCGCAGTACGGGCAGCGGGTGGCCGTGAGGGTGCCGGTGAAGGTGGTGTGCCCGCCGCAGTTCTGGCAGACCACCTCCTTCGCCCCGGCCAGCTGGGGGCCCTCCTCGGCCGACCGCTGGTGAAGGGCCGCCACCGCGGCCCGGAAGTCCTGCTCGGCGGTGACCCGGCCGGCGTCCTCCACGATGTCCTGGACGTTGCCGCAGTGCGGGCACCGCAGCTTCTGGCTGGCGATGTCGAACTCCAGCTGGCCGCCGCAGGCCGTGCAGGGGTAGGTGCGGGTCTGCTCGGTGGCGTGCTTGAGGTGCCGCTCGGGGATCGGTGGCGGGACCTCGCTCATGACGGCATCGGCGGCGGGGTGGCGAACAGGGCCTGGAGGGCGGGCACGGTGCTGGCCGGGGCCCAGGCGGCCATCCCCTGGGTCCAGACCAGGGTGCCCGGGCCGACCTGGCCGTTGGCGATCCCGGCCTGGATCTGCTGGACGGTGAACGGCCCGCCGGGCTGGCCGTTCATGTCGACGTGGAACATGGCCTGCCCCGGCAGCGGCGGAGGCCCCCCGCCCGACTGGCCTCCGCCGCTGCCGGGGCAGGCCATGTTC
>Ga0247704_1000007_pt1 | contig 61693 bp, 65 predicted proteins | sample 41W_NmetaG_FD_189042 | JGI IMG/M metagenome (GOLD analysis project Ga0247704, IMG submission 189042) | Soil microbial communities from hillslope of Landscape Evolution Observatory, University of Arizona, Oracle, AZ, United States - 4-1-W_N | ecosystem: Engineered > Artificial ecosystem >...
CCTTCTTGGTCTCCCAGAAGATGGTGTCGATCTCGGCGATGAGGTCGAGGAGCTTCTGGCCGCTGGCCGGGTCGACCGAGCTCTTGGTGGCGCCGGCGGCCTTGGTGGCGTCCCAGAACAGCTGGTGGAGCTGGGGGTACTTCTCCAGGTGGGGCGGCTTGAAGTAGTCGGTCCAGAGCACCCACAGGTGGTGCTTGACCAGATCGGCCCGCTCCTCCTTGATCTTGACGGCCCGGGCCTTGAAGACCTCGTCGTCCGACGCCTGGTACTTCTCCTGGGTGGCCTTCACCGACTCGGCCTCGATGCGGGCCTGGGCCGGGTCGTACACGCCGCACGGGAGATCGCAGTGGGCGGCGACCCGTTCAGGCGGGCTGAGCCGGTCGATGATGGACAGCAGGCGAGAAAGGACGGGCATGCCTAGGCTCCTTCGTCCGGATGAGACGGTCGACCCGACACTATCTACTGGGAGCAGCGGTGGCCGCCGCCGGCCTCTGGACGTGGCGCCCGCTGGGCCGGGTGGAGGTGACGGGCGACAGCATGGCACCCACCCTGGAGCCCGGCGACCGCCTGCTCGTCCTGCGCCGGGCGCCGGCCCGGGTGGGCGACATGGTCGCCGTCGCCGACCCCCGGCTGCCCTCCCGCACGCTGGTCAAGCGGGTGGCCGGGTGGGGACCGTCCGGGTTGACCGTCCTGGGCGACAACCCGGCGGCCAGCACCGACAGCCGGGCCCTCGGCCCGCTCGGCCGGGATGCGGTCCGGGGTCGGGCCTTCTACCGGTACTTCCCGGACAGCCGGCGGGGGCTCTTGTAGCCTGGGAGCGATGTGGAGAGACGAGGTCGACCGGGTCCTGCGTGACGACTACCTGGGCGACCTCGCGGCGCGTCCCATCGAGGAGATCCGCACCATGCGCACGGAGTGCCGCGAGATCGAGGACAAGGTCTCCTACCGCCGGCGGATCATCCAGGGCCGGCTCGACATCGTGGCGTCGGACCTGCGGCGGCGGTCCGAGGGCGGGTCGCCCGGCGACCTGCGCACCCTGGTCGAGCAGCTGCCCGACATCCTGAGCGACAAGGTGCGGGGCAGCGGCCCCGGCCGGCTCCCCACCGGGCTCAGCGCGCCGGACGACGCCTTCACTGCCGACATCGACCGCGCGGTGGGGCCCGACACCCTCGGCAACCTGCCCGAGCTGCCCGACGACGCGGTCGCCGGCCTGGCCCGCACGATCGGCGACCTTGAGCGCGAGGTGTCCGAAGCGCGCCGGCGCCTGTTCAGCCGCATCGACGCTCTCAACGGGGAGCTGGCCCGCCGGTACGGCGCCGGCGAGGCCGATCCGGGCGCCATCCTGCGCTGAAGCCGGGAATCGCGAGCGTCTGGGTAGGGTTTCGACCGTCGTGCGCCGCCTGGCTGTCCTTTCCTTCCACACGTCGCCGCTGACCCAGCCAGGAGCCGGGGACGGCGGGGGCATGAACGTCTACGTGCGCGAGCTTTCCTCGGCCCTGGCCGAGGCGGGCGTCGACTGCGACGTCTTCACCCGGTCGTGGCGGCGGGGCCTGCCCCCGGTGCAGGAGGTCGAGCCCGGGTTCCGGGTCCACCACGTGCCGGCCGGCCCCCAGGCGTCGGTGGCCAAGGAGGACCTGCCCGAGCACGTGGAGGAGTTCACCGAAGGCGTGCTCGAGCGGATCCAGGCCGCCGGCCCGCCCGACGTCATCCACGCCAACTACTGGCTGTCGGGCGTCGCCGGCCACGCCCTGAAGCACCGCCTCGAGCTGCCGCTGGTGTCGACGTTCCACACCCTGGCCCGGGTCAAGGCCGAGGAGGCGGCCGAGGAGCACGACCGCCGGGCCAAGGCCGAGGGCGACGTCATCGGCTGCTCCGACGCCATCCTGGCCAGCTCGGCCGACGAGGCGGCCCAGCTGGAGCGGCTGTACGCCGCCGTGCCCGACCGGATCGAGGTGGTGCCGCCGGGTGTCGACCACCACCTGTTCTCCCCGGACGGCCGGTCCGAGGCCCGGGCCACCCTGGGGCTCGGCGCCGGGCCCGTGCTGCTCTTCGCCGGGCGCATCCAGCCCCTCAAGGGCGCCGACGTGGCCGTGCGCACCCTCGCCGCCCTCCGCCAGGGCACCGACCACCGACCGTCGGACCGGGCGGGGCCGAGCCTGCTGGTGGTCGGCGGGCCGAGCGGCGTCGACGGCGACGCCGAGCTGGCCCGCCTGCACGACCTGGTCGACTCCCTGGGCCTGGGCGACCAGGTGCGGTTCATCCCCCCCCAGCCCCACGGCCGGCTGGCCCTCTACTACCGGGCCGCCGACGTGTGCCTCGTGCCCAGCCGGTCGGAGTCCTTCGGCCTGGTGGCACTGGAGGCGGCGGCGTGCGGGACGCCCGTGGTGGCCGCGGCCGTCGGTGGCCTGCGCACCCTGGTCGCCCACGGGGTGAGTGGGTTCCTGGTCGAGGGCCGCGACCCCCAGGACTACGCGGCCCACGTCGCCCGGCTGCTCGGCGAGCCGGCGCTGGCCGCGACGATGAGCGCCGAGGCCACGGCCCGCGCCGGCGGGTACCGGTGGTCGATCGCCGCCGCCCGGCTGCGGCGGCTCTACGCCGACCTCACCGCCCGGCGCCTGGTGGAGTGCCGCTGAGCCAGCCCTGGACGCGGCGCTACATTTGCCGCCGGTGGGGGTCGGAGCGCCTGGCTGGTCTCAACGCGCTCTGATGCATCTCGATGCCTTCCCTTGCACATCACTGCGCCGGGGCGGTAGGCTTGGCTCGGGCCCGAGGGGCTGACGGGTCGCCCCTTCGGGGAAGTGGGGGTGACCACGACGTTCCTCGGGCCCACCCGCGACGACCGCGTTTTTCGGCCTCCCGCGTCGCTTGCATCAGCATGCGGCCGTCATTAGCCTTCGGCCACCTAGCAGCCCCGGCGGGAGGCTGCAGACCGCCTGGAGTACATGGCACACCTGAGGATCCCAGCCCGCGCGCTCGTCGTAGTGATGGTGATGGCCCTGGCCACGCCGGCACTTGCCGACCCCTCGGCCGAGGAGAAGCGGGCCTCCGCCCAGGCCAAGAAGGCCCAGGCCGCGGCCCAGCTCGACACGCTCCGGGCCAACGACTCAGAGCTGGAGGCCGCCGTCCGCACCCTCGACGCCGGCGTGGCCTCCCAGGCGGCCACCACCGAGGCGGCCCACCAGGCGTTGCGGGCCGCCGAGCTCAACCTGGGGGCGGCCCAGATCCGACTGGCCGCCACCGAGGCCAAGATGGCCGAGCTGCGGAGCAAGGCGGCCGAGGCCGCCATCCGGGCCTACGTGCACCCGGGGGGCGACACCCTGCTCGAGATCGTCAGGTCCAAGGACCTCGGTGAGGCCAGCCGGCGCCAGGCCCTGCTCTCCCACGTCGTGTCCAGCGACCGCGACATCGTCGACCAGATGCGGGCCACCCGCCAGGACGAGCAGTTCGAGCGGGAGAACCTCTCCAAGGCTCGCGACGTGGCCGTCGACCGCCGGAAGGCGGCGGCCGAGAAGCTGTCGCAGCTGGAGAAGGCCCGCAACGACCAGGTGCGGCTGAAGGACGCCCTGGAGGCCCGCATCGCCCAGGTCACCTCGGAGGTGGCCGCCCTGTCCCGGGAGGAGGCCACGCTCTCGGCCCTGATCCGGGCCCGCCAGCTCCCGGCCGAGGCCAGCGACACGCCCGCCCGCGGTGGGAGCGGCGCGGCCAAGGTGTCGGGGTCGGGGGTGGCGTGGCCGACGACGGGGTCGCTGACCTCGGGCTTCGGCTACCGGTGGGGGGCGCTGCATGCCGGCGTCGACATCGCCAACGGGGTGGGCACCCCCATCCGGGCGGCCAAGGCGGGGACCATCATCCTGGCCGGCTGGAACGGCGGCTACGGCAACTGCATCGTCATCGACCACGGGGGCGGCTTCACCACCCTCTACGGCCACATGACCCGGCTGCGGGCCAGCGAGGGCCAGCGGGTGAGCCAGGGCGACGTCATCGGCGACATGGGCTCCACCGGCAACTCCACCGGCTCGCACCTCCATTTCGAGACGCGGGTCAACGGCAGCCCCCAGGACCCGCAGCGCTACCTGCCGTAACCTCCCCACCATGAGCGCCCCCAGGCTGGCCGTGGTCGGCGGCGGCAAGATGGGTGCCGCCCTGGTGAGCGGGCTGCTGGCCGCCCGCTGGGCCGAGGCCGGCGAGCTGCTGGTCGTGGAGCCGGTGCCCGCCCGGCGCGACGAGCTGGCCGCCGCCCATCCCGGCCTGGGCGTGGCCGGCGACCTGGAGGGCGGGGCCGACGCCGCGGTGGTGGCGGTGAAGCCGAACGACGTGCCGGCCGCCTGCGCCGCCCTGGCCCGGGCCGGCGTGGGCCGGGTCCTGTCGATCGCGGCCGGCGTCACCATCGCCAAGCTGGAGTCCTGGCTGCCCGACGGGACGGTCGTCGTGCGGGCCATGCCCAACACCCCGGCCCTGGTCGGCGCGGGGGCGGCGGCCATCGCCGGCGGCACCGCGGCCACCGGCGCCGACCTGGACTGGGCCGAGGAGGTGCTGTCCGCGGTCGGCACCGTCGACCGGGTGGGCGAGGCCCTGCTCGACGCGGTCACCGGCCTGTCGGGCTCCGGCCCGGCGTACGTCTTCCTCGTGGCCGAGGCCCTCATCGAGGCCGGCGTGGCCGCCGGCCTGCCCCGACCGGCCAGCGAGCGGTTGACGATCCAGACCCTGCTCGGCTCGGCCCGGCTGCTGGCCGAGTCCGGCGAGCGGCCGGAGGCGCTGCGTGCCGCGGTGACCTCCCCGGGGGGCACCACCGCCGCCGGCCTGGCCGCCCTCGAGGCCCGGGCCGTGCGGGCCGCGTTCATGGAGGCGGTGCAGGCCGCCACCCGCCGCTCGACGGAGCTCGGCCGGGGCTGACCTGTCGCGCTCGCAGCCAGAGGCTGCTCGGCGAGTGGCCGCGCTCGGTCGGCCGGCCGAGCCGGCTCTCCCTCGCCGATCTCTCTGGCCGGCAGCCGTCGGGGCCGCCTCCGGCGGCGCGGGCGGCCGCCGGCGGTCCAGGCCGCCACCCGCCGCTCGACGGAGCTCGGCCGGGGCTGATCGGCCTGTTCGGGGGGCGGCCCTTTCGCCGGAGGTGTCCTGAGGAATACGCTGGCCGTAGGCGAAGAGGGGTGATCGAACTGCCGCAACAACCTGAACGGGCCCGCTTCCTCACGGTCGCGGAGGTGGCCGGCCAGCTCCGCGTGTCGACGATGACCGTCTACCGGCTGATCAAGGCCGGCCAGCTGGCCGCGGTGCGGGTCGGGAAGTCCTACCGGGTGCGGGAGGAAGACGTCGACCGGTACCTCGCCAGCACCTACACGCAGGCCGGGTGACGTTCGACAACGTCTGGTTCCTGTCCGACTACGGGCTGGAGGACGAGTTCGTCGGCGTGGTGAAGGCGGTCATCCGGGCCATCGCCCCCCACGTGACCGTGGGCGACGTCACCCACCGGATCCCGCCCCACGACATCCGGGCCGGCGCCCTGGCCCTGGCCCGGAGCATGCAGTACCTCACCCTGGTCCCCTCGGTCGTGCTGGCCGTGGTCGACCCGGGCGTGGGCTCCAGCCGGCGGGCGGTGGCCGTGGAGGCCGGCGGGGAGAACGGCGAGACCGCGGCCAACGTCCTGGTCGGTCCCGACAACGGCCTGCTGGCCTCGGCGGTGGCCATGGCCGGCGGCGCCCGCCGGGCCGTGTCGCTGACCAACGACGACTACCACCTGCCCGCGCCCGGCCCGACCTTCGCCGGGCGCGACATCTTCGCCCCGGCCGCCGCCCACCTGTGCGCGGGCGTCGACCTGGCCGAGCTGGGGGAGCCGGTCGACCCGATCACCCTGCTCCCCGGGGTGCTGCCCCTGTCCCGGCAGGAGGAAGGGGCGGTGGTCGGCGAGGTGCTGTGGGTCGACCGCTTCGGCAACGTCCAGCTGAACGTGGACCCCGACGACCTGCTGCTCATGGACGACCCGCTGGTCATCTCCTGGGGCGACAAGACCCGTACCGCGGTGCGGGCCCGCAGCTACTCGGACCTGCGCCCCGGGCAGGTCGGGCTGATCACCGACTCCTACGGGCTGGTGTCGGTGGCCCTCGACCGGCGGTCGGCGGCCGAGGAGCTGCGCATCGGCTCGGGCGACGCCGTCACCATCAAGCCGGCCACCTAGGACCGGGTACCGTCGGCCCCATGCGCCCCAGCATCGCCCTGCTCCTGGCCTTTACCCTGGTGGCCATCCTGGGGGCGTCGATCGTGCAGTTCCTGGTCCTCGCCCGCTGAACCCCGGCGAACTGGTGACAGAAATGGGGGTGATAGCCCCCATTTCTGTCACCAGTTCGAGCGGAGCGCTCAGAACAGGGAGGCGCAGAGGCGGTTGATCTCCCGTTCCAGGGAGGCCAGCCCGTCGACCTTGCCGATGCACAGCGAGATTCCGGCCTCGGCGGCCGCCTTCTCCAGCGCCTGGTCGATGTAGGCGGTGTAGAGGATCATCACCTGGTCCTGGCGGCGCTGGCGGATGCCCCGGGCCGTGTCCAGGCCGTCCATGCCCGGCATCTTGTAGTCGATGACGACGATGTCGGGGTCGGCCGCCTCCACCGCCTCCAGGGCCGCGGGGCCGCTGGCGACGTCGCCCACCACCTCGTAGCCGTCCAGCGACAGCATCGAAGTCAGCATGCGGCGCACGTGGTCGGTGTCGTCGACCACCATCACCCGGATCGTGCGGGACACGACTCGCGAGCGTACCCGCTGGCCGTCGGGTCGCCCGCCCTACCGCCCGGCCGCTTCCCAGGCCCTGGTGACCTCGAGGGCCAGGGTGAGCCAGGGCGACGGCGACGGCGCAACAGGCGCCGCCGCCGTCGCCGCCACCGGGGCCGGCGCCGGGGCTGCCGTCGTGGGAGCCGAGGGCCGGGTGGTGGTGGGTGCCGGAGCCGGGGACGACGGGGCCGCCTTGGCGGGGGGCTTGGTCGTCGGCGGTGAGGTGACCGACGGGGCGGCCTTGGGAGCGACGGCTCCGGCGGGCTTCATGAAGTTCTGGACGATGAAGACGGCGTTGCCCGACACCACCACGCCGATCCCCATGAGGGTGACCTCGGTGTCGACCATGTTCACGTAGTGGGAGCGGGAGGCGACCAGGGCGTTGTGGATGGCCTCGATGTTCGGGCCCATGCCGACGTTCTCGGAGAGCTTGGTCCAGCCGCTGACCTGCTTGGCCAGGCTGGGGTTGTGGGAGATGCTGCCGTTGGCGGCCATCTGGGCGGCCCAGTTCCGGGCCACCCCGGCCAGGGTCTCGTCGAAGTGCAGCGCAGGGGCGCCCACCGAGGCCCGCAGGCTGTTGGTGAGGGCCAGCACCTTGCTCTCCTCCGACGAGGCCGCCTGGGCGGGACTCGATGCCGCCAGCACGGCGGTGATCGCCACCCCTGCCATGGCCACTGCAATCCGTGCCCGCCACAGGCCCGGAAGTCGCATCGAAGTCCCTCTCAGTCGTCCGCAGTTGTTGTTCTGTTGATCTGTCCTTGGGTTCGGCTTGTGGATCGGTCGACTTGAGCCGGGGCGGGGACGCGCGCGCGTCTTTCTGCGAGGAGCGGGGGTAGGATCGGCGAGGTCGGGCAGAGGGTGGCCCTTGTGAATTTGCGCACGAAGTCACGTACACTTCGGGCAATGCCGGACCCGAAGCGGGAGGAAGCTTCCCCGTCGCCCGGCCGGGAAGCGTCGAGCTGGCCGGCCGGAGCCGCCCCGAGCGCCCATGGCGCGTTCGGCACGGCCAACGGGAACACCGTCGACGGCCTGCCCCCCTCGGCCACCTCGTCGGCGAACCGCAACCCCCGGCGCATCCCCGAGGCCACCGTCGCCCGCCTTCCGGTGTACCTGCGCAGCCTGCTCGAGGTGGCCGACGCCCACACTGTCACCGTCTCCTCCGAGCGGCTGGCCGAGATGGCGGGGGTCAACGCGGCCAAGGTGCGCAAGGACCTCTCCTACCTGGGCTCCTACGGCACCCGGGGCGTCGGCTACGACGTGCAGTTCCTGCTCGTCCAGATCAACCGGGTCCTCGGTCTCACCCAGGACTGGCCGGTGGTCATCGTCGGCATCGGCAACCTGGGCCACGCCCTGGCCAACTACAAGGGCTTCGGCGCCCGCGGCTTCCGCATCGCCGCCCTGGTCGATGCCGACCCGTCCAAGGTGGGCGAGGTCATCGGCGACCTGCCCGTCCGCCACCTCGGCGACCTGCCGGCGATCGCCGCCGAGGAGCAGATCGCCATCGGCATCGTGGCCACGCCGGCCGGCTCGGCCCAGGAGGTGGCCGACCTGCTCGTGGCCGCGGGCGTGACGTCGATCCTGAACTTCGCCCCGGCGGTCATCTCGGTGCCGCGGGGGGTGTCGCTGCGCAAGGTCGACCTGTCGATCGAGCTGCAGATCCTCTCCTTCTACCAGCAGCTCCGGGTGGTCGCCCCCCGGGTGGCGGAGGCGTGAGGTGCAGTACCCGGTGAACCTGGTGCTCGACGGCCGGCGCTGCCTGGTGGTCGGCGGCGGCCGGATCGCCCTCCGCAAGGTGGAGGGCCTGCTGGCCTGCGGCGCCCGGGTGACGGTGGTGGCGCCCCGCGTGGACCCCGAGCTCCGGGCCCTGCCCGGCGTCACCGTCGCCGAGCGGGCGTGGGACGCTGGAGACATGGCCGGCATGTGGCTGGTGATCGCCGCCACCGACGATCCGTCGGTGAACCGGGCCGTCTTCGACGAGGGTCAGCGCACCGGCACCTGGGTCAACGGCGCCGACGACCCGGCCAACTGCTCGTTCACCCTGCCGTCGGTGATCCGCCGGGGCGACCTGCAGATCACCGTCTCCACCGGCGGCCGCAGCCCGGCCCTGGCCACCTGGCTCCGCCGGCGCCTCGAGGGCGAGATCGGCCCCGAGTACGCCGCGCTGCTCGACCTGCTGGCCGGCGAGCGCGACGGGCTGAAGGCGGCGGGGAAGTCCACCGAAGGCCTCGATTGGCAGAGCGCCCTGGACTCCGACATGCTCGGTCTCATACGCAACGGTGACCTGGCCCACGCACGAGAGCGCTTGCAGACATGTCTGTCGTCGTCGTCGGACTGAGCCACCGCACCGCCCCGCTCGACCTGCTCGAGCGGATGGCGATGCGGGACGAGCGGCTGCCCAAGGCGCTGAGCGACCTCGTCGCCCGTGACTTCCTGAGCGAGGCCGTCGTCCTCTCCACCTGCCACCGGGTGGAGGTCTACGCGGTGGCCGAGCGGTTCCACGGGGCCATGGCCGACGTCCGCCACTTCCTCTCCGACCTGTCGTTCGTGCCGCCGGAGGACTTCTCCGACCACCTGTACGTCCACTACGACGAGGCCGCGGCCGCCCACCTGTTCGCGGTCGCCGCCGGCCTGGACTCCGTCGTCCTGGGCGAGAGCCAGATCCTCGGCCAGGTGCGCGACGCCTGGGAGCGGGCCCGCGACGAGGAGGCGGCCGGTCCCCGGCTGTCGCTGCTGTTCCGCCAGGCCCTGGAGGTGGGCAAGCGGGCCCGGTCGGAGACCGCCATCGCCCGGGGGATCACCTCGCTGTCCCAGGCCGCGGTGGCCATGGCGTCGGAGCGCCTGCCCGACCTGGCCGGCCGCAACGTCGTCGTGCTGGGCGCCGGCGAGATGGGCGCCGGGCTGGTGGAGGAGGTGGCCGAGGCCCACGTGCCCGGCAGCCACGTCACCGTCGCCAACCGCTCCTGGGCCCGGGCCGAGCAGCTGGCCGAGCGGGCCGGTGGGCGGGCCGTCACCCTGGAGGGGCTGCAGGAGGCCCTGGCCGACGCCGACCTGCTGCTGACCAGCACCGGGGCGACGAGCGTGGTGCTGACCGCCGCCCACCTGGCCGGCGCCAACCGGCCGCTGCTCATCGTGGACCTGGGCATGCCCCGCGACGTCGACCCCGCAGTCGCCGCCCTGCCCGGCGTCCGCCTGCTCGGGCTGGCCGACGTCGAGGCCTTCGTGGCCGAGCGGCTCGACGAGCGCCGCAACGAGGTGGGCCCGGTGCGCGCCATCGTCGCCGAGGAGGTGGCCCGCTGGGTCGACGCCACCACGGCCCGGGAGGCCACGCCCACTGTCGCCGCCCTCCGCCAGCGGGCCGAGGACCTGCGCCTGGCCGAGCTGGGCCGTTACCGCAACCGCCTGGCCGACCTCGAACCCCGGGAGCGGGAGGCGGTCGAGGCCCTCACCCGCAGCCTGCTGGCCAAGCTGCTCCACGACCCCACCGTCCGCCTCAAGGACAACGCGGGGACGGTCAAGGGCGAGCGCCTGGCCGGCGCCCTCACCGAGCTGTTCGACTTGTGAGCCCCCCGCTCGAACTGGTGACAGATTCGGGGGCTATGGCCCCCGAATCTGTCACCAGTTCGGCGGTGAGGTGACGCTCCGGGCCGCCACCCGGGGCAGCACCCTGGCCCGCGCCCAGACCGACCTGGTTGGCGGCCTGCTGGAGGCCGACGTCGAGCCGGTGATCGTCGAGACCCACGGCGACCGCGAGGCCGACGTCCCCATCTGGGAGCTGGGCGGGCGGGGCGTGTTCGTGAAGGAGGTGCAGGCCGCGGTGCTGGAGGGCCGGGCCGACTTCGCCGTGCACTCGGCCAAGGACCTGCCCTCCTCGACGCCCGACGGGCTCACCATCGCCGCCGTCCCGCAGCGGGCCGACGCCCGCGACGCCCTGGTCGGCGAGCGCTTCGACTCCCTGGCTCCCGGTGCCCGGGTGGGCACGGGGTCGGTCCGGCGCCGGGCCCAGCTGGCGTGGCTGCGCCCCGACCTGACCTTCGGCGGGCTACGGGGGAACATGGAGACCCGCCTGTCCAAGGCGGGCGGTTTCGCCGCCATCGTCGTGGCGGCGGCCGCCCTGGAGCGCCTCGGCCGGTCGGCCGAGCTCACCGACTGCCTGCCGCCGGGGCTGCTGATCCCCCAGGTCGGGCAGGGGGCCCTGGCCATCGAGTGCCGGGCGGGCGACGGCGCCACCCAGGAGGCCCTGGCCGCCCTCGACCACGAGCCCTCGCGGCGGGCGGTCGAGGCCGAGCGGGCCTTCCTCCGCGAGGTCGGGGGCGGCTGCGACCTGCCGGTCGGCGGCTACGCCACCGTCGACGGCGCCGGCCGCATCACCCTCACCGCCATGATCGCCACCTCCGACGGCCGGGTCATGCTGCGCGACACCGACGAGGGCGACGACCCGGTCGAGCTCGGCCGGCGCCTGGCCCGCCACCTCCTCGACGACGCCGGGGGAGCGGCCCTGCTGGCGGACCTCCGGTGAGCGGTTGGCGGGCGTGACCGTCTACCTCGTGGGCGCCGGGCCGGGCGATCCCGGGCTGCTCACCCGGCGGGCGGCCGAGCTGCTGGCCCGGGCCGACGTGGTGGTCCACGACCGGCTGGCCGAGATCTCCCTGCTCGACCTGGCCCCCGTCCAGGCCGAGCGGGTCGACGTGGGCAAGTCGCCCGGCGCTCCCGTCCCCCAGGAGGACATCAACGCCCTGCTCGTCGAGCGGGGCCGGCGGGGCCAGGTGGTGGTGCGGCTCAAGGGGGGCGACCCCTTCGTGTTCGGCCGGGGCGGCGAGGAGGCCCTGGCCCTGGCCGAGGCCGGGGTGCCGTTCGAGGTCGTCCCCGGGGTCAGCGCCGCGGTGGCCGTCCCCGCCTACGCCGGCATCCCCGTCACCCACCGGGGCCTGTCCACGTCGTTCACCGTGGTCACCGGCCACAGCCGCCACGCGGTCGACAACGACGTCGACTGGGACGCCCTGGCCCGGGCGGCCGACACCATCGTCGTGCTGATGGGCGTGGCCCACCGGGGCGAGATCGCAGCCCGGCTGCAGGCCGGCGGCTTGCCCGGCGACACCCCGGTCGCCGCCGTCCGCTGGGGCACCCGCCCGGGCCAGCGCACCGTGCGGGCCACGCTGCGCGACCTGCCCGACGTCACCCTGGAGCCGCCGGTCACCATCGTCATCGGCAAGGTCGCCGGCCTCGACCTGCGCTGGTTCGAGGGGAGGCCGCTCTTCGGCCGGCGGGTGGTGGTCACCCGGGCCCGGGCCCAGGCGTCGTCGCTGGTGGAGAAGCTGGCCGCCCTGGGCGCCGAGACGGTGGAGCTGCCCACCATCGAGATCGCCGGCCCGGCCGACGGGGGCGAGGCGCTGCGGACGGCGGCCGACCGCCTGCCGACCTACGACTGGGTGGCGTTCACCTCCGTCAACGCCGTGGAGCGGGTGTTCGCCAAGGTGCGCGACGCCCGGGCCTTCGGTCCGGCCCGGGTGGCTGCGGTCGGCCCGGGCACGGCCGCCGCCCTGGCCGCCCGGGGCATCGTCGCCGACCTGACTCCCCCGAGCGCGGTGGCCGAGGCCCTGGTCGACGCCTTCCCCGCCGGCCCCGGCACCGTCCTGCTGCCCCAGGCCGCGGCCGCCCGCCCGGTGCTCGCCGGCGGGCTGCGGGCCAAGGGCTGGGAGGTCGACGCGGTCGAGGCCTACCGCACGGTGGCGGCCCGGCCGGCCGACGAGGCCCTGGCCGCCGCGGCCAAGGCCGACGCGGTGGCCTTCACGTCGTCGTCGACGGTGACGTCGTACCTGGCCCTGGCCGGCCCCGACGCCCTCCCGCCGGTGGTCGCCTGCATCGGCCCGGTGACGGCGGCGACGGCGGCCGAGCACGGCGTGGCCGTCACCGTGGTGGCCGCCGAGCACACCGTCGACGGCCTGGTCGACGCCCTGGTCCAGGCCCTCAGTTGAGGCGGGGCCCCTCCGGTCCGCTCGGGCCCTGCGCCGGCTCCTCCACCACGCCTCCCGGGGCCAGCGCCACCTCCAGGGGGATCGACCCGACCGGCTCCTCGTTGATGCTGACCACCCACTCGAAGCGCCCGGGGCGCTCGAAGACGATCCCGGTGAACGGCAGGGTGATCGGGACGTAGGACGGCGCCCCCGGCGTGGTGCCCGGGGCGTGGCCCACGTTGATCACCCCGCGGGCCTCCGGCCCCAGCGGCACCCCGTCGCGCATGAGGGCCACCCGCAGGCGGTGGTCGGTGAGCGCCTCCGAGTAGGAGACCTCGATCACGAGCACCACGGTGAGGGCGGCGTGGGTGGCCGGGAAGGAGTGCGCGTAGATGCGGTCCCACTGCCCGCCGAACACGTACAGCTTGGCCTCGGCGACCCGTGCGGCGTCGGCGAGCATGGCGCTCTGGAGCTTCATAGGCCAGTCACCGTAGGCGACCTACCCTTGGAGCCGTGAGCGAGAACTACCCCGCCCGCCGCATGCGCCGGCTGCGCCGCACTCCGGCCCTGCGCCGGCTGGTGGCCGAGACCCGGCTGGCGGTCGACGACCTCGTCGCCCCCCTCTTCCTGCGGGAGGGGATCGAGGCCCCCCGGCCCGTCCCGTCCATGCCGGGCGTGGTGCAGCACACCCGGGAGTCGCTCCGGAAGGAGGTGCGGGCCCTCGCCGACCTGGGCGTCCCGGGCGTCATCCTCTTCGGCGTCCCCGCGGCCAAGGACCCGGTCGGTTCGGCGGCCTGGGACCCGGCCGGGATCGCCCAGGTGGGGCTGGCCGACATCCGCGACGAGGTGGGCGACGACCTGGTGGTCATGGCCGACCTCTGCCTCGACGAGTACACCGACCACGGCCACTGCGGCGTCCTGGCCCCCGACGGCACGGTCGACAACGACGCCACCCTGGACCTCTACGCCCGGGTGGCGGTGGCCCAGGCGGTCGCCGGCGCCGACGTGGTCGCCCCCTCGGGGATGATGGACGGGCAGGTGGCCGCCATCCGGGCCGCCCTGGACTCGGCCGGCCACTCCTCGACGGCCATCCTGGCCTACGCGGCCAAGTTCGCCTCGCCGCTGTACGGCCCGTTCCGCGACGCGGTCGACGTGCGCATCGCCGGCGGTGGCGACCGCCAGACCTACCAGGAGGACTACCGCAACCCCCGGGAGGCGCGGGCCGAGGTCGCCCTCGACGTAGCCGAGGGGGCCGACATGGTCATGGTCAAGCCCGCGGTGACCTACCTCGACGTCATCGCAACCGTCCGGGCCCGCGTCGACGTACCGGTGGCCGCCTACCACGTGTCCGGCGAGTACTCCATGCTCAAGGCCGCCGCCGAGCGGGGCTGGATCGACGGACCGGCCGTGGCCCTCGAGCAGCTCACCGCGGTCAAGCGGGCCGGCGCCGACATCATCCTCACCTACCTGGCCCGGGAGCTGGCCGAAGCCCTGTGACGAGCAACCAGGAGCTGTTCGACCGGGCCCGGCGGGTGATCCCGGGCGGGGTGGACTCGCCGGTGCGGTCGTTCCGCTCGGTGGGGGGGACGCCGTACTTCGTGGCCCGGGCCGATGGGGCCTACGTCTGGGACGTGACCGGGCGCCGGTACACCGACTACGTGCAGTCGTGGGGGGCGTCGATCCTCGGCCACGCCCACCCCAAGGTGGTCGAGGCCGTCCAGCGGGCCGCGGCCGCGGGCACCTCGTACGGGGCGCCGACCGAGCGGGAGGTACTCCTGGCCGAGGCCATCCGGGAGCGGATGCCGTCGTGCGAGCGCGTCCGGCTGGTCTCCAGCGGGACGGAGGCGACGATGACCGCCGTGCGGGTGGCCCGGGGCTACACCGGCCGGGACAAGGTCGTCGTCTTCGACGGCTGCTACCACGGCCACGCCGACACCCTGCTGGCCGCCGGAGGCAGCGGGCTGGCCACCCACGGCGTCCCCGGCTCGGTGGGCGTGCCCGCCTCGGCGGTGGCCGACACGGTCGTCGTCCCCTACAACGTGGTCCCCCAGCTGGGCACCGACGTGGCCGCGGTCATGGTCGAGCCGGTGGCGGCCAACATGGGCCTGGTCCCCCCGGTCGACGGCTTCCTCGCCGGCCTGCGCACGGCCTGCGACGCGGCCGGCGCCCTGCTGATCTTCGACGAGGTCATCACCGGCTTCCGCCTCGGCCGGGGCGGGGCCCAGGAGCGGTTCGGCGTCACGCCCGACCTCACCTGCATGGGCAAGGTCATCGGCGGCGGCCTGCCCCTGGCCGCCTTCGGCGGGCGGGCCGACGTCATGGCCTGCCTGGCCCCCGAGGGGCCCGTGTACCAGGCGGGCACGCTGTCCGGGAACCCCCTGGCGACCGCGGCCGGCCTTGCCGTCCTGGAGCTCCTCGACGACGGCGCCTACGCCCAGCTCAGCGGCCGGGCCGCCGAGCTGTCGGCCGGCCTCGCCCAGGTCATCGCCGAGGCCGGCCTCCCCGTCTCCGTGCCGGTCGTGGGCCCCCTGGTCGGCCTCTTCTTCTCCGAGGTGCCGCCCACCGACTTCGCCACGTCCAAGGCGTCGGACGCCAAGGCGTACGCCGCCTTCTTCCACCAACTGCTCGACCGGGGCGTGGCCTTCCCACCCAGCCCCTTCGAGGCCCTGTTCCCCAGCCTGGCCCACACCAAGGGCGAGCTGGAGCGCACCGTGGACCTGGCCGCCGCTGCCGCGACCGCGGCGGTCGCCGCGGTCAGAGCAGGCGGCTGACCTCCTCCACCACGTCCATCCCCCACCCACCGCTCGTCCGCTCGCCCTGCACGTCCTCACCGGCCAGCGCCCGGGCGCACGCCCCGGCCGAGGCGGCGATGGCGTCGGTGTCGTAGCCGCCCTCCAGGAAGAGGATCCGGCGCCCCGGGGGCACGAAGGCGGCGCTCCGCCGGGTCAGCTCGGCGAAGTCGCCCTCCCGGAGGCGGAGCTCGGTGTCCTCCAGGATGTCGTCGGCGTGGGCGTCGAAGCCGCACGACATGAGCACCCACGTCGGCCGGAACTCCTCGACCAGCGGGGTGACCGCCTCCAGGGCGGCGCGGTGGGCGTCGCCCGTGGTGCCGGGCGGCACGGGGAAGTTCACGTTGAGGCCCTTTCCCGCCCCCGCCCCCCGCTCCTCGGCGCCGCCGGTGAAGGGGTAGAGGGGCGACTGGTGGATCGAGACGTAGAGGACCCGGTCGTCCTCGTAGAAGGCGTCCTGGGTGCCGTTGCCGTGGTGGACGTCCCAGTCGACGATCAGCACCCGCTCGCCGCGGTCGGTGAGGGCCGCCGCGCACACGGCCACGTTGTTGAACAGGCAGAACCCCATGGCGCGGCGGTCGGTGGCGTGGTGGCCGGGCGGGCGCACCGCGCAGAAGGCGGCGTCGGCCTCCCCGGCCCGCAGGCGCTCGGCGGCGTCCAACCCCGAGCCGGCGGCGGCCAGCGCCGCCTTCCACGAGCCCGGGCCGGCGCCGGTGTCGAGGTCCAGCCAGCCGCCACCGTTCTCGCAGAAGTGGCGGAGGGCCTCCACGTAGGCGGGGTGGTGGACCAGGCCCAGCTCCTCGAGCTCGGCCTCGCGGGGCTCGGCCCACACGACCCGGTCGCCGAGCCCGGCCTCCCGGATCCCCCGCACGCACGCCTCCACCCGGGCCGGCCGCTCGGGGTGCCCGGGCCCCGCCTCGTGGTCCAGGCAGGCCGGGTGCGACAGCACGAGCACCCGGCCGGCTGCTCCGCTCGGGCTCACGCCCACCCCAGCTCGTCCAGGCGCTCGTCGTCGATGCCGAAGTGGTGGGCCACCTCGTGGATCACCGTGTCGCGCACCACCTCCACCACGTCGTCCTCGCTGCGGCACATGGCGCAGATCGGGATGCGGTAGAGGGTGATGCGGTCGGGCATGGCCATTCCGCCGTAGGCCTCGCGCTCGGTCAGGGGGATGCCCGAGTACAGGCCGAGCAGGCCGGGCTCCTCGGGGAGGTCCTCGACCGTCACCCAGACGTTGTCCATGAGCCGGCCCAGCGCCTCCGGTATCTCGTCGAGGGCGTCGGCCACCAGCTCCTCGAACCGCGCCGCCGGCACGTGTTTCATGGCGGCTCTCCGCCGACGGCCTTCACCGGCTTAGCGCTCCGGGACGACCCGGGCCAGGGCGGCGACGGCCCGGTAGGCCGCCTCGGCCGGACCGAGCTCGTCGGGGCGCAGCAGGTTGGCCATGATCCGCAGCACCCATTCCATGAGGGTGCGGGAGTGCATGCCCGTGCCCACCATGGCCCGCATCAGCTTCGGCCGGCCGATGATCTTCACGAAGGCCCGGGCCACCTTGAAGTACAGGGCGTAGGTGGCCTGGATCTCCTGGTCGTAGCCCCGGAGGGCCAGGGCGTCGCCCGAGGCCAGGGCGTTGTCCAGGTGGGCGGCGGCCATGCGGCCGGTCTCGTAGGCGTAGGCGATGCCCTCCCCGTTGAACGGGTTGATGGCGCCGATGGCATCGCCCGTGCCGATCCAGGTCGGCCCGGTCCAGGGCCCCACGGCCAGGCCCATGGGCAGGCGGCCGCCCGTCGGCACGCTGCACGCCGTCTCGGGGGAGATGCCCCACGCCGCGCACTGGGGCGAGGCGACGAAGGCCTCCATCAGCTTGGTGGTGTTCACCTCCTTCCACTGGCTGAAGGTGGAGAGCAGGCCGATGCCGACGTTGACCCGGCCGTCGCCCACCGGGAAGATCCAGCCGTAGCCGGGGAGCACGTTGCCGTCCCTGTCCCGGACGTCGAGGTGGGACTCGATCCACGGCTCGTCGTGGCGGTCCGAGGTGAAGTAGCCCCGGATGGCCATGCCCTGGGGCCAGTCCCGGTTGCGGGTGGTGCCGAGCGCCCGCCCGAAGCGGGAGTTGGCCCCGTCGGCCACGACCACGTACCGGGCCCGGGCCTCGGTGGTCTCGCCCGACGCTTTGTCCTTCACCACGGCCCCCCGGACCACGCCCTCGTCGAAGACCGGGGCGACGGCCTCCGCTCCCTGCCAGAGGGTGGCGCCCGCCTTCTCGGCCCGCCTGGCCACCGCCTCGTCGAGGTCGTGGCGGGTGACGACGTAGCCGTGGCGGGGCATGCCCGGCACGTCGGGCCACTCCAGCTCGAGCACCTTGCCGAAGGCGATCGAGCGCAGGCCCCCGAAGCGGTGGTGGCGGGCCAGCTGGTCGGCCAGCCCCATGTCGTCGAGCTGGCGGACGGCCCGAGGCGTCAGTCCGTCGCCGCAGGTCTTCTCGCGGGGGTAGGTCTTCTTCTCCAGGAGGAGCACGTCGTGGCCGGCCTCGGCCAGCCAGTAGGCGCAGGCCGCACCCGACGGCCCGCCGCCGACGACCAGGACGTCGTGCTTGGCACCGCCAGCGGTGACGTCGGGCATGGCAGCCGTCCTACAACTGCTCCCGGATGTACTCGGCCACCGTGGCGATCTCCTCCGGCGGCAGCTGGGAGCCGAAGGCCGGCATGCCGCCCGACGCTGGCGGGCGCTGGCCACCGGGCCGGTTGGGGTCGCCGTAGGGCTGGCCGCGGGAGCCGGAGGAACCCTCGGCGATCCACCTGATCATGTCCTCGGGGTTCGGGAAGGTGAGCTTGGACTCCCCGCCTGAGAGCTTGGGGCCGACGCCACCCCCGCCCGTGGGGCCGTGGCAGCTGCCGCAACCGGCCGAAACGTAGATCTGGGCGCCGGTTCGGGGGCCGGCCTCGCCCCCCGGCTCGGCGAAGGCGCCCATGTAGACCATGGCCCAGAAGGGCAGGATGAGCAGGACCGGCATCATCCAGACGGGGATGCCGCTGCGGGGGCCGGTGTCGACGGTGGCCGCAGGGAGGGGCACCTCGGTGGCGACTGCGGTGGCCGTGGCCGCCGCCGCCGGTGCGGGCGCCGGCGCGGCCGCCGCCGGAGGAGGCGCAGTCGCCGTGGCGGCCGGGGCGCCGCCCCCGCCGCCCCCGCCGTCGCCGGCCGGCGCCGAGCCGCCCGGCAAGCCGAGGGCGGCGCGACGTTGGCGCGATCGCTCCAGCAGGTAGTCGGGGACCTCGGTCACGTCCACGAATGTATGCGCCGCGAGGTCCAAGAAGCCAAGCAGCGGCCCGGGGCCTGCAGATGTGGCCGAAGTGCTAAGAACGCGTGACGCGCCGACTCGTCTGCCCGGGCGTCGCTGAGTAGAATGTGAAGGCGTTCACGAGGAGGTGTTGGTGGCTGCGTTCATCAGTTCGGTGATCATCCTGGTCCTCGGGGTCGCCATCTGCATGTACGTCGGTGCCCGCAGGCCGAAGGGGACGCCTGTGACCTGGGGCGAGGCCATGGTCGGCGGCACCTTCGTCTTCGCCCTGATGCTGGTCGCCTACGGCATCGTCCCCCACCAATGGCTCAACTACGCCGACAACGAGCTGCTGTGGCGGCCCGACAAGCTCCTGGTCGGCATCTCCTCGGCCGGCGTGGTCTGGGGGAGCGACGCCAAGAACCTGGGCGGCACCGGCCGGATCCTCATCAACTACCAAGCCATCCGCGACATCATCGCCACCCTGATCTACGTCGTGGCCCTGGGCGGGCAGATGGTGCTGTGGTCCGTGTGGCAGAAGCGGGGGCGCAAGAAGCCGGGCGACGTCGAGCCGGCCCGCTCGCGGTTCGGACGCCCCGTTCTGAGGAAGGCATAAACCCATGGCCAAGAACGACGCGAACCCGCCCATGCCGGCGTTCCCGGGGGGCTACGCCCTCCAGGAGGTCGAGAGCGACTACCTGGCCAAGGCGGTCAAGCCCAAGCAGTTCCTCCACATCGACCAGTCCGAGTGCATCATGTGCGAGGGCTGTGTCGACATCTGCCCGTGGAAGTGCATCCACATGCTCTCCACGGACACCATCGCCGAGTCGCTCAACACCACGGGACCGGGCGAGGACCCCGACGACCACGTGGTGTTCATCGTCGACGAGGACGTCTGCACCCGCTGCGGCCTCTGCGTCGACCGCTGCCCGACCGGCGTGATCATCATGGGCAAGGCGGGCGTGGCGGCCAAGGACGGCGACGCCCACCAGCGCGACGAGAAGCACGGCTACGCCTACGGGATGCGGTTCTAGGCGTGGATTTGCGTCATCGGGCCGGGGTGTCTAGAGAAGGGCTTGCATGGCAAGGCGCGTGAACGGGAACGGCAACGGCGACGGGCACCGGGTGTCGCCTGCCGAGCGTTTGGCCGCGGTCGGGGAGAAGGTCCGGGGCTCCCAGGCCTGGGCGTCGATCTTCCGCCCGGGATCGATCTTCCGGAAGGGCTACACCGACAGCCCCAGGAACCGGTCGTACGTGATCATGAACAGCCTCATCTACCACCTGCACCCGGTGAAGGTGAAGCGCCACGCGGTCAAGGTCAGCTACACGCTGTGCCTCGGCGGCCTCTCGTTCTTCCTGTTCCTCCTGCTCACGGTGACGGGGATCTTCCTGATGTTCTTCTACCGGCCGACCACCGCCCAGGCGTGGGCCGACATCGAGACGTTGGAGACCTCGGTCACCTTCGGGCTGCTGGTCCGCAACATGCACCGGTGGGGAGCACACCTCATGGTGCTGTCTGTCTTCCTGCACATGTCCAGGGTCTTCTACCACGGGGCCTATAAGCCGCCCCGGGAGTTCAACTGGGTGATCGGGGTCATCCTGCTCACGCTCACCCTGCTGCTGTCGTTCACCGGGTACCTGCTCCCCTGGGACCAGCTGGCCCTCTGGGCGGTCACCGTGGGCACGAACATGATGGGCTACACACCCGTCTTCGGTGAACAGGTGCGCTTCGTCCTCCTCGGAGGCGTGGAGATCGGTGGTGAGACGCTGCTGCGCTGGTACGTGCTCCACGTGCTGATGTTGCCGTTCGTCATCGTCATCTTCATGGCCATCCACTTCTGGCGCGTCCGCAAGGACGGCGGCATCTCGGGTCCGCTGTGATGGCTTCGACGTCGCTCGCTGCCGTTCTTCTCTGCCGGTCTGCGGCACTGGGAGGTGTTCGATGACCGAAATCCCGGAGCACCTGCTCAAGCGGGCCGCGGAGCGGCGGGCGGCGCTCGGTGCCGAGCCGGCCGCCGGCGGCGCCGGTGGCGGGGAGACGCCGCCGCCCGACGCGGGGGGCGCCGAGGCGTCGCCTCCGGCCGACGACGGCAAGAAGATCCCGGCCCACCTGCTGGCCCGCAGCCAGGCGGCCAAGGCCGCCCGCGAGGGGGGCGGCAGCGCCGCCGCCTCGACGCCCGCCGCTCCGGCGGCGGCCACGGCGGTGGCCGCCCCTCCGGTGCCGGTGGCCAAGGGGCCCGAGGGTCACACCCAGCGGCTGCTCACCGTGGTCAAGGCCGGGTCCATCCAGGACGTCAAGGCCACGCCCACCGACAAGGTCCACACGTGGCCACACCTGCTCATCGGCGAGTTCATCGCCTGCCTGGCCTGCAGCGCGTTCCTCCTCGTCTTCTCCGCCATCGTCAACGCCCCGTTCCTCGCCGCGGCCAACTTCAACTTCACCCCCAACCCCTCCAAGGCGCCCTGGTACTTCCTCGGCCTCCAGGAGCTGCTCACCATGTTCCACCCGATGGTGGCCGGGGTGACCATCCCCGGCATCGGCATCTTCGGGCTCATGCTGGCGCCCTACATCGACAAGAACCCGAGCCAGAAGCCCGAGGACCGCAAGTTCGCCATCTCGCTGTTCACCGCCTTCTTCATGTTCTGGGCCGTGCTCGTCATCATCGGCACCCTCTTCCGCGGGCCGGGGTTCAACTTCACCTTCCCGTGGCGCGACAACGTGTTTTTCGACCTGTAGGAGCACCGTTGGACAACAGCACCGTCTTCCTCCTGGCCGTCGTGGCCCTCCTCGCGCTCATGTTCGTGTTCCTGTTCGCCACGGCCCGCCGCCGCGACGCCCAGCGCGCCGACGCGGCACCGAGCATCGAGGAGCGAGCCGAGGCGGCCACCGCCAGCCTCCCGGTTCCCGTCGGCCACGCGTCGCCGTCGGGCCGTGAACTGGAGCGGACGGTCGCCCTGGAGCGGCGCAGCAGCCAGGCTGTCTCCCCGGACGCTCCGCCGCCGGCGCTCCCGGCTCCGATCGACGAGGAGGCCCTGGGCGTCACCCGCCGCCAGGTCCTCAACCGGGGGATCGTGACCACCTTCACCCTGGCCATCAGCGGGTTCGGCGCCGCCTGTGTCGCCATGCTGTGGCCGTCGCTCTCCGGTGGCTTCGGCTCGAAGATCCGGGTCGGCAGCTTCGACGATGTCATGGAGGAGATCGCCGACAAGAGGGAGCCGTTCTACGTCGGCGCCGGGCGGACCTACATCAACCCCTACCCGCCGGCCGACGCCGACAAGGCCAAGGGCATCACCGCCTACGCGGCCCTGGTCGACGGCTTCGAGCAGGGGGTCGTGGCGATCTACCAGAAGTGCCCCCACCTGGGATGCCGGGTGCCATGGTGCAAGACGTCGCAGTGGTTCGAGTGCCCCTGCCACGGGTCGCAGTACAACCGGGTCGGCGAGAAGAAGGGTGGTCCCGCCCCCCGGGGCATGGACCACTTCGTGGCGGCAGTTGAGAACGGCATCATCGTCGTCGACACCAAGACGGTGATCCCGGGCCCGCCGATCGGCACCAACACGACGGGCCAGGAGTCTGAGGGTCCGCACTGCATCGGCGCCGTCTCCGACCACTGACGTGACCCACCTCCTCGCAGTCTCCACCCAGCAGCGGATCGGCCTCGCCGTCGTACTGACCATGCTGGTGGGCTGGGTGATCTACCTGCTCAGCTCGTCCCGGCGGACCTACCAGCCGGGTGCCGAGCTGACCACCGCCCCCAACCGCAAGCCGTATTACGACGACGAGGGGATGGAAGGTCCCCGCCTCACCAAGTACCTGTGGTGGGCGTTCGTGACCCTGGCTATCTGTGCCATCGGCCTCCCGATCTACTGGGTCCGGGAGCCGTTCCGCCAGCAAGGCGGCGGCCTTGACCGGGGGGTGGCCTGGTTCGAGGAGGAAGAGGTCAAACGGGGCAAGTGGTACTACGAGAACTCCCCGGGCGACCCGCCCACGCCCCGTGAGCCCCACTACGGCTGCGAGACCTGCCACGGCAAGAACGGCATTGGCGGTGTGGCCACCTTCACCCTGACCGACCCGGTCAACAAGGACGCACCGCCCCAGCAGGTCCAGTGGATCGCCCCGGCCCTCAACACGGTGATGCTCCGGTTCCGCCCCGAGGAGGTCAAGCAGATCCTCGTCTACGGCCGGGCCGGCACGCCCATGCCGCCCTGGGGGATCGAGGGCGGTGGCGCCCTCAACGACCAGCAGATCGAGGACCTCATCGCCTACCTCGACCACATCAAGCTCGACCCCCGGGACGTCAGGGAGGCGAACCTCAAGGAGTTCGGCACCGACGGGGCCAAGATCTTCGAGGCCATGTGCTCCCGGTGCCACACCCAGGGCGCGGCCTACGGCCAGCCTGGGCTGCAGGGCGGCGGCGCCTTCGGCCCCGACCTCACCGGGGGCGCCACGCTGCGCCAGTTCCCGGCCGTCGAGCAGCACGTCACGTGGGTGGAGGAGACGGCCGAGTACGGCGATCAGTACGGCCAGCGCGGCATCGCCTCGGGGCGGATGCCGTACTTCGGCAACATGCTGACACCCGAGCAGATCCAGGCTGTTGTCGACTACGAACGAGGCCTCTAGTGGACGCCCTGACCCTCGCCCTGTCGTGGAACCCCCAGGTCCGGGGCGGGCTCTACGTGCTCATCGCCGTCCTGGTCCTGTGCGGGTCGGGCACCCTCATCCTCGCCACCAACCTGGGCGGCCGCCTGGGCTTCCAGGCGTCGGCCGCCGGGCTGATGGGCTTCCTGGTCGTCATCGGCGCGGTGTGGTGGGTCTACGGCATCGGCCCCCAGGGCAAGGCGCCTTCGTGGGTGCCCCGGTTCGTGGCCCAGGGCGAGTTGAGCCAGGTCGGCGGGGAGATCCTCGACGGGTTCCCTCGCGGTTGGAAGGAGCTCGACCTGGCCGACCCGGAGGTGGCCGACGCCATCCCCGTGGCCGACGGCGAGCTGACCAGCCAGGAGGGCGGGGTGTTCGAGAGCCCGGCGGATTACCTGCCCGTCGCCGCCCTCGAGAAGGGTGGGGAGACCTACGGGCCCTTCGGCATCCTCAACTTCCGCCCGTTCAACCTCTGGCACAAGACCAAGCACCTGATCATCCAGGTCAAGCCGGTCGTCCAGCAGGAGGCCCAGCCCGGCCAGGCCCCGCCCCGCCCCCGGGTGGACGAGGCGGCCAGGCCGGCGGCGGTGATCATGGTCCGTGACCTCGGCAGCCTCCGGCTCAACCCTGCGGTCTTCACCATCGCCTCCGCCCTGCTGTTCGGGTTGCTCGTCTACCAGCTCCACACCCGGGACAAGGAGCTCATGGCCCTGCAGGAGAGCTCGAAGATCTAGCCCGGCTCGGCGGGCGGGTGGGGCTAGGCTGACCCAGACGTGGACCAGTACCTGCCGCTCCTCGTGATGCTGATCCTGGCGACGCTGTTCGCCGGCATCTCGATCGTCGCGTCGAGGATCCTGGGCCCGAAGCGGCCGACGCTGGCCAAGGCCGCGCCCTACGAGTGCGGCATCGTGCCCGACCGGGAGCCGGCCGAGCGCTTCCCCGTGCGCTTCTACCTGGTGGCGATGATCTTCATCATCTTCGACATCGAGATCATCTTCCTCTACCCGTGGGCGGTGATCTTCCGCCAGCTGGGCGCCTTCGGCCTCTGGGAGATGCTGATCTTCGCGTCGGCGGTCTTCGTCTCCTTCGTCTACCTGATCGGCAACGGCGCCCTGAACTGGGGCCCGGTCAAGAAGGCCACCCGCGTGGTCGACCCCCGCCGCACCACCGAGTCCACCGTCCGGCGGGTCGGCTCCGAGGGCCGCATCGAGCAGGGGGCGGCCTGATGGGCCTCGAGGACCTCAACCACAACTTCCTGACCGGTCGCGTCGAGGACCTGGTCAAGTGGGCCCGGCGCAACAGCGTGTGGCCGGCCACCTTCGGCCTGGCCTGCTGCGCCATCGAGATGATGGCCACCGGCGCCGCCCACTTCGACCTGGCCCGCTTCGGCATGGAGGTCTTCCGGGCCTCGCCCCGCCAGGCCGACCTCATGATCGTGGCCGGCCGGGTGTCCCAGAAGATGGCCCCCGTGCTCCGCCAGGTCTACGACCAGATGATGGAGCCCAAGTGGGTCATCTCCATGGGCGTGTGCGCGTCGACCGGCGGCATGTTCAACAACTACGCCATCGTCCAGGGGGTCGACCAGGTCGTCCCGGTCGACGTCTACAGCCCCGGCTGCCCGCCCGGCCCCGAGACCCTCATGCACTCGATCCTCACCCTCCACGAGCTGATCCGCACCGGCGAGATCACCAAGCGCCGTGCGGTCACCGGCGCCGGCGCCGGCCTCCACGTCCCCGAGCGCCCTCGGGTCGCGGTCGCCACGCCCCGCTAGCGCCCCCCGAGCGTTCTTGGCGCGCTGGTCCGTGCTATGGACGGTTGCGCGCGCCAAGAACGGCTTCCGGAGGACGGCTGGCCCGGACGTCGTGGCCGGTCGACGAACACGTCCCCGGCGTGGCCAGCCCCCGGGCCGCGGACACCGAGGCTGCCTCGGGCGCCATGGACGCGACCTGCTCGCTCGTCCAGGTGGGCATGGGTCTAGTCTCATCGGTGTGAGCGACCCGAACGGCGTGCCGCCCGACCAAGAGCCGGCCCTCGTCCACGGTGCCATCTCGTCGCTGTCCCGCGGGCAGCTGGTGGTCCACCCCCGCCGGGAGGACTACCACCCCGTGGTCGGCGCCCTCTACGACGACGGGTACCGGTTCTGCGCCGACCTCACCGGGGTCGACTACCTGTTCCACCTCGACCGGGAGCTGCCCGCCGGCGTTGCCCGCGAGCGGTTCGAGGTGGCCGTGAACCTGCTCTCGATCGACACCCGCCAGCGGATACGGGTTCGGGTCCAGGTGCCCGAGGGCGACCTCACCCTGCCCTCGCTGTTCGAGCTGTACCCGGGCACCGAGGCCATGGAGCGGGAGACCTACGACATGTTCGGCATCGTCTTCACCGGCCACCCCGACCTCACCCGCATCCTCATGCCCGACGACTGGGAGGGCCACCCGCTCCGCAAGGACTTCGGCGTGGGCCGCATCCCCGTCCAGTTCAAGGGGGCACCACCCGCCAGATGACCACCTCCACCGACACGAGCGAGGGCGCGCAGGAGCTGCTGGCCCGGGACCGCACCGGCGGGGCCGAGTACCTCCGGGAGGCCGGGGCGGTGCTGCGCATCCCGCACCTGCCCGAAGGGGTCGACGAGGTCCCCACCGACGACGACACCATGATCGTCAACATGGGGCCCCAACACCCCAGCACCCACGGCGTGCTCCGGGTGATGATGGAGCTCGAGGGTGAGACCGTCCTGCGGTCCAAGCCGGTGATCGGCTACCTCCACACCGGGATGGAGAAGACCGGCGAGGAGCTGACCTACCTCCAGGGCCCGACCAACACCACCCGTATGGACTACGTGTCCCCGCTCTTCAACGAGCTGGTCTTCTCCCTGGCCACCGAGAAGCTCCTCGAGGTCGAGATCCCGCCCCGGGCCACGTGGATCCGGATGCTCATGTGCGAGCTCAACCGGATGTCGTCGCAGTTCCTGTGGCTGGCCACCAACGGCATGGACCTGGGCGCGGTGTCCATGATGATCTACGGCTTCCGCGAGCGGGAGATGATCCTCGCCTTCTTCGAGAAGGTCACCGGCCTGCGGATGAACCACAACTACATCCGCCCCGGCGGGGTGGCCGTCGACCTCCCCGAGGGCTGGCGCGACGACGTCCTGCGCATCCTCGAGATGGTCCCCGACCGGCTGGAGGAGTACGACAAGCTGCTCACCGGCCAGCCCATCTGGCAGGAGCGGACCCAAGGGATCGGCGTCATCAACGCCGAGGAGTGCCTCGCCCTGGGGGTGACCGGCCCCATCCTGCGCTCCACCGGCCTGCCCTGGGACCTCCGCAGGGACATGCCGTACCTCTATTACGACCAGGTCGACTTCGACGTCATCGTCGGCACCTACGGCGACACCTTCGACCGCTACGCCATCCGCATGAACGAGATCCGGGAGTCGGTCAAGATCGTCCGCCAGATCCTCGACCGCATGCCCACCGGCGACTACCGGGTGCAGGACAAGAAGGTCACCCCGCCGCCCCGCCACCGCATCGACGAGTCGATGGAGGCCCTGATCCACCACTTCAAGATCTTCACCGAGGGCTTCCGCGTGCCCGAGGGCGAGGTCTACGTGGCCGTGGAGTCCCCCCGGGGCGAGCTGGGCTGCTACCTGGTGTCCGACGGCAGCGCCAAGCCGTACCGGATGCACATCCGCGGCCCGTCGTTCGTCAACCTCCAGGCCCTGCCCCACATGATCCGGGGCGGCCTGGTGGCTGACGCGGTCGCCGTCATCTCCAGCATCGACCCGATCATGGGCGAGGTCGACCGGTAGGAGCCCTCGACAGCGTGGTGGCGACGCCGTAGAGTCCGGGCGACTCGCCCGCGGCGGCCGCGCGAGTTGTTGTACCCGTTCCGTCACGCAGTTGTCGCAGCAGGGGGTACACCATGCGCACCGTTCGAGTCGCGCCGTTCGCGGTGGCGGCAATGGCATTCGTCACCGTGGCCCAGGGGGCGGTGTGGGCCAAGGGCGAGCAGCCGCTCACCGTCCCCGTCCACGTCACCAAGGACGACGTGAACCCGGGCCGCACCTACTCAGCCCCGTTCCTGCTCGCCCACCCCGACGACCCCAACACCATCGTGGGGTCGTTCATCGAGCTCCGGACGAACCGTTGCGGGCTGATCCGGACCACCGACGCCGGCCGGACCTGGCAGCGGGCGGCGACCGCCCCCGCCCTGGAATCGTTCCCGTTCTGCCTCATGCCGAACTCGAACATCTTCCATGGGCCGCTGGCCTGGGGCCGGGACAACACCCTGTACTACGCCCTGGCCGGGTGGGACTTCCAGGACGGCAGCACCCAGCTCGGCAACATCAGCGTCCAGCTGGCCCGGTCCACCAACCTGGGGGACACGTGGGAGACCACCCTGGTCCGCAACGCCCGGGGCAAGGAGGGAGCCGACCTCGAGAACAACCGCCCGCTCGGCGGCATCGGCGTCGACTCCAAGAGCGGCAAGGACGACATCCTCTACGTGGCCTGGCAGTCCCGCGCCTCCGGCCAGCGCACCGGGTCGAGCCAGGTGCCCGACCGGCCCTTCGTGGCGGTGTCCTTCGACGGCGGGAAGACGTTCGGCGACCCGGTCCTGCTCTCCGCCGGCGTGTACACCGACGAGGTGCGGGCCGAGGCCTTCACCACGGCCACGACGCAGCCTCCCGCCCCCGGCGTGCCGGCGCCCACGACCACCGTGGCCCCCGCGGGGTCGAAGGCGGCCACGCCCAACCAGCCCGACAACTTCGGCGGCCGCAACCCCTTCGTGCTGACCGACGGGAAGGGCAACGCCTATGTCTTCTGGCACAGCGTGACCTCGAACCTCACCCCGTCGCCGTCCATGGCCAACTTCCTGTCGAAGTCCACCGACAAGGGCAAGACGTGGACGACCACCAAGATCGCCCCCTTCGACCCCCGCAACGGCCTGGCCACCACCCGGCTGCTCTGGAGCCCGGAGGGCGGTCCCGACGGCACGCTGCACCTCGTCCAGCAAGGGAGCGACACCCCCCAGGTCGCCAACTACCAGACCGTCTACTACCGGCGGTCCACCGACGGCGGCCGGACCTGGAGCGACCGGCGGGCCCTGTCCGACCACAACCCCAGGCTGTTGCAGGGCCAGTACGCGCCGAACATCTCGCTGGCTCCGGGTGGCCGGCTCGACGTCGCCTGGTGGGACACTCGCGACGACCGTGAGCGCGGCAACGACGTCTACTACACGTATTCCACCGACAACGGGGACACCTGGTCGCCCAACCGGCGCATCACCGACCAGACGGTCAACCGGAGGTACGGGGTCTGGAGCAACAACTTCGACATGAGCAGCCCGCCGGGGCTGGCGTCGACCCGGGAGTACGCCATGTTCGGCTGGGACGACACCCGGCTGACCGACAGGGCCTTCGCCGACACCGCGACCACCGGTGGCGGGATCCAGGACATCTTCACGGCCAGCGTCCAGTTCTCGGCCCTCGGAGGCGGCTCGTCGAGCGCGGCGAAGATCGCCCTGGCCGCCGCCGGAGGGCTGGTGGCCGTCGGGCTGATCCTCGTTGCCGTGACCGTCGCCGGGCGGCGCCGGGCCGGTCCGCCGGCCCGGATGGCCGAGGAGGCGGCCGACCCCGCGGCCGTCGGCTAGCGCGTTTCTGTCGACTTGACGACCGCAGCGGTAGTCAAGTCGACAGAGAAGGCGCCGCCGCGCCGCGAACCACCCGCCGGCGCCGCCAGCGGGGCCGGGTGACCTTGGAGTAGGCGGCGAGGACGTCGTTGAGGGCGTCGCTCATGAGGTTGATGCCCAGGACGGCGATGGCGATGGCCAGCCCGGGGAAGACCGACATCCACCACGCCACCCGCAGGAAGCGCTGGGCGTTGCTCACCAGGTAGCCCCAGCTCATGACAGTGGGATCGCCCAGGCCGAGGAAGCTCAGGCTGGCTTCGAGAAGGATGATGCGCGATCCGGTGAGCGCAATGACCACCATGGCGGTGGGCAGCACGTTGGGCAGCACGTGGTGGAGGACGATCCGGCGGTCGGTGGCGCCGATCGACCGGGCCGCCTCCACGAAGACCCGGTCGCGCACCGACAGCACCTCCGACCGTGACACCCGGGCCAGGGTGGGCCAGGAGGTGAACGCGAGCACGTAGATGAGGTTGTCCAGGCCGGCCCCGAACAGGGCCACGATGAGGAGCACGAGGAAGAAGCGGGGCACCGACTGGAACAGCTCGGTGATCCGCATGAGGATGTCGTCCACCCATCCCCCCCGGTAGCCGGCCACGATCCCGACGGTCAGGCCGATGACCGAGGCGATGGCGACCACCCCCAGGACGACCACCATCGACGTCCTGGCCCCGTGGATGATGGCGTCGAACACGTCGCGCCCCAGGTTGTCGGTGCCCATCCAGTGGCTGCCCGACGGCTCCAGGAGCGGGTCGGCGACGGTGCGGAAGGGGTCGCCGGGGGAGATGACGTCGGCCAGGAGCCCGGCCACCACCATCATCAGGGTCAGGGCCAGCCCCACCATGCCCGCGGGGTGGCGCAGGTAGCTGCGGATGGCGACCCGCCACTTGTGCGGGGCCTCCGGCTCGGCCAGCGGGGCGCCGCTGACGAGGGGGAGCACGGTCGGCGGAGAGCCGCCATCAGAATCAGCGGTAGCGGATGCGGGGGTCGACACGGGCGTAGAGGAGGTCGGTGAGGAGGTTGGAGATCACCAGGGAGAAGGCAACGAGCAGGACCATGCCAAGCAGGATCGGGTGGTCGCGAGTCTGGGCCGCGGAAAGGACCAGCCGGCCGAGCCCGGGCCAGCCGAAGACGGTCTCGACGAGGACGGCCCCCGAGAAGAGGAAGCCGATCCGCGTCCCGACCACGGTCACCACCGGCAGCAGCGCGTTGCGCAGGGCGTGCTTCAGAAGCGCGGAAGAGTGCGACAGCCCCTTGGCCTGGGCCACCCGCACGTAGTCGCTGTTCATCTCGGCCAGGATCCCCGTCCGGGCGATCCGGGTGATGAGGGCTACCTCGGAGGCCGCCAGCACGAGCGACGGCAGCACGAGGTGGCGGGCCACGTCGGCGTAGTGGGCCCACCCGGTGTAGGAGACCCGGGCCGTGGTCATGCCCTGGATGGGGAACCAGCCGAACCGGAAGGCCAAGGTGAGCATGGCCAGCTGGGCCAGCCAGAAGACCGGCAGCGCGTAACCCACGAGCGCGGTGGTGCTGACGGCCAGGTCGAAGGGGCCGAAGGGCCGGCGGGCGGCCAGGGCCCCCAGCAGGATGCCGCCGATGGTGGACACCAGCAGGGCGCTGCCCATCAGGAGCAGCGTCGGCCCCACGCGCTCGGCGATGAGGTCGGTCACGGCCTGGCCCTGGACGAACGAGGTGCCCAGGTCGCCCCGGAACACGTTCGTCGCGTAGGTCACGAACTGGACGTGCAGGGGGCGGTCGAGCCCGAACTTCTCCCGCATGAACGCGTAGTACTCCTCGTTGCCGCTCTCGCCCGCGACGGCAACGATCGGGTCCCCGGGTGCGGCGTGGATGACGGCGAAGGTGACGATGAGGATGCTCGCCACCGCCGGCAGCACCTGCAGCAGCCGGCGGACGACGTAGCGCCGATTCACGCCTCAGTTACTTCCTACAACTGGCAGCCTCGGCGAAGAGCCCGGTGTTCTCGTGATTGAAGCCGGTGCAGTTGGCGTTGAAGGCTCGCAGGCCGGCGCTCTCGGTCAGCCAGATGTACGGGAGGTCCTTGACCAGGATCTCCTGCAGCTGGCGGTAGAGCGGGGTCCGCCTGGCCGGGTCGGGCTCGCGGGCGGCCCGGTCCAGCAGGCTGTCGACCTCGGGGTTGCTGTAGCCGGCCCCGTTGCTGAACGCCGTCGTGCTGATCTGGCGGGTGTCCACCTGGCGGCGGAAGCCGATCTCGGGGTCGTCGCCGTTGCAGTAGGAGACGACGGCGGTGTCGAACTCCCGGCGGTTGAACACGGCGGCCGAGAAGGTGGCGTTGTCCTCGGTCTTCACCGTCAGGGCGATCCCGACGTCGCGGAGCTGGCCGCGGATCTGCTCGCCGTAGGTGGTCTGGTCGCCGGCGAAGCCGTGCCAGTCGATCTCGAACTTGGTGCCGTCGGGCACGTTGGGCACGCCGCGGGCGGTGCGGACGCCGCCTCCCTCGTCCTTCCAGCCGACCTGGTCCAGCAGTGTCCTGGCCCGGTTGACGTCGTAGGAGGGCAGGCCCAGGCCGGTGGCGGCGGCGAAGGTGATGCCGCTGTTGATGGGGGACGCGGCCACCTTGCCCTGGCCGAAGGACACGGTGCGGAAGGCCTGCTCACGGTTGACGGCCCGCCAGAACGCCTCCCGGGTGCGCACGTCGCCGAAGAACGCGGGCCGGCCGGCCGGCGGGCGCAGGTTGAACACGCCGGTCAGCGTGCAGTTCCCGCCGCCCGAGCCACGGGGGGCGGTGGCCGTGCCGAGGGCGCCGTTGGCCTTGACCCGTTCGATGTCGGGCCCGGGGACCGACCCCACCCAGTCGATCTCCTTGTTCTCCAGGGCCAGCAGCTGGGTGCCCTGGTCGGGGATCACCCGCTGGACGAGGGCGTCGAGGTAGGGCAGGCCTTGCCGGAAGTAGTCCGGGTTCCGCACCATCCTGATCTCGTTGATGGTGTAGCTGTCGAGCTTGAACGGCCCGGTGCCCACCGGCGTCTTGTTGGCCGGGCAGCCGGCCACCGTGGCCAGGTCGGCGCACCCCTCGTAGACGTGCTTGGGGATGATCGGCGCCTCGGTGACGTTCAGCTGCTGCAGGAGCGGGGCGTAGGGGTTGGGGAACCTGAAGACCACGGTCAGCGGGTCGGGCGTCTCCAGGGTCAGCTGGGCCGTGCCCATGGAGGCCTGGGTCCGCGAGTGCAGGCGCAGGAGGGCCCGCTCGAAGCTGAACTTGACGTCGTCCGACGTGAAGTCCCGGCCATCGTGCCACTTGACACCGGAGCGGAGCTTGAACCGGTAGCTCGTGCCGTTGCCCTCGACGGTCCAGCTCTCGGCCAGCTCGGGGGTGGGCTTGCCGTCGACGCCCCAGCCGACGAGGCCGTTGAACATCATCTCCGAGGCGGTGTGGACGCCACCGTTCGAGGTGACGGCCGGGTTCAGACTCCCCGGGTCGGAGCCGATGGCGACGACCAGCGTGCCGCCGCGGACCGGTGCCGCGGTGGTGGTGGGGCCGCCGGTCTGCCCGGGCGGCGTGCCGCTTTCGTCGTCGTCGCCGCCACCGCAGCCGGTCGCGACCAGCATCATGACAAGGGCGGCCACTGTGAAGCGCTTCTTCATTGATCCCCCAGACGAGTCGGTCCCGTACTCTCCTCGTACGCTACTACCGGGTTGCACCGAGCCGGTCCGCGCCCCGGCCGCCGCGCTAGGGTTCGCCCCGATGGACAGCACGCGGGTCTCATACCGGCGCTGATGGCCCGGCTGACAGCTGAGAACGTCCAGCGAGCGCGCCAGCTCATCGCCCTGTACCCGCAGCCCCGCTCGGCCCTCATCCCCATCCTGCACGTGGCCCAGGAGCAGGATGGCTGGCTCACGCCCGACGTGATGGCCCACGTCGCCGAGCTGCTCGACCTGGACCCGGCCGAGGTCTACGGCACGGCCAGCTTCTACGACATGCTCTTCACCCACCCGGTGGGGCGGCACCTGGTCTCGGTCTGCACCAACCTGGCCTGCCTGATCAACGGGGCGGGCGAGCTGCTGGAGCACGCCGAGCAGCGCCTCGGCATCGCCGCCGGAGGGACCACCGCCGACGGCCAGTTCACCCTGGAAGAGGTGGAGTGCATCGCCTTCTGCGGGGCCGCTCCCTGCCTGGCCGTCAACTGGCGCTTCTTCGGCAACGTGAGCAACGACGACTTCGACCAGCTGGTCGACGACCTGGCCGCGGGCCGGCTGGCCGACGACGTGCCGCCGCACGGCACGCTCTGCCGGGTCCGCCGCCGGGTCGGCCTCACGGCCGGCGGCCCCCCCGACGCCCCCACCGACGAGGGCAGCAGGTCGCCTCAGGACACGCCATCGTGAGCCGCCGGTGATCACCGACGCCAAGCCGATCGTCACCGCCCGCATCGGCGTCCCCCAGTCGTGGACGCTGCGGGCCTACCTGGAGCACGGCGGCTACGAGGGCCTGCGCAAGGCCCTCACCATGAGCCGGGAGGAGGTCTCCCAGGAGGTCCTCACCGCCAACCTGCTCGGTCGGGGCGGCGCCGGCTTCGAGGCCGGCAAGAAGTGGGGGATGCTCCGCAAGGCCGAGCCCGTCTACCTCGTCGTCAACGGCGACGAGAGCGAGCCCTGCACCTTCAAGGACCACATGCTCCTGGAGGAGGACCCGCACCAGATCATCGAGGGCACGCTGATCTGTGCCTACGCCGTCGGGGCGGCCCAGGCCTTCATCTTCGTGCGGGGCGAGTTCGCCCTCGGCCTCGAGCGCCTGACCGCGGCCCTCAACGAGGCGTACGCCTTCGGTGCGGTCGGTCGCAACGTCCTCGGCTCGAACTTCTCGATCGACATCGTGGCCCACCCCGGCGCCGGCGCCTACATCTGCGGCGAGGAGACGGCCCTGCTGGAGAGCCTGGAGGGCAAGCGGGGGTTCCCGCGCGACAAGCCGCCCTACTTCCCGGCCGCCATCGGCCTCTACCGGGCGCCGACCATCGTCAACAACGTCGAGACGATGTCGAATCTGCCCTGGATCGTCACCAACGGCGGCCAGGCCTTCGCCGACCTCGGCATCGGCCGGTCGGCCGGCACCCGCATCTTCTCGCTCTCCGGCCACGTACGGCGCCCGGCCAACTACGAGGTCGAGATGGCCAAGACCACCTTCCGCGACCTGATCTTCGACCCGAAGCTGGGCGGGGGCATCCCCGAGGACCGCCAGCTCAAGGCCTACGTGCCCGGCGGGGTGTCGGCGCCGTGGTTCGGTCCCGACCACCTCGACATGGGCCTCGACCAGGACGCGGTCGGCAAGGCGGGCTCGATGCTCGGGTCGGGCTCGGTGGTCGTCATGGACGAGACCACCTGCATGGTCCGGGCGGCCTGGCGCATCACCCGGTTCTTCCACCGGGAGTCGTGCGGGCAGTGCACGCCCTGCCGGGAGGGCGGCGGCTGGCTGGACAAGGTCATGCGCCGCATCGAGCTGGGCCAGGGCCGGGAGGCCGACCTCGACCTCCTCCTCGACGTGTGCGACAACATCGCCCCTGGGCTGGGCTGGCCGCCGCAGAAGACCACCATCTGCGTGCTCGGCCCGTCGATCCCCTCCTCCATCACCTCCGCCATCAAGATGTTCCGCGACGAGTTCCTCGTCCACATCAAAGAGGGAGCGTGCCCGTTTGGCCGCTGACCCCATCAAGATCACCGTGGACGGGAAGGTCATGGAGGCCCGGCCGGGCGAGATGGTCATCGCCGCCGCCGAGCGCGGGGGCGTCTACATCCCCCGGTTCTGCTGGCACCCCCGGATGCGGCCGGTCGGCATGTGCCGGATGTGCCTGGTGGAGGTCAAGGGGCCGCGCGGCTTCGCCCTGATGCCGGCCTGCTACGTGCCGGTCGCCGACGGCCAGGAGGTCGTCACCGACTCGCCGAAGGTCAAGAAGGCCCAGGACGGGGTGCTGGAGTTCCTCCTCATCAACCACCCCCTCGACTGCCCGGTCTGCGACCGGGGCGGCGAGTGCCCGCTCCAGGACCAGACCTTCGCCTTCGGACCGGGCGAGAGCCGGTTCGTCGAGGAGAAGCGCCACTGGGCCAAGCCCATCCCGATCAACCCCCTGGTCGCCCTCGACCGGGAGCGGTGCATCCAGTGCTCGCGCTGCACCCGGTTCGCCGACGAGGTGGCGGGCGACGCCATGATCGACTTCATCGGCCGGGCCGACATGACCGAGGTCAACATCTTCCCCGACCGGCCGTTCACGTCGAACTTCAGCGGCAACGTCGTGCAGATCTGCCCGGTGGGCGCCCTGACGGCCACGCCGTACCGCTTCCGGGCCCGGCCCTGGGACCTCGAGGTGGTCGAGTCCACCTGCACCGCCTGCGCCGTCGGGTGCCGCATGGCCCTCCAGTCGTCCTCCAACCGGCTGATCCGCCACCTGGGCGTCGACAGCGACCCGGTCAACCACGGCTGGCTGTGCGACAAGGGCCGCTTCGGCTACGAGCTGGTCGACAGCCCCGCCCGCCTGGGCCACCCGCTGGTCCGCAAGAACGGCCAGCTGGTCGAGGCCAGCTGGAACGAGGCCCTGTCGGTGGCGGCCGACGGGTTGCGCCGGGCGCGCGACGCCGGCGGGCCCGAGGCCATCGGGGTGCTCGGCGGGGCCCGGCTGCCGAACGAGGACGCCTACGCCTGGGCCAAGCTGGCCAAGGGCGTGCTGGGCACCGACAACGTCGACTGCCAGATGGGCGACGGCCTGCCGCCCGAGCTGGTCAGCGGCCTGCCCCGGGCCACCATCGACGAGGCCTGTGCGGCCGACGCCGTGCTCCTGCTCGCCCCCGACCTCAAGGAGGAGCTCCCGGTCTTCTACCTGCGCCTGCGGGAGGCGGCCCTCGGCGGGGCGACCAAGCTGATCGAGATGGCCCCCCAGGGGACCGGGCTCAGCAAGCACGCCGCCGTCCGGCTCCAGTACCGCCCCGGCGAGGCCGCGGCGGTGGCCCGGGCCATGGCCGCCGAGCAGGTGCCCGGCGAGGGCGGTGGCGGGGTGCCGGCGGCAACCATCGGGGCCGCCGCCGAGGTGCTGGCCGCTGCGGGCACGGTCGTGATCGTGGTCGGCCGGCCGTCGGTGGCCGAGTCGGGCGAGAGCATCGCCGACGCCGCCGGCGTGCTGGCCGCGGCCCTCCCCGGCGCCACCTTCCTCTCCGCCCTCCGGCGGGGCAACGTTCACGGCGCCCTTGACATGGGCCTCGCTCCCGGCCTCCTGCCCGGCCGGACCACCCTCGATGAGGGCCGGGCCTGGTTCAGCGAGGCGTGGGGCGGGGTGCCGGCGCGGCGCGGCCTCGACGCGGGTGGCATCCTGGCCGCGGCGGCCGAGAAGCGGATCCAGGCCCTGGTCCTGGTCGGCGCCGACCCGGCCTCGGACTTCCCCGACCGCACCCTGGCCACGCGGGCGCTGGCCGAGGTCGGCTTCACCCTCGCCGTCGACCTCTTCGGGAACGACGGCTCCCTGGAGCACGCCGACGTGATCCTCCCGGCCGCCGGCTACTCCGAGCGGGCCGGCACCACCACCAACATGGAGGGGCGGGTCACCCGGCTCGGCCAGAAGGTGACCGCCCCGGGCACGTCGCGGCCCGACTGGATGATCGCCGCCGACCTGGCCATGCGCCTGGGCGCCGACCTGGGCTTCGAGTCGCTCGACGAGATCGCCCTGGAGATCGAGCGGCTGGCGCCCGCCCACGCCGGCCTGACCCCCCAGCTGCTGGCCCGTCCCGGATTCCGCGACGGCATCGTCGTGCCCCTCACCGAGGAGGGCCCCACCGAGGTGGAACGGGCCACGGAGGCCATCGAGGTGACCTCCAACCGGGCCCACCTGGGCAACGTGGTCCCCGAGAACCTGCCCGATGCCGACGCCCGCCTGGAGCCGCTGGCCGGCGAGGCCTCGTCGCCCACCTCGGCCCCTGGCCGCAGCCGCCCGCCGCTCCTGCGCTACCGCCCGGCGGGCTCGGCCCGGCAGGCGCCGCCGGTCGACCAGTACTCCCTCCGCCTCGTCGCCCCCCGGTCGCTGTACGACGCCGGGGCCTACGTGCAGCGGTCGCCGTCGCTCGCCGCCCTGGCCGAGGGCCCGTGCCTGCGGGTCAACCCGGGCGACCTGGCCCGCATGGGCGTGCGCACCGGCGACCGGGTCCGGGTGTCGTCGTCCCGGACGTCGCTGATCCTCGACGTGGCCGCCGACCCCCGGGTCCTGCGGGGCTCGGCGGTGCTGACCTTCAACGCCCCGGGCGAGGGGGCGGCCGAGCTGATCGACGGCAGCCAGCCCGTCACCGACGTGCGCATCGAGACGGTCAAGCCGGGGCGGGGCGACTGATGGGCGACCCGCTCTTCGAGGAGGGGATCGACCTCGCCGTCGTGCTGATCGTGGCCGGCAAGGTGCTGGTGATCTTCGGCTTCCTGCTGGTCGCGGTCCTGTTCATGGTCTGGTTCGAGCGCAAGGTCATCTCGGACATGCAGAGCAGGATCGGGCCCAACCGGGCCGGGCCCTGGGGCCTGCTCCAGACCCTGGCCGACGGCACCAAGCTCTTCTTCAAAGAGGACCTGATGCCGGACCGGGCCGACCGCCGGGTGTTCCGCCTGGCGCCGTTCCTGTCGATCGTCCCCGCCTTCGCCGCCTTCGCCGTCGTCCCCTTCGGCGGCACCATCTCCATCGCCGGCCACCGCACCCACCTCCAGCTGGCCGACCCCCCGGTGGGCGTGCTCTTCCTGCTGGCCATGTCGGGGATCGCCGTCTACGGCGTCATGCTGGCCGGCTGGGCGTCGGGCTCGAAGTACCCGCTGCTCGGGTCGGTGCGGGCGTCGGCGCAGATGGTGTCCTACGAGGCGGCCATGAGCCTGGCCATCGCCACCGCCGTCCTGGCCGCCGGCTCGTTGTCGACCCGCGACATCGTGATCGCCCAGGAGGGCTGGCGCTGGAACCTGTGGGTCCTGGGCGTCGTCCCCTTCGTGGTCTTCATCATTGCGGCCACGGCGGAGCTCAACCGGCCGCCGTTCGACCTGGTGGAGGCCGAGCAGGAGCTGGTCGGCGGCTTCCACACCGAGTATGCGTCGATCAGCTTCGCCCTGTTCTTCCTGGCCGAGTTCATGAACACCGTCACCATGTCCGCCATCGCGGTGACGCTGTTCCTGGGCGGGCCGAATGGTCCACGCATCGGGTTCCTCCCCGACCTCTGGCCGGTCGTGTGGTTCATGGCCAAGCTGCTGCTGTTCCTGTTCGCCTACGTCTGGCTGCGGGCCACCCTTCCCCGCTTCCGGTATGACCAGCTCATGGACCTCGGCTGGAAGAAGCTGATCCCCCTGTCGCTCTACTGGCTCCTGCTGATCGCCGCCCTGCGCATCGGGCGCGACCAGGGGTGGAACGCTGGTGTGGTCCTCGGGGTGGGCGTGGCCGTAGGCGGCGTGGGCTGGGCCGTCCTGGGAGCGGCGCTCAAGCAGGGCGCGAAGGTGCAACCAGCGGAGGCGGCCACATGAGGGGGCACGGCTGATGGGCTACCTCGACGGGTTCCGGATCACCCTCAAGCAGATGTGGGGCGACCGGGTCACGAACGCCTACCCCGACGTCAAGCGGCCCAAGCCCGACCGCTTCCACGGCCGGCACGTCCTCAACCGCTACGAGGACGGCATGGAGAAGTGCATCGGCTGCGAGCTGTGCGCCGGCGTGTGCCCCGCCCGCTGCATCTACGTCCGCGGCGCCGACAACCCGCCCGACGCCCCCGTATCCCCCGGCGAGCGCTACGGCTTCGTCTACGAGATCAACTACCTCCGCTGCATCCACTGCGACCTGTGCGTGGAGGCCTGCCCCACGGAGGCCATCACCGAGTCGAAGCTGTTCGAGTTCTCCTTCACCGACCGCCAGGACGCCATCTACACCAAGGCCGAGCTGGTCGTCGGCGACGACGGCCATCCCCGGAAGCTGCCGTGGGAGGACTGGCGCCCGGGCGACGAGGAGCACACCTCGGCGTGGGTGCGGGCCACCGCCCCCAGCGGCGACGCCACCTTCGAGGGCCGGGTCGGCTGGTCCGCCGAGCTGGGCTTCGGCGTCCGGTCGCCCGAAAAGGACCAGGCCTCGGCCGCCGAGAGCCAGAAGCCGGCCAAGCCGGGCGGGGCGAGGAAGAAGCGTTGATGGACTGGGCTGTCTTCCTCGTGGCTGCCGCCGCCGTGCTCTCCGGTGCCCTGGGCGTGATCCTGTCGGCCCACCCCGTCCACTCGGCCCTGAGCCTGGTCCTCACCCTGTTCGGCATCGCCGTGCTCTTCGTGGCCCAGGAGGCCCACTTCCTGGCTGCGGTCCAGGTGATCGTCTACGCCGGTGCCATCGTCGTCCTCTTCCTGTTCGTCATCATGCTGCTCGGCGTGGACCGATCGGAGAACGTGGCCACCGAGCCGCTCAGGGGCCAGCGGCCCATCGCCTACCTGGCCGGCATCGGCGTCATCGCCGCCGTCTTCCTGCTGGCCCGCACCACCTGGGTCTCGGGCGCCGAGTCGGTGGCCGGTGCGGCCGACGCCCCCGGGGGCAACGTCGAGAAGGTGGCCAGCTCCCTGTTCACCCGCTACCTGCTGGCCTTCGAGATGACGTCGGTGCTGCTGGTCATCGCCGTCATCGGCGCCGTCGTGCTGGCCCGCCACTCGCCGTCGGGCGGCGTCCACGGATCGGAGGAGCGGTGAGCGTACCGGGTGCCTGGTATCTCGGGCTGGCGGCCATGCTGTTCACCATCGGCGGCGTCGGCCTCTTGGTCCGGCGCAACGTCCTGATCATGTTCATGTGCGTCGAGCTGATGCTCAACGCGGTGAACCTCACGTTCGTCACCTACGCCCGCATGCTCAACGACATCGGTGGGCAGGTCGTGGTCTTCTTCGTGCTGGTCGTGGCGGCGGCCGAGGTCGTGGTCGGCCTGGCCATCATCGTGTCCATCTTCCGGCGCCGGGCCGACGCCACCGCCGACGACGTTTCCCTCCTCAGAGGCTGAGGCCGGCCTCCACGATGATCCACGCGGTCTGGCTCATACCCGCCCTCCCTCTCGCCGGGTTCCTCGTCCTCCTGGCGTCCGGCAAGAAGCTCGGCGACCCCAAAGCCGGGTACCTCGCCACCTCGGCGATGGCGGCGTCGTTCCTGGTCACCGTCGGGGTGTGGATCGACCTCATGGGCCGCCACGCCGAGGAGCGGCGCTTCGAGCAGGACCTGTTCGCCTGGATGCCGGTCGGCGGGCTCCACGTCGACATCGGGTTCCTGGTCGACCCGCTGTCGGTCACCATGGCCCTGTTCGTCACGGGTGTCGGCGCCCTGATCCACCTGTACGCCATCGGCTACATGCACGGCGACGGCCGCTACCACCAGTTCTTCCTCTACCTGAACCTGTTCGCCTTCTCCATGCTCATGCTGGTCCTGTCCAGCTCCTTCCTGCTCACCTTCCTGGGCTGGGAGGGCGTCGGGGCGTGCTCCTACTTCCTGATCTCCTTCTGGTTCGAGCGGCCGTCGGCCGCCACCGCTGGCAAGAAGGCCTTCGTCATCAACCGGGTGGGCGACTTCGGGTTCATGCTGGCCATGTTCCTGATCTTCGCCACCGTCGGCTCGCTCAACTACGTGCCGGTGCTGGAGGAGGCGGGGACGCTCGCCAAGGGCACGGCCACCGCAATCGCCCTCCTCCTGTTCGTGGGGGCCGTCGGCAAGTCGGCCCAGCTCCCGCTCTACGTGTGGCTGCCCGACGCCATGGAGGGCCCCACGCCGGTCTCGGCCCTCATCCACGCGGCCACCATGGTGACCGCGGGCGTGTTCCTGATGGTCCGGGTCAACCCCATCCTCGACGCGGCGCCCGGGGTCCTGACCCTCATCGCCACCGTCGGCGCCCTCACCGCGCTGTTCGCGGCCACCATCGCCTGCGCCCAGAACGACATCAAGAAGGTGCTGGCCTACTCCACGGTGTCCCAGCTGGGCTACATGTTCCTCGCCGTGGGGTCGGGGGCGTACATCGCCGCCATCTTCCACATGGTCACCCACGCCTTCTTCAAGGCCCTCCTGTTCCTCGGGGCCGGCTCGGTCATCCACGGCATGCACGACGAGCAGGACATGAAGCGCATGGGCGCCCTGCGCAAGTGGATGCCCGTCACCAGCGGCACGTTCATCGTGGGCTGGCTGGCCATCGCCGGCGTCCCGCCCTTCTCCGGCTTCTGGTCGAAGGACGACATCCTGCTCGGGGCGTGGGAGAAGAACCGCCTCCTGTGGCTGATCGGGCTGATCACCGCCCTGATGACCGCTTACTACATGACCCGCCAGGTCATCCTCGTGTTCTACGGCAAGGCCCAGTGGGGCACGGCCGCCGCGCCGGCGGCGAGCCGCCACGATCCAGGCCCGTCGCCCGGCGAGGCCGCGGCGGAGCCCGAGCACGAGCCGGCCGCCTCCGCCAACGGCCACGGCAGCGCCCACGGCGGCGGCGCGCACGGGGAGTTCAAGCCTCACGAGTCGCCGGGCACCATGGCCTTCCCCTTGGTGGTGCTGGCCGCCCTGGCCGCGCTCGGCGGCATCCTCAAGACCCCCCTGGAGCACTGGCTGGAACCGGTCCTGGCCCACCCGCACCACTTCACCTCGAGCAGCAGCACCAAGCTGGGCCTCATCGTGGTCACCACGGCGGCCGCCCTCGCCGGGCTGGCCATCGCCTACGCGATCTGGGCCAAGCGACGGGTGAGGGAGTCGGCGGTGGAGCCGAGCCTCCTCCAGCACGCCTGGTACGTCGACGAGCTGTACGAGGCCCTGGTCTGGAAGCCGAGCCGGGCCCTGGCCAACGCCAGCGCCTTCATCGTGGACGCCAAGATCATCGACGGCACGGTCAACGGGGTGGGCGCCCTGGTGCGGGCGGGCGGCAGCCGGCTGCGCACCGTCCAGTCCGGCTTCGTGCGGAACTACGCGCTGGCCGTGGCCGTCGGTGCGGTCGCCATCCTGGCCTACGCGGTGGCGAGGACGTCGTAGGTGTCCGACTCGCTTCCCATCCTCACCCTCCTGGTCGTCATCCCGGCCTTGGGCGCGGCCATCGTCGCCTGCCTGCCGGGCGGCAACGAGCGGCTGCTGAAGATGGTCGGGGCCACGGTCGCCACCGTGGTGCTGGCCTTGTCGGTGGCTCTGATGTTCGACTTCGACGCCGACCTCGCCGGCTTCCAGTTCGTCTCCGAGCACGTGTGGGTCCGCTCGTTCGGCATCTCCTGGAAGCTGGGCGTCGACGGGATCTCGCTGTTCCTCGTGGTGCTGACCGGCGTGCTCTTCCCCCTGGCCATCGTCGGCCCGGCGGTGCACAAGGACGTGAAGGGCTACGTCGCCTGGATGCTCCTGCTGGAGTCCGGCTGCATCGGCGTCTTCCTCGCCCTCGACCTGTTCCAGTTCTTCCTGTTCTGGGAGCTGGTCCTGGTCCCGATGTACTTCCTCATCGGGGGCTGGGGCTACGACCGGCGCATCTACGCCACCCTCAAGTTCTTCCTCTACACCATGGTCGGCTCGGCCTTGATGCTGGTGGGCATCCTGACCCTCGTCTTCCTGCACGAGCGGGCCACCGGCGTCCTGACCTTCGACGTCATCACCCTCGCCGAGGAGCAGTCGCTGGCCTCCAGCACGGCCCGGTGGCTGTTCCTCGCCTTCGCCGCCTCGTTCGCCATCAAGGTCCCCATCTTCCCGGTCCACACCTGGCTGCCCGATGCCCACACCGAGGCCCCCACCGGCGGCTCGGTGATCCTGGCCGGGGTCATGCTGAAGCTCGGTACCTACGGCTTCCTGCGCTTCGGGCTGTACCTCTTCCCCGAGGCCGCCGTCGACCTGGCGCCCGTCTTCCTCACCCTGGGCACCATCGGCATCATCTACGGGGCCATCGTCGCCGCCATGCAGCGGGACCTCAAGCGGCTGGTGGCCTACTCCTCGGTGGCCCACCTGGGCTTCATCGTCCTGGGGACGTTCGGGCTGTCGCAGCAGGGGCTGGAGGGCGGCGTGCTCCAGATGGTCAACCACGGCCTCTCCACCGGCGCCCTCTTCTTCCTGGTGGGCATGATCTACGAGCGGCGCCACACCCGCCTCATCGCCGAGCTCGGTGGCCTCCAGAAGGTGGCGCCGGTCTTCGCCGGCGTGTTCATGGTGGTCATGCTCAGCTCCATCGGCCTGCCCGGACTGAACGGGTTCGTGGGCGAGTTCCTGATCCTCATCGGGTCGTTCGTGACCCGCCGGTGGTGGGCGGTCGTGGCCACCGCGGGCGTGATCCTGGCCGCCATCTACCTGCTGTGGGCCTACCAGCGGGTCTTCCACGGGGTGCCCGAGGGCGAGAACGCCACCTTCCCCGAGATGACCATGCGGGAGCGGGCGGTCATGGCCCCCCTGGTCGTGCTCATCGTCCTGCTCGGCGTCTACCCCCGGCCGGTGCTCGAGCGCATCGCCCCGTCGGTCCGCGAGCTGGTGACCCACGTCGAGGAGCACTCCGACTACCGCCAGCCCGCGGTCGCCGCGGGAGGTGCCGGACGATGATGCTGGGCCAAGTGGAGCCCCTCGTCCTGCCCAAGGTGGAGTGGAGCCTGCTGGCGCCCGAGCTGATCCTCATCGGCGGGGCGCTGCTGCTGCTGGTGGCAGGCACGTTCCGGCGGGACAAGGCCATGGCCGCCGCCTCCTGTGTCTTCACCGTGGCCGTGGCCGTGGCCGCCCTGGTGGCGTCGTGGGGCCTCTGGCTCGACGTGACCGACGGCGACGCCGGCGCCCGCCTGGCCGTGGCCGACGCGGTCGTGGTCGACGGCTACGGCATCTTCTTCACCGTCGCCATCTGTTGCGCGGTGGCCCTGGGCGCCCTCCTGGCCTTCGGGTACCTACGCCAGGAGCGGCTGGAGTCGCCCTCGTTCCTGGTCCTCATGATGCTCTCGGCGTCGGGCGGCATCCTCATGGCCAAGGCCAACGACCTCATCCTCATCTTCCTCGGCCTGGAGATCCTCTCCATCGCCCTCTACGTGCTGGCCGGGTACCACCAGCGCCAGGAACGGTCCCGCGAGGCGGCCATCAAGTACTTCGTGCTCGGGTCGTTCTCCTCGGCGTTCTTCCTCTACGGGGTCGCCCTCACCTACGGGGCCACCGGCTCCACCAACCTGGGCTTCATCGCCGAGTTCCTGGCCACCCAGACCGTCACCGGCGGGGTGCTGATGGGCGGCTTCGCCTTCCTGCTGGTGGGGCTGGGCTTCAAGGTGGCCGCGGTGCCGTTCCACATGTGGACGCCCGACGTCTACCAGGGCGCGCCCACCCCGGTCACCGGGTTCATGGCCGCCGCGGCCAAGGCGGCCGGCTTCGCCGCCCTCCTGCGCATCTTCTTCTCCGCCTTCGGCACCGAGCGGCTGGACTGGCAGCCCATCGTCTGGGTGCTGGCCGTGCTCAGCATGGTGGTCGGCTCGGTGCTGGCCGTGGTCCAGACCGACGTGAAGCGCATGCTGGCCTACTCCTCGATCAGCCACGCCGGCTACGTGCTGATCGGCCTGCAGGCGGCCAACGACCGGGGCATCGCCGGGTCGCTGTTCTACCTGCTGGCCTACACCTTCTTGATCCTGGGCAGCTTCGCCGTGGTGGCCCTCGTCGCCCGGGAGGGCGACAGCCGGACGGACCTCACGTCGTTCCGGGGCCTGGCCCGCGACCGGCCCGGGCTGGCCTTCGCCTTCGCCGTCTTCCTCCTCGCCCAGGCCGGCGCACCGTTCACCACGGGATTCCTCGCCAAGTTCTATGTCATCTCGGCCGCGGTCGAGGCCCGGTCCTACGCCATCGCCATCATCGCCATGCTGGCCGCCGTTGTCGCCACCTTCTTCTACCTGCGGATCATCGTGGTCATGTACATGGCCCAGGACCAGACCATGGCCGGCGTCTCGCCGGAGGGCGAGGGCGGCGGGGTGGCCACCGCGGTGGCCACGAGGGTGCAGATCCCCGTGGCCGCGGGGATCGCCATCGGGATCGCCCTGGCCTTCACCATCGTCGCCGGGCTCCTGCCCCAGCCCTTCATCGACTTCGCCCGCCACGCTACGCTGCTGCGACTCTGAGTGAGAACTGCTTCGCGCGCTCCGCGACCGGTACCATCGCTGGACCGTCGAGCAGAGGCATGACAAGTGTCGGTAGGGGACGTGCGACAAGAGGATGACCATCGCGTGGACAGCGGAGCCCGCATGCAGGTGGACGCCGAAGGCGCCCGCTACTGGGTGCGTTGCTCCTGCGGCTGGACCAGCGAGCCGTCGCTCACCGCAGTGCTGGCCGAGGCGGCAGGGGAGCAGCACCGCACGCTCGCCAAGACCCGGCGCAACCATCGCCCGTGACCTGTTGGCGGCATTAGGCAGCACGTGAACGCCCTCACTAGGATCGGGCCATGTCGCAGTTCCTCCGCCAGTACCTGACGGTCGCCGTCTTCGGCGGCGCCGCGGTGATGATGGTGGGGGCGATGCTCGGCGCGGCCCGGCTGCTCCGTCCCACCCGGCCGCAGGCGGGGAAGTACATCAACTACGAGTGCGGCGTGGACCCGGTGGGTGTGGGCTGGTCGCAGAGCCAGGTCCGCTACTACGTGTTCGCCCTGCTCTTCGTGATCTTCGACGTCGAGGCCGTCTTCATCTTCCCATGGGCCATCCGCCTCGAGCAGCTGGCCGTGTTCGGCCTGGTGGAGATGGGCATCTTCGTCGCCATCCTCGCCCTCGGCCTCCTCTACGCCTGGCGAAAGGGCGTGCTTCGTTGGGTCTAGTCGAAAAGGGCACGTTCGCGAAGCCCTCCATGAAGCCGCTCACGTGGCTCCTGAACTACAGCCGGAAGTACTCGCTGTGGGTGTACCAGTGGGGCCTGGCCTGCTGCGCCATCGAGATGGGCGCCGCCTTCGGCTCCCCCCGCTACGACGTGATGCGCCTCGGCGTCATCCCCTTCCCGGCCGGGCCCCGCCAGGCCGACCTGGTGGTCGTGTCCGGTACGGTCACCGACAAGATGGCCCCGGCCATCCGCCGGCTGTGGGAGCAGATGCCCGACCCCAAGTACGTGATCTCCATGGGGTCCTGCGCCAACTGCGGCGGCCCCTACTGGGACTCCTACTCGGTCACCAAGGGCATCGACCAGATCATCCCTGTCGACGTCTACGTGCCCGGCTGCCCGCCCCGTCCCGAGGCGCTGCTGGAGGGCATCGTCCTCCTCCAGGAGCGCATCCAGAACGAGGACATGGCGGAGCGCTGGCGGGGGGAACCGATTGTCGTCCGCTGATCCCGGCGCCGGCGCCGGCGCCACCGCCACCACCGCCACCGACGACCGGCAGCAGGCGCTCCTCGAGGACCTGACCACCAAGCTGGGCGACGCCGTGGTCGGCTCCCACATCCGCTCCGGCGACCTCTGGGTGCGGGTCCGGCCCGACGCCTGGGTCAAGGCGGCCGAGGCGTGCCGGGCCATGGGGTTCGATTACTTCTGCTTCCTCTCGGGGATCGACTGGATGCCCCACACCTGGCCCAACCCCAAGGTCGTCGAGGGCCCCGAGGGTGCCACCACCGACGCTGACGACGACGAGGCCGCCCTGCCGCCCGAGGCCGAAGCCGGCTTCGAATCGGACGAGCCGGCCAGCACGGAGATCGTCACCGGCTTCGCCGGGGGCGACACCCGCTTCCAGGTGTTCGCCCGCCTCTACTCCACCACCCGCCACATCGGCGTCACCCTCAAGGCCGACCTCGACGACGAGAACCCGCACATCCAGACCTGGACCGGCGTCTACCGGGGGGCCGACTGGCCGGAGCGGGAGACCTACGAGATGTACGGCTTCGTCTTCGACGGCCACCCCAACCTGGTCAAGCTCTACCTCCCCGGCGAGTTCGAGGGCTTCCCGCTGCGCAAGGACTTCCCCCTGCTGTCGCGCGAGGTGAAGCCCTGGCCCGGGCTGGTCGACGTGGAGCCGATGCCCGCATCCGCCGACGCACCCGCCGAGGAGGGCTGATGGCCGTCACCGACCAGCAGCAGATCCACTACATCGCCTCCCAGGCGGCCGACATCCGGCTGAACGTCGAGCTCCAGACCGAGGAGATGACCCTCAACCTCGGCCCGCAGCACCCGGCCACCCACGGCACCCTGCGGGTGGTGGCCAAGCTCGACGGGGAGCAGGTGGTCAAGGCCGATGTGGTGTGCGGCTACATGCACCGGGGCTACGAGAAGCTGGTCGAGGTCCGCACCTACCCCCAGATCAACACGCTGATCAACCGGATCGACTGGCTGTCCTCCTTCGCCAACGAGGTGCCGTTCATCCTGGCCGCCGAGGATCTCATGGAGGTCGAGGCGCCGCCCCGGGCCCAGTGGATCCGCACGGTGTTCTTCGAGCTGAGCCGCATCGCCAACATCACCCTCTTCATCGGGGAGATGGGCGTGCAGCTGGGCGCCATCACGCCCGTCTTCTTCGCCTTCCGCGACCGGGAGCACGTGCTCAACCTGATCGAGGAGGCCACCGGCGGGCGCTTCCACCCCAACTTCGACCGCATCGGCGGCCTCAAGGACGATTTGCCCAGGGGCTGGATCGCCGAGACCAAGGAGGCCATGCGGCGGATCCGGGGCTACTGCGACGAGCTCGAGGATCTGCTCATGGGCAACGAGATCTTCGAGGCCCGCACCCGGGGCGTGGGCGTCATCCCGGCCGACATCGGCCTGTCCTACGGCCTGTCCGGCGCCAACATCCGGGCCAGCGGGGTCGACTGGGACCTGCGCCGCGACGCCCCGTCGCCCCTGGCGTGGAAGGAGCTGGACTGGAAGGTCTGGACCCACCCCGACGGCGACTCCTTCGCCCGCTACTGGGTCCGCCTCCAGGAGACTCGCGAGGCCACGAAGATGGTCGACCAGCTGCTCGACGGCCTGCCGTCGGGGCCCATTCAGGCCAAGGTCCCCCGCATCATCAAGGTCCCCGCCGGTGAGGCCTGGGCCCACACGGAGAACCCGCTGGGGGAGATGGGGTACTACCTGGTCAGCCAGGGGGGGCTCGGCCCGTTCCGCTGCAAGATCCGCTCGGCGTCGTTCCACAACGTGTCGATCGCCCCGTGGCTGCTCAAGGGTGTCTACGTCCCCGACATCATCACCATCCTGGCGTCGCTCTACTTCATCCTCGGGGACATCGACCGCTAGCCGTGAGTTGCTTCACCGGTGTTGGCGTGCACGTGAAGCCGATCACTAGTGTCCTGCGCGTGTACGCCCGGGGGATGGTGCGGTGAGGATGCTCGCCCTCGAGATCCCCTATTGGCAGCTGACCATCATCAAGACGGCGGTGGTCCTCTCGATCATCCCGGTGGGCGCCCTGCTTCTGGGCTACGTCTTCCTGCTGAAGATGATGGCCCACATGCAGAGCCGGATGGGGCCGATGGAGCCGGGGGGCTTCCACGGGTGGTTCCAGCTCTTCGGCGACGCCATCAAGTTCATCCAGAAGGAGGACATCATCCCCTCCGAGGCCGACCGGAGGGTGTTCGCACTCGCCCCCCTGGTCGTCCTTGTCTCGACGTTCCTCCTCTACATCGTGATCCCGGCCGGCCCCCGGCTCGTGGTCCAGGACCTCGATGTGGGCATCTTCTACGCGCTGGCCGTCTCGTCCCTCGGGGTCATCGGCGTGCTCATGGCCGGGTGGGCGTCGGCCAACAAGTTCGCCCTCATGGGGTCGCTGCGGGCCGCCGGCCAGCTCATCGCCTACGAGCTCCCGCTGATCCTGGCGGTGGTCGGCGTCGTGATCCAGGCCGGGACGATGAGCCTCCAGGGCATCGTGCACGCCCAGGCCGACGGGGCCATCTTCGGCCTGTCCTGGTTCGGCAACCCCTTCATCTTCACCCAGTTGATCGGCTTCGCCATCTTTCTCGCCGCGGCCCAGGCCGAGTTGACCCAGACCCCTTTCGACATGCCGGTCGCAGAGTCCGAGCTGGTCGCCGGGTTCATGACCGAGTACTCCGGCTTCCGCTTCCTCTTCTTCTTCATGGCCGAGTTCGGCACCGCCTTCGCCCTCTCCGCCATCGCCGCCACCCTCTACCTGGGCGGCTGGTCGCTTCCCGGCATCGAGGGCACCCTCGCCGACATCCTCGGCCCGGTGGTCCTCGGGGCCAAGGTCATGCTCGTGGCCTTCCTCATCTTCTGGATCCGGTTCACCTTCCCCCGGTTCCGCGAGGACCAGCTCCAGGCCTTCGCCTGGAAGATCCTCATCCCGCTGTCGCTCGTCAACATCATGGCGACCGCCGCGTTCAAGGTTTTCGTGTGATCGGAGTCGTACATGCCTGAGCTTCCCGGGCTCGCCAAGGGCCTCGGCGTCACGTTCAAGACCATGATCAACACCTGGACCAAGGGTGCGGTCACGGTCCAGTACCCCCACGAGAAGGAAGACCTCGCTCCTCGGACCCGGGGGGTCATCGCCCTCAAGGAGGAGAACTGCACGGTCTGCATGCTCTGCGCCCGGGAATGCCCGGACTGGTGCATCTACATCGAGGGCCACAAGGAGAAGCGCCCGCCCCGCCGTGAGGGCGGCAAGCCCCGCACGGTGAACGTCCTCGACCGGTTCGACATCGACTACGCGCTCTGCATGTACTGCGGCATCTGCGTCGAGGTCTGCCCGTTCGACGCCCTGTTCTGGAGCCCGGAGTACGAGTACTCCGAGTCCAGCATCGCCGACCTGCTGCACGACAAGGACAAGCTCGGCGAGTGGATGATGACCGTTCCCGAGCCTCCCGCCCTCGAGGCGGGGGCGGCCAAGAAGAAGTAGCAGGAGCTAGCGTCCCGACGATGGTGGCCCAGACGATGGTGGCCCAGAACGTGGTGTTCGGCATCCTGGCCGTGGTGATGGTGACTGCCGCGTTCCGGCTGGTCACCACCCAGAACGTGGTCCGCGCCGCCCTGTTCCTGGCCATTGTCCTCTCGGGCGTGGCCGCCATCTACATCCTGCTGGCCGCCGAGTTCGTGGCCTGGGTGCAGGTCCTCGTCTACATCGGCGCCGTGGTCGTGCTGCTTCTCTTCGGCGTGATGCTCACGCGGGCCCCGATCGGGCGCCTCGGCGACCTCGACAACGACCAACGGATCCTCTCCGCCCTCGTGGCCCTCTTCCTCCTCGGTGCGATGGGCGCCGTCCTGCTCGACGCCTTTGGCGACGACAAGGTGGGCACGCCCGCCATCCGCCGCACGGCGGAGGTGAGCGACTCCCTCTTCGGCACCTTCGTCATCCCGTTCGAAGTGGCTTCGGTCCTGCTGCTGTCCGCCCTGGTGGGCGCCGTGGCGCTGGCGAGAAGGGACTAGGCCCGCATGTACCTGAACCAGTTCCTGCTGCTGGCCGCCGTGCTGTTCAGCCTCGGCGTCTACGGGGTGCTGGCCCGAAAGAACGCCGTGCTGGTGCTCATGAGCATCGAGCTGATGCTCAATGCCGTGAACATCAACCTGATCGCCTTCGGAGCGTTCCACGACAACGTCCTGGGTCAGGTGTTCACCCTTTTCGTGATCACCGTTGCCGCCGCCGAGGTCGGGGTGGGGCTGGCGATCGTGCTGCTGATCTTCCGCAACCGGGCCGACATCGACCTGGACGAGCTCGACCTGATGAAGGGCTAGGCCGCCTCTCCCATGATGAAGAACGCCTGGCTCATCCCGCTCATCCCGGCGGTGTCCTTCTTCGTCATCCTCTTCTTCGGCAAGAAGCTGCCCCGCAAGGGCTCCGAGGTCGGCATCGCCGCCCTGACCGCCTCGTTCGTCATCTCCCTGCTCGCTGCCCTCGAGTGGATCGGCGAAAGCGTCCCCCGCCACGCCGTGCACCGCCATTTCACCTGGTTCGAGATCGGTGGGGTCGACATCGGTGCCGGCATCTTCATCGACGGCCTGGCCGTGATGATGCTGGTGGTCGTCACCTTCATCTCGCTGATGGTCCACGTCTACTCGACGGGCTACATGCACGGCGACCGGCGCTACACCTACTTCTTCGCCGCCCTGTCCCTGTTCACCTCGGCCATGCTGCTCCTGGTCGTCGCCGACAACACCCTGCAGCTGATGATCGGCTGGGAGCTGGTCGGCCTGTGCTCGTTCATGCTGATCGGCCACTGGTGGGAGGAGGGCGTCAACTCCGGCGCCGCCATCAAAGCCTTCATCACCACCCGGACCGGCGACATCGGCCTGATGACGGGCATCATCGTGCTGTTCTTCGCCGCCGGCCGGAACTTCGGCATCGAGCACCTCAACCACGAGGCGCTCACCGGCGCCATCGGCCACGGCACCCTGCTGGTCGGCGCGTCCCTCCTGTTCCTCGGGGTGATGGGCAAGAGCGCGCAGTTCCCGCTCCACGTCTGGCTGCCCGACGCCATGGCCGGCCCCACCCCCGTGTCCGCCCTGATCCACGCGGCCACCATGGTCGTGGCCGGCGTGTACCTGGTGGCCCGCCTCTACGGCGTGTTCTTCACCGGCTTCTCCATCGAGGTCGGCGGCACCAACCTGGTGGCCATCATCGGGGCGATCACGGTGATCATCGCCGCCCTCCTGGCCTTCGTGCAGGACGACGTCAAGAAGGTCCTGGCCTACTCCACCGTCAGCCAGCTGGGATACATGGTCATGGCCCTCGGGGTCGGTGCCTGGACGGCGGCCGTCTTCCACCTCTTCACCCACGCCTTCTTCAAGGCCCTGCTCTTCCTCGGCTCCGGTTCCCTCATCCACGCCGTCCACTCCAACAACATGAGCGAGATGGGGGGCATGCGAAAATTCATGCCCACCACCTTCTGGACCTTCATGGTCGGTTCGGTGGCCCTGGCCGGCATCTTCCCGCTGGCCGGCTTCTGGTCGAAGGACGAGATCCTGCTCGGGGCGTCGGAGAACGGCTTCCCGCTCATGCTGGCCGTGGGCCTGGCCGGAGCCTTCATGACCGCGGCCTACATGACCCGGGCCTGCTACCTGATCTTCGCCGGCGAGTACCGGGGCCACGGCCACCCCCACGAGTCGCCCCCGTCGATGGCCTGGCCGCTGCGCATCCTGGCCGTCCCCGCCGTGCTCGCCGGCCTGCTCAACGCCCCGGGCATCCTCCTCTTCAACGGTTGGGTCGAGTTCCACGTGGAGGGCGTCGACCATTTCCTCCACCACCACGACTTCAACCCGATGCTGGCCGTCCTGTCGCTCGGCATCGCCGTGCTCGGCATCGCCGCCGCCTCGGCCTACTACTTCCGGGGCGCGTTCAACGGCCTGTCGCAGCGGGTCCCGCTGCTGGCCACCGGCCACCGGGTCCTGGTCAACAAGTACTACCTCGACGACCTCTTCCTGGCGATCATCCGGGGCATCCAGTACCCGATCGCCAGGGCCGCATACTGGATCAACCAGAACGTCCTCGACGGCGTCGTCAACGGGGTCGGCAAGGGTGCGCAGCGCAGCGCCCAAGTGGTCTACGACGTGATCGACCAGCGGGTGATCGACGGTGCGGTGAACGGCGCCGGCCTGTCGGCCGAGGAGGGCGGGAGCATCCTGCGCTACCTCCAGACGGGGCGGGTCCAGCAGTACGCAGCCATGTTGTTCGGTGCGGTAGCAGTGTTGGCGATGGGCCTGGTGGCTCTGACGTGAGGGAGCTTCGAAACAAATGCTGACCGCGGCGATCTTCCTGCCGATCGTGGGCGCCGCCTTGCTGGCGCTGATCCCACGCAACAACGAGAGCGCGCTCAAGGCGGCCGCCCTCCTCATCACCGCGGCCACGACGGTCATCACCGTCGCCCTGCTGGTGGGCTTCGACTTCGACGACTCCGGCGCCCTGCAGTACGAGACGAACAGCAGCTGGATCAACGTGATCAACAGCCGCTACCACATCGCCCTCGACGGCATCTCGCTGCCGCTGCTCGTCCTGTCCGCGGTGATCACGCTGCTGTGCGTCATCTACTCCTGGGACCACTTCCCCGAGCCCCACAATCCCAAGGCGTTCCTGATCCTCATGCTCGTCCTGGAGACGGGCATGAACGGCACCTTCGCCGCCCAGGACCTGATCCTGTTCTTCGTCTTCTTCGAGCTGGTCCTGCTGCCGATGTACTTCATGATCGGCGTGTGGGGCGGGCCCAACCGCCAGTACGCAGCGATCAAGTTCTTCCTCTACACCCTGTTCGGCTCGGCCCTGATGATCCTGAGCTTCCTGGCCCTCTTCTTCAAGGGCGGGCAGACCTTCGACATCCCCGAGCTGATCCAGTCGGCCAGCAGCATCTCCCACGGCACCCAGCTGCTGATCTTCGGCGGCCTGTTCATGGGCTTCGCCATCAAGGTGCCGATGTTCCCGTTCCACACCTGGCTCCCCGACGCCCATACCGAGGCCCCCACCGTGGGATCGGTGATCCTGGCCGCCATCCTCCTGAAACTGGGGACGTACGGCTTCATCCGCATCGCCATCCCGATCCTGCCTGAGGCGGCCAAGTCCTGGGCCCCCTGGATCGGGTTGCTCGCGGTGATCGGCATCATCTACGGCGCCCTGGGCTGTCTCGCCCAGCGGGACATGAAACGGCTCATCGCCTTCTCGTCGGTGGCCCACATGGGCTTCGTGATGCTCGGCATCGCCACCCTCACCGACTTCGGCATCAACGCCGCCGTGTTCGGCATGGTGGCCCACGGCCTGATCACCGGCATGCTGTTCTTCATCGCCGGGTCGATCCAGGAGCGCTTCGGCACCCGTGAGCTGTCCCGCCTCGGTGGTCTCCTGCTGCAGGCGCCCCGCCTCGGCTGGATCCTCGGGTTCTGCGTCTTCGCCTCGCTGGGCCTGCCCGGCCTGGCCGGCTTCTGGGGCGAGTTCCCCGCCATCCTCAGCGCCTACCAGCCGGCCGAAGGCCTGAACGAGGCCACGTTCCGCGTCTACATGGCGGTGGCCGCCATCGGCACCGTGTTCGCCGCCGGCTACCTGCTGTGGATGCTGCAGCGAGTGGCGTTCGGCACGGTGAAGGCGGAGTTCGAGAAGTCCCACATCCACGACGTGCACCTGCCCGAGTACCTGGCCTGGACGCCGCTGCTCGTCGGCATCCTCCTCTTCGGCATCTTCCCGCACCTCCTGTTCGACATCACCGACGCCGCCGTCGGCGTCGTCACCTCGGGCATCGACACGGCCGGCGGCGTGGCCGCCGGGAGATAACGCACGCCGATGCCGTTCGATCCGCCCAGCCTCGATTACCACGCCCTCGCGCCGGAGATCATCCTCACCCTGGTCCTGTCGCTGGTCCTGGTCCTCGACCTGTTCCTCGACCACTCCCGCAAGTGGCTGCTGTCGAACGTGGCCGGGTTCGGGCTGATCGCGGCCATGATCCCGATCCTGTCGCTGGCCCTCTCCGGCGACGACGCCCGGTCGATGGTCGGCGGGGCCTACGTGGTCGACAACTTCGCCCTGGTCCTCAAGGCCCTGTTCCTGGGCGTGGGCTACGTCGTCCTCCTGATGTCGACGAACTACGTCGAAGAGGGCGACTACTACGAGGGCGAGTTCTACTTCCTCCTGCTGTGCTCGTTGCTCGGCATGGTCGTCATGTCCTCGTCACGCGACCTCATCACCATCTTCGTGGCCCTGGAGACGCTGTCCATCCCGGCCTACATGCTGGCCGGGTGGCGCAAGCGCGACCTGAAGAGCAACGAGGCCGCGCTGAAGTACTACCTGCTCGGGGTGCTGGCCTCGGCGGTGATGCTCTACGGCATGTCGCTGATCTACGGGTTCACGGGCACGACGCTGCTCACCGAGATCGGCGCGCAGCTGCAGGGCAGCGCCGCCGAGGCCCCGCTCGTCACCATGGCGATCCTCTTCGTGATCGTCGGCTTCGCCTTCAAGGTGTCGGCCGTGCCGTTCCACGCCTGGGCACCCGACACCTACGAGGGGGCGCCCACGCCGGTCACCGCCTTCCTGTCGGTGGCGTCCAAGACCGGCGGGTTCGTCGCCCTGCTGCAGCTCGTGTTCGTCGGCTTCTTCGGCCGGGACGACGTGTGGGGCCCGCTGTTCGGCATCCTGGCCGCGCTGACGATGACCGTCGGCAACCTGATCGCCCTGCGCCAGACCAACATCGTCCGCATGCTGGCGTACTCGTCGATCGCCCAGGCCGGGTACATCCTCGTGCCCCTGGCCGTCGCCGGCTCCAACGGGGGCGCGGCGGCGCAGACGGCAATGACCGCGGCGATCGTCTACCTGCTGGTCTATGCAGCCATGAACCTCGGGGCCTTCGCCATCGTGATCGCCGTGGCCCGCAAGACCCGATCGGGGGAGATCAGCTCCTACGGCGGGCTCTACGAGTACGCGCCGGGGCTCGCCGTGCTGATGACGATCTTCCTCTTCTCCCTGGCCGGCATCCCGCCGCTCGCCGGCATGTGGGCCAAGATCTTCGTCTTCCGGGCTGTGCTGGATGCCGGCACCTCGTGGGCCGTCCTGCTCGGGGTGGTCGCCGCGGTGAACTCGGTGATCGCCCTCTTCTACTACGCGAGCATCGCCCGGGAGATGTGGATGAGCCCGGTGCCCGACGGTGACAAGACGCCGATCCGGGTGCCCCCCGCCCTGGTCACCGCCCTGGCCATCACGGTGGCGGTCGTGGTGGGCATCGGCGTGTACCCGCAGGCCTTCGCCCGCTTCGGGGACCTGGCGTCGCTGATTCCCTAGACGCTCGGCTGGCCGAGCGGGCCCGCCGGGAAGGGCCGCTCGGCTACGAGGACGTCGTGGAGGCGGCGCTCTACGACCCCCAGCTCGGCTTCTACGAGACGGGGGGCGCCGCCGGCCGGCGGGGCGACTTCATCACCAGCCCCGAGGTCGGCCCGCTGTTCGGGGCGGTCCTGGCCCGGGCCGTCGAGACCTGGTGGCACGAGCTGGGTTCCCCGCAGCCGTTCACCGTGGTTGAGGCCGGTGCCGGGCGGGGGACGCTGCGGGCCGCGGTGACGGCCGCCTGCCGGGCGCCGCTGCGGTACGTCGAGGTGGAGCGGTCGGCCTCGCTCCGCAGCGAGGGCGCGGTCGGGAAGCTGCCCTTCGAGCCGTTCGTCGGCGTCGTGCTGGCCAACGAACTGCTCGACAACCTGCCGTTCGGGCTGCTCGAGCGCACGGGCGAGGGCTGGGCCGAGGTCCGGGTCGACGAGCGGCTGACCGAGGTGCTGGTCCCGGGGGCCACCGATCCGGGCGTGGACGCCGCCGTCGGCGCCCGGGTCCCGGTCCAGCGGGCGGCCCGGGCGTGGGTGGAGGCGGCCCTCGGGGTGGTCGAGGCCGGCCGGGTCGTCGTCGTCGACTACGCCGACACGACGGCGTCGATGGCCGCCCGGCCGTGGACCGACTGGGTCCGGACGTACCGGGGGCACGGGCGCGGCGCCCACCCCTTGGCCGACATCGGTCGCCAGGACGTCACCTGCGAGGTGGCGGTGGACCAGCTGCCCCCGCCAACGGCCAACCGGAGCCAGGCCGAGTTCCTCCGTGGCCACGGGGTCGACGACCTGGCGGCGGCGGCTCGCAGGGAGTGGCAGGACCGGGCCCACATCGGCGACCTTCAGGCGCTGGCCGCCCGCAGCCGGGCCAACGAGGCGGCCGCCCTCACCGACCCGGCCGGCCTGGGGGCCTTCCGGGTGCTGGAATGGGTTCAGGGCCGGTAGCGGACCCCGTCGGACGCGGATGCCGGCGAGCTGACCACCACCAGCCCACCCCACACGATCATCCCCTCGCCGTCCCAGGCGGTGATCGGGTACGCCCGGCCCAGCAGCGGCACGGGCTCGAGCGGCCGCCACCGGTCGGTGGCCGGGTCGTAGGCGGCCCCCGTCTCGAGCGGTGCCAGAGCGGTCCGTCGTTCGAGGACCCGGTCGAGCGGCCCGCCGTCCGCCTCGGGCAGGCCGATCCCGCCCCAGACCAGCAGCTCCCGCCCGCTCCACACCGCGCCGGTGGCGGTGCGGGCGCTCAGCGGTGCCGGCGGGAGGGTCCGCCAGCGGTCGGTGGCCGGGTCATACGCCGCGCCGTCGGCGAACAGCGTGCGGTTGTCCAGCGTGGCCCCGCTCCAGACGACCAGCTCCCGGCCGGTCCACACCGCGGCGGGGTCGTTGCGGCCGGTCAGGGGTGAGGGGGCGATCGTGCGCCAGCCGTTGGTCGCGGGGTCGTAGGCGGCGCCGTCGGCGTGGTCCACGCCGAGGGCCGGATCGGCGCCGCCCCAGATCACCATCTCCCGCCCGGTCCACACCGCCACCGGAGCGGCCCGGCGGGGGATCGGACCTTCGGCGATCGTGCGCCAGCGGTCGGTGGCAGGGTCGTAGGCCGCCCCGTCGGCGAAGCCCTCGTCGAGGTCGCCGCCGCCCCAAACCAGCAGCTCCTGGCCCGTCCACGCCGAGGCCACCCCGTTGCGGGCCGACAGCGGGCTGGGGCTGACCGGTCGCCACGTGTCGCGGGCGGGATCGTAGGCGGCCCCGTCGTTGTAGAACGCCTCCGCGCTCACGCCGCCCCACACGAGCATCTCCGTCCCCGTCCACGCGGTCGCGGCAGGGGACCGGGCGGCCAGCGGCGACCGGGCCAGCTTGCGCCAGGAGTCGCCGGCCGGCTTGTAGGCGCCACCGTCGGCCATGTGGGGCGACCGGAACGAGGGGCAGGCGCCACCGGCGCAGTTCTCGCCGCCCCAGACCAGAAGCTCCGAACCGGTCCACGCCACTGCGGCGTCGTACCGCCCGCACAGGCCGGCATTGGCGATGTCCTTCCAGCGCTCGCCGCCGCCCGCCGGGCCGATGCCGACGTCGGGCGCCGTCTCGGTGGGGCAGGGAGGCGTCACGGGGTCGCCCCGGCCCGTCGACCGGGCCAGCTGCATGAAGCCCATGATGGCGGCCACCCCGACGATCACGACCACGGCGCCGAACCACTTGGGCTTCGGGGTGGCGGCCGCCGACTTGGTCGCGTGGTCCGGGCACTTGAACCCCACCTGCGTCCGGATGGCGCAGTCGGGGCAGATCGGCGTGTCGCAGGTGACGCATGTGATCCGCGTGGACCGGCCGTGCCGGACACACGTGAGCGCCGGGGCCTCGTCCACGGCGCGGAAGGTTAGCGACAGCGGGGTGATTAGGCTCCCCGGGCATGGCGCAGCAGCCGACCTCGGATCATGGCGGCGCTTCGCCGACCATCTCGTCGTACCAGCTCGAAGAGCGCACGTTCCCGCCGCCCGGCGAGTTCAAGAGCGACGCCCTCGTCGTCGACACCGCCATGGACGAGGAGGCGGAGCGCGACTGGCAGGGCTTCTGGGCCCGCCAGGCCCTCGAGCTGCTCGACTGGAGCGAGGAGTGGCACACGATCCTCGAGTGGGACCTGCCCTTCGCCAAGTGGTTCGTGGGCGGGAAGCTGAACGTGGCCTACAACTGCGTCGACCGCCACGTGGAGGCCGGCCGGGGCGACAAGGTGGCCTACCACTGGGAAGGCGAGCCGGGCGACACCCGCACGATCACCTACGCCGACCTGCAGGACGAGGTGAGCCGGTTCGCCGCGGTCCTCCGGTCGCTGGGTGTGGGCAAGGGCGACCGGGTGGCCGTCTACATGCCGATGATCCCCGAGCTGCCGGTGGCCATGCTGGCCTGCGCCCGCCTGGGCGCGGCCCACTCGGTGGTCTTCGGCGGGTTCTCCTCGGAGTCGCTCCGCGACCGCATCAACGACGCCGAGGCCACGGTGCTGGTCACCGCCGACGGCGGCTGGCGGCGGGGCGGGGCCATCCCCCTCAAGGACAACGCCGACGCCGCGGTGGCCGAGACGCCGTCGATCAAGCACGTGGTCGTCGTCCGGCGGACGGAGAAGCCGGTGGCATGGGACGACGCCCGCGACCACTGGTACCACGAGATGATGGCGGCGGTGCCCGACGAGGAGGCCGCGGTGGCGCCCGAGCCCATGGACGCCGAGCAGCTCCTCTACCTGCTCTACACCTCGGGGACGACGGCCAAGCCCAAGGGCATCATGCACACCACTGGCGGGTACCTGACCCAGGTCGCGTTCACCCACAAGTACGTCTTCGACCTGCACGCGGAGCGCGACGTGTACTGGTGCGCCGCCGACATCGGCTGGGTCACCGGCCACAGCTACATCGTCTACGGGCCGCTGGCCAACGGGGCCACGTCGGTGATGTACGAGGGGAGCCCCGACCACCCGGCCAAGGACCGGTGGTGGTCGATCGTCGAGCGCTACGGCGTGACCATCCTGTACACCGCGCCGACGGCCATCCGCACGTTCATGAAGTGGGGGCCCGAGTACGTGCAGGCCCACGACCTGTCCTCGCTGCGGGTGCTCGGGTCCGTGGGGGAGCCCATCAACCCCGAGGCGTGGATGTGGTACTTCGAGCACATCGGCGGCAGCCGCTGCCCGCTGGTCGACACGTGGTGGCAGACCGAGACGGGGGCGATCATGATCTCGCCGCTGCCGGGCGCCACGACACTGCGGCCGGGGTCGGCCACGTTCCCGCTGCCGGGCATCGCCGCCGAGGTGGTCGACGACCAGGGCAACACCTGCGCGACCGGGGGCGGCTACCTCACGCTGACCCGTCCGTGGCCGTCGATGCTGCGGGGCATCTACGGCGACCCCGACCGGTACCGGCAGACCTACTGGGCCCGTTTCGAGGGCCGGTACTTCGCCGGCGACGGCGCCCGCATCGACGACGACGGCTACTTCTGGCTCATGGGCCGGGTCGACGACGTCATGAACATCTCGGGCCACCGGGTGTCGACGACCGAGGTGGAGTCTGCCCTCGTCGACCACCCCACGGTGGCCGAGGCCGCGGTGGTCGGCGCCAAGGATCCGACCACGGGGCAGGCCATCATCGCCTACGTCACCCTGAAGGGCGGGATCGAGGCCGATGAGGAGCACGGCGAGGCCCTGCGCCGGCATGTCACCAAGAAGATCGGCGCCGTCGCCCGGCCCCACACGGTCATCTTCACCGACGACCTGCCCAAGACCCGCAGCGGCAAGATCATGCGCCGGCTGCTGCGTGACGTGGCCGAGGGGCGCGACCTGGGCGACACCACCACCCTCGCCGACCCCACCGTGGTCGAGGAGATCAGGCGGCGAGCGGCGGCCGGCGGCCCGGACGAGGGGTAGCGGGCTGGCCGACATTCCCACGCACTGGCGCTGGCGGGCCGGCGACGTCGAGGCGGGTGCGGCCGTGCTGGTCGACATCGACGGCGTGCTCTCCGACGCCACCGGCCGCCAACACTTCCTCGAGGACGAGAGCAACCGCAACTGGCGCGGCTTCTTCGACGCGTGCGGCGAGGACCCCGTCATCGCCGAGGTGGCCCGCCTGCTGGAGCTGCTCGACCGCGACCTGTCGGTGCTCCTGCTGACCGGCCGTCCCGTGCGGGTGCAGCCCCAGACGCTCGCCTGGCTCGAGCGCTACGGCATCCGCTGGGACCTGCTGATCATGCGCAACATGGGCGACTACTCGGCGGCCCGCGACTTCAAGCGCCTCACCGTCGCCGAGCTGCGCGCGTTCGGCTTCGACCTCCGCCTCGCATTCGAGGACGACCGCCGCAACCTCGAGATGTTCCACGGGGAGGGCGTCCCCTGCGTCTACATCCACTCGGGCTACTACGAGTAGGCCCGGCGAGCCCCTGCTCTCGCGGGTTTGGCCCACACGAGCGAATACCGCCAGAGGACGTGCCGTCGGTACGTCGCGCCGGGTAGGACGCTCCCGGCGACGCGCCGCGTCTCGCGGTAGGTCATGGGCGGGGGCCACACCCGGGGAGCGGAGTCCTCCCACTCCGTCCGCGCCAGCTTGAGGTAGCGGTCCACGACATGACCGGCAAGGCCGTACGGCAGGTCGGATGCCCGATGGCGAGCCAGTCCGACGACGGCGAGCCGGCCACCTGGGCGCAGGAGGCTGCTCATCCGCTCGAGCGCCGGGCCGACGTCCATGTGGTGGAGCGATGCGACCGAGCTGACCAAGTCGAAGGTCTCGGGTTCGAAGGGGTGGTTCATGAAGTCGCCGAGGACGTACGTCACGTCCGTCTGCGGCTGGCTCCGGGCAACGGCGAGGCTCGGCTCGTGACGATCGATCCCGACCACATGGCGCACGCGCCGACGAAGCTCCCGGGTGAGGAGCCCCTCGCCGCAGCCGACGTCGAGCGCTGACGCCGCGGCCTTGGGGATCGCGGCCAGCACGACAGGGTGGTAGTGGATGTTGTGATTCCAGGGCTCGACCGCCCGAGCTTCCCACGGTTGCCTGGGGTCGGGCGGTCGAGCGGGCCGCGGCTCAGGCGACGGGCTGGCGGACGTAGGTGCGGGCCACGTCGATCCCGTACATGTCGGGCCGGCCGGCGGGCTCGGGGCCGAGCACCTTGGCCAGCAGCGGGCCGAGGGTCTCGGTGAAGAACCGGTCGGCGTGGGCCTTGGACTCCCAGAGGGTGATGACCCGGAGGCCGCCGTCGTCGGTGGCGCCGGCGTAGCGGGCCTCCAGGCCGTCGGGCGTGCCGTCGACCTGCTCGACGACCCGGTCGAACTGCTCGATCGATGCGAAGGGAGGGGTGGCGACCGTGATCCACGTCATGATGATTCGCTCCTTTTTCTGGCGGCCCCGTCGACCGCACCGTGAACGCTACGGATCGGCGCCCGCGCCGCCATCGGGGCGAGTACCCATCCCGGTACTCATCCGGCCGGCGATGACCCAGGCCGCGATCTGGCTGCGGGTGGCGAAGCCGAGCTTGGT
>Ga0247704_1000008_pt1 | contig 60911 bp, 41 predicted proteins | sample 41W_NmetaG_FD_189042 | JGI IMG/M metagenome (GOLD analysis project Ga0247704, IMG submission 189042) | Soil microbial communities from hillslope of Landscape Evolution Observatory, University of Arizona, Oracle, AZ, United States - 4-1-W_N | ecosystem: Engineered > Artificial ecosystem >...
CGTCCACGGCGGCGTCAGGCGTGGGCGGGCACGAACCGGGCCTGGGCGTCGGTGATGGCCCGCTCGGCCTCGGACCGGCCCTGCCAGTCGCTCGTCTCGGTGCCCTTGCCCGGCTCCAGCGCCTTGTTGGAGGGTGGGGGCCAGATACCGGCCACCCTCGCCACCGCCGCCGCCGACCAGGCCCATCATGTGGGCGACACCGACCTGGCGGCGCGGCTGGCCGAGGCGGCGGTCGAGGCCGACGGCGGGTTCGACGCCGCCCTCCTCGCCGGCTGGCTGGCCGGGCTACGGGGCCAGGGCGAGCTGGCCGAGCGCCGGCTTGCGGCGCTCGTCCCCGTGGCCAGGTCCGATGCCCGGCGGGCGGTGGTCGCCGTGGCCCGGGCCGACAACCTCCTGATGCACTGCGGGAAGCCCGAGCAGGCCCTGGCCGTGCTGGCCGAGGCCGAGGCCGGCGTATCCGGCCTGGCCTGGCGCGACGAGCTGCACTCGAAGCGGGCCTACGCGCTGCTCTCGCTCGGCGGGCGGGCCAAGGCGACCGCGGTGGCGGCGCGGGTCGTCAGCCGGGCGACGGGGAGCGCCTTGTCGGAGGCGTGCGTCGTGCTGGCGCTGGCCCACGCCCACGCCGGCCGCACCGGTGCCGCCCTCCGTGCCTGCCGGTTGGGGGAAGGGGCGGCCTCGAGCCCGCCCGGCGTCCCGGTCTACTGGCCGGAGTGGATCCACGGATGGACCAGGTGCGAGAGCCTCCTGGTCGCCGGGAGGCTCGACCTGGCCGAGCAGGAGGCCAGGCAGCAGTACGACCGGGCCGTCGCCGGGTGCTGCCGTACCGCGCAGGCCGCGTTCGCCTGCGCCCTGAACCGGATCACCCTGCGCCAGGGCCGAGCCCTCACCGCCGCCGCGTGGGGCAGGGAGGCGGTGAGCCTGCTGCGGGGAGCGTCGCCCCAGTTCGCCCTCCGCTGGGCGCTCGCCGATCTGGGCTGGGCGCTCGCGCTCGGTGGTGCCTACGACGAGGCGGAAGCCATCCTGGCCGAGCTCGACGCGTCCGACGGGGTCGACGGGCCGTTCGACGCCGAGGCGGACCACGCCCGGGCCTGGCTGGCCGCCGGGCGGGGCGACGTGGAGACGGCCCGCGCCGTGCTGTGCGGGACGGCGGCGCGGGCGGCTGAGCAGGGGGCGTTCGCAGTCGAGGCCCAAGCGCTCTACGACCTGGCCCGCCTCGGCGCCGAGTCGTCGGTGCTGTCCCGGCTGCTCGAGCTGGAAGAGGTGGTGGAAGGCCCGTTGGTGCCCGCCGAGGCCCGGCTGGCCAGCGCCCTGGTGCGGTCCGACCCCCGCGAGGCGGAGGCGGCCTCGAACGAGCTCGAGGAGATCGGCGCCGTCCTTCTGGCAGCCGAGGCGGCGGCATCCACCGCCACCCTGTGGCGGCGGGCCGGCGAGAGCCGGCGGGCCACGCTCGCCGAACGGCGGGCCGCCATGCTGAGGGGTCGCTGCGAGGCGGCGCTCACGCCGGCGCTGGCCGGGGTGGTCACCAGGGGGGCGCTGACCGCCCGCGAGCGCGAGGTGGCGCGCCTGGCCGCCGGCGGTCTCTCGAACCGGGAGATCACCAAGCAGCTGTTCCTGTCGGTGCGCACGGTCGAGAACCAGCTCCAGCGGGCCTACGCCAAGCTCGGGGTCCGGTCTCGCACCGAGCTCGCCGCTGTCCTCCGTTCGGCATGAACCGGCGGCCATGACCGCCGGCGACGGCGGGGGGAAGACCGCCGGTCGACCAGCCGGCATGCGGGGCAGCCATGAGTGAGTGGCCGCTCGTCGGGCGGGACGCGGCCATGCAGCGGCTCGGGACACTGCTCACCAACGACGGGGAGAGCGGTGTGGTGCTGGCCGGCGCGGCAGGTGTCGGCAAGACGCGGGTCGGCACGGAGTGCCTCACCCTGGCCACGACGGCCGGGTTCGCCACGGCGCGCGTGACGGCGACCCGCGCCGCATCGGGCATCCCGTTCGGCGCGTTCGCCCCGCTCCTTCCGCCGTCGGTGCCCACCGTCATGCGGTCCGACAGCCAGCAGGAGATGCTCCAGGGGGCGGCCCTGGCCATCGCCGAGCTGGGAGCGGGCAGGCCGCTCGCCCTGTTCGTCGACGACGCCCACCTGCTCGACGGTGCGTCCGCCACCCTCGTCCACCAGCTGGCGCTGATGCCTGCGGTGTTCGTGATCGTGGCCCTCACCGTCGGCGAGCGCGGCCCGGACGCGGTGACCGCGCTCTGGAAGGACGGCGTGGCCGAGCGCCTCGACATCGCCCCGATCGGCCGTGAAGACATCGCCCAGCTGCTCCCGTCCGTCCTCGGGGGTCCGGTGGACGGCGCCACGCTCCGCTACCTTGCGAGCCGCAGCGCGGGCAACGTCCTGTTCCTCCGCCACCTCGTGCTGGGGGCGCTCGACGCCGGGGCCCTGCGGGCGGAGGACGAAGTCTGGCGCCTGGTCGCCCACCCGCTGCCGGCCAGCCTCGTCGATCTCGTCGAGACGCGCCTCGGCGGGTTGGAGGACGCGGCCCGGACGTTGCTGGAGACGGTCGCCTATGGCGAGCCGGCCGGCGTCGAGCTGCTCTCCCGGGTGGCCGACGTGACCCAGCTGGAGATCCTGGAGCGGCAGAACCTCGTGGTGATCACCCGTCACGGCCGCCGGTTCGAGGTCCGGCTCGCCCACCCGCTCCACGGCGACGTGCTGCGGGCCCGGGCCCCGATGCTTCGCGCCGACGCCGCCCGGCGGACGCTGGCCGACGAGGTGGAGGCCACGGGGGCCCGGCGCCACGACGACCTCTTGCGGGTGGCCGAGTGGAGGCTGGAGGGAGGCGGCAGCATCCCGACCGGCATGGCCCTTGCGGCCGCCGGCCGGGCTCGCAGGGCCGGCGCGCTCGATCTCGCCGAAGTCCTGTCGAGGCGGGCAATGGAGGGTGAGGACCGCTTCGAGGCGGCCCTCCTCCACGGAGAGGTCCTCGACCTCCTGGGCCGCGTCGACGAGGCCGAGGAGGAGCTGCGGGCACTCCAACCGTCGGCCCGTGACGAGCCGCAGCGGCTGGCCCTCGCCGTGGCGAGGATCTACATCGTCGGCTCCCGCCAGGCCCGCGTCGGCGAGGCGCTCAAGCTCTCGGAGCGAGCCCTGGAAGCGGTCGGTGAGGAGGGCCGGCACGAGGTGGCCGCCATCCACGCCAACCTGGTGATGAGCCTGGGCGACGCCGCCGGCGCGCTTCGCCTGGCGGAGCCGCTGCTCGACGTGGCAAAAGGAAGGGCGCTCGTCGAGGCGTGCGACGCCGCGGCCACGGCGTTCACGAGGATCGGCCGGATCGCCGACGCCCTGGACGCCGCAGATCGGGGGGCGGCCGCCCATTTGGCGGTGGGTGGCCGTCTCCCCGTTCGGCATCCGGCGGTCCACGTGCTGAGCCGCGCCGAGGCGCTGTGCGCAGCGGGACGGCTGGTGGAGGCCGAACGGACCGGCCAGGAGCACTACGAACGATGGGTGGAGGACGAGCAGGTCGCCGGGCAGGCGATCGCCGCGTGGGTGCTGGCCCGCACCGCCCTGGCCCAGGGCAAGGCGGGATCGGCGCTGCGGTGGGCGAGCGAACACGTCAGCCTCCAGCGCCAGTGTGGCTCGCTCGTCCTGCGGCGGTGGGCCCTCGTCGACAGGGCCTACGCGCTGGCCCTGGCCGGCCGGGCCGCCGATGCCGCCGCCGCCCTCGAGGAGGCCGACGGGTTGCCCGTGCTGCCCGACGGCCGGTGGTGGCCGAACCAGCTCCGGGCAAGAGCCTGGACCGCCGTCGCCCAGGGCGACATCCGGGAGGCCGTCTCCCTGCTGTGGGACATGGCGCGCACAGGGGCGGAAAGGGGCGAGCCGCTTCCCGAGGCCGAGGCACTGCACGACCTCGCCCGGCTCGGCGAGGCGTCGTCGGTCGATGACCGGCTGGCGGAGCTGGCCCACACCGTGGAGGGGGCATTGGCCGCGGCCCGCGCCCAGCATGCCCGGGCCCTCGCCATCAACGACGCCCGGGCCCTGCGGGCGGTGTCGTCGACCTTCGAGGACATGGGCGCCGTCCTCCTCGCGGCCGAGGCAGCGACCGCGGCGACGGCGGCCCAGGGCCGGCCGCGCGAGAACCGGGAGGCGGCGGGTGACGAGCGCCGGGCCGCCGCACTGCGGACCCGGTGCGAGGGGGCGGTCACGCCCGGGTTGTCCACCGGCCGGGCCGGCGCCTCCCTCACGAGCCGCGAGCTGGAGATCGCCAAGCTGGCGGCCAAGGGGCTCTCGAACCGGGCCATCGCCGAGCGGTTGAAGCTCTCGGTGCGGACCGTCGAGAACCAGCTGCAGCGGGTGTACGAGAAGCTCGGCGTACGCGGTCGCACCACGCTCACGGCGGTGCTCGACATCGCCCAGAGTGCCGGTGCCTGATGCCGGTACTCATGCCGCCGAGCGTCGATTTCGGGCTCCCTCGCCACGGCGTAGGTACCGCAGGTCCTCCACGCCGGAGGGGGGCGGAGGAATGAGTAGTGCGTACTCTTCTCCGTCGCCGCCCACCCTTGCTTTCCTTGCTCGACAGGACGGGGAGTGGCATGTGTGGATCGGTCTTGGGAGCGGAACGTACGGCATCGGCGGCGTGTGCGCATCGGCGGCACGGCGGCCGGGCCGGCTTGCGCCGCCCGTGCCCGGCGTCGGTGCGCGCCGCGTCCCGACCGCAGCGTGTACCCATGCCGTTTCCGCCTGAGGAGATCGAGACCAGGAGGTTCGTCCCGGCCTTCCGGGGCTACGACAGGGACGAGGTCGAAACCTTCCTGCGGGCCGTGGCCGCCGACTACCGCAAGCTGCTGCAGCGGACGTCGACCCGCCCGCCCGCCGACGACGTGGTGATCGAGATCCGGATGTCCGGCACCGCCGGCACCCCCGCTGGCGTGGTGGACGACGACGACCCCGAGGTGGACCTGCGCAATCGGGTCGTGCGGCTGCAGGACCTCGTCGCCCGCCTCCACGCCATCGTGAAGTCGCACGAGTCGTGAACCGATGAGCGGGCTCGCGTCGGTGCTGGTCGTGGTGTCCCTGACGTACGCGGTGACGCTGTTCGTCATGTCCCGCCGCCGGCGGCGGGCCGACCTGCCGGCGCCCGACGACCTGTTCTTCGTCTTCGTGGTCCCCTGCCTGAACGAGGAGCTCGTCATCGACAAGAGCCTCGACCGCCTGGCCGCCATCCCCGGGGACAACTTCGCCGTCCTCGTCATCGACGACGGCTCCGACGACGTCACCGCCGACATCGTCAGGGCCCGCGCCTCGGACCGGCTCTGGCTCTTCGAGCGCAAGGCCCCCAACGCCCGGCAGGGCAAGGGCGAGGCCCTGAACGCCGCCTACCGGTACCTGCGGAATTCGTCGCTGCTCGCCGGGCGCGACCACAACGACGTCGTGCTGGCCGTGCTCGACGCCGACGGCCGGATCGCCCCCAACGCGCTGTACGCGGTGGCGCCCTACTTCAGCGATCCCCTGACCGGCGCCGTCCAGATCGGTGTCCGCATGTACAACGCCCACGAGGGGTGGCTGGCCCGCATGCAGGACATCGAGTTCGTCTCCTACACGGAGATCTTCCAGCGGGCCCGTCAGCGGCTCGGGAGCGTCGGCCTGGGGGGGAACGGGCAGTTCGCCCGACTGGGCGCTCTCGAGTCGCTCGGGCCGGCGCCCTGGACCGACTGCCTGACCGAGGACCTGGACCTCGGCATCCAGCTCCTGGCCGGCGGCTGGCGCAACCACTTCTGCCCCACGACGTACGTGAGCCAGCAGGCGGTGACCAGCGTCAAGCGACTCGTCCGCCAGCGCACCCGCTGGTTCCAGGGCCACCTCCAGTGCTGGTCCCGAATCCCGATGATCGTGACCTCCCGGCTGGAGGCGTCGACCGCGGTCGACCTGGTCGTGCACCTGGTCGTGGCGTCGCTGGTCCTGCTCATGACCGTGCCGATCGCTGCCTTCCTCCTGGCCCTCGTGGTGACGACCGCGGTCTCCCCCTCGACCGCGTTCGACGGGGTCCTCGGCGGCGACGCGGTCGTCGCCCTCCTGTACCTGATGACGTTCGGGCTGAGCCTGCTGTACGGGTACGCCTACTGGCTGCGCGACCCGGCGAGCAGCCTTCCCGGGGCGCTGCTCCGGGCCCACAGCTTCACCCTGTACTCCTACCTCTGGTTCCCGGCCGGCTGGATGGCGGTCTGGCGCATGGTCAGGGGCAAGCGGGGATGGGCCAAGACGGCGCGCACGCGCGATGCCGGCGCTCCGGTGGCGGCATGAGCCGGCGTTCGGTGATGTTCGTCTTTGGCACCCGGCCGGAGGCCATCAAGCTGGCGCCCGTCGTGCTCGAGGTGGCGGGGAACCCCCGGTTCCGTCCGGTCGTCGCCGTGACCGCGCAGCACCGGGCCCTGCTCGACCAGGTGCTCGACCTGTTCGAGATCCGACCCGACTTCGACTGCAACATCCTCCGCGACGGCCAGACGTTGACCGACGTCACCGTGCGGGCCCTGACCACGCTGGCGCCGGTGGTGGCGTCCGAGCGGCCCGATCTCGTCGTCGTGCAGGGCGACACCACGACGGCCTTCGTCGGGGCCCTCGTCGCCTTCTACCACCGGGTGCCGGTTGCCCACGTGGAGGCCGGCCTGCGCACCGGCGACCCCTACTCGCCCTACCCCGAAGAGCTGAACCGCCGCCTCATCACCCAGCTGGCGTCGCTGCACCTGGCGCCCACGCCGCTGACGGCGGAGAACCTGCGCGCCGAGGGGGTCGACCCGGCGCGGGTGTTCGTGACGGGCAACACCGTCATCGACGCCCTGCTGCGTACGGTCCGCGCCGGCGGGGACAGCCTGGGGGCCGCCGCCGCGTCGCTCGCTCCGCTCGACGGCGATCCCCGCCGCGTCGTGCTCGTGACCACCCACCGGCGGGAGTCGTGGGGCCCGCCGATGCGGGTGGTGGCCTCCGCCCTCCTGGAGGTCGCCCGCCGCCACCCGGACGTGGTCCTGGTCTGCCCGCTCCACCCCAACCCGCGGGTGCGCGAGGCCGTCCTTCCCGTCGTCGCCGGCCAGGCCAACATCCTCGTGGTCGAGCCCCTCGCCTACGGCCCGTTCTGCCAGCTCCTCAACCGGTGCCACCTGGTCGTCACCGACAGCGGCGGCATCCAGGAGGAGGCGCCGAGCCTGGGCAAGCCGGTGCTCGTCCTGCGCGAGAACACCGAGCGGCCGGAGGGCGTGAGCGCGGGCACGGTCCAGCTGGTCGGCACCGACCCTTGCACCGTCGCCGGGCGCATCAGCGAGCTCCTCGACGACCCGCGGGCCTACCAGGCCATGCAGCGAGTCGAGAACCCCTACGGCGACGGCCGGGCTGCGCGGCGGACGGTCGCCGCCTTCGCCGCCTTCTTCGGGGACGGCCCGCCGCCCGAGGAGTTCGACCCCCAGCCACCGTGGCGCTCCTGGACCGAGGCCACGATCGGGTGCAGCCGCGTGGTCATCCACGCCGACCCTGCCGTCGCCAGTGCCGGCGCGCCGGCCGACGCGACCGCGGTCACCGGCGCCTCGGTGAGGGGATGAGGCGGCCCGCGATGGTCGCCGCCGGCCTGGCCCTCGTCCTGTCCGGCTGCCGCACGGCGGCCGCCCCGCCGCCCCTGCCCGAGGGGCCCGGTGGGCCGCTGCTCGTGCTGGCGGCGACCGACGCGGGTGTCTGGGTCCAGCTCCTCCGGGCATCCGGCGCCTCCGCCCGGGTGGGCACCCTCGACGAGATGCTCGAGCGGCGGGCGGGCGTGATCACCCCCGGAGCCGAGCTGGTGGCTGGCCACACCGAGGCCGTGCGCCGGTGGGTCGCACGAGGCGGGCGGGCCGTCTCCGCCCACGCCGGCGTCCTCCGGGCCGTGGGCTTCTCCCGCCCGGCGGAGGTCACGGTCGACCGGGCGTCGATGGACGGGCTCGACGCCCGCTGGCCACAGCCGGACACGGTCCGGCCGCTGGCCGCGGGTGGTTCGCTCGTCGACTTCCGCGCCCACGCGTCGGGTGCCGGCGCAACGCTGGTGGCGTCGGCCCGCCTCGGCCGGGGAGCCGTCCTGGCGGTGGCCATGGACCCCATCAAGCGGGGCGAGGCCGGCTACGAGCGCCTCCCCTCGCTCGGCCGCCTGATGGCGTCGTGGACGGAGGCACCTCCCGGCCCGGCCCGCACCGCGGCCGAGATCTACGTCGATCCCACCACGTTCCCCGGGACCGCCACCGAGTTGGCGGCCCGCCTGGCGGGCGCCGGCACCGTCCACGTCGCCGGCTGGCACCTCGACGCCCACCCGTACGAGGCGTTGATCGACGCCCTCCACGCCCAGGGGGTGCTGGCCTACGCCTGGCTGGACGGGCCGGCCGTCGGCGGGACCCTGTGGGACGACCACCCGGAGTGCCGGGAGCAGACGGCCGCCGGCCGCGACGCCCAAGCCGGGGGGCGCAAGCTCGTCGCCCTGGAGGAGCCGGCGTGCATGGACCTGGCCTGGAAGACCTGGGAGCGCCTGGTCACGTCGTACCCCTGGGACGGCGTGAACGTGTCCGGGCTGCACTTCGAGCCGGCCGAACCCGCCGAGGGGGAGACGCCCTACCACCCGGCGGCGCTGGCCAGGTTCGGCGGCGACCCGCGGGTCGACCCCGAGCGCTTCCGCCGGTTCCGCACCGAGCTGGTGGCCGAGCTCAACGAGGAGGTCCTCCGGCGGCTCAACGGCGTGCCTCGTGCGGCCGGGATGGGCTTCGCCCTCACCACGGTGGCCGGCGACGGTGGCCCCGGGACGGCCCCGGCGCCGAGCCTCGGCACCGACCCGGCCCGGCTGGCCGGCGTGGCGACGGCCCAGGGTGCCGCCCTGCACGTCGTCGTCCCCGCCGCCGGCGGGGCAGAGGGGCCGCAGCGCCTCAACCGGGTGGCGCCCGCCATCGCCGCCCTGATGCCGCCCGGGCAGGGCGTCGCCGACCTCGTCGTCGGGGAGCGCGACGGCCGGGGGGCGACCGGGCGCACGACCGCGGCCGAGTTCGACCTGAGCGTGATGGCCGCCGCCCAGGGGAGCGGGCGGGTCGGCGTCCTCGACGCCGGCGCAGCCGCCCCACCGGATCTCGACCACCTGCCGCGAGCGCTCGGGGCGAGCGTCCAGGTCTTCGACTCGGGGGTGAAGTCGCCGAGCACGGTCACGGTGTCGGCACCGGGTGGGGCGGGATACGCCCGCCTGCGCCTCGACGGCCAGCCGTGGCCGGCGGCCGTGGGACACGCCGTGGTCCCTGCGGGGGATCACCGCCTGGAGTGGATCCGGGGTGCGCCGGAGGGGCCGAGCCTCCTCCGGCTGACCGGGGAGCTGGGGACCGCCGCCCTGCACGGCGACGCCATGACCTTCTCCTACGACTCGCGGCCCCCGGCGCTCGCCGTCGTCGACCCCCGGCCCGTCGCCCTGACCGTCGACGGGGTGACGGTCCCTCCCACCGTCGTCGAGCGACCCTCGGGCGGGTTCGTCGTCACCCTGCCCCCCGGCACCCACCGGGTCGAGCTGCGCTTCGGGGCGGACCGGTGAGGCCGGCACGCCGCCGGGTCGAGGGGGAGGCGCCGTGTACCTCCTAGCCGCGGGCGCCATCTCCGGGGCGCTGCTGCTTGGCGCCGGCCCGACGCAGCCCGTCGAGGCCCCGACCGGCCCGGCCGCCGGACTGCTGGCGGTGACGGCCTCGGTGGTCGACGTCCTCGTGGCTGCCTACGTCGTGTCGCTCGTCGGCCTGGCGCTGGTCTGCGTGACGGCCCGCCTGCGACGGCGCTGGACGGGGGTCGGCCCGTGACCGCCCAGCACGCGCCCTGCCTCTCCGTGGTGATGCCCTGCTACAACGAGGGCGGCACGATCACCGCCATCGCCGAGCGGGTCCTCCGGTCGCCGCTGACGCTGGAGCTCATCATCGTCGACGACGGCTCCACCGACGACACGCTCGCGCTGGCCAGGTCGATCGGCGACTCCCGTGTGCGGGTCCTCGCCCAGGGCCGGAACCAGGGCAAGGGCGCCGCCCTGCGGCGGGGCTTCACCGAGGCCACCGGCCCGTACGTGATCGTCCAGGATGCCGACCTCGAGTACGACCCTGCCGACTACGGCGTGCTGGTCGAACCCCTCCTGAAGGGGCTCGCCGATGTCGTGTACGGCTCCCGCTTCGCCACCGGCCGGCCCCACAGGGTCCTGTACTTCTGGCACGCGGTCGGGAACCGGGCCCTCACCATGGTCTCCAACATGTTCACCGACCTCAACCTCAGCGACATGGAGACCTGTTACAAGGTCTTCCGCCGGGAGGTGCTGCAGAGCTTCCAGATCGAGGAGGACAGGTTCGGCTTCGAGCCGGAGATCACCGCGAAGGTGGCGGCCGGCCGCTGGCGGGTCTACGAGGTCGGCATCTCCTACGCAGGGCGGACGTACGAGGAAGGCAAGAAGATCGGCTGGAGCGACGGCGTCTGGGCCGTGGTTTGCATCGTCCGCTACTCCCGGGCGACCAGCCGGATGGCGGACTGGATCCGGCGGAACGGGAGGACGGCGGTCCAGCGCCGCCCTGACGCAGTCCGCGTGCGCGCCGCCGAGCGTGTGTCGGCGGAGCCATGGGACAGCCCCGCACTGGACGGCGCCGCACGTCGCTCGGTGAGCGGGTGAGGCGCATGCACGGGGGAGCGGGGGGCCGGACCGGCGGAGCGGTGCCGCCCGAGGGGGCACACGACCGTTCACGTCACGACAGATGTAAGGGCGGAGCACCTACATGCCGAAAGAGTCACCAACGCAGCTCGGGCGCAGGTCCGGCGGGCGGCAGCACACTGAACAGAAAGGCGGACCATGGCGTTCACCTGGCAGTACTCGGACGGCCCGGATGGTTGGGAACAGCCGCCGGCTGGGCACTTCCCACCCATGACGAACCGGCTTCCCGTCACGAACGGTGTCGAAGAGGTCAACCTGCTCCTGTCCCCGTTCTCGGGCATCGGACGTATGGCGCACGTGCAGCGTCAGCTCTCAACGATGCGGGGAGTGCGACGGGTCCGTATCGGCGGGCTGCTCGCCCAGACGGCCCACTTCGTCGTCACCCTGGAGCCGGGCACGTCGCTGTCGACCCTCGTGCTCGCCAACACCGAGGTCGTCAGCGCCAGCGCCTCGCGCCTCGAGTTGAGCTTGAAGGCGGGCGGCGGCGGCGAGCGTTCCAGCCGCCTGCAGCGCCGCCGCCCCTAGGCGCACGAGACGTCCGGCGGGCGGCGAGCGGTTGGGGAAGGTCGGCGGCATGAGCCTGGAGCTCGCCCTGGGTGGGTCGCTGCTGCTGGCCGGGTTGTGGTTCGCGAGTACGGCGCTCTTCCCCGGCGGGCCGCAGGCTCGGGCGCTCAGCGGGGCGGGTGGCGCGCTGTCCCGGGGCGTGCGCGGCATCTTCGCCGACCCCGCGCCCGCGCCGGCCGCGTTCGTGGACACCGCAGGGCGGCCGGGAACGGCGGTGCCGCCGGCGGGCGCCCGCCGGGCAGGGGTCGCCACGGCCTCCGGCGGCGCCGTCGAGGTGGGGGGGGATCCGGCGTTGGCCGTCACCCTCCAGCAGACGTTGACGGTGCTGGAGGAGGTGCTGGCCCAGCTGCCCGCCCTGCTCGCAAAGGCGGAGGAGGGAGGCCGAGGTGATCAAAGTGGATCGCGCCGCCCAGTCGGCGCCGGCTCGTCGCCGGTGAACCTCACGGTCTCCCGGTTGGTGGGCGAGTCGCTCCCGCCCGCGCTGGCCCGGAACGAAGGCTTTCCCGCCAGCCCGTTCTTTACCCGCCTCTTCGAGCTCTGCGAGGAGGAGCTCGACGTCGCCGACGACGAGCCGGCGCCCCGACCCGTCGTCGCCGCCCGTGTCCCGCCGCCACCAGCGGAGCCCGACCCCGGACGCTTCGGGAATGACGGCCCCACCACCGCCGAAGCCACCGAGCTGCCCGACGACCTCTCCGAAGGGACGCCCATGTCGAATCCCAACGACCCGCCCAGCTCCGACCTGGCCTACCCGCGGGGCGAGATCTCGGCCGACGTGGCCGCCGAGATGTTCGAGGTCGCCATGACTGCGCTGGCCCAGGCCCTCGTCGACGACGAGCGCGCCGTACGCGAGGCGAGCGTCAGGGCGCTCGGCGGGATCGACCCCGGCGCCATCCGCCGGTGGGCGTCGGTGAAGCTCCTGACCGGCGACGCGGACGACATGGCCGCCGGGGCCCGGATCGTGGACGCCCTCGAGTTGGACGAGGTCGTGGGGGAGGTGCTGGAGCGGGCGCTGGAGGCCGGTGCGCCGCAGCGGGACCGGGCCGTTGGCGCCCTCCGGGCGCTGGCGCCGAGCGCCGAGCTGCTGGAGCGCACCGTGGCGCGCGTCGGCGAGGGCCAGCGGGCCCGGCTGCCGGCGCTGCTTCCCGAGCTGTTCGAGGGGCCGGCGCTGGCCGGCATGCTTCAGGTGCTGGTCCGGGACCCGTCGGAGCAGGTTCGGATGGCGTCGCTGGACGCGCTGGCCGCCCACGCCGATCGCGACACCGTGCTCCGTGTCGCCTCGAACGTGATCGCCGTCGACCAGTCGGCGGCGGTCCGGGTGGTCGCCGCCGACCTCCTCGGCCGCGCCGGCACGTCGGCACCGCGCCGCACGGAGGCGGCGGACACCGAGCCTGAGGAAGCGCCGGCCGCCATCCTTCCCGAAGACCCGGCGGCGCTCTGGGAACTGCTCCTGGCCCATGTGGGACGGGGCGATGACGATGTCATCGCCGAAGCCGCCGAGCACGCTCGGGACACGCTCATGGCCGCCGCGCTGGCCCATGCCGACGACGCCGACCCGTCGGCCCGGGCGCTGGCTGTCCGGGCCGCCCTGCGGGCCGGCACCGAGGACGGCGTGGTCATTGCCATGCTGGCCCTGGCCGACCCGGACCCGCAGGTGCGGCGGGCCGCGGTGGAGGTGTGCCGGCGTACGGACGGGGCCGAGGCGACGACCGCCCTGCGCCGCCTCGTCACCGACCCCGACCACGAAGTGCGCAAGGTGGCGGTGACGGCGCTGGTCGGCTCGGAGGAGCCCGAGGCGACGGCATCGGTGGTTCGGGCGCTGGCCGACCCCGAGGAGGACATCCGCACCCTGGCCCAGGCGGCGCTGCTCGGCCGGACGACGCCCGAGGTCGCCCGCCTCCTCGTCGACGAGCTCGAGGACCCGGGCGGCCGGCAGGCCGCCGCCACGATCCTCCGTGGCATGGGGGACACCGGACGCCAGGCCGTCGAGCAGGCGATGCCGTCGCTCAGCCGGGAGGCCATCGTCGCCGCCGGGACGGTGCTGGCCGCCGTCCCGGGCAGCGCCGACCGCTACCTCGCCGACCTCTCGTCGCTCGATGCCCGGGCCCGCCTCCGGGCGGTGCGGGCGCTGGGCGCCATCGGTGGCCAGCAGGCCGTGACCGCGCTGGTCGGCCGCCTGCACGACCCGGTCGACGAGATCCGCATCGAGGCCCTCGACCACCTCGGCCGGATCGCCGGCGCCGACGTGGTGCCCCTGCTGCGCCGCATCCGGGCCGGCGACCCGATCCCGGCCGTGGGCGCCGCCGCCGAGCGGGCCGTCAACCTGGTGCTGGAGCGGGCAGACGGCGCATGAACCTCCGCACCTTCCGCCGTACGGGCCCGCCGGAGGACCTCGAGCGGGGCGAACCGCTGGTTCAGGTCGAGGGGAAGATGCGGGTGCTCCTCACGACCGAGGGCACCTACCCCCACTACACCGGCGGCGTCTCCACCTGGTGCGACCTCCTGGTCAGCCAGCTCGACGACGTCGACTTCGTGGTGTGGTCGCTGATGATGAACCCGTTCATCAAGCAGCAGTTCACCTTCCCGGAGAACGTCCGGCAGTTCGTGGGCGTCCCGCTGTGGGGTGTCGAGCAGCCCGCCGAGTACACGCGGGAGCTTCCGGCGGCCGAGGTGTTCCGGGCATCACGGCGCACGCACAACCGCGATGTCGAGACGCATTTCCTCCCGCTGTTCACGTCGTTCCTCGAATCGGTCTCCACCGCGCTGTTCGATCCCCTTGACTTCGCCGAGCTGCTGGTCGCCATGCACGACTACTTCCGGGAGTGGGAGTACCGGTCCACGTGGCGCTCGCCGATCGTGTGGGAGGCATTCTGCCAGTTCCTCCTCGCCCGGCCGGAGCTGGCCACCGGGCCCTCGATCCCCGACGAGGAGAGCGGGCTGGTCCCCAAGTGGGCCCAGATCCGTGACCACATCCAGTTCCTGATGAAGGGCGACGGGAACGGCGACGCCGGTGACGGCGACGGCCGGGCACCGGCGGGCGGCCGCGACGACGACCCCCGACAGCGCGAGATGGCCGACGAGGACTCACCACGCATCGCCGAGGCCATCGAGGGCCTGCGCCTGCTGTACCGGCTCCTCCAGACCTTGAACGTCGAGGTGCCGCGGGCCGACGTGACCCACTCGGCCGCCGCCGCGTTCTGCGCCATCCCCTGCTTGCTGAGCAGCGTGGAGCGCAACACCCCCTTCCTGCTCACCGAGCACGGGGTGTACCTGCGCGAGCAGTACCTCGCCATCGACCGGGCCCTCATGCCGTTCCACCTCAAGCGCTTCCTGATCGACCTGATCAGCGCGGTGGCCCAGACCTCGTACGCGCTGGCCGACCAGGTGTCGCCCGTGTGCCGGTTCAACACCCGGTGGGAGACCGTCTACGGCGCCCCGGACAACCGGATCAGGGTGATCTACAACGGCGTGAGCGAGCGGGTGTTCCGGCCGCAGCCGGCGACCATCAGGGTGCCGACCGCAGTGCAGCTGGCCCGCATCGACCCGCTGAAGGACCAGATCACGATGCTGCGCGTCGCCGACCGGGTCCGTCGGGAGATCCCCGACGTCAGGTTCCTGCACTACGGCCCCGTTGCCGACGACGGGTACTGGGAGGAGGTCCGGGCCCTGCACGCCGAGCTGCGGCTGGAGGAGACCGTCTCGTTCATGGGCAACACGGACGATCCGAGCGGCGCGCTCAACCAGGGCCACGTCGCCTTCCTCACCTCGATCTCCGAGGCCTTCCCCTACACCGTCGTGGAGGCGCTCATGTGCGGCAAGCAGGTCGTCTCCACCGATGTCGGCGGTGTCCGTGAGGCGATCGGCAGCATCGGCGCCACCGCACCCCCGCGCGACGTCGAGGGCCTGGCTGCGGCCCTCCTCGCCATCCTCCGCCAGTCCGGCGAGGATCTGGAGCGCCTGGGACGGGAGGCTCGCGAGCGGGCCATCGAGCACTTCACCCTCGATCGCTTCGTGAACGAGTACCGGGGCAGCTACGAAGAACTCTCGACCTGGCGGGCCGAGGTGATCCCCCTCCATGGGGAGCCGCCCGCCGGCGAGCCACCTCCCGGGGGCCCGGTCGTCACCACGCCCGCGGGCGTGCCCGGCGGCACCCCGTCCGCCGCCGGACCGGCGCCCCCGGAGTCCGAACGCGACGACGTCCCGGTGGGGGCCGCCGCCATGTCGGGCGTGCAGCTCGAAGCGGGTGCCAGCAGCGAAGCGGTCGCCGCCCTCTTCCGGGCTCTCTCGGACACGGTGCCCCGGGTGCGCCGGGAGGCGGTGCGGGCCTTCGCCCGCCTCGGCGGGCCGCTGGCCACCAAGGCGCTGGCCGAGACCGCGCAGCGCGACCCCGCGGCCGAGGTCCGGGAAGCGGCGGTGCTCGCCCTCTTCCTGCTCCTGTCGCCCCGCCGGCGCGGTGGCCCGGACGACCTCCTGTGAGCCCGGCGACCAGCGACGTAGGGCGCCTGACCAGTGAGGTGACCGAGCGCACCGGCCGGCTGGAGAGCCCGGCCGAGGCCAGCGCGGTGCTGGAGTCGCTGGGTTACACCGACGACAGCCTGCGCTCGATGGGCCTCACCAACGTGTTCCACGCCGGCGTCGAGGTGTTCCAGCACCAGTACGAGGACGAGGCCGCCGGCGAGCACCGCCGCACGGTCGAGCGCGACCGCCGGGAGCTGGTGCTCGAGGAGCGCCGGCCCACCAGCCTGCGGACGTTCCTCCCCCGCTTCGCCCTCAAGGGATTCACCTTCGGCGCGCCGATGCTGCTGATGCTGCTGTCGGTGCTGGTCCTGCTCTACTCCCTCTGGGCCTACTTCTACTTCGACGTCCCCCGGGGCAGCGCCATCGCCGCCGGGATCGTCGCCTCCTACCTGGTCACCGCAGGCTTCATGCAGGCCGTCGGCCGCCGCGGCCTGATGTACCTCCGCCAGGACATGTACGGGCTCGCCCTCCGGGTCAGCTTCCTCACCCTCGCCATCGGCTTCGCCACGGTGGTCGTGGCCGGGGTCGTGCTCTGGACCCTGCTGCTGATCTTCCCCCTGGTGGCCCCGAGCCAGGTGCCGATCACGATCCTCTACTTCTTCACGCTCTCGTGCCTGTGGCTCGGCCTGTCGGTCGTCTACATGATGCAGCAGGAGATCTGGTTCTCGATCTCCGTCGGCCTTGGGATCGCCCTCGTGTACTTCGCCCGCGAGTACATGCGCACGTCGGTGGTCGTGGCCCACACCTTGGGCATCTTGTTCGCTGCGGTGTTCGGCCTCGTCGTCGGGGCGATCATGCTGGTGCTCGGCGACCGCCGCATCCAGCGGACGCGAAAGCAGCCCCTGGCCGGCAAGCTGCCCCGGCTGTCGGTGCTCGCCTACTCGGTGGCGCCGTACTTCCTCTACGGCCTGCTGTACTTCAGCTTCCTCTTCACCGACCGCATCCTGGCCTGGACGGGCAAGACCCCGTTCCGGCAGTCGTTTGTCTGGTTCCAGTCGGACTACGAGGTGGGGCTCAACTGGGCCCTGGTCACGCTGCTGCTGTCGTTCGCCGTCCTCGAGTTCACCGTCTACCGGCTGGCCGAGGAGCTGGCCTACTACGCGGAGGTCCACTCCGTCCTGCGCATCCGCAAGTTCACCGCCCAGCTGCTGCGGTTCTACCGGCGGAGCGTCATCGCCTACGTCATCTCCGCCCTGGTGGGGGTGATCCTGGGGTACGTCCTCGTCCGCTACGTGCTGGCGCCCCGGGTGCCGCTGGTCGGCGTGCTCATCAACGACGTGGCCATCACCGTGTTCTTCGTCTCGGCGGTGGCCTACGTGCTGGTCGTCTGGGCGCTGCTCAACAACGCGTTCCTGTTCTCGCTGTCGCGGCCTTCCTACGCCATCCGGGCCGCCGCCCCCGCCCTGGTGGTGGACCTGGTCGTCGGGCTGCTGTGCTCCCGGCTCATCGCCTACTGGGCCGCCTGCTTCGGCCTCCTCGCCGGAGGCGTGGTGTTCTGGCTGCTGTCGACGTACTACGCCATGAAGGTCCTGAAGAACGTTGGGTACTATGCCTACTCGGCGTTCTAGGGGCAGACCCCGCCTGGCACGAGCGGTGGTGGTGGCGCTGGCGTGCGCCCTGGCCGGGGCGTCGTGCCGCCCGTCGTCGGAGATCCGCCCGCCCTTCATCGAGGAGAGCCGGGCGCCGGGCGGCGCCCTGGAGGGCACCATCCTGTTCACCAGCAACGGCGAGGCCAACTTCGGCATCTTCGCCCTCGACCCGTCGGCCCGACCGGACGACCGGCGCTCCTTCGCCGTGACCGACCCGGGGATCCGCACCCGTTCGCCGGCCTATGCGCCGGGCGGCGGCCGACTGGCCTATGCGGTCGTCCGCAGCGGGTCCGGCGGGATCGCGGTGGTGGAGCGACCGGGGGCCCCGCCTCGGATGGTGGTCGATGGCGAGGGTTTGTTCGACTACCCCTCGTGGTCCCCGGACGGGTCGCAGATCGCCTACGCCTTCAGCCCCGGGTTCCTCGACTCGTGGAACCTCTACGTCGTCGACGTGGCCGGCGGCGCCACCCGCCAGCTGACATCGACCGACCGCCAGGACTGGTACCCGGCGTGGTCGCCCGACGGCGCCCGCATCGCGTTCACCTCCGACCGGGACGGCGACAACGCCATCTGGTGGGTCGGCCCCGACGGGGGGGCGCCGGAGAAGGTGGTCGACAGCCTCTCGGCCGACGAGGGGCCGGTGTGGTCCCCCGACGGTCGACGCCTGGTCTTCACCTCCAAGCGGGAGCTGGACCGCTGGCAGCTGTACGAGGTGGACCCGCTGACGCGAGTGGAGCGCCAGGTCATAAGGACCGACACCGTCGACCGCTACCCACGGTTCTCCCCGGATGGCCGGTACCTCGTCGTCTCCAGCGGCTACGTCGCCATCTACCGGGCCGACGGTGGCACCTTCCCCGACGGGTCCGACCGGTGGAAGCTCTCCGGGCGCCTGTCCCTCGGCGCCGCCGCGTGGTCGCCCCGGCCCAACGACTTCCCCACGCCGGCATGACCGCAACCATCTCGGCCCTGGTCGTGCTCGCCAGCCTCACCCTGGTGCTGCTCGTCGGGCCGCGGTGGGTGCTGAGCCGTGCCGGCGGCGGCGCCGCTTCCGAGCGGGTGCCGGTCGACGTGGTCGCCGGCAGCGTGCTGGTCATGGTCACGGCCGAGGTGCTCGTGGTACTGCGCCTGTTCGAGTGGCTGGGGCTGGTCGTGGCCGCCATGGCCATGGCGGCCGTATCACGGTGGCAGCGCGCCCGGCGCCTCGAGGGCCCGGGCGTGGTGGAGGTCATGGCCGATCAGGCCCGAGCCGCCCTGTACCTGCTCGAAGCGGCCTCGGAGGCCGGCAACGAGCGGGTCAAGGGTGCCGTGCGGCGATGGTGGGGCGAGGTGCTCCGGCCCGGCCTCCGCCTGGGGCCAAAGGTGCGGCCGCCCGCCGGCGAGACGGCGTGGCGGATGTCGCTCTTCGTGGTCCTGGGCGGTTCGCTGGTCGCCGGGAGTGCCTACGCCCTCCGCCACATGGCCCTGGTGCCGTCGGGCAACTACCGCCAGCTCACCGCCATGGGGGAGCTGGGGCTCGGACGGATGTTCCCCTACGGTGCCGAACCCATCGGGGTCAGAGCGCTGTTGGCCACGGCCGCCGAGCTGACGCCCGCCTCCTACGAGGACGTGGTCCGCTTCGCCGGCCCGCTGCTGGCGACCGCGGCCATCGGCATGGTGTGCGTGCTGGTGCTGCGGGCGACGGGTCGGCGCGACGCCGCCCTAGTGGCCGCGGCCGCCGCCGCGCTGGCCGGGTTTGCCCGTGGCAGCGCCGGGATCGAGGCCATGGTGGCGGCCGGCCAGGCCGAGGCCCTCGCTCTGGTCATCGCCCTGGGCGGGGTGGGCGTCGCCATGCAGTTCGCTGCGTCCGCAGACGCGGGCTCGGTGCGCCACATCGCCCTGGCGGCGCTCGGCGTGGTGCTGGTCCATCCGCCGGGCCTTGTCGTGCTCGCCCCGGCCGTCGTTGCCGCCGGCGCCGCCGTCTCAGTCCGCCGCCGCCGGATCGTGCCGCTCCTGCAGTGCCTCCTCGCCGGCGCCATCGGGACGGCGGCCGGCTTCGCCCCGGTGGTCTTGGCCCGCGCCGCGGGGGCGGCCCCGGCCACCGCGCTGGAGGGGGTCGTGCCCGCCGGTGCCGGACTCGACCGGCTCGCCGCCGCGTCGCTGGCCGGCGCCGTCCTGGCCGTGTTGCTGGCCGGCAAGGCGGTCCGGGCCCGGCGGCCCGAAGCCGTGCCGGGCGTCGTGCTGGCCGTCACCGTCCTGGCCTGGCTGGGCCTGGCCGCAGCCACACACGGCCGAGCCGTGCCGCTGGTGCTGCTGCCGATCGGCATCGGTCTCGGCGTGGCCCGCCTGCGGCGCCGCGCCCTCGTGCCGGTGTCGCTCCTGGTGCTGGCCGGCATCCTGGCGCCTGGGTTCCCGCCACGGCTCCCGGACCTTCGCTGGGCGGCCACCGAGCACGATGCCGCGGCGCGTGCCCTTTCGAGCCGCCTGGCCGGCGTCACCGACATGTCCTACACGGTGGTCGGGTCCGACCTGTCGCTGTCGCGTGTCGTGGGCCGCACGTGGCGGGCCGAGCTCTCCGAGTTCACCAGCCGGCTCACGCTCGAGCAGGCCGCCGACCCGGGGTTCGTGCTGCCGGTGGCTTCCGACCACCTGCTGCTGGTGGCCGAGACCGTGCCGCCGGGCGCCGGCCAGCAGGGCGGGGGCCCGGGGTCCGAGGCCAGGCGGGCCGAGGCCGAGACCCGGGCCGCCGTCGCCCGCCGGGCCGACGAATGGATGTCGGTCTACGCCCGGTACCACGCCGGCGTCTCGGTGGCATACGAGGACGCCCACGTGCGGGTGTGGTCGGTGCACCAGACCGGCAATCCGGCGCTGGCCGAGCGCTTCAGGCTGGCGTTCCGATGAGGTGCGGCCGATGAGGACGGTGGGGCGCCGGAGCCGGCGGCACATCGTGGCCGCGGTGACCGTCATGCTGGCCGCCGGGGCCGCGTGCAGCGGGCCCCGCGACGCCTGGCGGTCCTCGGGGCACGGCTCGGCCGGCCGGCCCGAGGGGCGCCTCGCCGTCTCGCTCGCCTCGGTCACCGCCCTCGGCCCCGCAGGCGGCCCGGCGGCGCTGTCGATGACCGTGCTCACCGCCTCCGGCCGCAGCCGCCCCGCCCAGGTCTTCATCGACAGCGACAACGACCGCGACACTGGCATGTGGACCTTCCAGTCCCCGCTGTCGGGGTCGGGATGGGACCTTCTGGTCGACGGCGAAGGGCGCCTGTACCGGCACGTCGGTCCCGCCGACGCGTGGGACTGGGAGCCGGTCAAGGCCACCGGCTTCCGGCGCACGGTGGCGCCGGGACGGATGGAGCTGTCCATCCCCGGCGCGCTGCTGAAGGCGCCGCCCGAAGACGTCCGGGTCGCCGCCGAATCAGACGGTGACTGGTACCCGGCGGCGTTCCTCCCCGGCATGTCCCTCCGGCCGGAGGCCGTGGTCAGCCGGACCGGCCGCAGCGGCCCCCCCGCCTCGCTGGCCATCTTCTACGGGCACTCGCCGTGGCTCGTACGCGACTGCCGTGTCACCGACCCGGTGGCCTGCCCGGCCCGGGCCTTCGCCGAGTTCGCCCACGTGGTGCTCGGGTCGGGACTGGAGGAGCCCGACCATCCCAGCCACGCCCGGGCTCGGACCTTGATCAGGGAGATCCGCGCCCTAGCGCCGTCGACGGAGCTGTGGGGGTACGTCTCCCTCGTCGGCGGCCCGGCCAACGGAGGCGTGCGGCCCGTCCTCTACACGGTCGCCTCCATCCGGGATCGGGCCGCGGCGTGGAAGGAGATGGGCATGACCGGGGTCTTCCTCGACGAGGCCGACCTGTGCCGTCCGGCCCGCGACGAATGCGCCAAGGACGCCGCGGGGGCCGAGTTCGAGGTCAGCCGGGCCCGCCAGGCGGCGGTGATCGGGGCCATCCACGAGCTGGGCATGCCGGTGTTCGCCAACGGCTTCGCGGTGCCGGAGCTGTTGGGCCCCGTCGACGACGTGCCGTCGCCCCTGACCGGCGCCAGGGAGGGGCGGCGGGCCGACATGTACCTGCTGGAGAACCTCACCGTCTCGGCCGGGCGCAGGGTCGCGGGCTTCGACGCCCAGGTGGGCCATGCCCGCCTGCAGCTGGCCCTCCGGCTCGCCACCCCCGCCGGCGTTCGGGTGGCGGCGGTCGACACGGTGCGCGAGCCGGCGCCGGATCTCGCGTCGGCGCCCGCGTTCTACCGCGACGGGCTGGTCGAAGCGACCAGGGCGGGGCTCGACGCCTACGGCTTCACCAACTCCTCCTACTCCTCGGAGCCGGCGACGGCCACCAGCCTTCCCGCCCCACCGACGGCGCCGGCACTGGAACTGGCCCAGCCCTGCGCCCAGGGGGCGCCGCCGTGCTGATCTCGGCGGTCGGGAGGTGACCCTCGTGCAGATCGGCGGGTTGCTGGTGGTCATCGCCGTGGTGCTGGTCGCCCTGCCCCGCCTGATCTTCTCGCTCGACCGGATACCGGGCACGTTCCTCGACCGCACCATGGCCGGCGTCGTCTACATGAGCGCGCTGACGATCGCGGCCATGTACGTCCTCGGCACCGTCGGCATGCTCGAGATGCTCGGGCTCGTCGCCGCGTGGGGCGGGGCGTGGTGGTTCAACAAGGGCCGGCGGAGGAAGCGGCGCTTCTCGTCCGTCGTCGAACGGACGCTGGAGGCGAGCGACCGGGTCGAGCGCCACGGCGCCGCCCGCTTCGCGTCCAGCCGGGCGGGGGAGCTGCGCAGCACCACGCGACGTCGGGTCGTCGGGTTCTGGGGCAGGCGGCCGCGCGGGCTGGCCATGCTGACGTCGCTGGCCATCCTCGGCGTCCTGTCCGTGGCCGCGGCGATGCGTTTTTCGCGGGCCCTCGGCCACCTCGACCTCGTGCCCCAGGACTCCTTCCTCGCCCTCTCCTGGACCACGTTCCTCAACAAGGGCCGGGTCCTGGCCGACGGCACGTACCCCCAGGGCACGTACATGTGGACGTCGATGCTCTCGCGGTTCTACCCGTTCGGCGTCTACAACTTCACCCGCTGGGTGGGGCCGATGATGAACGTGCTCGAGCTCGTCGTCCTCTACTGGGTGGTGAGCCGGACCACCCGCAACCGGGCCGCCGGCCTGCTGGCGCTCGCCGTCTTCGGGCTGTTCGCCGGCCACCCGGCGCTGCTGGTGGACTGGACCCGCCAGATCGGCGCCATGAGCCAGGAGTTCGCCCTGGCCTTCGCCCTGATCTCGCTGCTGTGTGGCGCCCGCTACATGGCCGGCCGCCGTGACCACGACCTGGCCCTCGCCGGCTGCGCCCTGTTCGTGGCCGCCACCTCGAACACCCTCGTCGTGCCGATGATGGCCCTGGGCTACGCCGTCATCCTCACCGTCGGCCTGGTCACCGGCGGGTGGGACCGGCGCAGCTTCGTCCGCATCGTGGCCATGGGCCTCGGGACGTTGCTCGCCGCCAACCTCTACTTCATCCTCGGCGCACTGCGCGGCATACCCCTGAACGAGTCGTTCGACCTGTACCGGCCCAGCAACCAGGTGACGCTCGACCCGGCTCCGCCGACCACCGCCGACCAGCCGGAACGGGGCCGGGAGCTGGAGGGGAACCCCATCTACCAGCTCGGGGCCATCGGGGCCTCGATCGGCGTGCTGGGCGGGGTGATCCTGCTGCGGCGGAGACCCGAGGAGGGCCGGGTCGTGCTCGCCGTCTCGCTGACGTCGTTCACGGCGATGATCCTCTTCGACCTCTTCCTGTACCGGTCCGGCCTGCTGTTCCGGGTGCGCCAGGGCTGGATCACGGCCGAGCTGATGGTGGTCGGCATCGGCGCAGGCATCGGCGCGCCTGCCCTCCTGCTGGCCGACGCGGTGGAGCGCAGCCGGGCGGGGCGCTGGACCCAGGCCCGGCGCTGGTCGACGCCCGGCGCGCTCGAGGGGGTCGCCCTCGCCGTGGTGGCGGTGACGGTCCTGGTCCTGTACCCCCAGTACTCGGCGGCGGCCAGGGTGGCGGGCCCCAGCGGCTACCCCCAGGCCTCCAAGGTGGCGATCGAGGTGCTCGGCAGGTCGCTGCCGCTCACCTTCACCTTCGTCGGCGTGTCCGAGCAGTACCAGGAGGCCCTCGACAAGGGCTTCTTCACCGAGGCATGGGTCTTCGCCCGCGACATCACCATGCGGGAGGCGCGCGACCCCGGCTACGAGCTGCCGATCCCCACGGAATCGGTCTACATCTTCGTCGAGAAAGTGCCCTTCGGCGGGCCCCAGGCCGCGCCCGTCGGGCCCACCCAGGAGTACTACCGCGACCAGGAGAAGCGGACGCGGATGATGGCCCGCATCCGCATCTGGTGCGACGCCTACCGCGCCTCGCACCACGACATGACGACCTACTACGAGGACCGCGAGCTCGTGGTCTTCCGGATCAAGCGCAAGGTCGACGTGACCACGGCGGACCTCTCGCCCGCCTTCAAGGACTACACGTGGCTCCCCGGGCAGATCTTCGACGACGACGGTGACGTCACCGACGACGTCGTCGTGCCCGACCCCAGCTCGTCGATCGCACGGGCCCGTCGTGATCCGTGACCCTGCGCGGGCGTCCCATTCCCCCAACGAGGAAAGGCGGCACAAGAGGTGACTTTTCAGGAGAGCGAGAAGCAGGTGGCCGGTGGACCGGAGGGGCGGCGGGGCCGCCGGACGGGGGTACTCGTCGCCTTGGTCGGGCTGGTGGCGACCAGCGGGTGTACGTACACCGCCAGCGCCCAGCAGCCGAACCAGGTGGCACAACAGACGACGACGACGGCGAGCGCCGGCCAGGAGAGCCTGTTCGCGGCGCCGCTGCCGAGGATGATCCCAGGAGGCGCCACCACGCCGGACACCGAGGGTGAGAACGTGGTTCCGGCGTTCTGCAAGCCGGTGTCCGCCGGCCTGTCCCGCAACGGGAGCGGCTTCCTCCTGGTCGTGCGGATGGGGGCGCCGATCCCGGCGCTCAACGCGCCACCCGCGCTGCCCTACGGGGTCATCCTCAGCATGATCGAGTTCGACGTGGGCATCTTCGCCCCCAACGTCAACCCCGAGCTGGGTGGTGGCTACAAGTACGTACGGCAGTACCAGATACCGGACCGTCCGGCGTTGGAGATCACCCCGCTGGGATCGGGCAAGACCGACACGGCGGCGAGCGTCAACGTCGCCGTCCGCGAGCAGGAGATCCGCATCCAGCTGCCGGATGCCGGCCAGGACACAGGACGGGTGAACCAGTGGGGAGCTTCGGTCACGTGCCTCCTCCGGCATCCCGTGGACGGGTTCTACTTCCCCTTCACCCGCTTCCCGGCCGGCAAGTTCGAACGCGCACCTCTCTAGCGGGTCGCGGGCAACGGGCATCGGGAACGTGGGCGCACTTCCTACCATCGCTTCACAGCCGGCGGTACCGCCGCGGCCCGGCGGGGCCGGCGGCATGACCGGTTCCGGCGCGGGCGACGTCCTGCAGTCGCTCGTCGAGGGCGTCGTCGACGTGTTGGCCCTGCCAGGCGCGGCCCTGATCGTCGGCGAGAGTGCCGGCGCCGCAGTCCTGGTGGCCTCGGAGGATCGGGCCCGCCGTCTGGGCCGCTTGGAGATCCACCGGGGCGACGGACCGGCGCTGGAGTGCTGGCGAACCGGTGAACCGGTCACCGTCGTCCCGGGTGCGCAGGCTCACGGCCGGTGGCCCTGGTTCGCTCGCGAGGTGGAGGCCGCCGGCCTGGGGCTGGTGCAGGTCCTGCCCCTCCGTCACCGGGAGCAGGCGCTGGGGGCCCTGACCCTGTGCTGCGACGCCCGTCAGGCCCTGGGCCGGCGGGACCTGACGGTGGCCCACGCCCTGGCCGACCTGGCCGCCCTCGGCATGGTCCACCAGCGCGCCGCCGCGGAGGCACGGGTCCTGAGCGAGCAGCTGCAGGGTGCGCTGAACAGCCGGGTGGTGATCGAGCAGGCCAAGGGCCTCGTGGCCGGGCGGACCGGCGCCGACGTCGGCTCGGCGTTCCGCCTGCTCAGGGCCTATGCCCGCAGCCACAACGTCGGCCTCGACCACGTTGCCCGCCGGGTACTCGACGGCTCCCTGCCCGTGGACGCGCTGGTCGCCCGCCGGCCGGCGGGCCGGTAGGACCAGCCGGGGGCTTCAGGGGGAGAAGGTAGCCGCGGGGCCCGCCGAGGAGGCCGCAAGGGGGCGCGGCGGTGGTTGGGGCCGCGTGCCGGACTCGACGAGGGCGATGGCGTCCTCGAGCGAGAGGGTGCGGCCGATGCTCAACGCCCGGTCGACGCCGGTGTCACCCATGCCCCGCCGGAGGGCTCCGGAGACCTCTTCCTCGAGGGCCACCTCGTCGGGCCAGGCCGGCGCGTCGATCCTCCGGCGCACCCCCTCGGCCGCCCCGAGCAGCCGGGCGGCCACGTCGCGGCGCCGGCGCTGCGCGGCGACCGCCGCCAGCTCGACCAGGCAGGCGGCCGCCAGCCGGCTGTCGCCCAGCCGGTGGAACGCGGTGAGCGCCCGCTTGAGGAGCTGCCCGGCGTTGGCCAGGTCGCGGCGGCGGCGGGCGACCCGGCCGAGGTCTGCGAGCGATCGGGCGAACCCGTGCTCGTCGCCCACGGTGTCCCACATCTGTCTCGTCTCGTCGTACCAGTCGTTGGCTTCGACGAGCTCGCCCTGGACCTCGGCGATCCATCCCAGGTTGTTCGCGGTGACGGCGATGCTCCATGGGTCGCGCAGCGCACGGAACTTCGTGAGGGCTTCGTAGAACAGCTCTGCCGCCGAGTCGAGATCGTTCCTCCGCAGCGCGACGACGCCGAGGCAGTTCACGCCGTGCCCGATGCCGCGCTCGTCGCCCAGCTCCCGGTAGATGGCGAGCGACTCCACGAAGCTGGCGTCGGCCAGGTCGTACCGGCCGCGGTCCTGCTCGATGATCCCCTGGTTGAGGATGGCCAGGGCGAACTCCTGGCGGACGGCGAGGCCGCCGCCGGGCCACGCGACTGCGCTCGCCCGCGACCGCTGGAGGAAGCGCTCGGCCAGCTCCAGGTGTCCCTGGGTGCGGGCCAGGACGGCCGAGCCGTTCAAGGCCTGGATCCCGGCCAGCGTGCCGCCCGGCGCCTCGGCCAGCGCCCGCTCCAACCAGCGCCGGCCCTCGGTGGTCCGGCGGAGGAGGAAGAACCGCCAGAGCGACGCACAGAGCTCCAGGGCCGTCGCAGGATCGCGTGGCAGGACCCACTCGAAGGCGGCGGCCAGGTTGGGGAAGTCGGCCTCGACGAGGCGGAGCCACTGGGCCTGTTCGGGTCCACCGGTGAGATGTAGCGCGGCGGCCCGGGCCTGGTGCAGGTAGTACGCGCAATGGCGGGCCCGCATCTCCTCGACGGCGTCGTCGTCGCGCAGCCGCTCGAGCGCGTACCGCCTGATCGTCTCCAGGAGGGCGAAGCGGGAGTCGTCGGTCTCCACCCTCGAAACCTCGACGAGATGCTTGCTCTCCAGTGCGGCCAGGCCGGCCAGGGGATCGGGGTTGGCGCCGCCCCCGGAGCAGACCGCCTCGACCGCGGCGAGGCCGAAGGTGCCGGAGAAGACCCCGAGGCGGGCCAGCAGCGCCCGGTCGGCGGGTTCCAGCAGGTCCCAGCTCCAGTCGAGGGCCGCGGCCAGGCGGCCATGGGCGAGGGGGTCGCCGTGGTCGTCGCCGGGCAGCTCGACCCGTTCCCGCAACGTCCGGGCGATGTCGGCGGGGGAGAGGAGCCTGGTCGCCGCCGCGGTCAGCGTGATGCCCAGGGGAAGTCCGTCGAGCCGGGCGCAGATCTCGGCGACGGCGCCCGCGTTGGCCTCGGTCAGGGCGAAGTCAGGCCGGGCCCGGCGGGCCCTGGTCACGAACACCTCCAGCGCCGGGAAGTCCTGGGCCCGCCCGTGCAACGCCTCGCCTGCGTCGGGGAAGGCCAGGGTGGGTACCCGGTACTCCGCCTCCGCCTCGATCCCGAGGGCCTGGCGACTGGTGACCAGGATCCGGACCCCGTCGGCGCGCTCGAGGAGCGCCTCCACCATGCCCCGGGCGTCGAGCACGTGCTCGAAGTTGTCCAGGATCAGGAGCATCTGCCGGCAGCGGAGCGCGTCGACCACCAGTGTCTCCAGGTCGGGCGACCGGCGCTCCAGCAGCCCGAGGGCGTACACCATGGCCGGTGGGACGGACCGGGCCTCGGTCAGGTCGGCGAAGGGCACGAAGCAGGCGCCGTGGCGGAACTCCTCGGCCAGGTCCCATGCCACCTCCAGGGCCAGGCGGGTCTTGCCGATGCCCGGGGCGCCCACCAGGGTGACACAGCGGGTGGGGCCCCGCACCAGCCGGGCCACCTCGGCGGCTTCCCTCGACCGACCCACGATCGGCCCGACCGGCAGCGGGAGCCGGACCTTCGGCGAGGGGCGGCGGGAGAGCTGCAGCAGCTCCTCCCTGGGCAGGTCGACCACGTCGGCGAGGCGGGCCACGAGTTGGCGGGACGGAGGGCGCACACCTCGTTCCACCTTGGCCACGTAGGAAACCTCGTAGCCGAGGGCCTCGGCCAGCCGCTCCTGGGTCCAGCGGTTGGCGTGGCGCCAGTCCCGGATCCACCTACCGAGCACGGCGCCCTCCCATGCCGCGGGCCGGGTGGCACGCGGTCCCGGGCTTTGTCCCGGTTTGTCCCTTCGATGCCGCTCGCCACCGTCCTTGGATGGTCGTCATGAGGGGACGCCAGGCCACAGCGGGGTACCGGCGGGAGCTCCCCGGCGGGACGCCGGTGACGACCGGCGCCGGGATCCTCATCGAACAGCAGGACGCGGCCGACAGAGAGGCCGTGAGCACGCGTGGGACCGTGGAGCGCTGGGGGCGTCGCGCCAACGACGCCCCCAGCCCCGGCCCGCTGCGAATCCACACGTTGGGCCGGAGGAGCGCGAATTGGGAGCACTCCTCGTTGCTGACGCTAGTCGGCGACGAGCCAGGCGCCGCGCCCCTCCCGGCCTCAGGAGCCGGGAGGGAGGTGAACCCATGGAGCGAGCGACCGTTGCGCTGCGCCGGCGGCACCGCGTCCGCCGTCGCCGCCAGGCCTTCGTCGCCATCGCCACGGTGGTCGCGAGCCTGGCCGTCAGCACGCCGGCCTTCGCCTGGCCGATGTGCGGCTGCTGAACACCGCGACGAGATGGGACACAGGATGACGAGGAGGAGGCGGGGGTCGGCGGCGGGCGCGCCGCCACCGGGCCCCATCTGCTCTGGACTTGTTCTGTTTCGTGCTGTCGATGACACAGGAGCCCTTCCGCCAGCGATCAGTCTACGGGGCGGGAAGGTGTTGGCGTGGTGTCCCGTGCCCGCGCTCGGATCATCCGACCACGCGGCGGGAGCGCGGCGTTGAGCGGGCCCCGCCGGGCCGGTCTGGTGGCGGCGCTGTGCGGCGACTCCGAGCCGGAGGCGCCTCGCCTGCCGCTGGTGACCGCCGGCTGCATCGACCTCATCGACGTCAGCGGCGCCGCCGTGGCCCTCATGACCGAGGACCTGAACCGCCACGTCGTCCACGCCACCGGGCCGGTGATCGGCGACCTGGAGGAGCTCGAGGTGGCCCTTGGCGAAGGACCGTTCGTCGATGCCTACGCCACCGGCCGTCCCTCCCTGGAGGCCGACCTCCGCCACCGGTGTTCTCGGTGGCCGGTGTTCGCGCCACGCGCCGTGGAGCTCGGGGCCCTGGCCGTGTTCGCCCTGCCCCTGCAGGTAAAGGGCACGCGGGTTGGCACCCTGGACCTCTACCGCGACCGCCAAGGCATGCTGGCCGCCGAGGAGCTCGCCATCGCGCTCCTCCTGGCCGAGGTGGTCACCGAGGTCGTCCTCGAGCTCCAGTCCGAGGTGCCCCCCGGGCTCGTCCACGACCAGCTCATCGACGGCCGCGGGCTGTACGCGGCCCCGGTCCACCAGGCCTCCGGTGTCGTCGCCGCCCAGCTCGGGGTCACCCTCACCGTCGCCCTGGCCCGCCTACGGGCCTACGCCTTCGTCGAGGGCCGCCCGCTCTCCGAGGTGGCGGAGCTGGTCCTCCGGGGGCGGGTCCGGATCGCTTGAGCGGAGTCCCCAGCGCTCAGGCGGGCGGGAGCGGCGGGGCGCCACTGAGGTCGCCCCGCCGCTCCGTGGCCCGGGCTAGAAGCCGACCTGCTTGCCGGTGATCAGGACGTGCTTGTTCAGCGTGCCGGGGTAGCCGCCGAACACGCCGCCCGGCGTGAAGTACCAGGCGTCGAAGACGGTCTTGTCGAAGATGGAGATGCGGTTGGGCATGTACAGGCTGATCAGCGGGAGGTCCTCGGCGATGGCCCGCTGCATGGTGGCCACCAGCGCCTTGCGCTGGGTCGGGTCGATCGTCGTCCGCTGGGCAGCGGCCGCCTGCTCGAACTCGGGGTTGTTCCAGCCCTGGATGCGCTGGAACGACTGGGCCCGCGACGTGGACGACAGCCGGCTCACCAGGCCGTCGGGGTCGGCACCCAGCCCGCCGTAGGCCACCAGCGCCATGTCGTAGCGGCCCTGGGCGGCCGACTGGTCGGCGGCGGCCAGGTCGAGGCTCTGGATCCGCACGTCGATGCCGACGGCCCGCAGGTACTCCTTCACCAGCTCCGGCGCGTCGTTGTTGTACCGGGAGTTGGTCTGCAGCTCGGGGTTGAACGAGCTGCCGTCGGGCAGGTCGCGCTTGCCGTCGCCGTTGACGTCCTTGAGGCCGATCTCGTCGAGGAGGGCCCGCGCCCGGCCCAGGTCGACGTTGTACTGGGGCAGGTCGGTGATGGCGAAGGCGTTCGACGGGGCCAGCCCTCCCGTGGTCCCCGGGATGCCCCGGCCGAGCATGATCCGCTTGACCATGTCGTTGCGGTCGATGGCGTAGGCCAGGGCCTGGCGGAACTTCTTGTCGTTGTAGGGGAAGCCCCTGGTCAGGTTGAAGTGCAGCGCCCGCACGAACTCGCCCGGAGCCTCCACCTTGCCGAACCTCGGGTCGTTGTCGAACAGCCGGATGGTGGCGTCGGGCAGGCCCTCCTCGGCGCCCGAGGCCCCGCCGGCGAACCCGGTGCTGGCGATGTCCAGCTGGCCGGCCTTCAGGGCCTGGAAGTCGTTCCCTGTCGGGATGAACTCGAGGCGCTTCACCATCGGCGCACCGAGGAAGTAGGCGTCGTTCACCGTGTAGAGGTAGCCGCCGACCGCCTCGTCGTACTGCTCCAGCTTGTACGGGCCGGTGCCCATGACGGCGTGGGCGCCCCGCTCTTTGGCCGGATCGGTGACCGTCGACCACACGTGCCTCGGGAGGATGGGGACCCGCCCGGCGATGTTCTCCTCGAACGGTGCGTAGGGGTTGTTCAGGCTGACCACGACGACGTTGGGCGGCTCGACCGTCACCGTGTTGATCGGGATGCCGGTGAGGCCCGACGATGTCGACAGGCCGGGGCCCTTGGTGAGGTACTCGAAGGTGAAGGTCACGTCCTCTGCGGTCAGCGGCCGGCCGTCCTGCCACTTCACGTCGTCGCGGAGGGTGAAGCGCCACTGCCTGCCGTCGGGGGCCTGCTCCCACCGGCTGGCCAGCCAGGGCAGCATCCTGCCTGTGGAGTCCTTCCACAGGAGGGTGTCGAACATCAGCAGCATGTGCGAGGCTCCCGGCCCCCTGCTGTAGGAGAACGGCGAGGGGTAGCCCCAGTTGTTGCCGGACAGCCGGATCCGGTCGACGGTCGTCGGTCCGCCGGGGGTCGCCTGCTGCCTGGGTGCGGTCGTGTCGGTCGAGCAGGCGGTCAGGATGGCCACGGCCGCCATGGCGAAGAGCAGTCGTCGTTTCATCGATCTCCCTGAATGTGCGTTCTGCTGGGCCGTCCGAACGCCGGTAGCCCTACCCGGCCCGGGCGGTCGGCACGCCGCCTTCGCGCTCGTGCCGTTGGATGCAGGGTCGGCTGGTTGCGGGGTCAACGACAAGGGCCGAAGGTCCCAGAACCTGCTCGCCGCCGCGCCCGGTGCGGGCGCGCCGGAACTCGGGACGCCCTGGCATGGTGCCTCGCGGGACCCGCCGGCAGCCAGGGACGAACGGCACTTCCCGAGGGTCCTATGGCCCTACAGCCGTTGGCATCGCGTCCATAGCTTCAGGGTGTGAACCAGCGACGAGGGGGCGTTGCGGTGGCATCGAGGCCTGCAAGCGACGACGGCCCCACACCCCGGCCCCCCGTCGCCCCGGACGCGCGGCGCCTGGCCCAGCTCCGGGCCTCGCTGCGGGCCATCGGCCTCTACGCGGTCACCCTGTTCGTGGTGGTGACGGTGATCTTCGCCATCCCCCGGGCCATGCCGGGCGACCCGATCGCCTCCCGCCAGGACCCCAACGACTCGCTGTACGTCAGTGACGAGACCACGCGCGCCCGGCTCCTGGCCTACTACGGGCTCGACCGGCCGCTGATCGAGCAGTACGGCGACTACCTGGGCCGCATCGCCCAGGGCGACCTCGGCTGGTCGATCTCCCGCAACACCCCCGTGCGGACCCTGATCCGCCAGCACCTGCCGTGGACGATCCTCCTGATGACCACGGCGATCGCCATCTCCTCGTCGATCTCCTTCATGGCCGGGGTCGGGGCCGCCTGGCGCCGGGGCCAGCGGCGGGACCGCTTCCTCGTCGTGGCCATGACCGGCGCCCGCTCCATCCCCGAGTACGCCCTGGCGGCCGTCCTGCTCATCGTGTTCGCCGTGCTGCTGCCGATCTTCCCCCTCTACGGGGCCAAGACGCCCTTCGCCGTCTACGCGTCGCCGCTGGCCAAGGTGATCGACATCGGCCGGCACATGGCCCTGCCCGTCGTCGCCCTCACCCTCGGCCTGATGGGCAACAAGTTCCTGCTCGTGCGCAACACCATGGTCGGCGTCCTCGGGGAGGACTACATGGTGCTGGCCCGGGCCAAGGGCCTGCGGGAGCGCCGGCTCAAGTTCCACCACGCCGGGCGCAACGCCCTGCTGCCCTTCCTCACCGTGCTCGGCATCCAGATCGGGTTCGCGGTGGGCGGCTCGGTCTTCGTGGAGTCGGTCTTCGCCTACCCCGGCATGGGGACGCTCATCCTGCGGGCCGTCGAGCAGCGCGACTACCCGGTCCTTGAGGGCTGTTTCCTCACCCTCGCCACCGCGGTCCTCCTCGCCAACCTCCTCCTCGAGCTGATCTACGCCCGCCTCGACCCCCGGGTCGGCGCCAAATGACCGCCCCGACGGTGACCCGCCTCAAGAGGGCCGCCTCTCCGATCACCGCGGGCGCGCCCGGCCCCACCGGCAAGGTCCGGTTCCCCGTCATCGGGTGGGTTGGCGCCGGCATCGTCGCCGCCGCCGCCGCCGTGGCCATGTTCGCCCCCCGGCTGGCCGGCTACCGCGTGACCGAGCTCGCCGGCGAGCCGCTGGAGGCACCCAGCGCCTCCCACCTGCTCGGCACGAACGTGGTCGGCCAGGACGTGGCCTCGCAGATGGTGTACGGCGCCCGGATGTCGCTCTTCATCGCCATCGTGGCCGGCGGCCTGACCGTGTTCGCCGGAGCGCTCATCGGCATGACCGCCGGGTGGCTGGGCGGGAAGGTTGACGCGCTGATCATGCGGCTGGTCGACGTCGTCCTCGTCATCCCCAGCCTCCCCCTGCTGATCGTCCTGGGCGCCTACGCCGGGCCCTCGATGACCACCATCGCCGTCATCATCGCCGCCACCGCGTGGCCCCCGTCGTCGCGGGTCATCCGCTCCCAGGTCCTCTCCCTGCGCCGCCGGGCCCACCTCCAGGCATCGGTCGGCTTCGGCGCCCGCACGCCCCACGTCCTGCGCCACCACGTGCTGCCCGACGTCGGGCTGATCCTCGCCGCCGGGTTCGTCGGTGCGGCCAGTCGCGCCGTGATGATGGAGGCCGGTCTGGCCTTCCTGGGGCTGGGCGATCCCACCCGGGCCAGCTGGGGCCGGGTCATGCGTGACGCCATCGACTTCGACGCCCTCTTCAACACCACCGCCTGGTCGTGGTGGTTGCTCCCTCCGGCGATCGCCATCGCCGTCTTCCTGCTGGGGATGACCTTCCTCGGCATCGGGCTCGAGCAGCGGATCAACCCCCGCCTCGTCCGCCACGGCAGCTCGCAGAGGAGACCGCGATGAGCGACCCGGTCCTTTCCATCCGGGGGCTGAAGGTGACCTATCCCGGGCCGCCTCCCGTCCAGGCCCTGGACGGGCTGAGCCTCGACCTCGCCGCCGGCGAGTGCGTGGGCATCCTCGGCGAGTCGGGGTCCGGGAAGTCCACCTTGGCCCAGGCCCTGCTCGGGCTGCTCCCGACGGCGGAGATCGAGGGGTCGGTCCACCTCGGCGACGTCGAGCTGACCGACCTCGACGAGGAGGCGTGGCGACCGGTGCGCTGGAAGCGGATCTCCCTCGGGTTCCAGTCGACCAACGCCCTCAACCCCGTGCTCCGCATCGGCGACCAGCTCACGGAGCCGCTGAAGGAGCACCTCGGCATGGACGACGAGGCGGCCGATCGCCGGGCGGTCGAGCTGCTGGAGTCGGTGACCCTCGGCGAGTGGGCGATGCACCGCTATCCCCGGGAGCTGTCGGGCGGCCAGCGGCGGCTGATCCTGATCGCCATGGCGCTGGCCTGCGATCCCGACGTCGTCGTCCTCGACGAGCCCACCGCCGGCCTCGACGCGGTGACCCGCGAGGAGGTCCTGGGGCTGCTGACGTCGCTGGTCGCCGGCCGCAAGCAGGCCCTGCTCATCGTGTCGCACGACCCGGAGGCCCTCGAGCTGGTCGCCGACCGGATCGCCGTCATGTACCGGGGATGGATGGCGGAGGTCGGCCCCGCCGGGCGCATCGTCAACAACCCCCGCCACCCGTACTCCGTCGGCCTCCTCAACGCCCGGCCCACGCTGGCCACCGTCAAGGATCTGCGTGGCATCCGGGGCGACCCGCCCCGCCCGACCGAGATCGCCGTGGGCTGCCCCTTCCTCGATCGCTGCACGCAGTCCACCGGGGCGTGCGGGTCGAACCGGCCGCCCCACCTCGTGCCCACGGGGGAGGACGGCAAGCGGGAGGTGGCCTGCGAGCGCGGTGGGCTGCTTCCCGTGCTCACCGCCCAGGGCCTGCGCAAGTGCTACGAGATGCCGGCCGGGATCATCGGCCACCGCCGGGTGGCGGCCGCCGAGGACGTGGACCTCGAGGTCATGGAAGGCCAGGTCGTCGGCCTGGTCGGTCCCACCGGGAGCGGCAAGTCCACCGTCGCCAAGCTCGTCGTCCGCCTCCTCGAGACCGACGGTGGCAGCGTGTGGTTCGAAGGCGAGGATCTGCTGGCGGCCAAGGGCAAGGAGCTCAAGGCCATCCGCCGGCGCATCCAGCTGCTGTTCCAGGATCCCTACGAGGCCCTGTCGCCGCGCATGACCGTCGGCGAGGCGGTGCGGGAGCCACTCGACGTCCAGCACATCGGCAGCGGTGAAGAGCGCGACACCCTCGTGCGGGAGACCCTGGCTGCCGTCCGGCTGCCGGCCTCCGGCGGGTTCCTCGGCCGGCACACCCACGAGCTGTCCGGCGGGCAGCTTCAACGGGTGGCCCTGGCCCGGGCCCTCGTGCTGCAGCCGAAGCTGCTGGTGGCCGACGAGCCGGTGGCCATGCTCGACGCGTCCGAGCAGGCCAAGATGCTGCAGCTGCTGAAGACGCTCCAGGTCGACCGGGGGATGGCGATGATCTTCATCTCCCACGAGCTGGCCGTCGTGCTGCGGGTCGCCGACCGCGTCGTCGTGCTCGACCACGGGCACGTCGTCGAGGAGGGGACGGGCACCCGCCTGCTCGCTTCCCCGCAACACGCGGTGACGCGCTCACTGCTCGCCGCCTCGGGCCGGGACCAGCTGTTCCCGAGCCCGAACGGCGCACACGGCACTGCGCCGGCGGACGAGGCCTCGGAGGCCGCCGCCGTCGCCTGACAAAGGGGGGAACCATGTCGAGACGTCGTACGGGACCGAGGCTCGCTGCGGTGCTCGTGGTGGCCGCGCTGGTCACGGCCGCCTGCTCCACCGGCACGTCGACCAGGTCGACCACGCCCACCGCGCCCGGTGAGCCGACTCGCATCGAGCGGCTCCGGCTGGCCGGGAGCAGCATCATCGGCTACCCGAACCCGTTCGGGCCCAGCCGGGGCACGACGGTGGCCTACAGCAGCCTGCTGTTCGACACCCTCCTGTGGAAGGACGCCCAGGGCGTGCCCCAGGCGTGGCTGGCCCACCACTGGGAGGTCTCCCCGGACGGCAAGACGTGGCGGTTCATGCTGAAGGACGGGCTGAAGTGGCAGGACGGCCGGCCCCTCACCGCGGACGACGTGGTCTTCACGTGGAACTACATGGCCAGCGGCCCGGGCAGGGTGGCCGGCGGCTACGCCTCGCTCCCGGTGAAGTCGGTGGTCGCCGAGGCGCCGGACATGGTGGCCTTCACCACCGATCCGGTCTACGCCCCCTTCCTCGACCGCGTCGGCGCCCGCCTGTTCATCCTGCCGAAGCACGTCTGGGAGAACGTCGCCGAACCCGCCAAGTTCCGCGACCCGCAGGCGCTGATGGGCTCCGGCGCCTACAAGCTCGAGTCCTTCGACGAGACGGCGGGGAGCTACCTGTTCGTCGCCAACGACGGGTACTTCCTCGGCCCGCCGCACGTGAAGCGCATCGAGTTCGTTCCCGCCCCCAACGAGCTGCTCGCCCTGCAGCGGGGCGAGGTCGACGCGGCCAGCCTGGGCGCGGGCGCCGTTGTCGACCAGGGCGTGCCCGACGAGTCGCTGAAGCCGTTCGACAACCCGGGCTACGGCACCATCGAGGCGCCGGGCCAGGTGGGGCGGGCGCTGCACTTCAACATGAAGCAGGGCTTCCCGTACAACGACGTCCGGTTCCGCCAGGCCGTCGCCTACGCCATCGACCGCAACGACCTGCTCCGGCGCATCCTCTTCGGCAGGGGGGAGCTGGGGAACCTCGGCGTCCTGGAGCCGTCCAACAACCCGTTCTTCGCCACCGGGCTGCCCGCCTACGGCCGCGACGTGGCCAAGGCCCGCTCGATGCTCGACCAGATCGGGATGAGGGACGTCACCGGCGACGGTGTCCGCGAGCTTCCCGACGGCAAGCCGTACAGCCCCGAGCTGCTCACCAACACCACGTGGAACCCCAAGACCGCGGAGCTGGTCAAGGAGTACCTGCGCGAGGTGGGCATCGACGTCCGCATCACCAGCCAGGACCAGGCCACGGCCGACGCCACCACCAGGGAGGGCCGCTACGAGCTGGCCCTGATCGGCTACGGCTACGCCTCGGACCCCGACAGCCTGCGCACCCAGTTCTCCTCGAAGCTGGCGCCGACCTCGTTCGCCTCGGTGCACGGGTACGACAACGCCACCTTCGAGGACCTGGCCGCCAGGCAGCTCACCGCCGTCGACCAGAAGGAGCGCATCCGGCTGGCCCAGGAGATGCAGCGGGTGCTGGCCGACGACCTGCCGATCATCAACCTCTACGTCGCATCCCGGATGGTCATCTTCAAGAAGGGCTCGGTGGAGAACTGGTTCTACGGCGGGGGCACCTACCCGGGCTTCCTGAACAAGGAGGTCTTCATCACCGGCAAGAAGCCGGGAACCTGAGAAGGAGAGGAGCAGCTCGATGAGAAGCAGAACCCGCCTCGTCGTCCTGGGTCTGGCGGTCGCCGTCGCCGCCCTGGGGCTCGCCGCCTGCAGCACGAGCTCGGGCACCAAGCAGCCGGCGCAGCAGGCTCGGCCGGAGTTCGTCGAACGGCTGCGGCTCCCGGGCAGCGACTACGGCTATCCCACGCCATTCGCCTCGAACCCCCGGGGGCCGGGCACCGTCAACGTCAACTTCGTCTTCGACACGCTGCTGTGGAAGGACTCCACCGGCAACGTCATCCCCTGGCTGGCCGAGAGCTACACCCGGTCGCCCGACGCCCTCGAGTGGCGGTTCACCCTGCGCCCCGGGATCCTCTGGCAGGACGGCAGGCCGCTCACCGCGGAGGACGTGAAGTTCACCTTCGACTACATGACCACCGGCCCCGGCCAGAACGCGCCGAGCAGCATCTTCAGCTCGATCCCGGGCGCGGTGACCACCGTGGAGAGCCCGACCGTCGTGACCATCAAGCTGACCAAGCCGTTCTCGCCGTTCCCGGTGACGATCGCCGGGCGGGTGGCGATCATCCCCAAGCACATCTGGGAGAACGTGACCGACCCGATCAAGTTCGTCGGGCCGGAGGCGGTCATCGGGTCGGGCCCGTACAAGCTGGAGGCCTACGACGCGGCCGCCGGCACGTACGCCTTCCAGGCCAACGAGTCGTACTTCCTGGGCGTGCCGTACGTCCGCCGGCTGGAGTTCGTGCCCGCGCCCAACCAGCTGCTCGCCCTCGGGCAGGGTGGGGTCGACCTGGCCAGCCCCGGCTCCGAGGAGGGCTACCCGGCCGACGCCCTGGCGCCCTACCAGAACAACCCCAGGTACGGCACGATCATCGCCCCGGGTGAGTGGAACCGGGCGCTGCACTTCAACCTCTCCAAGGGGTTCCCGTACAGCGACAAGAAGTTCCGCCAGGCGGTGGCCTACACCGTCGACCGCCAGGACCTGGTGAAGCGGATCCTGCTCGGGCAGGGGGCGCCGGGGAGCATGGGCGACCTGGCGCCGTCGAACCTGTACACCGCCACCGGCCTGCCCACCTACGAGCGGGACCTGGCCAAGGCCAAGGCCCTGCTGGACGAGATCGGCATGCGGGACACCAACGGCGACGGGCTGCGGGAGCTGCCCGACGGCACCCCGTTCACCTCCGAGCTGCAGACCAGCTCCGGCTTCTCGCCGAAGACGGCCGACGCGGTCAAGGAGTACATGCGGGAGGTCGGGATCGACGTCTCCATCAAGAGCCTCGACGCCACCGCGGCCGACGCCAGCGCGGCGGCCGGCACCTATGAGATGGCGCTCGTCGGCTACGGCGGCATGGGTGGCGACCCGGACAGCCTGCGCACCCGGCTGGCCTCCACCGTCCGCTCGCAGTCCTTCTCCCGCATCCGGGGCTACGCCAACCCCGCGTTCGACCAGCTGGCCGGCAAGCAGCTGGAGGCGGTGGACGACAACGAGCGCAAGGCGATCATCCAGGAGATGCAGCGCATCGTCGCCGAGGACGTCCCGCTGATCTCGCTGTACATCCCGAACCGGGTGCAGATCTTCAACAAGGCGCTGTTCGACGCCTGGTACTTCACCCCGGGCGGCGTGTTCGGCGGGTACCCCGGCGTGCTCAACAAGCACGTCTTCGTGACCGGCAAGCAGTCCGGCTTCTGAGCAGAAGGAGAGCGATGACACTGACCGACGTTGCCGAGACGTTCGACCAGAAGGCGGTCGAGGAGGTGGTCCGCTTTCACGGCCACCAGTGCCCCGGCCTGGCCATCGGCATCCAAGCCGGCCGCCTGGCCCTGCGGGAGATCGGCTCCCACTCGCCCGACGAGGAGGTGGTGGCGGTCGTGGAGACCGACATGTGCGCCGTCGACGGCATCCAGTACCTGACCGGCTGCACCTTCGGCAAGGGCAACCTCATCCACCGCAACTGGGGCAAGAACGCCTACACCTTCTTCCGCCGGTCGGACGGCAGGGCGGTTCGCATCGCCCCCAAGGCCCGGACGTGGATGTCGCCCGAGCAGCAGGCGCTCCAGGCCAGGGTCCGGGCCGGCGAGGGCACCGAGGCCGACCAGGCCCGGCTGAAGGAGCTGCGCGAGGAGTGGACCCACCACATCCTGAACGCCCCGCTCGACGACCTGTTCACCGTCACCGAGGTCGAGGAGGAGGTGCCGCACCGGGCCCGGCTCCACGCCTCCGTCGACTGTGGCGAGTGTGGCGAAGCGGTGATGGAGACCCGCATCCGGAAGCTGGGCGGTCGGGACCTGTGCATCCCGTGCTGGGAGAAGGCCTACGCAGCCGCATAGGCTGGTCCGCCGATCCGGGGGAGCCATGCCGACACCGAACATCGAACCCGTCGCCGACTGGCGCCAAGCCCTCTACTACGGCGCGGCCAGCGACGCCGGCGTCCTCGCCGCCCTGCCGGGCACGCCGGCGGAAGTGGCCGGCAGGTCCGAAGCCGACGAACGGGCGGCCCGGGTGATCCTCGAGGCGCTGGAGGTGTGGGACTTCGTGACCCGCGACGGCGGCGGCCGCTACGACCGCGGCCCGGCGTGGCCGTCGGAGACCGAGCGCGTCGGCCTGCTCCAGCAGGCCCGGTTCATCAAGGGGACCGCCGCCCACCTGCCGGATCGCATGCGGGGCGAGGTCTCGCCCATGGGCCAGCGGTCGGGCCGGGAGCTGGACCAGTGGCAGGCGGGGATGGCGGCCCGGGCCCGCACGGTCGCCCCCGCGCTGGCCGACGCCTGCCTGGCCCGGGTGCCGGGCGCCAAGTCCGTCCTCGACCTGGGCGGCGGCCACGGCGAGTACGGGCTCGAGTTCGCCCGCCGGGGGCTCGAGGTGGTGCTCCAGGACCGTCCCGCTATCCTCGAGTTCCCGCACCGCCGGGAGGTCTGGGCCGCCGGCGGCGTCGAGCTGTTCCCGGGCGACTTCTTCGAGGTCCTGCCCGAGCGGCAGTTCGACCTGATCTTCCTCGCCGGCGTGACCCACACCTTCGACGGGGAGCACAACCGCCGCCTGTACAAGCGCCTGCGCCCCCTGGTGGCCGACAGCGGCGCGCTGGCCATCGTGACGTTCTTCCGGGGTTCGCCGCGGGCCCGGCTGTTCGCGGTCCAGATGCTCGTGGTCGGCAACCAGGGCGACACCCACAGCGAGGACGAGTACCGGGCGTGGCTGGCCGAAGCCGGGTTCGTCGCCGAGGCGGCCGCGGTCGACGACCTCGAGCAGTCGGTCCTCGTCGCCAGACCGGTCTGAGCGGCTGGGGAGCGGGAAACGCCCTGGGCTATCCTGCTCCGGTTCGAGGGCGACACTTCCCAGGGGGCCCGGCACTGGTTGGCGAGTCGGCATCCCCACGGCGACGGGTGGCTGCGGTGTGGCGCCGTGCCGTCGCGCGCGTCGTCCGGTCGGTGGCGAGCGAGGGCGGGAGGGCCAAGGCCCTCGAGGACCTGGCCCGGCGGGCCGACGAGAGCGATGCCGGCCTCCGCCGGGCGGACGAGCAGTTCGTGAACCTGGCCGTGCACAGCACCGAGCGGACGAACGCCCTCACCGACCGGGTCGCGGATGCCGAGTCGCGGCTGGCCGAGCTGGAGATCGACGCCGCCCGCCTCCGGGAGGCCGTGCGCCGGCTGGCCGAGGGGCCCGGGCCCGAGGCCGCGGACGAGGTCGCGTCCTGGCGGGAGCGGCTGGCCTCGCCGGCCACCGCCAGTGTCCCGGTGGCCCGGCACGGCCCGGTGGCGCGCGTCGTCACCGACGTCGGCCCCCTGCTGCTCCCGGCCCACGACGAGGTGATGCTCAGCTACATGCGCCAGCACGGCCGGTGGGAGCAGGAGGAGTCGGACCGGCTCCGCGCCCTGCTGCGGCCGGGGATGACGTTCGTCGACGTCGGCGCCCACGTTGGCTACATGACGCTGCTGGCGGCCGCCGCGGTGGGGCCCACGGGCCTCGGCTTCGCCTTCGAGCCGGAGCCCATCAACCACCGCCTGCTCCTGGCCAACCTGGCCAACGCCGGCATCGCCAACGTGCACGCGGTGCCGGCGGCGGCGTGGGACCGCAGCGGGCGGCTCCGGCTCAGCCTGTGCGCGGACAACACCGGCGACCACCGGGCCTACGAGCTGTCCGGGCGGGAGTCGGTGGAGGTGCTCGCTTTGGCGCTGGACGACGTCCTGCCCGAGGGCGTGGCGGTCGACGTGGTGAAGGTCGACGCCCAGGGCACCGACGACGTCGCCATCCGGGGCATGGAACGGATGCTCGCCCGCAGCCGGCCGGTGCTCGTCGTCGAGTTCTGGCCCGCCGGCATCGAGGCGCGGGGCGCCGTCCCCCGGGAGGTCCTGGCGCACTACCGCGACCTCGACTACGACCTTGCCGTCCTCGGAGGGCGGCCGGGCGCGGGCTTCGATGCCGTGCTCGAGGCGGCGCAGTCCAGCCCGACGGAGTTCTGCACCCTGGTGCTGACGCCGTCGGAGTGAGCGCCCCGTGCGGATAGGCGTCGACTACCGGATCCTCACCGCCGGCCCGTCGGCGGCGACGCGCGGCATGCCGCGGTACACCCAGCAGCAGCTGCGGGAGGTCCTGGCCCGAGAGGGCGACGACGAGTTCGTGCTGATCTGCGACCCCCGGGCCGACCAGTCGCTCATCCTGCCCGAGATCCGCATCGCGCCGAACGTGTCGGTGCGGCCGCTGCCGGACGAGGTGACCGTCGACTTCCACCGGGACGAGACGATGCTGGCCAAGGCCGAGCGCCTCGAATCGTGGCTGGCCGCCCAGCGGCTCGACGTCTACCACGCGACGACGCCGTTCTACCTCGACCAGCTGCTGGTGGCCCAGCACGACGCCTGCCCGTACGTGGCCACGGTCTACGACCTGATCCCGCTGATCTACCCGTCGCAGTACCTGCTGACGCCGAAGCTGCGGCAGCTCTACCTGCTGGCCGCGGCCATGGTGAGCCGGGCCGACCGCCTCGTCGCCATCTCCCAGGCCGCCCGCGGCGACGCCAGCCGCTACCTCGGTTTCCCCGAGGACCGCATCGACGTGGCCCCGCCGATCGCCGAGCCGTTCTTCCGTCCCATGCCCGAGGACGACGTGCGGGCCGGGCTGGCCGCGCTCCGCCGCCGGCTCGGCATCGGGGAGTCGTTCGTGCTGTCGGTCGCCGACCTGCACTTCACCAAGAACCTCGAGACGTTGCTCCGGGCCTACGCCAAGCTGCCGGCGGCGGTGCGGGACGGGCTGCCGCTGGTCGTCGCCTGCCATCTCAGCGCGGCGCACGCGGCCTACGTGGCGTCGCTCGCCGGCAAGCTCGGCGTGGGCGGCCAGATCCTCACCACCGGGCTGGTCACCGATCTCGAGCTGGCGTCGCTCTACAACGGGGCGCGGTTCGTCGTCCACCCCTCCCGCTTCGAGGGGTTCGGGTTGCCGGTGCTGGAGGCGATGCAGTGCGGCACGCCGGTCATCACCACCACCTCGTCGTCGCTCCCCGAGGTGGCGGGTGACGCGGCGATCCTCGTCGACCCCGACGACGCCCCTGCCTTCGCCGACGCCATGCAGCTGCTGGCCGAGGACGGCGCCCGCCGCCAGGCGATGGCCGAACGGGGCCTGGCGCGCGCCGCCACCTACACGGGCGCGGCGCTGGCCGAGGTCACCCACCAGGCGTACCGGGCCGCGGCGGCGGCCTCGCCCCCGGCGGGGCGGCCCCGCATCGCCATGTTCACCCCGCTCCCGCCGCTGCCCAGCGGGGTGGCCGACTACGCGGCGGAGCTGACCCCGCAGCTCTCGGCGGTGGCCGACGTCGACCTGTTCGTCGACGGCGGGTACCTGCCCTCGCTCGACCTGCTCGTCGACCACCCGGTCCGCCATCACACCGCATTCGGCCGGCTGGCCGGCCGGTACGACTCGGTCGTGTACCAGCTCGGCGCCTCGACGTACCACCTCTTCATGGAGGGCGCCATGGCCCGCCACCCCGGTGTCGTGGTGCTCCACGACCTGGTGTGGAGCCACCTGGTGCACCACCGCTGGGCCGAGGGGGGCGACATCGACGGCTTCCGGCGGGAGCTCCGGCGCCTCGAGGGTGAGGAGGCGGTGGCCGAGTACGACGCCCTCGACCGCGGCGACCACCTGCGCTGGGGCGAGCGCCTGCGCGCCTTCCTCGACCGCCACCTCATGCTGGGCGACGTGGTGGGCGCCAGCCCGGCCCAGATCGTCCACTTCCCGGCCGCGGTCGACGAGCTGTCGACGCGGTACCCGCCGGCCCGCCCCTTCTTCGTCCCGATGGGCGTCCCCCGGGCGGAGCCGGCGCCGGCACCGGCGCGCGCCCGCCTGGGCATCGCGCCGTCGACCTTCGTGGTCGGGGTGTTCGGCATCGTCGACGAGGTGAAGCGCGTGGAGGTCGTGGTCGAGGCCATGGCCGAGGTGGTGCGGGCCCACCCGGACAGCCTGCTGGTCGTCGCCGGGCCGGTCCTCGACGAGGACTACGGCGATCGCCTCCTGGCCCTGGCCGAGCGGTGCCGCGTCCGCGGCGCGCTGCGCCTCACCGGCCATCTCGACGGCGCGGCCTTCGCCGACCACCTGGCCGCCGCCGACGTGGTGGTCAACCTCCGCCACCCGTCGAAGCAGCAGATGTCGGCCACGCTGCTGCGGGCGGCCGCGGCCGGCAAGCCGGTGATCCTCGGGGACCTGCCCGAGTGGGGCTTCCTGCCGGACACGTTCTGCCTGCGGGTGCCGGCGGCGGCCACTGACGGCCGGGCCGTGGCCGGCCACCTCCTCCGGCTGGCCGGCGACCCGTCGCTGCGGGCGGCGCGCTCGGCCGCGGCCCTGGCCTTCCACCGGGCCGAGGCCACGACGGCCAGGATGGCTGCCGGGTACGTCGACGTGCTAGAGAAGGTCCTGGGCCGACGGCTCGCTGTGCCTTCCACCGGAGCCGGGGCGCACGGGACCCCGGCGGTTCGGAGGAGCGCGCCGAACGTGAACCTGAACAAGGTCTGCGAGATCGAGGACTTCGCCGATCCCGAGCTGGTGTCGGTGATGAGCGACGTCTTCGCCTACAAGCTGCCCCACATGCCGCCGGGCTACCCGCGGGGCTCGGAGTACCGCAAGGACTGGGAGATCGCCATGGCCGTGCGGGCCCTGCGCGACGGCGGCGCCCTCCGTCCCGACGCCCAGATCCTCGGGGTGGGGGCGGGGACGGAGGACACCAGCTTCTACCTGACCCGCCACGCCGGGCGGGTGGTGGCCACCGACCGCTACCTGTCGCCGGGCGAGTGGGGGGACGTCGCCCCCGCGGCCATGCTCGTCGACCCGGCGAGCGTGGCGCCCTATGAGTTCGATCACACCCGGCTCGTCGTGCAGCACATGGACGGCCGCCGCCTGCGCTTCGACGACGCAACCTTCGACGGGGTGTTCTCCTCGGGATCCATCGAGCACTTCGGCGACCTGGCCGACATCGCCGCCGCGGCCTACGAGATGGGCCGGGTGCTGAAGCCGGGCGGCGTGCTGACGCTGTCGACCGAGCTGCTGCTGAGCGGCCCGCCTGGGGGCCGGGGCATCCCGGGCACGCTGCTGTTCTCGCCCGATGACCTCCGCCGCTACGTCATCGAGGCGAGCGGTCTCGAGCCGGTGGACGAGCTGCTGCTGGAGGTGTCGCAGCCGACGCTGACCACCCAGCGCGACCTGGCCCGGGCCGTGCGCGAGCGGGAGGTCCGCATCGGCGGGGACCACGGGCGGCGATCCTGGCCCGGCGACCCCGGCCTGGAGCTGCCCCACCTCGTGGTCGTGAGCGACGGGTACGTGTTCGCCTCGGTGCACCTGGCGCTGCGCAAGACCGAGCGGTACCCGGTCGCCCCCAACGCGTGGGCCCGGCCGTCGGCGGAGATCCTGCGGGCCATCGAGGAGGACAACCGGGCGTTGCTGGTCTCCGCCGCGGGAGCCGGTGCCGCGGCGACGCCGGCGGCGGGACCGGTCCGCGAGCGCGTCCCCGTGCCCGAAGGGTGGGACGAGCGGGAGGCGCTCGCCGGCCGGCTGGCGTCGGAGGCCGCGGGACGCCCGGCGGCCGTCGCCGAGGGCGCGTCGCGCTTCATCGAGGTCCACGGGACGATCGACGCCGACCTGGTGCGCGTCCCGTACGAGACCGAGCTGTCGGGCGGCTGCGCCGCCGAGCTGGCCACCATCCTCGACGGGCTGCACGACCTGCCCGCCCGCATGGCGCGGCTGGCCGGCGAGGCCTCGGTGCGGGCGGAGCCCCATCGCGCCGGCTGGCGCTGGTGCCCCATCGAGGCCCCGGGGGGCGTGCGGTTCGGGGTCATGGTCGACCCGGCGTCGACCGACGAGGTCACCGCCGCCCTGCTGGCCGGGGGCGGCCCGATCGACTGGACGACCGTGCGGCTCATGCTCGACATGGTCAAGCCCGGCGACGTGGTCGTCGACCTCGGCGCCCACGTCGGCACGTTCACGCTGGCCGCGGCCGCCGCCGGCTGCACGGTCGTCGCCTTCGAGGCGTCGCCCGCCAACGCCGCCCTGCTCGGCGCCAGCGTGGCCCGCAACGGCTTCGTCGACGTCCTCGTCGTCAACGCCGCGGTGGGCGACGAGCCCGGGCAGGTCAGCTTCTACGCCGAAGGCCCCTACGGCTTCGTGGAGTTCCGGGAGGAGAGCGCCGGGCGCTCGGAGCTGGTGGTGCCCGCGGTCACCGTCGACGCCGTCCTGCACGAGCTCGGCCTCGGCCCGGTGGCGTTCGTGAAGATGGACGTGGAGGGGTCGGAGATCCGGGCGGTGCGGGGCATGGCCGGCCTGCTCGGCGGCGACGGCGCCCCGCCGGTGCTGTTCGAGTCCAACGGCCACACGCTCCAGTTCTACGGCGCCCGCCCCACCGATCTCCTGGGGGAGATGGCGGGGCTCGGCTACCGCAGCCACCTGGTGGAGGCCGGGCGGCTGGTCCCCGTACCGCCGGGCCAGACCCAGGTGCAGACCGTGGTCGACTACCTTGCCGTCAAGGGCGCGCTCGACGGCCTCGCCGGATGGCGGGTGGACGAGCCGCTGTCTCTCGACGAGAGGATCGCCAGATTGCTGCAGCAGTGCCAAGGCTCCTCGCCGTACCTCCAGGGCCAGCGGGCCTACGTGGGCCACGCCCTGGAGGCGGCCGAGCCGGAGGTCCTCGCCCGGCCCGAGGTCCGGGCCCTGCTGGCGGAGCTGCGGGAGGATCCCGTCGACTGGGTGCGGGCGGCGGCGGCGTGGTCGGTGCAGGGGGCGGCCCGATGACGATGATCTCCTACGCCCAGAACGCGGAGGACGTGCTGCTCAGCCGGCTGTTCCCGCCCGGCCGGCCGGGCTTCTACATCGACGTGGGCGCCAACGACCCGGTCGTCGACTCGGTCACCAAGCACTTCTACGACCTGGGTTGGCGGGGCATCAACGTGGAGCCCTCGTCCCGCCCGTTCGAGCGGCTGCTGCAGCAGCGCGACCGCGACGTCAACCTCAACGTCGGCCTGTCCGACAAGGAGGGCTCGCTCTCGTTCTACGAGTTCCCGCCCGAGCTCCCCGGCTCGTCCACCTTCGAGCACGGCCAGGCCGAGTGGCACCACGACAGCGGCCGGGCGTACGAGAAGCGGGAGGTCCCGGTCACCACCCTGGCGAGGATCTGCGAGGAGCACGTGACCGGCACCGTCGACTTCCTCACCATCGACACCGAGGGCCACGAGCGCCAGGTGCTGGAGGGCGGCGACTGGGCCCGGTGGCGGCCGCGGGTGGTGGTCGTCGAGGCCACCCAGCCGAACACGCTGATCCCCACCCACGACCAGTGGGAGCACGTGCTCACCGGCGCCGGCTACCTGTTCGCCGCCTTCGACGGGCTCAACCGGTTCTACGTCCGCGCCGAGGACGAAGACCTGCTGCCCGCCCTGGCCGCGCCGGCCAACGTGCTGGACGACTTCGTCCCGTTCCGGTACTCCAAGGCCATCGCCGAGCTGCGGGCCCGGGTGTCGACGGCGGAGAACCACCTGGCCGCCGCCCGGGTCCTGAACGACGCGCTCCGCAACCAGTTCGGGCACCTCCCCGGCCAGCTGGCCTGGTTCCGGGCGCAGTACGAGGCGCTCGAGGGGGCGCTGCGGACCCACCGGGAGCAGTACGCCACGGTGCGGGCCGCACTGGCCGAGCTGGAGGGGCTGTACGTCCGGCTCGAGGCCGACACCCTGGCGGCCGCGGCCCAGACCGAGGAGCTGCGGCAGATGTTCCAGGGCGTCGGTCCCGGGACGCTCGCCATCGCCCGCCGCCTGACCAGCACGACCGAGCGCTACCCCGCGGCCAAGCACGTGGCCCGCCGGCTGGTCCGCGCCGCCCGCTCGGTCCGGCGGGCGGGCCGCGGCTCGCCCGCCTGAGGCCGTGCGGCTGGGCATCGACTACCGGCTTCTCGCGTCACGGGAGAACCTGGTCAACCGGGGCATCGGGCGGTACACCCAGCAGCAGCTCCGCCACGTGCTCGCCCTCGACGCCGAGAACGAGTACCTGCTGCTGTGCCCGCCGGACCCGGACCTGTCGTTGGTGCTCCCGGAGATCCTGGCCGCGGCGAACGTCTCGGTGCGCACCGGATCGCCGGCGGAGGCCGAGCCGCCGGCCGACCCGTACGACCGTCGCGGCCTCCTGCGGCGGGCCGGCGCCCTGCAGGACTGGATCGCCGGCCTCGGCGTGGACCTGTACCACGCCACGTCGCCGTTCTGGCTGGAGCAGACGTCGCCCGTGGCCTTCGACGCCTGCCCCACGGTGGCGACGGTCTACGACCTCATCCCGCTGATCTTCCCGTCGCAGTACCTCACCGATCCGCGGCGGCAGGCCGCCTACGCGGCGGCGGCCCGGCTGGTGGGCACCGCCACCCGGCTGATCGCCATCTCCGAGGGCAGCCGCGACGACGCCGCCCGGTACCTCGGCTTCCCCCGGGAGGCGATCGACTGCGCGTGGCCCTTCGCCGACCCCTGCTTCCGGCCGCTGGGCGAGGACGAGGTGGCGGCCCGCCTGCGCGCCCTCCGGGCGCGGGTGGGGGTGCCCGAGCGGTTCGTGCTCACCGTCGCCGCCATCCACCACTCGAAGAACCTGGAGCTGGTCCTCGGCGCGTACGGGCGGCTGTCGCCGGCCTTCCGCCGGGCCGTCCCGCTGGTGCTGGCCTGCCACCTCGACGACTGGGCCATGGGCTACGTGCGGGGACTTGCCGGGAGCTTCGGCGTGGCCGGCGACGTGGTCCTCACCGGCTTCGTCTCCGACGACGAGCTGGTGGCCCTCTACAACGGGGCGACGCTGGTCGTGCACCCGTCGCGCTACGAGGGCTTCGGCCTGCCGGTGGTGGAGGCCATGCAGTGCGGGGCGCCGGTCATCACCACCACCGCGCCGTCGCTGCCCGAGGTGGCGGGTGGCGCCGCGGCGCTGGTGGACCCCGACGACCCGGTCGCCCTGGCCGCCGCCATCGAGGGCCTGGTCGAGGACGGAGCCCGGCGCCGGGCCATGGGCGAGCGGGGGCTGGCGCGCGCCGCGGCCTTCACGCCCGAGGCCCTGGCCCGCGACACCCTCGCCAGCTACCACCGGGCGGTGGGTGCGACCGTGCCCGCCGCGGTCGCCGTGCGCTCGGGCGACCACGGGCGCCTGCTCGACGCCGTGCGGGCGCTGCCCGACTGCCGGGTGGAGGTGTTCACCGACGACGGCGACGCCGCCCTGCCCGAGGAGCTGGTCGACCTGGCGCCCGTGCACCACCTGGGCGCCCTGGCCCGGCGGCCGCCTGCGTGCGCCGTCGACCTCGACGCCCTCGACGTGCCGGTCGGCGTCCCCGATCCCTACGGCGGCCGGCCCCGGCTGCACCGGCTGCTCGCCCGGGGACGGCTGGGCTGGCCGGCCGGGCGGTTCGTGGCCCTCCCGCTTGACGGCGATCTCGACGGCGACCTCGACGACGACCGGCTGGTGGCGGCCGACGTGCTGGTGGCCGGCGGGCCGGCCCCCGCGCCACGGACGCTGGTGCGGGCCGCGGCGGCCGGCACGCCGGTGGTCGCCGCCGACCGGGTGCCGGCGCTGGAGGCGTGCCCGGAGGAGCTCGACCGGCTGTCGGCGGCGACCCGGACCTGGTACGAGGCCGAAGCCGCGCCGGCCGTGACGGCCCGGTTCTACCGGGAGCTGGCGGGGGCCCCCGCCCTGTCGGCGAGACCGGTCGCCGGCGGGAGCCGGCTGTGCGAGACCGAAAACCTCGGGCTCCTGGGCGACGTTCCCGGCTGGTGCACGGCGATGGCGGTGGAGGCCGTGGGTGGCACGGGCGGCCGGGTGCTGTGCCTGGGGGCGCGCAGCGTCGACGCCGCCTTCGCCCTGACCCGGTCGGCGGAGGAGGTGACCCTCGCCGGGCCGTGGCTGGGCGGCGACGCCGGCGCCCTGGGCCGGGCGCTGCTCGTCGACCCGTCACTGGTGGCCGCCGGGCCGTTCGAGGCCGGCCGGCTGGTGGTGCGCCACGTCGACGAGGCCCGCCTGCCGTTCGCCGACGCCTCCTTCGACGCGGTGGTCACCGCCACCGCCCTCGACCCGGTGGCGCCGGAGGAGGCGGTGGCCGCGCTGGCCGAGGCGGCCCGGGTGCTGCGCCCGGGCGGGGTGGTGGCGGCGTCGGCCACCGTCCGGCTCCACGGGCCGGCCGAGTCGGCCGGGCTCCCGCTGGCGTGGGTGCTGGAGCAGCTTGTCCCGGCCAGCGGGCTGGAGCCCGACGGCCCGGTGGGCGACGGGGTGTCGGAGGCCACCTGGACCGGCCGCCGGCTGCTGGCCCGGGCAATCGCCGAAGCGCCGCCGATGGAAGGCCGCCGGGCGCTGACCGTGACGCAGGGGGCCGTGCTCGGGGCCCTGCACCTCACCCTGCGCCGGGGCGCAGGCGCTCAGTCCTCCCGCTGACGCTCGCGGCGGAGGGCCTCGAACAGGTCGGCCTCCAGGCGGTTGACCCGCTCGCCGCTGCGGCGCAGGGCGTCCCACAGGCGGGCGTTGTTGTCGGACATGGTGAGCCCGCCGACCATCGGCTCGCCGTGGCCGGCCTGGTTCAGCTCGCGGAGGGCGTCGACCACCGCGGCCTGGAACCGGCGCTGGTGCTCGTCGTAGTGGCGGAGGGCCCGCAGCACGGCCGCCCGCACCACCTTGGCCGCCGCCCCCTTCGACGTGGGTGAGCCGATGTCGAGCCCGGCCTCGAGCTCGGCCGCCGCCCGCTCGATGGCCGCGGCCGCCGCTCCGCCCGGGGCGCCGGCCGGCGTCGGCGCGGCCGCCGGGGCGATGGTGACCGCGCTGCGGTTGGGGCTGACCGGCTCGCCCCGCACCTCGTCGTCGGCCGGGCGCTCCAGCATGATCAGGTCCTGGTGGTTCAGCGACCCCCGGGGGACGTAGGCCTTGATGGTGAACCACCGGCTCCAGTGGTCGAAGACGTACCAGGGGGCGTGGAAGGTGGTGTGGTAGAAGTCCGGGAACGGGCTGCCGACCCAGGGGTCCTCGCGGATGTAGGCGATGCCGTCACGGGCCAGCTGGTCGCGCACGACCTGGGGGTGGCCGCCGGCGTTGCGGGAGGCGGTCTCGTACTCGAAGAAGGCGTTCTCGCCGTGGACGCTGAGCAGGAGGGTGGCGCCCGGCTTGGTGACCCGGCGCAGCTCGGACAGCCACAGGTCCTGGTACTGCTCGTCGATGTGGGTGAAGACGCTGTGGTTGAAGACCAGGTCGAAGAACCCGTCGGGGTAGTCCAGCGGGGGGAGCGGCTGGTTCACCTTGGCGGTGACGTAGGGGATGTTCTCGCCCACCCAGCGGATGGCCCGCTCGTCGATGTCGACCCCGTGGAGGTCGGCCTTGGCCCCCACCTCCTCCAGCCAGAGCAGCATGCGCCCGCAGCCGCAGCCGAAGTCGAGGATCGTCTCGAAGGACGCCATGTCCCGGCCGAGGAGGGAGAGCACGGCCTTGGTGTCGGCCACCGAGCGCTGCCCGGTCTCGAAGAACCACTTCCGGTCGGTCACGCCGGTGACCCGGGCGGTGAGCTCCTCGCCGGGCCAGGGCATGTCCAGGTGGTCGGTGTCCATCACCGGCTCAGTGTTGTCGTGGGTGCCGGTCACCGCAAACGTGGTCAGGGGCCGTCGCGCCCGGCCAGGCGGCGGCGGAGGGCGTCCTTGAGCTCGCCGGCGCGGGTGGCGACCGTGAGCGGCACCGACTGGCGGACCTGTTCGTGCTCGGCCCGCAGGGCCTCGTACCGCTGCCGCAGGGCCTCCAGCTCGCTGCCGTCACCCTCGCCGGCCGCCGGCGGGCGGTTGGCGGGCGGCCGGGCCAGCAGGCCCCGGTAGGCCTCGGCGAGGACGGCCGCCGTCCGGTCCCACGTGTAGCGGTCGCCGGCGGCCAGCGTGGCCTCCACCTGGGCCCGGGCCAGGTCGGGGTCGGCGAGCAGGTGGGCGGCCGCCCCGGCCAGCGCCGCCGGCGACCAGTCCTCGGCCTGCACGGGCAGCTCGCCGGCCAGCTCGGCGAGGGGGCCGAAGGAGACGAAGGCGGTGGGGGTGCCGAAGCGGGCCGCCTCGAAGGGGACGAGCCCGAAGCCCTCGCCCGACGTGGGGTAGAGCACCACGGCGGCGTGGCGGAGCAGCCAGTTGCGCTCCCCGGAGGAGACGTCGGGCAGGACGACGACCCGCTGGTCGCCGGCGCGGGCCTCGGCCTCGAGCTCGCGGGACGAGCCGTGCACCGGCGTGCCGGCCATGACCAGCGGCAGGTCGAGGCCCTGCTCGCACAGGCGGCGGTGGGCCCGCACCGCCAGGTCGCGGTTCTTGTGGGTGTAGTCGGCGCCCAGGACGGCGACGAAGGGGCCGATGCCGGCCGGCACGGCGTCCGGCACCGCGTCCGCTTCCTCCCCGGTGAGGTGGTCGGTGCCCAGCTCGGCCACCAGCACCCGGGCCGGCTCGACCGGGAGGCGCTCGAGCAGGATCTGCTCGCGCACGTCGCGGCTGATGGCGACCACCCCGTCGACCTGGGCGACCGACTGGCGGAGCCAGTCGCGGTAGGTGCGCCAGTGCTCGGGGGCCAGCTGGTAGGAGACGGCGTGGTAGGCGATCAGGTCGAGGATGCTGATGACCGTGCGGTCGGCCACCGCCCGGCAGGCGTCCATGTCCGAGGGGCTGTCGGGCTGGAACGGGCGGTGGGCCACGTCGACCCGGCCGAAGGCCGAGAAGTCGCGGCCGGGGCACACCCGGGCGTCGACCTTGGGGTCGTCGCGCAGCGAGGCCGCGTAGGGGGGGAGCTCGCCGGAGAGGGCGACGCACACCCGCGCCACGTCGGCGCGGCGGGCCAGGGCCCGGATGAGGGCGACGGTGGCCACCTGCGTCCCCATCTCCTGGGGGCTGAGGCGGGCGGCGTCGATCAGCACCCGCAGGCCGCACACCTTGGCCCGGGCCGCGGCCAGCACGATCGACAGGGGCGACCCGGGCTCGGCGTACTCCTGGAGCAGCGTGGCCTCGGGCTCCCCGGCCGGCACGAACGGGGTGCCGGACAGGCGCCGGCAGAACGTGGACGGGTCGAGGAGGGAGATGAAGCCCCGCCTGCGGCCCCGCAGGCTGAAGTCGACGAGCGCCTCGGCGGCGCCGGCGCCGGCCAGCGGGCCGACGGCCGAGAAGGCGGACGACGACACGAGCACCGCCGGGCCGGCCGCGAACGGGACGGGCGAGGGGCGCAGCGCGGGGCCGGTGGCCCGCAGGGTGCGGGTCACCGCCGCGGCGTCGTCGGATGCCGGCGCCGGGAAGCCGTCGCCCAGGAACGACACCGTGCCGACCCGCGGGTCGGCCCCGGCGAGGGCGATGGCCGGGTCGAGCGCCCGGTCCGGGAGCTCCACCGCCTCGGCGATCACCACGACGTGGCACCGGCGCTCGTCCCAGACCCGGTTGGCCGCCGCCACCAGGCCGTCCGGGGCCGCCACCTCGACCGGGAGCTCGGGGTGGCTCCGCCGCAGCGCCTCCGCCGAGCCGGCCACGACGACGGCGGCCACGCCGCCCCGGTCAGGCACGGGCGAGGGGAGGGGCAACACCGAGGCCGGCCAGGACGTCGACGAGGGCGCCGTCGGTGAAGGTGGGCCCCAGGACCGGGCCGGCGGGCCCGGCCCAGGCGCCGACCAGCTCGTGGGCCCGCTCGGACAGGCAGATCACCGCCTCGGCGGCGCGGACCGCCGCCATCTCCACGTCGACCGCCCCCGCGGTGAAGCGGGCCAGGTGGACCCGTGCCGCCTGTGGCTGGGTGCGCTCCAGCAGGCCGCCGAAGCGCTCGAGGGCGGCGCCGCCGTCGACCATGACGATCGGGTAGTGGAAGCGGCGGCGCAGGAACCACCCTTCGGCGTCGTCACCGGGCACGGCCGACTCCACGCCCCGTTCCAGCAGGGCGTCGAGGGCGCGGTCGGCGAGCAGGGTCACCCGGGCCCGGGGCCAGAGCTCGGCGAGCCGCTCCACCAGGGCGGGCACGGGATCGGCCGGCGGGCCGTCGCACACCACCAGAATGCGCTCGGGGGCGACCACGTCGCGCGCGGCGACGAGGCGGTGCGGGTACCGGTCGAGCTCGGCGATGGCCGGCCGCCGGTCGCACTCCGCGGCCCAGCGGCGGACGAACACCGCGTGGCTGGCCGTGGCCCGGCGCAGGGCGGCCTCGGGGTCGGTCGACGCGCCGCGGAGGTGGCTGACGACCGACGCCGGTTCGTAGACCGTGCGCAGGCCGCGCCGGGCCAGGTCGAGGCACAGGTCGACGTCCTCGAAGTACCCCATGACGTAGGACGGGTGGAAGCCTCCCACCGCGAGGAACTCCCGCCGGCGGACGAGGAGGGCGGCGCCGGAGGCGAAGTCGACGTCGCGCCGGAAGCGGAACTCGGGGTCGGCGGGGTCGGCGCCCATGCCGAGTTGGCCGGCGTAGCCGTTGGCGCCGACGATGCCGCCCGCCTCCTGCAGGGTGCCGTCGGGCTCGACCAGGCGGGAGGCGACCACGGCCACGCCGGGGTCGGCGTCGAGGACGGCGAGCAGCGGCGGGAGCCAGCCCGGCTGCACGAAGGCGTCGCTGTTCAGGAAGAACAGGTGGTGGCCCCGGGCCAGCAGCGCCCCCTGGTTGGCCCCGGCCCCGAAGCCCACGTTCTCGGTGTTGAGGACGACCGTCGCCCCCTCGACCGCGCCGCGCAGGCGGGGGCCGGTGCCGTCCGGGCTGGCGTTGTCGACGACGACCACCTCGTAGCACGGGTCGGTGTGGTCGACGACGGCCTGCAGCGCGGGCAGCACCCAGTCGAAGCCGCCGTAGGTGACCACGACGATCGAGACCAGGGGCCGCTCGACGTGGGGGAAGGCGACACCGCCGGTCACCGGCGCAAAGGCGACACCGCCGGTCACCGGCGCAACCGCCGGTAGACGGCGCGGGCCGCCGCCGTCCACCGGAACGTGCGGGTCGAGCGCAGGGCGGCGCACTCGGCTTCGAACCGGGCGCGGGCCGCGCCCTCCTCGTCGACGCGCTGGCGGAGGTGGTCGGCGTCGTGGCGGGCGGCGGCCGCCTCCGCCTCGGCCCGGGCCACCCGGTCGGCCAGCACCACCCGCTCGGCGTTGGCCCGCTCGGCCCGGGCCCGGTGGGCCCGGCGCAGGGCCTGGAGCTCCGCCTCCAGGGCGGCGGTCGAGGGCGGCGAGGGCACGGCCCGGGTGCGGGCCTCCTCGGCCAGCGAGTCCAGCCAGGCGTCGACCTCGGCCTGCAGGCGCTCCAGCAGCTCGGTGTCCGGCGCCGCCTTCGCGGCGCGGGCGAACGCCTCGGGATCGTCGGAGGCCGCCGCCGGCTTGCCGTAGGCCAGGGCGACGAGGCACCCGGCCGGCGAACCGGCGAAGCCGTCGGCGGCGGCGATGGCGGCGGCCACGTCCTCCAGGCCGAGGAAGCCGGGCAGCGTCACGGGCGCCAGCCCCGGGTGGTCGGCGAGGATGCGCTCGGCCGGCCCCTCGGTGACCAGCGCCGGCCCCTCTCGCGGGAACCAGCCCATGAGGCGCAGGTACTCCAGGCGCTTGTCGAGCACCTCCCGGGGCAGGAGCCGGGGGAGCAGGACCGCCGGATGGGCGGTGACGTCGACCCGGCCACCGACCCCGGCGTCCCGCAGCGCCGCCGACTCGGCCGGGTCGGTGGCGTGCCAGCGGTGGGGCCCGTCGACGAGCCCGGGGCCGGCGGCCACGAGGAGGTCGACCTCGGCCGCGTCGCCCAGCACCTGGACGGGCTCACCGCGGCCGGCCCGGGTCGGGCGGTCGGTGGGGGCGAAGACGCGCACGTGGACACCGCGGCGGGCCAGCTCCGACCGCACGACGTGGGCGTAGACGGCCGGCCCCAGGTCCTCGGTGTCGAAGGCCCCCCACAGGCCCAGCCGGGGCTGGTGCTCAGGCGCCGACGGCCTGCCCCTGCGTGCGGTGGGCGACCACGGTGAACAGCTCGGCCTCGCCCCAGTACGCCTTCTGCTTGTGGTGGGTGACCACGCTGTCCTCGAAGCCGAGCACGCCGAGGAAGGCCTGCACGATCTCTGGGGTCAGGAACCACCAGGTGTCGGTGGGGCCGCCCTTCTGCCACTCGGGCACGAACTCCAGGCGGGGCCGGTCGGGCGTGCCGGGGGCGACCGGACCGTACGGGCTCACCATGTCGGTCACCACGAGGGTGTCGCGGGTGATGCGGGCCGCGTTCTGGAGGGCGAGGAACGGGTCGCGCAGGTGCAGCAGGACCGAGCAGACGGTGGCGATGTCGACCGGGCCGATCTCGACGGGGATCTCGTAGACGGTGCCGTAGACGACCTTGGCCTTGGACCCGAAGGCCCGGTGGGCGTACCAGTAGCCGTTGTTGATCTTCTGCATGATCGCCCGGCGCTCCTCGATGACCGCCTCGAGGTCGACCGATGCCACCGGCACGATGTCCCAGGACTGGCCGGCCGACAGGTCGTAGGACACCATCTCGGCCCCCTGGGCCTCCAGCGTGAAGCAGAGGAAGCCCGACGCGGTGCCGACCTCGAGCACCCGCTTGCCCTTGTAGTCGACGCCCCCCGTGTACTCGCCCACCCCGTCGCGGAGGTCCCACTGGCCCTCCACGAGGCCCAGACCAGGGATCTCCATGGTGTGGTAGAAGTAGCACTCGTCGACGTCGGTGACGACGTAGGGCTCGGCGTACACGGCTTCGGTCACCGGGACAGTCTAGGGCCAGGCCCCTCCGGTCACACCAGCCCGCGCACCCGCTCCTTGACCCGCCGGGCCACCGTTTCGAGGCTGTAGCCGGCGGCCACCGCGGCGGCCGCCCGCTCGCCGCGGCGGCGGGCCTCGACCGGATCCTCGGCCACCGTCCGCAGCAGGAGGCGGAGGTGCTCGACGTCGGGCTCGGCCCAGCGGAAGCCCTCGTACCAGGGGCAGCGGGCCACCGCCGGGACCAGCGAGCGCACGGCCAGCGGGTAGCCGGTCTCCTCGGTGAGGAAGTCGGGGATGGCGCTCCAGGCGGTGGCGATGGCCGGGAGCCCGCAGGCCATGGCTTCCAGCACCGGCATCCCCCAGCCCTCGCCGCGGGTCGGGAGCACGAAGCAGTCGGCCGACCGGTACAGGGCGCCCATCTGGTGGGGGGCGAACTCGGCGTTCACCATCACCACCACCGGCGGGCTGGCGCTCGGCAGGAGCTTGGCCACCTCGTGGCGGACGTCGACCGCCCGGTCCCGGTTGTAGACCGAGAGGAGCAGCAGCACGTCGTCGGACGGCTTGAACTCCTCGGCATAGGCCTGGAGCAGAAGCTCGGCGCCCTTGCGCTCGCCCCACTCGAAGACCGAGAGGAACGTGTAGCGCGACGACGGGCGGAAGCCGGTGATGCCGGGGTTGAAGTAGTCGACGTCGACGGCCAGGGGCATGACGTGGACGGGGACCCGCACGCCGCTGCCGAGGAAGGTCTCCCGGTTGAACGTCGAGGGCACCCACACCTCGTCCATGGCGTTGCAGCCGTCGACCCACTCCTCGGGCAGGCCGTCGACCTCGAGCATCGTCCACCCGGCGCGGGGGCGGCCGCGCACGCCCGCGAACACGTCGGCCTGGCAGAAGGCCACCTGGGCGACGTCGTCGCGCACCGGCCGGGCGAGGAGGTCGTTGATGAGCACGTCGTCGGTCTCCCGCCGCTCGCCCTCATAGGCGTCGCGGTAGGCGACCCGCAGGCCGGCGAAGTGGAGGGCCTTCATGAGGCTGCGGGACTGGAGGGCGTAGCCGGGGGCCCGGTTCAGCACCGAGTGCCAGACCAGCTCCTGGTCGTACGCGCCCTGGTCGAGCCACCCGGCCCACCGCCTGCGGAACGTGCGCCGGGACCGGTTGAAGAGGGGGAAGAAGTCGACCTTGTTCTCCCGGGTGCTCACGTTGCCGTGGTGGGTGGCGGAGACGTCGCCCGCGTAGACGACCGTGCGCCCGGCCCGGCGCACCCGCAGGCAGTAGTCCGAGTCCTCGAAGTAGGCGAAGTAGGCCTCGTCGAGGACGCCGACCTGCTCGATGGTGTCCCGCCGCAGGTAGACGAGGGCGAACACCACGGCCTCCACCTCGCGCCGGCGGCGGCACTGGCCCACGTCGAGCTCCTGGCCGCCCTCCTGCTCGCCCCGCAGGCTGACCGGGAGCATGTGGCTGCCGGTGTGGCTGAGCCGTCCGTCGCCGGCCAGCAGGCGGGCGCCGGCGATGCCCACCGAGGGGTCGGCGTGGGCGGCGTCCTGGAGGCGGGCCAGCCAGCCCGGGTCGTCGACGACCACGTCGTTGTTCAGCAGGACGATGTCGTCGCCGGGGCGGGCGGCGGCGATGCCGATGTTGCAGGCCCGGCCGTAGCCCAGGTTCTCCGGCTGGGCCAGGACGGTGAGCCAGGCCTGGTCCCGCAGCCAGCCGAGCGTGCCGTCGGTGCTGCCGTTGTCGACGACGACCACCCGCCAGTCGGGGTGGTCGGTGACCTCCCGCAAGGCGGTCAGGCACTCCTTGGTGTAGGCCAGGGCGTTCCAGGTGGGGACGACGACGGTGACCGGCGTCATTTCGCCGTCGCAGGCGGAGCCTGCTCGGCGAGCTGGTCGTGCTCGGTCGGCCGGCGGAGCCGGCTCTCCCTCGCCGTCACTCTCCGGTCGCCAGCCGTCTCCGGGCCGCCTGCGGCGGCTCCCAGCGGCCGGCGGCGGTGAGGCGCTCGTCACTCCGGGCTGGACTCCCGTTCGGCCTCCAGGGCGGCGAGGCGGGCGCGGAGCTGCTGGTTCTCGAGGCGGGCCTTCTCGATGAGGTCGAGGGCGGCGTGGTTGAACCGGCTCTGCTGCTCGACGATCGGGGCCAGGTACCAGCGCAGCCCCCGCCGCAGCTGGCGCTTGAGGGCGACGACCACCGGGCCGACGACCGGGCGGGCCGAGCCCGAGTGGAAGTCCAGGGAGATGGTGGCCGCCCGCCGCAGGTACGACAGGTCGGCGTCGTCGCCCTCGGGGCTGATGAAGTGGAGGGGGGCGCCGCCCTCGCTCTCGCCCCGGGACAGGGCCAGCTCGACCCTGGTCATCATCACCGGCACGTCGGCCTTCCGCAGCATCAGGCCGGCACCGTCGACGGGTCGACCTTCCACTCCGAGTCCACGTGGATCAGCCCGGCCTCGTGGGGCAGGGCCGGGTTGTGGGAGACGAAGAAGCTGTAGCGGCGGTCGTGCAGGTCGACGACCCGCTTGTCGTCCACCACCTCCAGGGCCACGGTGACCACGTAGTTGCCGGTGAGCAGGGGCAGGCTCGGGATCGACAGCTCGATCGTGCCCTCCTCGGCGAGGGTGAGGCTCATGCCGGCCGCCTCGGTGGACTGGCCGAACAGGTAGGCGAGGGTGGCGGCGTTGAACACGGCCACGCCGCAGCTGACGTTGCGGATCGGCTCGGTGGACCGGTAGCGCAGGCGGATGGTCAGGGGCTCGCCGGTGCGGAAGGCGGTGCCGGGCGACCGCCGGCCGTCCAGGAACTCGACCGCGGTGATCTCGGCCTCGCCGGAGCCGAAGCGCTTGCTGCCCGCCGCCGCCGTGGTGCCCGCCTCCTCGCTGGCGTCGGCGTGGACCCGCCCGAGGTAGGCGTCGGTCACGTCGTGGGGCTCGCCGAGCTGGCGGATCACGCCCTTGTCGACCCAGGCCGCGCTGGAGCACAGGCTGCGGATGGTCTCCAGGTTGTGGGAGACGATGACGACGGTGCGCCCCCCGGCCCGCAGGTCGGCCATCCGCCGGTGGCAGCGCATCTGGAACTGCTCGTCGCCCACGGCGAGGACCTCGTCGATGATGAGGATGTCGGGGTCGACGCTGACCGCCACCGCGAACGCCAGGCGGGCGTACATGCCGCTGGAGTAGTTCTTCACCGGGATGTCCATGAAGTTCTCGATGCCGGCGAAGTCGACGATCTCGTCGTAGAGCGTCTCCATGGTGCGCCGGTCGCGGCCGAGCAGCGAGCCGCCGAGGAAGACGTTCTCCCGGCCGGTCAGCTCGGGGTGGAAGCCGGTGCCGAGCTCCAGCAGGGGCGAGATCGACCCCCGGACCTCGACCGAGCCCCGGTTGGGGCTCAGGATGCCGGCCATGGTCTTGAGCAGGGTGGACTTGCCCGAGCCGTTGGCGCCCAGGATGCCGATCGTCGCCCCCTCGGGCACCTCCAGGTCGACGCCCTTGAGGGCCCAGAAGTCCTCGTACATGTTCCGCCGGGAGAGGACCTTCTCCTTCAGGGAGTGCGAGCGCTGGTGGTAGATGCGGTAGCTCTTCCAGACCCCCTCGCAGCTGACGGCGGCCGGGCCGGTCACACGACCTCCGAGAACACCCGCTGGTGGCGGCCGAAGGCCCACGCGCCAAGGGCGAGGACGGCCAGGGCGACGGCGGCGTCGTAGGCCAGCAGCCCGAAGTCGGGGCCGTGGTCGAGGACCACGACGTTGCGGAACGACACGATCAGCCCGGTCAGCGGGTTGAGCTCGAGGGCCCGCACGATGCCCGGCCGCTCGGCCACGAACCCCAGCGAGTAGATGATCGGCGTCCCCCAGAACCAGACCTGGAGGAACACGCCGACGAAGTGGGCCACGTCGCGGAGGAACACGGTGACCGTCGACAGGAGCAGGGCCATCCCGAAGCACAGCACCAGGGTGACGGCCAGGATGACCGGTACCCAGAGGACGAGCAGGCTCGGGGGGCCGACGACGACGAGGACGGCCACCACGAGCACGGCGAACTCGAAGCCGAACGTCACCACGGCCGACAGGACGGCGCTCAGCGGCAGGATGGCCCGGGGGAAGTACACCTTCTGGAGCAGGTAGCCGGATCCGATGATGCTCGACGTCGAGGCGCCGACCGAGGTGGCGAACAGGTTCCACAGGGTCAGGCCGCAGAAGAAGTAGACGGCGAAGGGGACGTCGTTGCCGTCGGGCCGGGCCACGTCGTCGGCCGGCGAGGCCCGGAACACCAGCTTGAACACGAAGTAGTAGAGGGCGACGATCAGCAGGGGCGTGGCCAGCGACCAGAGCATGCCGAGGAACGTCCCCCGGTGGCGGACCTTGAGGTCGCGCCGGACCAGGTTGGCCGTCAGCTCCCGGGCGCCCACCAGCTCCTTCAGGGCCCCGAGCGCCCCCTTGCCCCGGGGTCCGGCGGCCGGAGGCCGAGGTGGGCGCGCGCCGGGCATAGTCACGGCCACGGCCCTCGAACCTACCAGCGGGGGCCCCTCCCTTTCCTCCCGGCCCGCAGGGCGGTCAGGTCCCGCCCCGGTCGCCCGCGTCGCCCTCGTCGCCCTCGCGGGCGGCGGCCACCGCGGCCCACAGGTCGGTGGCCGAGGCGGGGCCGGTGAAGGAGCTGCGCACCACGCCCTCGTGGTCGGCGATGACGGTGATCGGCACCGCGTCGATGTGGTAGCGCTTGTGGAGATCGGGTCGGGCCTTCACCTCGGCTTCCTCCACGGCCACGGCGTCGCTGGCCAGGACCCTGG
>Ga0247704_1000009_pt1 | contig 59561 bp, 55 predicted proteins | sample 41W_NmetaG_FD_189042 | JGI IMG/M metagenome (GOLD analysis project Ga0247704, IMG submission 189042) | Soil microbial communities from hillslope of Landscape Evolution Observatory, University of Arizona, Oracle, AZ, United States - 4-1-W_N | ecosystem: Engineered > Artificial ecosystem >...
CACGCTCGGGCGAGGCGTCGGGGCGGTTGCGGAAGTCGCCGGCGGGCACCTTCGGTGAGGCCGGGGCCGGCCGCTCCGAGACCAGGGGCGGGACCTTCCTGGGGGCGGAGGAGGTTTGGGCACCGGCGCCTGGGGCCACCAGCACCTGGGCGCCGGCGGCGACGACGGTGGCGAGGACAGCGACGAGGCTGGCGCGGGCAGGCGCGAGCCGGTGGTTCGTCTTCATCTGGATCCCTTCACTTGGCTGAGCGAAGGGCCCTCCACGCCCCCGCCGGCCCGGGGCCCCGTCGTAGCCGGGATCCGAGTCGCCATCTAGATCATCGGCAGGTGGCGGCTCTCACCTGAGGATCTCGTTGGGAGATGTGCACAACCGCAGGATCAGCCCGCCGCCCGTCCTGTTCCGATGTTTCCTACGAGCCTAAAACTGCCGTTACGCGCTCTCGGAGCGTCCGCCACCGCACAGAACGTGAGCGCCAGAATACGTGCGTCCACGCGGCGCGAGTGGGAACATCGTTGATCCGCCGGGAGGCCGGCGGCGGCCTCCCCGCCGGGCCCCGACCAACCGTCGCTCACGGGGGAGGTTAGATGTACGCCCGAGCCTGCAGCGTGTAGAGCTCGGCGTAGAGGCCGGCGCCGGAGATCAGCTCGTCGTGGGTTCCCTGCTCAACAACCCGACCGCCCTCGAGCACCACGATGTGGTCGGCCATGCGTACTGTCGAGAACCGATGAGATACGAGCAGGACGACGGCGCCGGTGCTGCGTGCCGAGCGTGCCGCCGCCGACGCGAACGCCTCGAACACCGCCTGTTCGGCACCGGGGTCGAGACCCGACGTGGGCTCGTCGAGCAACAGCAGCAGCGGGCCGGTACGCAGGAGACCACGGGCGAGCGCGACCTTCTGCCACTGCCCGGTGGAGAGATCGACGCCGTCTGGCCATTGGGCGCCCAACTGCGAGTCGAGGCCCGCGGGGAGGCTCGCCGCGGCCTGACCGAGCACGGCCCCCAGTCGGCCCGAGTCGTCAATGACCATGCCGCCGGCGTCGCCGTGGAGGTCGCCGACTCCAACTGACTCGCGCAGGAGAAACTCGATCCGGGCAAAGTCCTGGAAGCCACCCGAGATCCGCCGGCGCCACTCCTCCACGCCGAATCGCCGAAGGTCGATGCCGTCGACCGCGATCGAGCCGCCTGTCGGCTCGTAGAAGCGGCACAGGAGCTTCACCAGGCTCGTCTTCCCGGCACCGTTCTCGCCCACGACCGCCACGGTCGAGCCGGCCGGAAGGTGAATCGTGATCCCGGAGAGCACCTCTGGACGGCCGTCGCCGGGGTAGCGGAACGACAGATCGTTGATGTCGATCCCGTGCTGCAGGTGATCGGGCACCGGCGCGGGGTCGGCGGGAACCGCGGCGGCCACGGCCTCGGCCGCGTACTCCAGCAGCCACCGGTACCGGCCGAGCACCCGCATCCCGGCCGCCGAGCGGTTCGCCAGGCTGAGAAGCTGGGCCACCTGGCCGTTCACCTGGCCGGCCAGGATCATGACGAGAAGGACGTCGCCAGGTGTGAGTTCGCCCCGGCCGGCCCGCGCCAGGGCGTAGGCAACCGAGGCCAGGTACCCGGCGGCGAATGGGACCCAGCCGGCGGCGCGCAGCAGGCCGGCCCGAAACTGGGCCCGCGCCACCGACGCGGTCACCGCACGCCAGGCGGCCCGCTCGCGGGCCACGACCTCCGGTCCCAGCCCGAAGATGCGCAGCTCCTTGGCGGGAGACGGCGTGGTGGCGAGGACGAAGAGGTGCTCGTCGAGCCGGTCCTGCTCGGCGGTGGCCTCCTTAGCCCGGTTGATGGCGCGCTCCGCCCGCCCGCCGGCGTAGAAGGAGGGCACGGCCAGCACGGGGAGAAGCAGCAGCACGGGGTGGAGGCGGGCGAGGAGGACGCCGGTGACCCCCACCCCGGCGACCAGACCCACCGCCTCGCCCAGGACCGGAACGAAGCTGGAGAGGTCGTTGGTCTCCCGCTTGAGGAGGGCGATGCGGTCGGCGTAGTCGGGGCGTTCGAAGTGCTCGATCCCCGGTGGGGCGGCTCCCGCCTCGATGAGGTCGGCCATCATCACCCGGGCGCAGGCCGTCTTCACCTCGCCCAGAAGGAGGTGCGAGTAGCTGGACGCCGCCACCTGAAGAGTGACCGTCGCGCCCAGCGTGGCTGCCGCCAGCGTGACGAGGCTCGAGTCGCCCTCGGTCACGCCGTCGAGGATGAGCTTCAGCCACACGCTCACCGTCACCGCGGCCATGCCGGCAACAACCGCGGCCCCCACCGCCGCGGCCAACCGCGCCTTCCCCGCGCGGCGGCCGAGATGGGCCAGCAGCCCGAGAGCGGCCCGGGTGTCAGTCACGGAACCGGGCCGCCTGGAGGCCGAAGAGCCGGGCGTAGCGGCCTCCCGCGGCGACGAGATCCTCGTGGCTGCCTTGCTCCACCACCCGGCCCCCGTCGAGCACGCAGATCAGGTCGGCGTGGCGGACGGTCGAGAACCGGTGGGAGATCAGGATGGTGGTCAGGCCCGACGTGAGCTGGAGGAAGTCGCGGAACAGCTCGGCCTCGGCCCGGACGTCGAGGTTGGCTGTCGGCTCGTCCAGCACGAGAACACGGGCGCCGGCCTCGACCGCGTAGAGCGCCCGGGCCAGGGCGACCCGCTGCCACTCCCCACCTGACAGGTCAGCCCCGCCTGTGTACTGGCGGGCCAGCGGCGTGTCCCAACCACCGGGGAGGCTCGACACGACACCCGCCACGCCGGCGCGCGCGGCGACGCGATCGAGTGCGTCGCCGTCCCGGGCCACGCTCGGGCCGCCGAAGCCCACGTTGTCGGCCGCCGACAGCTCGTAGCGGAGGAAGTCCTGGAAGATCACCGCCAGCTGGCGTCGCCATGACCGGAGGTCGAGCTCGTCCAGGGCGATCCCGTCGACGGTGATCTCGCCCGCCTCCAGCTCGTAGAGACCGGCGAGCAGCTTCACGAGCGTGGTCTTCCCGGCCCCGTTCACGCCGACGATGGCCACGGAGGTTCCCGCCGGGATGGTGAGGTCGAGGCGATCGAGCACCTTGGTCGTGCCGCCGTAGGAGAAGGAGACACCCGAGAGCGAGATCGCGCCCGACGGAAGGCCGATCGCGCTCCGGCCGGACCGCGTGCGGCCGAGTGGGGCCATGGCGGCGATCCGTTGCTCGACCTCGACCAGGGCGTCGTGGGCGGCGAGGCCGAAGTCGAGCTGGTAGGTCTCCTCGCCGCGCGGATCCAGGATGGCCAGGAGGAGGAGGGTGGCCTGGAATGCCACGGCCAGCCCCTGCGGTCCGGGGTCGCCGTCCAACCCGGCCCGGCCCACGGCCACGCACGCGAGGGCCACCAGCGGGGAAACCGCGACGAGCAGGGTGACGGTCCGCCGCACGGTGATGCGGCTGACGGCGCGTCGGGGCGTCGATATCTGGTCCCACTGCCCGCCGTAGCGGTCGTCGATCCATCTCACGAGCGAGAAGAGCCGGGCTTCCTTCGCGTACGGCGGCGCGTTGGCGATGCCGGCGGTGTAGCGGGAGGCGCGGCCGACGCCGAGGGTGTCGCGGTGTACCTGGACCCGCAGGCCGGCCCACCGCCGGCAAAGCACGAAGGACGGGATGACCAGCGCAAGGAGGCCGGCGGTCACCGGTACGGAAACCCGGGCGAGGACCACGGCTGCTCCGGCCAGTTGCACGTAGCGTGCGCCCAGGGCGACGAAGGCCGCAGCGGCGCCACCGGGCGTGGCGTCCCAGTGCTTGTCGATGTTCCCCCCGGCGAGGGCGAGCAGGTTGAGGGTGACCGAATCCTCCAGGGATGCGATCCCTGCAGGTCGGCACGCGGCCTCCATGGCCCGGCTGCGGACCTCGCCGTCGACCTCGCGGATGACCGACCATTGGACGGCGGCCCGGAGGGGGGCGACGAGCTGCTGGACGAGGAGAAGGGCGCTCATCGCGGCGAGAGGGACGGCAACGCCTCCGCCCTCCACAACGCGCCCGACAAGGACGCCGATGACGGCGATGACGCCGAGAGGCAGTACCGCCCGGACGACCTCGACGCCGATCAGGGCGAGAACGCGCCGGGGATTCGCGTGTCCCAACAACCTCGCTGCCTGCCGCCTCCGCCGCATGCCGCAACGATGCCAGGCCGCCCCCATCTGTGCTCGAAATTCGTGGCGCCACACCGGTGAGTTCCCGGGCCCTGGGGGTCATCGGTCGCCCGAGGTGCCGCCCCCTGACCCCGGCTCGCGCCCGACGGCGACCCCATCTCCGAGCGCCCGATCAGCAACCGCGTTCGATCGTCATGGCGTGGGTCCACGCGAGCACTCGTGCCCGACGCGTCGGAGCCAGGCGAACGCCGAGAGCCCGGGGCGGGCGCGCACCCGCCTCCCGTTGGGGATGTCGGGGCCGGGCCCCGATCTTCGGCTTCTCCTATGCTGCCCTGCTCGACGCGACGCAAGGATTGGAAGACACGGTTGTCCATCCCAAGGCAGATTGGAATCACGGTGGACTGTCCCGATGCCGCGCAGTTGGCTGACTTCTGGGAGCGCTTCCTCGGTTACACACGGCGACCCGGCCCGTCCGCGGGACCGTATGTGACGATCGAGCGAGGAGACCAGGGTCCGGACGGACGTACCTCCGTTCGTGACGTTCCAGACCGTTCCGGAACCGAAGGCGGTGAAGGTTCGACTTCACCTCGACCTGTTCGTCGACGATGCCCGAACCCTTGTTGACGAGATGCTGGCTGCGGGGGCGACTTCGGTGTCTCGTACCGAGGCGGGCGAGTGGACGACGCGCGTGCTGCAGGATCCCGCGGGCCATGAGTTCTGCGTCATTGGACCAGACTGATCTGACCTGGGGGGGAGCGCGCCAAAGTGCGGGCGCGCGCCTGTCTGTGCCGGAGATGCGTACCGCGGACCTGCATCAATTGGCGAATGACAGTCGCGGGCAGGCAACTCCCGCGAGCACGGCCGCCCGCGGTCCTCGCGACACCGCGCCCAATTCGGCGTTCATCGTCTCCGCTGTCGAGTCGGAGGGTGCCCCAGGACGTGCAGCCCGGCAACCCCACGGGTATCCCTGTACGCCCGGGACCACGATGAGGATGGTCGGGATCGCCGCCAGCGATCCGGTCATGGTGGACCGGGTGAACTGGTCGTACTCTTGGACAGGTGATGCGCTGAGTCGACGAGGGCGCGGGTGAGACTCGCCAGCGCCCAGTACCGGTGGGGGACGGGGTTGGCCAACTGACGGGAAGGAAGCCGCGAGCGGCTGGGAGCGCTGCTCGGCTCGTGACCGGGAAGCCAACGACCGCAGTCGCATGCCTGCCGGTCGGGCCGGGCGTCTACCGGTTCCGGGCGGAGAGCGGCTCGACCCTCTACATCGGTCGTGCCACGAACCTCCGCGCCCGTGTCGCTTCCTATTGGGGCAACCTTGGCGACCGGAAGCGCCTGGTGCGGATGGTGGCTCAGGTCACCCGGATCGAGGCCGTCTCCTGCGATTCGGCCCACGAAGCGGCGTGGCTGGAACGGAGTCTGCTCGAGGTGCGAAGGCCCCGTTGGAATCGAGCAATCGGTGGCCACGAGGTGCCGGTCTTCATCAAGCTGGACTGCCGGCCAAGGTCTCCGGGGCTCACCCTCGTGCACGAGGCACATCCGTGCGAAGGGGCTCGTCATTTCGGTCCCTACCTCGGGGGCAACAAGGTCCGACTGGCCGTGTCGGGACTCCGACGAATGCTGCCTGTGGCGTACGCGTCCGAGGGGCTCACCGGTTCAGGCCGGGATATGGCTCGCGTCCTCGGGGTCGACGCCAGGGACCGCGAAGCGCTTCTGTGGGCGCTCGGTGCCGTCTTGGATAGGGACCCTCCCGCGGTGGCCTCGCTACTCGCCGCCCTCACGCAGCGACGAGACGAGGCCGCCGGCGCCCACGACTTCGAGCGGGCCGCCCGCCTGCAGGCCGAGATGGCCGCCGTCGAGTGGGTCGTTGCCGAGCAGAAGATGGCCGTGCTGGCGCCTCTGGACATGACGGTTTGTGGGTGGGTCGACGATGTGCTCGTCAGCTTCGAGATGCGAGGGGGCCGGGTGTGCAGGTGGCAGCAGCGTAGGTGCTCGGAGGCCGGCGCTCGTCGGCTTGTCGAGAGCACGCCGCTCGGCTACGCCGACTTCGGACGCCGCAACGCCGAGCTGGCCGCGCGCCTGACCGGCCCGACGAGCTGATGGTGCGGTCGAGATTCCCGTCGACGCTGCGAAGGCAGTTTTCCCGGAGGGCCAAGAGTCGACCGCGGTGCACCGTCGCCACGCCGTCGCCCCCGGCGTCTCGGAACCGTCGTCGGCGGGAAGGAACCCGGCCATGACCAACATCATCGGTCGGCCCAACGGCGACCTTCTCGACGTCATGCTCGGCGACGGCGCCGACCCCGAGCAGGCCATCATCAACGGCTCCGAGCGGCGCGAGTGCTCTGAGGACGACCGGCGGGGCGACGAGCCCACCGCGCCAAAGCCGTAGGCCCGTGCGGTTCGCCGCCGCGACATAGCTCGAGCCGGTCGTACCGCCCGCCACGTCGTCGGGAAGGGCGCCTGGCACTGGCATCGTAGGAACGTGGTGTCGGCGCGGTGGCTGGACGTTCCCAACGAGGCGTTCGCCGCCATCTACGCCCGCTTCTGGGACGAGGCCATCCCCGGGGAGCGGGCGGTGCCACTGGCCGAGCTCCAGGCCATGGTCACCCTCGGCCCGCCGAACCGGCGGGTGCACCCGGTCCTTGCCGTCGACGGCCGGGAGGCGGTCGGCGCCGCGCTGCTGGTGGTCGACGCGCTGCGCCCCGAGGCGGCGTCGCTCAGGTTCCTGTTCGTACCGCCGGAGCACCGGCGCCGGGGGATCGGCACGGCCCTCCTGGAGGCGGTCAAGGCCCGCGTCCGGGCGCAGGGTCGAGGCCGGCTGCGCACGCTGGCCCTGGACGGGCACGAGGCCGCGGCCGCCTTCGCCCGCCGGGCCGGCGCCGACCCCGGCCTGCGCATCGAGCAGCGCCGGTGCCCGGTCGCTGCGCTCGACGGGGACATGCTGCGCCGCTGGGCGTCGCCGGTTCCCGGGTTCTCGCTCCTGGCCTTCGACGGGGTCTGCCCCGACGAACACCTGGAGGCCTTCGCCGCCGTGGTCACGGTCATGAGCGGCGCCCCGGGGGCCGAGGCCGGCCGGGCTCCTGCGCCCGGCGACGTGCGCCGGATGATGGCCGCCCACCTCCGCCAGGGCAACGAGTCGTGGACGGTCTGCGCCCGCGACGACGCCAGCGGGCGTTTCGTCGGCTACACCGAGCTGTCGTTCTCCATCCACCGCCCGTGGCACGCCACCCAGGGCGACACGGGTGTGGAGACGGCGTACCGCCGCCGCGGCCTCGGGCGGTGGATGAAGGCGCACAATGCCCTCCGGCTCCTCGCCGAGCGACCGGAGGTCGAGCACGTCGAGACGTGGAACGCGGCCGGGAACGTGGCCATGCTCTCGATCAACCGGGCCATGGGGTTCGCGGTGGTGGCCGGCTGGCGGGAGTGGCACCTGGCCTTGGGCTAGAGACCACCCACCAGGGCAGCGACCGCGGCGGCGACGACCAGGACCGGCACAGCGGCGAAGGCGGCGACGGTGAGGAGCCAGAAGGAGGGAACCACCAGCTGGGCCACCGTGCCCCACGAACCGGCGACGTCGCCGTAGTCACGCACGATGCCCCGGACGGCACGGACCGCGCCCAGCAGGCCGCCGTCCGGGCGGCGGGCCGGGCGCCGGCGGCGCAGCTGGGCGGATCGCCGCATCGTGACCCCGCCGAGGGTGTCCGGCAGGGCGACGAGGTCGACGAGCGCCGAGCGGACGTTGCACAGCCAGGCCGCGGGCGCCAGCACGGCGGCGGCCACCAGCACCGAGGCCAGCGTGCCCCACCACTCGTCGACCCGTTCGCCGGCGACCACCCACCACAGCACCAGCCCGGCGATCGCGCCGGCGGCCGCGGCCCGGGTCGCCTGCCGCGCCAGCCAGCAGGCCGCGCCCTCGACCCGCCCCACCACGCCGGCGAGGGTCTCGAGGCGGGGGTCGGGCATGCCCCCCTTCTACCCGCCCTCGGTCAGGCGAAGCGGTCGGCCGCCTCGACCTCCGCGGCGAAGCCGTCGAGGTCGGCCACCGAGGGGTCGTGGTTCCAGACCTCGACCTGCTCGAGCAGCTCGGCGTACCGCTCGGCCTGGCCCGGCTTCACGACGACCCGGATCGGCATTCCGGGCGGGCCGAGCTCCCGGTACCGGGCCACGATCGCACGGTGCTGGTCGACGTCGAGGTCGAGCTCGAACACGATCCCGTGGGCCTGCTCGAAGAGGGCGCAGCCCTCGCCGCCGAGGAGCGGGCAGAGCGTGCCGGCCGCCGGCCCGCTGCACTCGACGACCCGATGGCCCATGCGCTCGAGGATCGAGCGGTCGAAGTCGCCCCCTCCTGCGGGGGCATCGAGGAGGACCACGCCGCCGCTCTCCTGGAGTGCCATCACGCACCTCCTTGCACGTACCTGCTGGCGTCACCATGTGCCCGTTCCGACCGGTTCGCCAGGGCCGAAGGTCACCCAGAGGAGATTCTCGGGATTTCTTCGCCCGGAGTGTCGATCGCGGGCGACGCCGTTCGTGGACAGGATGAGGGGCCGGCACGGCGCCAGCCCGCAGCGAGAGGAGAACCACGATGACCCAGTACCTGCTTTCCGTGCACATGGTCCAGGGCGACCCCATCCCGTCCGACGAGGAGATGCAGCAGGCGTACAAGGACGTCGACGCCTTCAACGAGAAGGTCAAGGCCCAGGGCCAGTGGGTCTTCGCCGGCGGGCTCCACCCGGCCGACACGGCCACCGTGGTGCGGGTCAAGGACGGCGAGGTCATCACCACCGACGGTCCCTTCGCCGAGACCAAGGAGCAACTCGGCGGGTTCTGGGTCATCGAGGCCCCCGACCTCGACGCCGCCCTGGCCCTGGCCGCCGAGGCCACCGTGGCCTGCCAGGCCCCGGTGGAGGTCCGTCCGTTCCAGGGGGAGTGACCGCCGCCCTCGACACCGCCGCCGTCGAGCGGACGTTCCGGGAGGAGTTCGGGCGGGCCGTGGCCACCCTGGTCCGCCTCTTCGGCGACATCGACCTCGCCGAGGAGGCGGTCCAGGAGGCCTTCGCCGTGGCCCTACGGCGCTGGCCCGAGCACGGCGTCCCGCCCAACCCCGGCGGCTGGATCGTCACGACCGCCCGCAACCGGGCCATCGACCGCCTGCGGCGGGAGTCGACCCGCGACGACCGCCACGCCGAGGCAACCCTTGTCCACCAGCGCGAGCAGCCCCAGGAGGTGGGACCCGTGCGCGACGACCGCCTGCGACTCATCTTCACCTGCTGCCACCCCGCCCTGGCTCCCAGCGCCCAGGTGGCGCTCACCCTGCGCCTGCTCGGCGGCCTGGAGACGGCCGAGATCGCCCGGGCCTTCCTCGTGCCCGAGGCGACGCTGGCCCAGCGCCTGGTCCGCGCCAAGCGCAAGATCCGCGACGCCGGCATCCCGTACCGGATCCCGGGCGACGCCGAGCTGCCCGACCGCCTGCGCCCGGTGCTGGCGGTGGTCTACCTGGTCTTCAACGAGGGCTACACGGCCACCGCAGGCGACGAGCTGGTGCGCTCGGACCTGTGCGCCGAGGCCATCCGGCTGGCCCGCCTGCTGGCCGACCTGATGCCGGACGAGCCCGAGGTGCTCGGCCTGCTGGCCCTGCTCCTGCTGACCGAGGCCCGCCGGCCCGCCCGCACGGGAGCCGACGGCTCCCTCGTGCTCCTCCCCGACCAGGACCGCACGCGCTGGGACCGGGCCCTGATCGACGAGGGGCAGGCCCTGGTGGCCAGGTGCATCCGCCGCAACCAGCCGGGCCCCTACCAGATCCAGGCCGCCATCAACGCCGTCCACAGCGACGCGGCCACGGCGGCCGAGACCGACTGGGGCCAGATCCTGGCCCTGTACGACCAGCTGCTGGCCGCCTCCCCCACGCCGGTCGTCGCCCTGAACCGGGCGGTGGCCGTGGCCGAGGTCCACGGCCCCGAGGCGGCTCTGGCCGCGGTCGACGGGCTCGACCTGGGGAGCTACCACCTCTTCCACGCCACCCGGGCCGACCTGCTCCGCCGGCTCGGCCGCACGCAGGAGGCGGCGGCGGCCTACGGCGCGGCCGTCGGGCTGGCGGGCAACGCCGCCGAGCGGCGGTTCCTGGAGGAGCGCCGGCGCTCGCTCGCCGCCGGCTCGGCCTAGCCGGCGGCGAACACCTCCAGCTGGATGTTGTCGGGGTCCCGGAACGTGATCGCCCCGCCGGCCCCGCTGACCGTGGCCCGGATGTCGGAGTGGACGACGCCCCGCTGCTCGAAGCGCTCCTTGAACTCGAGGATGTCCTCCATGGTGGGGACGGCGAAGGACACATGGTCCATGCCCGTGCGCCGCTCGTCGAAGGGGTCCCCGGAGCCGGCGTCGTGCTGGGTCAGGGTGACGGTGATGCGGGCGTCGGGGTGGCGCATGCGGTGGCGACGGAACGTGTCGGCCTTGACCTCGGAGTCGAGGTCGAACCCGAGCACCTCCCGGTACCAGGCCGTGCTGCGTTCCAGATCGGTGACGGTGAAGCTGAGGTGGGAGAATCCGGCGATTCTGGGCATGCCCCGCAGTTTGCCCTGGGGACGTACGCTCGTACCGTCGTGGCCTCCGCCAGTTCGCCGCCTGGCCGCCTGCGCATGCTCGGCCGGGCGTTGCTGAAGCGCTGCCCGATCTGCGGCGCCGGCGGGCTGTTCAGCGGTTGGTTCCGGATGAAGGAGCGGTGCCCCGGCTGCGGCTACCTGTTCGAGCGCGAGGAGGGCTTCTTCCTGGGCGCCTACGTCATCAACCTCGCCATCGCCCAGGGCCTGGTGATCCTCCTGGCCGTCGTCCCCCTCATCGTGCGGCTGTCCGGCGACCCCGACGCCAGCATCATGCCGTTCCTCCTGGGTGGTGCGGCCGGGGCGGTGCTGGGGCCGGCCGTCTTCTACCCGTGGTCGAAGACCATCTGGACCGCCTTCGACCTCATCCTTCGCCCGAGGGCGGCACGGGAGCCCACCGACCGAACCTGAATCGGTGCAAATGGCCCATACCTCTGGGCCCTCGGATGTCGATAACTCAGATGGGTGCCGCCTCCCGGTTCCGCCGGCTGGGGGGCGGCACCCCTCTCGCGTCATGCGCGGGTGGTGTCGGGGAGCACGCCACCGACGCCCCCGGTCGACCGGCCGCGACCGCGCTGGCCGGGGTGCCCGCCGCCCCCGCGAGCGGGGACGCAGCGACAGTGAGATCCGCCGTTTCCCGGGGATCGTCCCTCGACCGGCCGGTTCAGCCATCCCCCTCGGGGGTAGCACGCCTGCATCTTCGACCTGGTCATCCCCACCGTCGGGCGCGAGTCGCTCACCGTCCTGCTGGAAGCCCTGGCCGCCGCGCAGGGCCCGCGCCCGTGCCGGCTGTTCCTCGTCGACGACCGCCGGGACAAGACCGAGCCACTGCGGGTCGCCGGAGGCGGCAAGGTGAAGGTGCTCGACGGCGCGGCCGCCGGACCGGCCGCGGCCCGCAACGTGGGCTGGCGGGCCGGCGAGGCCCCGTGGGTGGTGTTCCTCGACGACGACGTGGTCCCCACCGGGTCGTGGCTGCGGGACCTGGACGGCGACCTACGGGGGGCGCCGCCCGACGTGGTAGCCGTCCAGGGCAGGGTGAGCGTGCCCCTCCCCGAGGACCGCCGGCCGACGGACTGGGAGCGCAACGTGGCCGGCCTGGAGACCAGCCAGTGGATCACCGCCGACATGGCGGTGCGGCGCCGGGCCCTGGAGCAGGTGGGTGGGTTCGACGAGCGCTTCCCCCGCGCCTACCGGGAGGACGCGGACCTGGCCGTGCGCCTCCAGGTCGCCGGCGGGTGGATGCTGGTCGGGGAGCGGCGGGTCCTCCACCCGGTGCGGCCGGCGCCGTGGTGGATCAGCCTGAAGCTGCAGGCCGGCAACCGTGACGACGTGCTGATGGCGGCCCTGCACGGCCGGGACTGGGGCGGGCCCAGGGGACGCCGCCCCCGCCACCTGGCCACGACCGCCTGCGGGGTGGGCGCCGTGGCGGCCGCCGCGGCCCGCCGGCCGCTGCTGGCCCGGGCCGGGCTGGCCGGCTGGCTGGCCGGGACGGCCGAGCTGGCCTGGGCCCGCATCGCCCCCGGGCCCCGCACAGCCCGCGAGGTGGCGGCCATGGCCGCCACCAGCGCTGCCCTCCCGCCCGTCGCCGTCTGGCACTGGCTGGCCGGCATGGCCGGTTCGCGGCGCCTGCTCCGCCAGGGCGGGCCGGGCTCGAGCGAGGGCCGGTAATGCCGCCGCAGGCGGCTCCTCCGGCGTCCTAGCGGCGCTTCGGCGCCGGCTTCAGGTACCGGCCGTCGAGCAGGTTGAGCTCGGCGCCGTTGTCGAAGCGGACCCGGTAGCGGATCCACGTCAGGCCCCCCACCATCACCACCGTGCCCGGGGTGCCCTCGGGGACGCCCGGGAGGTCCTCGGCCGCCACCACCCTGTTCTTGCGGGAGTACTCCGTGTCGACCATGGCGCAGAACGTAGCCGGGCGGCGGGAACAGAGGAGGTTGGTTCGACGTTCAACTTCCTTGCCATGGACGACACCCGTACCTCCGCCCTGCCCATCCTCCCCCTCGCCACCGGCGTCGTGCTCCCCGGCATGGTCGTGACCATGGCCATCGAGAGCGACGAGGCCAAGCGGGCCGTGGAGGCCACCGAGGCGTCCGAGGGCCGGGTGTTGCTCGTGCCCCGGGTCGACGACCGCTACGCCCGGGTCGGCACCGTCGCCAAGGTCGAGGACTCGGGCGAGCTGCCCAGCGGCCTCCGGGCCGTCGTGGTGCGGGGCCTGCACCGGGCCGTCGTGGGCTCGGGCGTGCCCGGCCCGGCGGGCGCCGCCCTGTGGGTGCTGGCCGAGCGGGTGGCCACCGCCGGCGAGGCCACCCCCCGCGCCCGCGAGCTGGCCCGGGAGTACCGGGCCGTCGTCGAGAACATCTTCGACCACCGGGGCGCCGGCGGCCTGGCCGAGGCCCTGCGGGGCATCACCGACCCCGGGACGATGGCCGACACCGCGGGCTACTCGCCCGACCTGTCCTTCGAGCAGAAGGTGGAGGTGCTGGAGTCCGTCGACGTGGAGGAGCGCCTGGAGAAGGTGCTGGCCTGGGCCCGGGAGACCCTGGCCGACCTCACCCTGAAGGAGCGCATCCAGACCGACGTCACCGAGGGCATGGAGAAGACCCAGCGGGAGTTCCTGCTGCGCCAGCAGCTCAACGCCATCCGCAAGGAGCTGGGCGAGGACGGCGACGGGGAGGGCGCCATCGCCGAGTACCGGGCCAAGCTGGACCAGCTGCCCGATTCGGCGCGCGGCGCGGTGGAGCGCGAGCTGGGCCGCCTGGAGCGCACCAGCGAGCAGAGCCCCGAGCACGGTTGGATCCGCACCTGGCTGGACACCGTCTTCGAGATCCCGTGGGGCAAGACGTCGGACGACAACCTCGACGTCAACGAGGCCCGGGCCATCCTCGACGCCGACCACACCGGCCTGGACGACGTGAAGGACCGCATCGTCGAGTACCTGGCCGTCCGCAAGCTGCGGGCCGAGCGCGGCCTGCCCGCGGTCAGCGGCCGGGGCTCGGGCGCCATCGTGGCCCTGGTCGGTCCGCCCGGCGTGGGCAAGACGTCGCTCGGCGAGTCGGTGGCCCGGGCCCTGGGCCGCAGCTTCGCCCGGGTGTCGCTGGGCGGCGTGCGGGACGAGGCCGAGATCCGCGGCCACCGGCGCACCTACGTCGGCGCCCAGGCCGGCCGCATCGTCCGGGCCCTGCGGGAGGCGGGGACGATGAACCCCGTCTTCATGCTCGACGAGGTCGACAAGCTGGGCAGCGATTGGCGGGGCGACCCGTCGTCGGCCCTGCTCGAGGTGCTCGACCCGGCCCAGAACCACACGTTCAGGGACCACTACCTGGAGGTCGACCTCGACCTGTCCGACGTGCTCTTCATCGCCACCGCCAACGTGGTGGAGACGATCCCCGGGCCGCTGCTGGACCGCATGGAGGTCATCCCCCTCGACGGCTACACCGAGGACGAGAAGGTCGGCATCGCCCGCGATCACCTGCTGGCCCGCCAGCTGGAGCGCAACGGCCTGTCGGCGGAGGAGGTCGGCTGTACCGACGACGCCCTGCGCCTGGTGGTGACCGACTACACCCGGGAGGCCGGCGTGCGGAACCTCGAGCGCGAGCTCGGCAAGGTGCTGCGCAAGGTGGCCACCAGCCTGGCGTCCGGCGCGCTCACCGCGCCGGTCACCGTCGATCGCGACGACGTGCGCACCTACCTGGGCCGGCCCAGGTACTTCTTCGAGGCCGCCGACCGCACCTCGGTGCCCGGCGTGGCCACCGGCCTGGCCGTGACCGGGATGGGCGGCGACGTGCTGTTCATCGAGGCCACCGCCCTGCCCGCGGCCTCCGGCCTGCCCCAGCTGACCCTCACCGGCCAGCTGGGCGACGTGATGAAGGAGTCGGCCGAGATCGCCCTGTCCTACGTCCGGGGCCACCTGCCCGTCGACGCCGAGAAGCGGTACCACCTGCACGTGCCCGCGGGCGCCGTCCCCAAGGACGGGCCGTCGGCCGGCGTGACCATGGTGACGGCCCTGGCCAGCCTGCTGTCGGGCCGGCCGGTCAAGGCCAGCGTGGGCATGACCGGCGAGGTGACGCTGCAGGGCCGGGTCCTGCCCATCGGCGGGGTGAAGCAGAAGGTGCTGGCCGCCGACCGGGCCGGCCTCACCACCGTCTTCCTGCCCGCCCGCAACGGGCCCGACCTCGACGACGTGCCCGAGGCCGTCCGGGAGCGGATGACGTTCCACCTGGTCGACAACGTGGCCGATCTCCTCGACCTGGCCCTGGATCCCGCGGCCTGAGTCCCCCCACCCCCGGCGAACCGGTGACGCCGCCCGGCGTCACCGGTTCGAGGGGGCGTGCTACTTGACCGTGATCTCGCCGAACATGCCCTGGACGGCGTGGGGCGGTCCGGCGTTGGGGATGTTGGGCGGGCCGCCGGTGGAGGCCTGGGCCGCGGCCAGGTACACCGCGGGGTCGACGCCGGTGGGGATGAAGCAGACGACCGCGTAGCGCCCCTTCTCGGTGACCTTGCCGTCGCCGACGGCCTTGATCATCTCGCCGCCGTTGGGCCCGGCCAGCAGGACCATGGCCGGCTCGGCGGTGCCGAAGATGGCATTCTGCTCCGACTCGGGCAGCCTGACCAGCTCGGAGACGGGGCGCTTCTCGCTGTCGGGGATGCGGATCATCACCATCTCGTGCAGCTCCTTGGTGGAGCTGTTCCTGAAGGTGAACGTGGTGCCGGCGTCGACCGACTTAGGCAGGTCCTGGAAGCTGTAGTCGGCGGCGGTCACCGTCCGGGTGCCGTCGCCGCTTCCGCCGCACGCGGCGGCGAGCACCGCCATCGCGGCCACGGCGCCGGTGCGCGCCACGCGGCGGGAGAGGGTCTTGGTCATGGGATTCCTTTCGTGTCGGGCGGCTCCCCACCGCCCCCACGTGGAACCTAGAGAGCACGGTACCTACCTGACCAGGGTGGTATCCGGCGTCTTTGCGGGTGCTAACACCCCCTTGACTAGGGTGGCCCACCGTGCCGATCAGGCTGGTGCTCGCCGAGGACAACTACCTGCTGCGGGAGGGCGTGAGCCGCCTGATCGAGGCCCAGCCCGAGCTGGAGCTGGCCGAGGCCTGCGAGGACTACGACGCCCTGATCGCGGCCATCGAGACCCACCGCCCCGACGTGGTCCTGACCGACATCCGCATGCCACCCACGGGCACCAACGAGGGCATCCGGGCCGCCGAGCACCTGCGCAAGGTCCTTCCCGACGCGGGCGTGGTCGTCCTCAGCCAGTACGCCGACCCCGAGTACGCCCTCCAGTTCCTCGAGTACGGCTCCCGGGGCAGGGGCTACCTGCTGAAGGAGCGGGTGTCCGACATCGACCAGCTGCTGGCCGCCATCCGGGAGGTGGCCCGGGGCGGCTCGGTGATCGACCCCAAGGTGATCGACGCCCTGGTCGCCGCCCGCTCCCGCTCCCCGTCGCCATTGCGGGACCTGACCGTGCGGGAGTCCGATGTGCTGTCCGAGATGGCCCAGGGCAAGAACAACGCGGCCATCGCCGCCTCGCTGGTCCTGTCCGAGCGGGCCGTCGAGAAGCACATCAACTCGCTGTTCTCCAAGCTCGGGCTCTCCGAGGAGCGCGACGTGAGCCGGCGGGTCAAGGCCGTCCTCCTGTTCCTCGCCGACCGGGGGGGCTGACCCGCCCCGACCCGGGGTGCAGGCACCCTGTCCGCCCCCGGACCTCCATGCGAGGATGACCCCGAATGGACGACGCGGCCGTGTCCGTCCTGATCGTGGACGATCAGGCACCTTTCCGCCGTGCCGCCGCGGCGGTGGTCCGGGTGACCGGCGGCTTCCACGTGGCGGGGGAGGCGGGCTCGGGGGAGGAGGCGGTCGAGCTCGCCGGCGCGCTGGCGCCCCAGGTGGTGCTGATGGACATCAACATGGGCGGCATCAGCGGGATCGAGGCCGCCCGGCGGATCACGGCCCGCGCCCCGGACGTGGTAGTGATCCTCCTGTCGACGTACCAGGCCGCCGACCTGCCGGCCGACGCCGCCACCTCGGGCGCCGCCGCCTACGTCAACAAGGAGGAGTTCGGGCCCCAGGTCCTGGAGGACGTGTGGTCGCGCCGGTCCGCCGGCCCCCTCTCCACGCCCGGGGCGCCGTAGGCCGTGGCCGCCGTCCTCGCCCGGCTGCGGGCGGAGGCCCGGGCCCGGTGGCGGGCCTGGCTGGGACTGGCGGTGCTGGCCGGGCTCCTCGGAGGCGTGGTCGTCGCCGCCCTCGCCGGCGCGCGGCGCACGGAGACGGCCTACGCCCGGTTCCTGCGGGGGACGGCCGCCTTCGACGTGATCGTGCTCAACGGCGGCACGACACCGGAGAACGCCAACCGGGTGTTCGACTTCGACGAGGTGCGGGCCCTCCCCGACGTGTCCGACGCCATCCTCGTGCACACCTACGTCCCGAGCGGCACCACCGCGTCGGGCCGGCCGGTGGGCGTGCAGGACCTCACGGTGTTCGCCGACCCGCAGGGCCGGCTCGGGCGGGACATCAACGGGGCTCGCGTGCTGGAGGGACGCCTCCCCGAGGCCGCCGACGAGCTGGCCGTCAGCATCCTCGCCGCCGGCGAGTTCGGGATCGGCGTCGGCGACGTCCTCCGCCTGGACCTCGCCGGGCCGGGCGGCCCGGGGCCCGGGGCGGCCGGCTTCCGCGTGGTGGGCGAGGTCGCCATGCAGGGCGGCTTCCCGCCCTTCACCGGTGGGATGCCGCCGATCGTCCTGCTCTCGCCGGCCTACGCCCGCACCCACCCCGACAACTACGAGGGCTTCGTCATCCGGCTCCGGGAGGGGCGGGCGGGGGTCGCCGGCTTCCAGCAGGAGCTGGCCCGCCTGGCCCGGGGCGAGCAGGTCGTGACCGCCGAGGAGTCCGAGCTCACGACGGTCGTCCAGCGCAGCATCGACGTGCAGGCCACCGCCCTGCGCCTGCTCGCCGGCATCATCGCCGTGGTGGCCGTGCTCCTCCTGGCCCAGGCGTGGGCCCGCCAGGGCTCGCTCGAGGCCGCGGAGCACCCGCTGCTGCGCTCGCTGGGCATGACGTCGGCCCAGCTGCGGGGCATGGCATCGGTGCGGGCCGTCCCCGTTGCCGCGGTGGCCACGGCCGTGGCCGTGCTGACCGCCCTGGCGCTGTCGCCGCTCGCGCCCATCGGCGTGGCCCGCAAGGCCGAGCTGGACCCGGGGTTCGACCCCGACCTGGCCTACGCCGGTCCGGGCGCGGCGGCGGTGTTCCTCGCCGTCCTCGTACTGGCGGCCGTCCCGTCCTGGTGGCCGCGCCGGGCCGGGCCGGGTCGCACGGCGCCGTCCCGCCTGGCCGGCGTCCTGGGGGCGGCCCGCTTCCCGGCCGCCGCCGTCTCGGGTGTGCGCATGGCGCTGGAGCCGGGGCGCGGGCGCACGGCGGTGCCGGTCCGCTCGACGATGACCAGCGCCGTCCTCGGGGTGGCCACCATCGCCGGCGTGCTGTGCTTCTCGGCCAGCCTCGGGCGGCTGTTCGACGACCCCGAGCAGTACGGATGGAACTGGGACGTCCAGGTCGGCGACCCCTTCGCCCCCACCCTGGGCGCCGAGGCCGACGCCCTCATCGGCCACGACGCGGTACAGGCGGCGGCCGTGGGCACCGTCGCCCGAGTCCAGCTGGGCCCCCTCCGGCTCGACGCCCTCGCCGTCGACCCGGTGCGGGGCGACATCGGGCCCACCGTCGTCGAGGGCCGGGCCGCGGCCCGGCCGGGCGAGATCGTGCTCGGCACCCGCACCCTGCGCGACCTGCGGGCCCGCATCGGGTCGACGGTGACCGTCACCGTCGGCGACCGGACGGCTGCGATGGAGGTGGTCGGCCGGGGCGTGTTCAGCGAGTTCTCCGGCGGGTCCCGCCTGGGCGAGGGGGCGGCCCTGACCCTTGAGGGGCTGCGCCGCCTCACCCCCGAGGCCGCGCCCGACCTCGTCCTCCTCCGCCTGGCGCCCACCCCGGGTGGCCGGGCGCTCGTGGACGAGCTGGTGGCGGGCAGGCCGGCCAACGTCTACCTGCCGTCGAAGCCGACCGACCTGGCCGACCTCGAGCGGGTGGGGGCGCTGCCCTCGGTCGTGGCCGGCATCGTCACGGTGATGGCGATGGCCACCCTGGCCCACACCCTGCTGTCCTCCGTGCGCCGGCGCCGGCGCGACCTCGCCGTGCTCAAGGTGCTCGGCTTCGTCCGGTCGCAGGTGTCGGCCACCGTGGCCTGGCAGGCCAGCGTGATCGCGGCCGTCGCCGTCGCCGCCGGCCTCCCCCTGGGGATCGGCGGCGGCCGCTGGGCGTGGCACCTGTTCGCCGACCGGCTCGGTGTCCCCGCCGTGGCGGCCACGCCCGTGCTGGCCGTGGCCGCCCTGGCCGGGGCCACGCTCCTGCTGGCCAACGTGGTGGCCGCCGTCCCGGCCCGGCTGGCGGCGACCACCCGGCCGTCGGTGGTCCTCCGGGCCGAGTAAGGGCGGCCCGGCGGCCGCTCAGCAGGGCCAGAGGACCGCGGTGGCCGTGTTGCTCGGCGCCGAGGTGTTGCCGGAGCGGTCGACGGCCCGCACGACGAAGCTGTTCTCGCCGGAGATCGTCCCGTAGGCGAACGACCGGCCCACCCCGGTGTCCACGCCCAGGGGGCTGAGGACGCCGTTCACGTAGACCTCGTACTCGATGGCCGACTGCGGGTCGACGTCGTCGGTGGACTGTGTCCACGCCAGCCACACCTCGGCACAGCCCTGGTCGGACTCCACGTGCAGCCCGGTCGGCGCGGTGGGCGGCACCGTGTCGCTGCTGGGCTGGGTGGTCACCGTCACCACGTTGGAGTCGGTGCTGTTGCCGCTGCTGTCGCGGGCGGTCATCTTGAGGGTGTACGCGGTGCCGGGGGCGAGGTGGCGCAGGCTGACGCTGCGTACCCCGGTCCAGTTCAGGGTGGTCGCCGGTGACCCGTTGACGAAGATCGTGTAGCCCACCGACGAGGGCCAGATGTCGTCGGTGGCCTCTGTCCACGACAGCCAGATCTGTGACGGGCTCACGTCGTTCACCGTGAGTGTGAAGGGCGACGGCGGGGTGACGTCGGGCTGGGTGGTGGCGGTGACGGTGTTGCTGTTCCCCGAGACGTTGAGCTGGCGGTCCACCGCGTAGACGTAGAACGAGTACGTGCGGCCCGGGCTGAGCCAGGTCAGCGTGTACGACGTCTGCCCCGGGGGGACCGTCCAGCTCAGGTAGCCGTCCTGCCTGATGACGTAGTCGAACGTCCCCGAGTTGTCGGTCGACGGGTCCCACGCCAGGGAGGCGCTGGTGGTGGTCGTCCCGGTGACCCGCAGGTTGGTGGGGGCCGTGGGGGCGTTGCGGTCGGCCGGACTGGTCGTGGTCGTCGTCGTGGGCTTCGGCCGGGGCGCGGCCGACGCGGACATCGGGCTCAGGACCAGGGCCAGGGCCGGGACGGCGGCCAGTACGGCCGCCACCCGCCGGTGAGCAGGACGAAGTGCCATGTCGAACCCCCTCGGTGCGCCGGCGAAAGCCCACCTTCCGCCGCAGCAGTCATACGGCCGATCGCCTGCCGGGGATTGCGCGCCCTACTCCGCCCGCAGGACCTCGGCCGGGCGGAGGCGGGCCGCCCGGCGGGCGGGCAGGGCGGCCATGGCGTTGGCCAGCACCAGCGCGGCCGGGATGGAGAGGACCACGGCGGCGGCGGCCACCGGGGGCACGTAGAGCAGCGGCGTGGAGTCGGCCACCCACCGCCACGACCAGCGCCCGGAGGCGATCCCCAGCGGGATGCCGATGAGGAGGGCGACGAGCGACACGGTCACGGCCTGCCAGGCGACGCATGCGGCCACCTGCACCGGCCGGAAGCCCAGCGCCCGGAGCACGGCGAGGTCGTGGCGGCGCCGGCGCACGGCGGTGGCCAGGACGTGGCCCAGGGCCCCGACCCCGAGGAGCACGAGGAAGCCGGCCAGCGCCTTCGGCAGGGTGCGGACGTTGGCGAGGTAGGAGACGTCCTGCGGCATCTCCCGGCGCTCGATCTCGACACCGGGGAGGCGCTCGGCGATGCCGGGGATGGCCGCGCCGGCGTCGACGCCGGGCGCGAACTCCACGAGGACCGCCTCGACGAGCGAACCCTCGGGGGCGGCAGGGGCCAGCCGGTCGAAGCCCTCGGCCGACGTCCACATGCCCTGGTCGAAGGAGAAGTGGGGCGTCTGGGGCAGCAGGCCGAGGCCCACCACGTCGACCTCCCGGCCGCCGATGGTGACGGCGTCGCCCATTCCCCGGCCGATGGCCCGAGCGGTCGCCGGCCCGACCACGACCCCCCGGTCGCCGCCGGGCGGTCGACCCTGGAGGACGGTGAACGACCGGTCTCCCTTCGCCGCCTCCATGGCGTACACGGGGACGCTGACGCCTCCGACCTCGAGGTCGACGGTGCGCAGGACGGTGAGCCCGCCAACCCGCTCGTCGGCCTCCAGGGCGGCGACCATGTCCGCCACGGCGATGCCCTCGGTCGACGACAGGCTGGCGTCCCAGAACTGGCCCGAGCGCTCGGGTCGGGCCAGGGCGTCGTCGATGCCGACGAGCAGCCCGAACGCCCCGACGACGCCCAGGACCGCGGTGATGCCGCTGGCCAGCGCCGGTCGCACGGGAAGGGCGCGTGTGCCCTCTCCGCGCTCGAGCGCCAGGCCGGCGCCGATCACCGCGGGCAGGGCCGGGATCCGGCGGAGGGCCCGGGTCAGGGAGAACGCCGTCCCGACCGTCGTGCGCGGGGGCGAGGCGGCCGTGGCCCTGAGCGCAGCGATCGCCGCACCGCCGAGGGCGGCGGCGGCAACGAGGACGGCACCGGGCAGCAGGACCAGCCAGTCGACGTGGACGCCGCCATCGGGCTCCAGCTGCCCGGCGAGGCCGACGGGGAACCACCGGGAGAGGACGACCGCAGCGACCAGCGCGACAGTGGCGGCGACCGCGGCGGTGAGCGTCACTGGCAGCAGCAGCCCCGCGACGAGGCCGTTGCGGGTGAAGCCGATCGCCCGGAGGGCGGGACTCGGCTCGGCCAGCGCGTAGACCGTGCGAGCCACCGTCTGGCCGGCGAGCACCAGGCCGGCCAGGGCGACCGCCACCGCGAAGATGAACAGGGCGGTGCGTTCGAGGTCGGTGCCCCGGGTGACCCGCTTGGTGTCCTCGGTGAGATCGCGGACGGGAAGGTTCGGCAGTCCCATGGCCTCGGCGGCCCGCCGGCCGAAGGCGGCCACGTCGGTGCCGGGGCGCAGCCGGACCACCAGGTTGGCGGCCCGCGGGATCTGCGGATGGGTGGCGAGGAAGGCAGCGCTCGGCGTCCAGCTGGGGCCCCCGGCCATGAACCCGAGGTCGATGTTCGAGTCGCCGATGCCGACGACGGTCGCCCGTACCGTGGGACCGTCCATCGGCCCGCCGACGTCCATGGACGTGGACGACACGATGGTCAGCTCCGAGCCGACCTTGACGCCGAGCTCCCTGGCCGCGGCCCGGTTGACGACCATCTCGTCGATCCGGCCGGGATCGGGGAGCCGGCCGGCGACGAGGAGGGGGCGGTTGATGGTGCGGTAGAGGCGGTCGTCGTTCGGGGCCAGCGTGCCCGACCCGGGGACGCCGTCGAGCTCGGCGGTGGTGAGGGCGAACTCCCCGGCGTCCTCCACCTCCGGCAGGGCGCGCACCGGCCCGTAGTCGGCGTCGAAGATGCCGAGGAGGGTGGCGAACACGATGGCGTCGGAGCGGCCGGTGGCCTCCCGGTACCGCTCGTAGGCGTCGGACGTGCGGCGGGCGCCGGCCACCGCAGCCAGGGCCAGGCCGCCGACGAGGCCGGCGAGCACGCCCAGCGCGATCAGGGCCCGCCACCGCCGGGCCACCTCGGACCGCACCCACAGCAGCGTCGCCGCCCTCATGGCGCGCTGGCCACGGGGATGCGGCCGGAGACCCGGGTGCCACGGCCGGGCGCGGACTGGACGCCGAACGTCCCGCCGATGGCGCCCACCCGGTCGCCCATGTTCACGAACCCGGCGCCCGGCGTGTCCCGGGTGGCCGGGTCGAAGCCGGCGCCGTCGTCGGCCACCTCGAAGAACAGGGCGCCCGAGTCCTCCCACACCCGCACGGTGAGGGTGGCCCCGTCGCCGGCGTGCTTGCCCGCGTTCTGCATGGCCTCCAGGCAGCAGAAGTACACCGCGGCCTCGACCTCGGGGGAGTAGCGGCCGAGCCCCTCGGCCGACACCCGGGCGGGCAGGGCGGAGCGCCCGGCGGCCGCCGACAGGGCCTCGGGCAGGCCGCGGTCGACCAGCAGCGGCGGGTAGATGCCGTGGGCCAGGCTGCGCAGCTCCTGGACCGCGTCCTGGAGGTCGTGGCTGAGCTGCTCGAGCATCTCCTTGGCCGTGTCCACGTCGCGCTCGGCGATCTGGCGGGCCAGGCGGAGGTTCACGGCCAGGGCGACGAGGTGCTGCTGCGCCCCGTCGTGCAGGTTGCGCTCGATCTGGCGCCGGGCGGCGTCGGACGCGGCGACGATGCGGGCCCGGGACGCCCGCAGCTCCTCGGCCTGGCGCCGCAGCTCGTCGAGGGTCGACTGGAGGGCGGAGTCGAGCTGGACGTTGTGCAGGGCCAGGCCGACCTGGCGGGCCAGCTCGGTGAGGATGCGCTCCTCCTCCTCCTTGAAGGCCTCGGCGTTGGGCGGGCGGACGGCCACGATCAGGCCGAGGAGGTGCCCGGAGTGGGTGATCGGCGCCACCCGCAGCACGGCGTCCTCCCGGCCGTCGACGAGGCGGGGGAGCCAGACCTTGACCCAGGCCGCACCAGAGACGCCCGCCCGGGCCACGACCGCCTCCTCGTCGGGCGCCAGCACCAGCCGGGCCACGGGGGAGTCGGGGACGGACACGGCCCGGTCGAGGCGTCCCTCGGAGCCGGTCCAGATCTCGGCCGTAGCCAGGGCCAGCGTCTTGCGCAGCGACTCGGCCACCTGGAGGAGGAGCTCGTCGAGGGGGACGGCGCGCGACAGCCGGCTCCCGAAGGTCTTGAGCACCTGGTCGGGCGCCTCCCGCTCCCCGTAGACCAGGCGGTTGGAGAACTGGGCCAGCCGGTCGCGGGCGGGCAGGTAGAGAAGGGCGGCCACCGCAGCGGCCAGCATGGACAGCCCGAGCAGGGGGCGCTCGCTGTCGGTGGGCGCCCGGCCCAGACCGAGCACGATCACCAGGTAGACGCCGGCCACCACGCCGCTGAGCCCGGCGAGGGAGACGGTGTGGGCGAGCAGGGCGTCGACCCGGCCGATCAGCCGCTTCGACGATCCGAGGACGAGGGCGACCGGGATCGGAAGGGTGGCGGCGGTGGCGATGGCGCCGGCGTCGTCGGGCCAGCCCGACAGGATCCGGACGGCCACGGCGACCAGAGTCATCTCGGCGCCGACGGCCACCGCCCAGCCGAACCATTGCATGCGCTGGCGCTCGGTGCCGCCGGCCTTCCGGTAGCGCCGGTTGGAGCCGGCCAGCCCGACCAGCCCGGCCGCCACGCCCAGCAGGGCCACCGGCCACAGGGCGAGCGACGGGCGCCCGAGCCACAGGGCCAGCCCCAGGACGGCGGCGACCGCGTAGCCGGCCACCACCACGGCCCGGCTGATGGCGCACGAGCCGTCGGGGAGGGTCAGCAGGACGTGCATGCCGGCCGCCGGGAGCAGGCCGAGGGCGACCGGGCGGGCGAAGAAGGCGCCGTCGACCAGGGCCGCCGGCAGCGAGCGGCCGCCGGCGTCGGCCCACAGGACGGCGGCGGCCAGGGCGGCCACCGCCCCGAGCAGCGCCGCCCCCAGGATCAGCGTGCCCTGGCGCTCGGCCGGCCGACGGGCGGTGATGGCCGCCCCGGCGCCGGCCCACGCCGCGACCGTGGCCGCGTACAACAGCGCGGTCTTCAGGTGGCCGGTGTCCCGGGCCAGCGCGGCCCCGGCGAGGGCGAGCCCCACGGCCGCGGGCGCCATGGCGGCGCGCAGGCGGGCCGTGCGGGCCCGCCTCGACCCCGCCAGGGCCACGTCGATCGTCGGGTTGAGGGCGGTGGCCATGGACCGACCGGTCAATCGGTGGGGGTCCCGAAGGCGGTCTGCAGGGAGCCGTCGCCCTTGGCCGTGCCGGCGGTGGCCTCGGTGCCGTCCTCCAGGCGGCCGTCGCGCATGCGGACGATGCGGTCGGCCGCGCCGGCGACGTCGTCGTCGTGGGTGACGAGCATGATGGCCTGGCCGTCGGCGTGCAGGCGGCGGAACAGCTCCAGCACCTCCAGGCCGCCGGCGGTGTCGAGGGCGCCGGTGGGCTCGTCGGCCAGCAGCAGGGTGGGCTTGTTGGCCAGGGCCCGGGCGATGGCGAGGCGCTGGCGCTGGCCGCCGGAAAGCACGCCCGGGGCGCTCTTGGCCTTGTCGCCAAGGCCGAGGAGGTCGAGGAGGTCGCGGGCCCGGGTCTCGGCCTGCTTGCGAGGGCTGCCGGCGATGATGGCCGGCAGGGTCACGTTCTCCAGCACGCTCATGCCCTCGAGCAGGTTGAAGAACTGGAAGACGATGCCGATGTGGGCCCGGCGGATGCGGGCCAGCTGGTTCTCGTCCTTGCCGGCGAGGGAGGTGCCGGCCAGGACGATGTCGCCCTCGCTCGGGGTGTCGAGGCCGGCGACCAGGTTGAGCAGCGTCGACTTGCCGCAGCCCGACGGGCCCATGATCGCCACGAACTCGTGGTCGTCCATCGCCATGGTCACGCCGCGCAGGGCCCGCACGGGCGCCCCCTCGGCCTCGTAGGTCTTGCGGACGCCAGTCACCTCCAGCACCGCGCCCCCGCCCGTCGTCTCGCTCATCGGTCTCTCCTGTTCCGGACTTCCACATTGACCAACGCAGGCACCATTCACCCACGCCAGAGCGCACGAGGACAGAGCGCAGGCATGCAGCTCACCGGTGGTGCTGGCACCCCTGGGCCCGTCATGCCCGCACCGGCTGGACCAGGCGGTAGGCGTGCACGGTGGCGTCGCGGCCCTTGACCTGGGCGGGAGCCAGCGGCTCGAGCTCGATCCCGCCGGCCAGGGCGGCGGCCGTCGGCTGGCTGACGACGGTCTGCCCGGCTTCGGCCCACTGCTGGAGGCGCTGGGCCAGGTTCACGGCGTCGCCCACCAGGCTGTACTCCAGCCGCTCCTCGGAGCCCAGGATGGCGGCCGCCACCCGGCCGGTCGACAGGCCGATGCCGAGGCCGAACTCGGGCAGGCCGGAGGCCCGCCACCGCTCGTTGACCGCCCCCTGGGCCTCGTGCATGGCCGCCGCCGCCTTGGCCGCGTGGCGGGCGTGGTGCTCCTGGGCGATCGGGGCGCCGAAGACCGCCATCACCGCGTCGCCCACGAACTGCATGACGGTCCCCCCGGCGGCGAGGACGGCCCGGTTCATCTCGGCCCGGTGCTCGTTGAGCTGGCCGGCCAGGACCGAGGGGTCGGCGTGCTCGGCGATCGTCGAGTAGCCCCGGATGTCGGACATCAGCACGGTCACGTCGAGCATCTCGGTCTCGCCGATGCGCCGGCCCTCCCGCCGCAGCTTCTCCGCCACCCCACCGGGCAGCAGGCGGCTGAGCGTCTCGCCCTGCTCCTCCCGCTGGACGATGGCCTGGTGGAGCATGCGCAGGCGGCGCAGCGAGCTGCTGGCGCCCGTGCTGGCCGCCTGGGCCAGCTTGAGGAACAGCTGCTCGACCTCGTCGGCCACTGCCTCGGCCGTCGTGGCCTGGGACACGGCGATGGCCTTCATCGGCCGGCCCTCGGCCACGTACTGGAGGAGCTCCTCCTCGGCCGGGGTGAGGTCGTTGGTGGCGGCCACCGGGTTGACCAGGGCCTGGACGATCGACGGGTCGAGGAGCGACCCGCCGGTGGCCACCTCGCGGATGGCCCGGGCCAGCTGGTCGCCGTCGGCCAGCCGGTCCTTCAGCAGGTAGGCGTAGCCGGCCGACCCCTCCCGGAGCAGGGCGATGGCGTACTCGGGGTCGTCGTACTGGGAGAGGACGACGACGCCGGTGCCCGGGTGACGCTTGCGGACCTCCTTGGCCGCGTCGATCCCCTCCTGCTGGAACGTCGGCGGCATGCGGATGTCCGTGACCACCACCTGGGGGGCGGCCTCCTCGGCCCCGGCCACCAGCCCGTCGTAGTCGGCCGCCGCCCCGACGACGGTGAGGTCGGGCTCGAGGCCGATGAGCGCCCGCACGCCCTCGCGCACGATGAGGTTGTCGTCGGCCAGGAACACCGTGATCTGCCGATCGGCCATTGAGACATTTGTTCCTATTTCGGCGGCCGGCACAAGGGGGCAGCCGTCCCCTGGGAGGTGGTGGCACCCCCACACCTGGGACGCAGGCCACCACCCTTGGGGCGGACGGGTCCCCGTCGTACGCTCGACCCAGGCCGGAAGGAGAACCGCTGTGCGCATCGAGTCCTCTGTGACGTCGCTCTCGTGGATCCCGTCGGAGGCGGTGACCGGGATGACGCGGCTGCCCTTCGAGATGGGCGTCGCCCACTACGACGCCCCGCCGCCCGACCGCCTCGACGACCTGGAAGCCCTCCGCCTCGCCGACCGCTTCCGCTTCGCCAACGACCTGCGGGCGTGGATCGAGGTCGAGGACGGCCGGATCGTGCGCTGGGGCCAGGAGGGGCGGGGCCACATCGGCTCGACGACCGTGCGCATGGGCCCCAGGGCGGTGACCTTCCAGGCCGTGGCCTTCCCTGACATCCGGCCCGAGCCCGAGGTGTCGGATGCGGCGGTCCGCTTCGTGCAGACGGCGGGCGGCCGCACCGGCGTGCCCGCCCCCCGCACCGTGCGCCGGCCGCCGTTCGTGCAGGTCGCCGCCCCGCTGGCCTGGTCGACGCTGGCCCTGACCATCCGGGCCGACGGGACCTCGGAGTGGGAGGTCCCCGGCGCCAGCCCCTTTCCCCGGCACTGGATCTACGACCACACCGGGGCCCTGGCCGCCAAGACCGGGATGATCGACTTCGAGCAGTGGTACCGGACCGCGTTCGGGAAGCACTCGCCGTGGGGCGACGAGGACTCCCCGGCCCTGGTCACGGTGGCCGAGACCGCCCTGGAGCGGGAGCTGTCGAAGCGGATCATGCGGGCCGGCGCCCGCCCGGAGATCCTCGGCCTGGAGGCCGGCGAGCTGCTGGTCCGCCAGGGCGACCCCGGCGAGGCCATCTTCCTGCTGCTCGACGGCGTGCTCGACGTGGAGGTCGACGGGGCCAAGCTGGCCGAGGTCGGCCCCGGCGCCATCCTCGGCGAGCGTGCGGTGCTCGAGGGCGGGCGGCGGACGGCCACCCTGCGGGCGGTCACGCCGGTGAAAGTGGCCCGAGCCGGGGCCGAGGAGATCGACTCAGACGCCCTTGCGGAGGTCAGCCGGGGCCACCGGCGTGAGGAGGAGTGAGCGCACGGACCGATGCCGTCGTCGTGGGGGCCGGTCCCAACGGGCTCTCGGCCGCCATCGCCCTGGCCCGGGCCGGTCGGTCGGTCACCGTCCTGGAGGCCGAGGACACCCCGGGCGGCGGGTGCCGGTCCGAGGAGCTGACCCTCCCCGGCTTCGTGCACGACGTGTGCGCCGCCATCCACCCGCTGGGGGCGGCGTCGCCCGCCCTGGCCGGCCTGCCCCTCGGCGAGCACGGGCTGGAGTGGGTCCACCCCGAGGCCCCGGCCGCCCACCCCCTGCCCGACGGGTCCGCCGCCGTGCTCGAGCGGTCGCTGGAGGCCACCGCCGAGGGCCTTGGTGTGGACGCCCGGGCCTGGCGGCGGGTGGTCGGCCCCCTGGTGCGCGACTGGGACCGGCTGACGGCGTCGATCCTCGGCCCGATGGTGCGGGTGCCGCCCCACCCGGTGACGATGGCCCGCTTCGGCCTTCTGGCCGCCGTCCCGGCCAAGGTGCTGGCCGGGCGGGTGTTCGACGGCGAGGCGGCCCGGGGGCTGATCGCCGGCCTGGCCGCCCACGCCATCCTCGACCTGGGCGCCCCCCTCACCTCGTCGTTCGGGCTGACGTTCGCCGCCTCCGGCCACGCCGTGGGCTGGCCGGCGGCCAGGGGCGGGTCGCAGAAGGTGGCCGACGCCCTGGTGTCGTACCTGCGGTCGCTCGGAGGCGAGGTGGAGACCGGCCGGCGGGTGCGGTCGCTGGCCGACCTGCCGCCGGCCCGCTCGGTGCTGTTCGACCTCACCCCCCGGCAGGTGGCGGCCATCGCCGGCGACCGGCTCCATCCCCGGGCCCGCCGCCGCTTCGCCCGCTTCCGCTACGGGCCGGGCTCGTTCAAGATCGACTACGCCCTCGACGGCCCCGTGCCGTGGAAGGCCGAGGGCTGCGACCGGGCCGGCTCCGTCCACGTGGGCGGCACGCTGGCCGAGGTGGCCGCCGCCGAGCGCGACGTGGCCCGGGGCCGGCATCCCGAGCGGCCGTTCGTCCTCACGTCGCAGCCCAGCCGCTTCGACCCCACCCGGGCGCCCGCCGGCAAGCACACGTTCTGGGCCTACTGCCACGTCCCCAACGGGTCGACCGTCGACATGACGACGGCCGTCGAGGACCAGCTCGAGCGGTTCGCCCCCGGCTTCCGCGACCTCGTGCTGGCCCGCCACACCATGGGCCCGGCCGACCTGGAGCGCCACAACGCCAACAACGTGGGCGGCGACGTGGCCGCCGGCTCCCACGGCGGCCTCCAGCTGGTGGCCCGGCCCCGGCTGGCCCTCGACCCCTACCGTCTGCCGATCGACGGGATGGACGCCTACCTCTGCTCCGCCTCGACCCCACCGGGGGCCGGCGTCCACGGCATGTGCGGCTGGTGGGCGGCGCGGTCGGCCCTGAAGCGGACGGAGGCGCGCCGGTGAACGTGCTGCGGTTCTGGTTCGGGACGACGTTCCGGGCCCGCGCCCGGGCCTACGTGGGCGTCGCCGTCCTCCTGGCCCTGCTCGGCGGGCTGAGCCTCGCCTCGCTGGCCGGCGCCCGGCGCACGGCGTCGGCCTACCCCCGGTTCCGGGACGCCGGCCGGGCGCTCGACGTGCAGTTCTTCCACTCCGAGGACCCGGAGTCCGCCCGCCGGCTGCCGGGCGTGACCGGCTCGGCCACCTACTGGTCGTTCCTCGGCGGCCCGGTGGACGACGGCGGCCGGCCGGACCTCTCCGGCCCGTCCGTGGAGCTGGTCGGCAGCCTGGACGGGCTGCACTTCACCAGGGACCGGTTCCGGGTCGTCGAGGGGCGGATGCCCGACGCGTCGCGTGCCGACGAGGTCGCCATCAACGAGCACCTGGCCGCCGTGGGGCTCGGCATCGGCGACCGGATCCCGCTGGGCATCTTCGACCCGGCCCTGGAGGACGTCGTGTTCAGCGACACGCCACCGCCTCCCGTCGACCGGATTGACGTCACCGTCGTCGGCGTCGGGCTGTTCCCCGACGAGGTGGCGCAGGACGACACCGACCGCCTCGGCCGGGTCCTGTTCACCCCCGCGTTCACGGCCCGGGAGCGCCGGTGGGTGAGCTACGGCTGGACCGGCGTCTCGCTCGAAGGCGGGGCAGCGGGTGTGGAGGACTTCAAGCGCGACTACCTCGCCACGCTGGGTGCCGAGGGAGGCACGTCGTTCCGGGAGCGGTCGGTCGTCGTGGCCCGGACCCAGCAGGCCGTCCGCCCCTTCGCCGTCGCCCTGGGCGCCTTCGGGGCCATGGCCTTCCTCGCCAGCGTCCTGCTGGTGGGCCAGGCCCTGGTGCGCACCCTCCAGGCCGACCGCGAGGACCTGAGCACGATGCGGGCCATGGGCACCGACCCCCGGACGCTCGCCGCCCTGCCCCTCCCCGGCCTCGCCCTGGCCATCGCCGCCGGCGTCGCCGGCGCCATGGCCGTGGCCGTGGCCATGTCGCCCCTCGCCCCGATCGGCCCCGTCCGCCGGGTCGAGGCGGACCCCGGGATCGCCGCCGACTGGACGGTGCTCCTCCTCGGGGCGGTGGCGCTGACCGTGCTGCTGCTGGGGATCGGGGCCGCCGCCGCTCTCCGCCAGTTGCCCCACCGGCGCCAGGAGCGGGCCCGGCTGGAGGTGCCCCGCCGGTCGACGCTGGCCGGCCTGGTCGCGGCGGCCGGCCTCCCGCTTCCCGCCGTCGCCGGCATGCGCCTGGCCCTGGAGCCGGGGGAGGGGCGCACCTCGGTGCCGGCCCGGGCCGCGCTCGGGGGCGCGGTGGTGGCCGTCGTCGCCCTGGTGGCGTCGCTGGTGTTCGGGACCAGCCTCCGCTCGCTCGTCGACCGCCCGCCGCTGTACGGGTGGGACTGGGACCTCACCGTCCTCGACGAGTCGGGCTACGGCGAGATAGACGTCGACCGGGCCGCCGCCGTCCTCGACCGCGACCCCGGCGTCAGCGGGTGGTCGGGGGCGTACTTCCAGTCGATCGAGCTGGACGGGACGCGGGTGCCCGTCGTCGGCCTGGAGGCCGGCGCGGCCGTCACCCCCCCGCTCGTCTCCGGGCGGCCGGTGCGCGCACCCGGTGAGATCGTGCTCGGGACGGCGACGCTGGAGGCCTTGGGCAAGCGGGTGGGCGACACGGTCGTCCTGGCCTCGGAGGCCGGGGAGCGGCCCCTTCGGGTGGTCGGCGCCGCCGTGTTCCCCACCGTGGGGCCCGTCCTCGGCGCCTACACGTCCCTCGGCGACGGCGCCCTCATGGTCTACGACGAGATCCCGGGCTGGGACGAGGTCAGCTCGGGCCCGAAGGCGCTGTTCGTCCGCTTCGCCCCCGGCGCCGACCGGCAGGCCACCCGGGCCCGGCTGGAGGACGCCCTCGCCGGCGTCGGCCGGTTCCCGGAGTCGGCCGAGGTCCTGCCGGTGCAGCGCCCGGCCGAGATCGTGCACTACGAGTCCATGGGCGGGACGCCGTCGGTGCTGGGCGGGATGCTGGTGGTGGCGGCCGTCGTGTCGTTGGGCCTGGCCCTCGCCTCGGGCGTGGGCCGGCGCCGGCGGGACCTGTCGATCCTCAAGGCGCTGGGCTTCACCCAGCGGCAGGTGTCGACCACCGTCGTGTGGCAGTCCTCGCTGATCGTGGCCATCGGCCTGCTCGCCGGGGTCCCGCTCGGGGTGGCCCTCGGCCGGTGGCTGTGGATCGTCTTCGCCGAGCGGCTGCCGGTGGTGGCCCGGCCGTCGGTCCCCGTGCTCGTCCTCGCCGCCCTGGCGACCGGCCTGCTCGTCCTGGCCAACCTGGTGGCCGCCGTGCCCGCCCGGGCGGCCGGGCGCACGCCGGTGGCCGCCGTCCTGCGCTCCGAGTAGCGACCAACGCCGAACCGGTGACAGAAATGGGGGCTCTGGCCCCCATTTCTGTCACCAGTTCGAGGTCAGAGGTCGATCGCCAGCCCCTCGGCGGCCCCGATCACCTCGACGGTGCCGCCGGCGTGGGCCACGACCAGGGCGTCGATCTCGTCGTCGGTCCGCAGCGGGTCGTGGTGGTAGAGGGCCAGGGTGCGCACGCCGGCGGCCTCGGCCAGGCCCACGGCGTACTCCACGGCGGAGTGGCCGAGGAAGCCCTTGGCCGCGAACTCGGCGGCCGTGTGCTGGGCGTCATGGACGAGCAGGTCGGCGCCGCCGGCCAGGGCCAGCGCGCCCTCGTGGTAGGCGCCGAGGCCGTCGGGGCCCTCGCCGAGGGCGATCGGGCTGTGGTCGGAGAGGTAGGCGAGGGTGCCGCGGCCGTCGCTCACCCGGTAGCCGAACGTCCGTCCGCCCTTGTGGGGGATCTCGGCGGCCAGCACCGAGAACCCCTCCAGCTCCGACCGGCCGGGCTCGTGGGCCCTCACCGTCCACCGCCCCTGCAGCTGGCTCGGCGTCACCGGGAAGTGGGGCGGGGAGAAGGCCCGCTCGAAGATCTGCTCGGCGTCGCCGTCGGGCTGGCCGGGCATGACCACGGCGACCTCGCTCGCCGCGTCGTTGCCGGCGGCGAAGAACGGGATCCCGTGGGTGTGGTCCCAGTGCAGATGGCCGAGGAGGATCGTGCCCCGGAAGGGCCGGCCGTCGAGGTACCGGGTCAGGTTGCGCAGGCCGGTGCCGGCGTCGAGCACCAGGGTGGGCGGCTCGCCGTCGTGGGCCAGGGCCACGCAGGACGTGTGGCCGCCGTAGCGGACGAAGTCGATGCCGGGCGCGCAGGTCGAGCCCCGGACCCCGCAGAACGTCACCCGCATCGGGGCAGTTTCTACAGGAAGCGGACGCCGTCGTCGGCGGTGGCGGGGTCGCCCTCCACCTGGCCGCACGTCGGGCAGTACCAGCGGGCCTCGAACGGGGTGCCGCAGGCCGGGTGGCGGAGGGGCTCGACGGTGTCGGGCGCCTGGCCGGCGCCCCACTGGGCCAGCAGGCGCAGGGCGCCGGCCAGCTCGGCCCCGGCCGCGGTCAGCTGGTAGACGAACCGGGGCGGGCGCTCGGAGTACGGCGAGGCCACCACCACCCCGTGCTGCTCGAGGGTCCGCAGCCGCTGGCTGAGGACGTTGGGGGCGATGCCGGCCACGTCGCCCTGGAGGTCGTTGAAGCGACGGGGGCCGTCGAGCAGGGCGGAGACGATGAGCAGCGCCCACCGGTCGCCCACCCGGGCGACGGCCTCCTCCAGGGGCGACAACTCGGCCATGGGGCCCATGTTGGCATAGCCGCTTGCGACTAGTAACTTGCAATCGACAAGTCACTAGGAGGACGCAGACATGCCGGGTGTGCTGGAGGAGCTGGAGAACGCCACCGTCGAGGTGGCCGAGCGGGTCGGCGCCGCCGTGGTCGGCATCGGCCACGGCTGGGGGCTGGGATCGGGGGTGGTGGTGGCCGACGGGGTCGTGCTGACCAACGCCCACAACGTCCACGACGACCAGGTGGCGGTGGTCTTCGCCGGCGGCCGCACCGTCACCGGCCAGGTCTCGGGCCACGACATCGACGGCGACCTGGCCACAATCGCCGTGGACACCGCCGGGGTGGCGCCGGTCGGGTGGGCCGACGGGCCGGCCCGGGTGGGCGCGGCCGTGTTCGCCCTGGCCAACCCGGGCGGGCGGGGCCTGCGGGTGACGCTGGGCACGGTGGCCGCCGTGGGGCGCACGTTCCGCGGCCCGCGGGGCCGGCGGGTCACCGGCACCGTCGAGCACACCGCCCCCATGGCCAAGGGGTCCTCGGGCGGGCCGCTGGTCGATGCCGCCGGCCGCCTGGTCGGCCTCAACACCAACCGCCTGGGGGAGGGCTTCTACGCCGCCCTGCCCGCCGACGACGACCTGCGCCGGCGGGTCGACGCCCTGAGCCGGGGCGAGTCGCCGGTCCGGCCCCACCTGGGCGTGGGGCTGGTGCCCGGACGGGCCGCCCGCCACATCCGCCGGGCCGCCGGCCTGCCCGACCGCGACGGCGTCCTCATCCAGCAGGTGGAGGAGGGCAGCCCGGCCGCCGGCGCCGGCCTCCGCCGGGGCGACCTGGTCGTCGAGGCCGGCGGCTCGCCGGTCGTCACCATCGACGACCTCTACCAGGCCCTCGACGGCCTGGTCGGGGGCGACACGCTGTCGCTGGGCGTGGTCCGGGGCGCCGAGGAGCTGGCCGTGCGCGTCAGCTTCGGCGGCGGGGCCAGGGAGGAAGGGACGGCATGACCGGCCCGGGAGGCCGGTCCAGCAGGCACTCCGGCCTGGGAGGCCGGTCCAGCAGGCACTCCGGCCCGGGAGGCCGGTCCAGCAGGCACTCGCTGGTCCGCCATCGCTCGATGGTGGACCAGTGACCTCGGTGGTCGACGAGGAGGCCGCCCTCGACGCCTACTCCCGGACGGTCATGGCCGTGGCCGAGCGGCTCCTGCCCTCGGTGGCCAGCCTGCGGGTGATGGTGCGGGTGCCCGGCGGCCGCCGGCCGCAGGGCTCGGGCTCGGCGGTGGCCATCACCGCCGACGGCTTCCTGCTGACCTCGGCCCACGTGGTCGAGCGGGCCTCGGGCGGCGTGGCCGTCTTCGCCGACGGGGCCGAGGCCGAGTTCGACGTGGTCGGCGCCGACCCCCTGTCCGACCTGGCCGTCATCCGCACGACCGCCGGCGGCCGGCTCATCCCGGCCGAGCTGGGCGACGCCGACCGCCTGCGGGTGGGCCAGCTCGTCGTCGCCATCGGCAACCCGCTCGGCTTCGCCGGCTCGGTGAGCGCGGGCGTGGTCTCCGCCCTCGGCCGGTCGTTCGCGGCGGCGGCCAGCCGGGCCGGGCGCATGGTGGAGAACGTCATCCAGACCGACGCCGCGCTGCACCCGGGGAACTCGGGCGGGGCGCTGGCCAACGGCTCCGGCCAGGTCGTGGGGGTAAACACGGCCGTGGTCGGGCCGGGCGTGGGGCAGGGGCTCGGCCTGGCCGTGCCCGTCAACGCCACCACGAGGGGCATCGTGTCGGCCCTCATGACCGACGGGCGGGTGCGGCGGGCCTACCTCGGGATCGCCGGTGGCTCGCGGCCGCTGCCCCCCAAGGCGGCCGCGGCCACCGGGCGGGAACGGGGCATCGAGATCCTCACCGTGGTGGCCGGCAGCCCGGCCGACCGGGCCGGACTCCGGCCCGAGGACCTCCTGCTCGGGGTCGACGGCGCCGCGGTCGCCAACGTGGGCGACCTCCAGCGGCTGATGACCGGCGATCGCATCGGCCGCCCGGTCGCCGTCGACGTCTTCCGCCGGGGCGCGGTCCAGACCCTGCGGGTCGTGCCGGTGGAGCTGCCGGACTGACAGGGCCGGCGCTCAGGCGAGCGCCAGGCAGGTGACCGGGGGGCCGGCCGCGACCGTCGACCAGGACGAGCCGGCGTCATCGGACGCGTAGACCCGCCCCGCCCAGGTGCCGAGGGCGGCCCGGTCGCCGTCGGCCACCAGGCAGAACGTGTCGACGTTGCCGGGGAAGGTGCCGGGCAGGCCGATGGAGGTCCGCCGGAAGGGTCCGCCGCCGTGCAGCGGGCGGCGGTAGACCGCAGCCCGCTTGCCGTCCGGGCCGGTGGACGCCGAGAGCAGGACGGTGTCGCCGGCCACGGCCACCGCCCGGGCGTAGCGGACAGGCAGACCCTCGTCGACGACGGCCCACGTGTGGCCGCCATCGGTGCTCTCGGCCAGCCCGTAGGCGCAGGCGGCGAGCACGGTGCCCTCGGGGGCGACGACCACCTGGTGGACGTCGAGGTCGATGTCGAGGGTGGGCGCCCATGTGGCGCCGCGGTCGTGGGAGCGGAGGATCCCGCCCACGTGGACGTTGGCGAACAGCGTGCCGTCGGGCGCGGCGGCCAGGGTGCGCACGTCCGGCGGGCCGCCCCATGGCGTGTACCAGAGCTTGCGCTCGGGGGCGTCCTCGAACCCGGCCACCCGCTCGCCCTCGGGCAGCCGCACCAGGTGGGCCTCGGCCGTGCCCACCAGCACGCCCCCGTCGACCGGGAGGAGGCAGTTGCCCGGGAGGCCGTCGCCGACCTCGCCGACCCACTCGCCCTCGTGCCACACCGCCTTGTGGTCGACCAGGGCGAAGTCCCCGGCCAGGGCGGTGATCGCCCGGCCCTCCAGGTCGGTGTGCCCGTCCTCGACCCGGTGCAGCCCTGAGCCCGTGCCCACGAGGATGGTCATGCCGCCAGCTCCCAGATCAGGACCTCGGCGCCCTCGGCCGGGTCGGCGGTGATGGACGGGTCGCCCGCCCCGGTCATGCGGACGGCATCGCCCGCGTCCAGCCGGCCGGCGCCGTCGAGGCTGACCGCACCCCGGGCCACGAACAGGTGGGCGAAGCGGGCGTCCGGCACCGTGACCGTCTCCCCGGGCTGGAGCCGGCCGCCCCACAGGACGGCGCCCTCCTGGCGGATCGAGATGGCCGCGTCGTGGCCCCGCCCGGAGGCGATCGGGACCAGCCCGCCCTTGCCCAGCTCGGCGTTGATGTCGAGCTGCTCGTAGCTTGGGTCGAGCCGCTCGGTGTCCGGGAGCACCCACATCTGCACGAAGTGCACTGCGCCTTCGTCCCCGCCGGGGCCCCAACCCCGGCTCCTCGCCGAGGCGGGGCCCCCACCCCGCCCGGCGCCGTCGGGGGCCGGCCTCGGATTCATCTCCGAGTGCCAGATGCCGCGCCCCGCGCTCATCCGTTGGGCCAGGCCCGGGTACAGCACGCCCCGGTGGCCCACGGAGTCCTTGTGCTCGAGCTCACCGTCCAGCACCCACGTGACGATCTCCATGTCCTGGTGGGGGTGGGTGGAGAAGCCGGTCCCGGCCCGCACGATGTCGTCGTTGTTGACGAGGAGCAGGCCGAAGTGGGTGTTGGCCGGGTCGTAGTGGCGGGAGAAGCTGAACGAGTGGCGGGAGTCGAGCCAGTCCAGCCGGGTGGTGAACCGCTCGCCGGCGCGGCGGACATCGATGGCGCGCGAGGTCGTCATGTTTCCAACCAACAGCTCCCGGAGTCGGCCATTCCCACCTGGGAACCTACCGCTTGACCTTCCAGCGGGTGGAGGGGGCACGGTGGTGACCATGACGATCGGAGAGCTGGCCCGGCGTGCGGGCGTGTCCACCCGCACCCTGCGGTTCTGGGCCGACGAGGGACTGGTGCCGTGCGACCGGACGGTCGCCGGCTACCGCTCCTTCGGCCCCGGCGCCCTGCCCACGGTGGCCCTCATCAGGGTCCTGCGGGAGCTCGACGTCGACCTGGCGACGGTCAGGTCGATCCTCGAGGGCCGCCGCGACCTGCCCGCCGTCCTCGCTGCCCACGCCGAGGTGATCGACGCCCGCATCGCCCAGCTCCGCTTCCAGCGGTCGGTGGTGCGGGCGGTCGCGTCGCTCCCGGCCCCGACCTCGGAGGAGCTCCAGCTCATGCACGACCTCGCCAACCTCACCGCCGACCAGCGCCGGCGGATGATCACCGACCTCGTCGACGAGGTCTTCGCCGGCCTCGACGCCCCCGGGCCCGTGGCCGAGCGGATGCGCGCCGCCACGCCGGAGCTGCCGGAGGAGCCGACGGCCGAGCAGGTGGCGGCGTGGGTCGAGCTGGCCGGCCTGGTCGCCGACCCCGCCTTCCGGGCCCGGGTGCGGGAGATGGCGGTGGCCGGCGCCGGCGGTCAGGCCGGCGAGGGGGGGTCGGCACTCGCGGCGGCGGTCGCCGAGCACGCCGGCGCGGCCGTGGCCGCCGGGGTCGCCCCGAGCGGCCCCGAGGCGGCGGCGGTCGTGGAGCGGATCGTGGCCGGCACCGGGCCGGTCGACGCCGACGCGCTGGCCCGCTTCACCGACGCCCGGGTGGAGCGCTACTGGGCCCTCCTCGGCCGGATCAACGGGTGGCCGGCCTGGCCGTCGCAGGTGCCGGCCTTCGAGTGGTTCATCGCCGCCCTCCGCGCCGGTGAGGAGGTCCGAGGTCAGTAGCCCGAGATGGACCGCAGGGGCATCCTCGGCCCGCGGCGAGGGGGCTGGATGCCGGCGGCCTCGATCAGGCGGATCACCCGCCCGCGGTGGCCCCGCCACGGCTCCAGCAGCTCGAGCATGCGGGCGTCGTCGGCCCGGGCCTCGCCGGCCAGGGCGAAGGCCACCTGGTGGGGGAGGTGGTAGTCGCCGAGGCTGACGGCGTCGACGTCGCCGAGGGCGACGATGGCCACCTCGGCCGCCGTCCAGGGGCCGATGCCCGGCAGGGCGGTGAGCCGCCGCCCCGCCTCGGCCGGGGTCATGGCCACCGTCTCCTCCAGGCGGGCCGCGTAGGCGCAGGCCCGGCGGATGGTGTCGGCCCGCTTGCGCTCGACGCCGAAGCGGTGGAACGTCCACGACGGGGTGACGGCCAGCACCTCCGGCCCGGGCGGCACGGTGAGCCCGGCCGGGCCGGCCGGGCCGGCCGGCCCGGGCGCCGGCTCGCCCAGGGCCCGGACGAGGGCGGCGTAGGACCGCTTGGCCTCCAGCCCGACCACCTTCTGTTCCAGGATGCTCGGCACGAGCGCCTCGACGACGGCGCCCGAACGGGGGATGCGGAGGCCGCGCATGCGGCGGTGGAGCTCGCCCACCACGCCGGGGCCGGGGTCGAAGCCCTCCTCGCGGTCGCCGGCGCCGATCAGGGCGGGGAAGCCGTCGAGCGCCCACGCCGCGCCCGGGCCCCACGCCCGCATGGTGAGCGAGCCGGCGGGCCCGTCGGCGCCGATCTGGGTGGTCACCGGGCCCTCGGGCGTGCGGGTGGCCCGCCACACCCCGCCCCGCACGAACCGCATGCAGGGGTCCGAGCCGCCCCGCCGCAGCGGGCCGAGCGTCAGCCGCAGGTCGACGGGGAGCGCCGGCCGGACGGTCCGCTCGTTCACGGCAGCTGCAGTGACTTGACCTCGAGGTAGGCGTCGAGGCCGTGGCGGCCCAGCTCCCGGCCGTAGCCGGACTGCTTGAAGCCACCGAAGGGGGCGAGGAGGTTGAACCCGCCGCCGTTCACGTCGACCTGGCCGGCCCGCAGCCGGCGGGCCACCCGCAGGGCCCGGTCGCGGTCGGCCGAGAACACCCCGGCGTGGAGGCCGAAGATCGAGTCGTTGGCGATGCGGACCGCGTCGTCCTCCCCGTCGTAGGGCAGGACGGCCAGCACCGGGCCGAAGACCTCCTGGCGGGCGACATCCATCCCGTTGTCGACGCCGGCCAGGATCGTCGGCCGCACGAACCAGCCTCGATCGAGGCTCTCGGGCGCCGTGTCGCCGCCCGCCACGAGGGTGGCGCCCTCGTCGACCCCGCCCCGGATGGCCGCCCGCACCCGCGCCCGCTGGTCGGCGGTGGCCAGCGGCCCGAGGGTCGTGGCCGGGTCGAGCGGGTCGCCGAGCACGTAGGACCCGGCGATCGCGGCGGCCAGCTCGGCGGCCTCGTCGTGGAGGGGGCGGGGGACGAGCAGGCGGCTCCAGGCGATGCAGGTCTGGCCCGAGTTGAGCATGCACTGGCGGACGGCCGAGCCGACCGCCTCGTGCAGGTCGGCGTCGTCGAGCACGATGCCGGGCGACTTGCCGCCCAGCTCGAGCGTGACCCGCTTGATCGTGGCCGCGGCCAGCGCCGCCACCCGGCGCCCGGCCGGGGTCGAGCCGGTGAACGACACCAGGTCCACCTCGGGGTGGGTGACCAGGGCCTCGCCGGCGGACGGGCCCAGGCCGGTGACGACGTTGAGCACGCCGGGCGGCAGGCCCGCCTCCTCGGCCGCCTCGGCCAGCAGGAAGGCGGACAGCGGGGCGACCTCGCTCGGCTTGAGCACGACCGTGCAGCCGGCGGCCAGGGCGGGGGCGACCTTGGCCACCGCCTGGTGCAGTGGGTAGTTCCAGGGCGTGATGGCTGCCACCACGCCCGCCGCCTCCCGGACCACCACCGAGCTCCCGATCCGCTCCTCGAAGGGGACCTCCCGCAGGATGGAGGCGTAGGACGTCATGACCATGGCCGGCAGGGCGCCCTGGATGACCGTGGCCATCGCCAGGGGCATGCCGACCTCCTGGGCGACGATCCGCCCGACCTCGGGCACCCGAGCGCCGAGCGCCTCGCCCAGCCGCTCGACCGCCTTGGCCCGCTCCTCCACCGGCGCCTGCGACCATTCGTCGAACGCCCGCCGGGCCGCGGCCACCGCCCGGTCGGAGTCGGCCGGTCCGCCCTCGGGCACCGTGCCCATGACCTCCTCGGTGGCCGCGTTCACCACGTGGATCACCCCTTCGCCCCGGGGCCGGACCCAGGCGCCGCCGATGAACAGGGCGTCGCGCACGATCATGCCCGCCGACGATACGGCCCCCGCCGAACTGGTGACAGAGGTGGGGGCTGGAGCCCCCATCTCTGTCACCAGTTCGCCGCTAGTCGGCGTAGACGTCGATCTCCATGGCCTTGACCGAGACCCACACCGGCCCGCCTTCGGCCAGGCGCAGCTCGGCCGCCGCCGACGGGGTGACCTCGGCGACGATGGAGGGCGAGCCGTCGACCCGGACCCGGGCCCGGTTGCCCTCGAGGTGGAGGCCGGTGGCCTCGCCCGGCCAGGCGTTGCGGGCGCTGCCCTCGGGCCGGCTGCGGTGGAGGGCCACGGCATGGGGATGGACGAGGGCGAAGGCCGGACCCCGCACGCCGGTGGCCACGGTGAGCTCGGCCCCGCCCGGCAGGGCGAGCCGGTCGCCGTCGACCCGCCCCCGGTACAGGTTGAGCCCGACCAGGTCGGCCACCCACGCCGAGCGGGGCCGGGTGGTGACCTCGGCGATCGGCCCCTCCTGGGTCACCCGCCCGCCCTCCAGGACGACGAGCCGGTCGGCGAGGGCCATGGCGTCGACCGGGTCGTGGGTGACGACCAGGCGGACGGCGGGGGCGGCGGCCAGCTGCTCCCGGAGCAGCCGCCGCAGCTGGCCCTTGGCCCCGGCGTCGACCGCCGACAGCGGCTCGTCGAGCAGGAGGAGGGCGGGCTCGGTGGCCAGGGCCCGGGCCAGGGCCACCCGCTGGGCCTGGCCGCCCGACAGCCCGCCCGGCCGGCCGGCCGCCTGGCCGGCGTCGAGGCCGACCCGCTCGAGCCACGCCGCCGCCCTCCGCCGCGCCTCGGCCCGGCCCGCGCCGCGCGCCCGCAGGCCGTAGGCCACGTTGTCGAGCGCGCTGAGGTGCGGGAAGAGCAGGTAGTCCTGGAACACCACCGCCACCGGCCGGGCCTCGGGCGGCCGGTGGACGCCGGCCGCGGCGTCGTCGAGCACCTCGCCGCCCAGGACGATCCGGCCCCGCCCGATGCGGACGAGCCCGGCCAGGGCCCGGAGCAGGGTCGTCTTCCCCGCCCCGTTGGGGCCGACCACGGCCACCACCTCGTGCGACGACGCCTCCACGGCGACGTCGAGGTCCAGGCCGCCCACCCGCACGGCGGCCTCGGCGGTGAGGGTCAGCCCGGCTGCAGCCATCGGCCCCGGAGGGCGACGAGCACGGCCAGCGACACCGCCAGCAGGACGAGCGACAGGGCGACCGCGCCCTCGGGGTCGGTCTGGAGGCCGGCGTAGATGGCGGTGGGGAGGGTGCGGGTGCGCCCTGGGAAGCTGCCGGCGAAGGTCACCGTCGCCCCGAACTCGCCGAGGGCCCGGGCCCAGCACAGGGCGGCGCCCGCCGCCAGCGACGGGGCGATCAGCGGCACGGTGACCGAGCGGAACCGCAGCCACGGCCGGGCGCCGAGAGTGGCCGCCGCCTCCTCGTAGCGGCGGTCCATCTGGCGCAGGCCGGCCTCGGTGGCCAGGACCAGGAAGGGCATGGCGACGAACGCCTGGGCCAGGACCACGCCTTGGGTGGTGAACGGGAGCGGGAAGCCGGGCGCGGCGCCGAGCCAGCTTCCCAGTAGGCCGGCCCGGCCGAACACCGCCAGCAGGGCCACCCCGCCCACGACCGGCGGCAGCACCATCGGCAGCGTGACCAGGGCCCGCACCAGCGACCGGCCCGGGAAGTCCACCCGGGCCAGGACCCACGCCAGCGGCACGCCGAGCACCAGCGACACGGCCAGGGCGCCGGCCGAGCACACCAGCGACAGCCGCAGCGCCTCCCGGGCCGCCGGCGACCCCAGCTCGGCGGCCACCGCCGACCACGGCGCCCGCTGCACGAGCCCGACCAGGGGGAGGACGAGCAGGGCCACGCCCAGCCCGGCCAGCACCGACGCCCGTCTCACGGGAGGAGGAACCCCCGCCTCGCCAGCGCCTCGCGACCCGGCCGGTCGAGCAGCCGCTCGACGAACGCCCGGGCCGCCTCCCGGTCGTCGCTGGCCGCCACGACGGCCACCGGGTAGGACGCCACCACGTTGGCCGCCTCGGGGATGGCGACGCCCTCGACGCCGGTCGCGCCGCCCACGTCGGTGGCGTAGACGATGCCGGCGTGGGCCTCGCCGGAGCGCACCCGGGCCACCACCGCCTTCACGTCCAGCTCCAGCGACACCGGCCGCACGGCCACCCCGGCCCGCTCGAGGGCCTGGGCCGCGTAGCGGCCGGCGGGGACCGCGGGGTCGGCCAGCGCCACCCGCAGCCCCGGCCGGCCGAGGTCGGCCAGCCCGGCGACCCGCTCGGGGTTGTCCGGCCGCACGGCGACGGCCAGCCGGTTCCGCGCGAAGACCTGCGGCGCCTCCACCAGGCCGGTCCGGACCAGCCGGTCCATGGAGGCCTCGTCGGCCGTGGCCACCACGTCGGCCGGCGCCCCGGCCTCGACCTGGGCCACCAGCTGGTGGGAGCCGGCGTAGCCGTAGGCGACCGCCATGCCCGCCGGGAAGGCGTCGAACGCCTCGGCCAGCGAGGCCGCGGCCAGCACGGTCAGCCGGCTCCCGCCCGCCGACGAGGCGCCGCAGCCGGCCAGGGCCAGGGCCGCCGCCAGCCCGGCCGCGGCGATCCGCCTCACGGCTGGGCGGGAAGCTCGACGACCACGTTCGTCGCCTTGACCGCGGCGACCGCCACCACCCCCGGGGCCAGGCCCAGCTCGTCGGCCGCCTCCCGGCTCATCAGCGACACCACCCGGTGGGGTCCCGCCTGCAGCTCCACCTGGGCCATGACCGTGTCCTTCACCACCCGGGTGACGATGCCGGTGAACCGGTTGCGGGCCGAGGCCGACACGATGGCGCCCGGCTCGGGGTCCACGGCCAGCGTGCGAGCCAGCTCGGCCAGGGCCGTCCCCTCCACCATCCGCCGCCCCCCGGGCGTGCGCACGGTGGCCACCCGGCCGGCCTCGGCCCACCGCCGGAGCGTGTCGGTGCTCACCCCGAGCAGGCTGGCCGCCTGCCCCATCCGGAACGTGGCCACGCGTGCAGGCTACCCGCATCTGCTGGGCTATACCGCAAAGAAGGCGGTATCTGCTGCCTTTCTGAGGCAGGAAGCCGCCACCGCCCCTTCCGGCAGGTCGACTTCCTAGGATGACCGGGTGAGCCTCCTTCGCCGCCCAGCCGTCCTCATGGTGCTCGGTGCCCTCGTCTTCGCCGTCGGCGGGATCGCCTTCGCCACCCGGGACCGCGGCACGACGAAACAGACCTCAACCGCCGACCTGTGCGCGTTCCCGCCGTGCCGGGCCGCAGCCGACCTCGAGCCGGCCCGTGGCTACGAGGGGGCGTTCGTGGTCGCCGACCCCGCCGACCCGGACCACATCGTCGTCAGCGACGCCAACGTGCTCGAGGGCCGCTGCGGGTTCCACACCACGTTCAACCGGGGCCGGGAGTGGACCGACGGGCTCTACGACCTCCCCGACGGCTTCACCGGCTGCAGGATCAACGGGCCCTCGGGCGGCCACGTGGCCAGCGGCACCGTGGCACTGGGGAGCGCGGGACGGGTCTACGCCGTGTTCGGCTCCGCCCACGTCGACGACGGCAGGCGGGAGAGCGTGCTGGTGGCCACGTCCACCGACGGCGGTGCGTCGTTCGGCCCCGCCAAGGTGGCGATCCGTCCCACCGGCCCCGAGATCGGCCTGGGCCGCCCGCTGATGACCGTCGTCCCCGGTACCGGCGGTCGAGACGCCATCTACCTGTCGTCGTGGACCTGCCGGCCGGGCGTCCCCGCCGGCACGCAGTGCGACAGCATCCTGTTCTCCAAGTCCGAGGACGGCGGGACCACCTACACCGATCCGGTGGTCGTCAACGACCCGCCCGCCGGCCAGAACTCGTCCCAGCCGGCCGTCGACAAGGACGGCGTGATCTACATCACCTTCCAGCGCCGGTTCTCCGACGGCCCGGTTGAGCTGTACCTCGCCAAGTCCGCCGACGGCGGGAAGACCTTCGCCGTCACGACCATCGACCGCCAGGTCCAGATCGGGCTCCAGTACGACGCGGCCAAGATCGTCTTCGACCCGCTCACCAACAGCCTCTACACGGTCTGGGCCGACACCCGGGTCGGGCGGTCCCAGATCTTCTTCCGCAAGTCGGCCGACAAGGGCGTGAGCTGGAGCCAGGCGGTCCTGCTCGCGGCCGACCCGAGCTACAGCGGGAGCAGCCGGTCGCCGTGGCTCTCCGTGGCCCCCGGGGGCCGGATCGACGTCGTCTACTACCACACGGGCGCCGCCGCAGAGGCCCAGAAGTTCGACGAGGTGTACTGGGCCTACTCCCTCGACGGTGGCGACCGCTTCCTCTACCGCCAGGTGAACGAGGCGCCGATCGACCGCTCGAAGGGCTACTCGGGCCCCGCCGGCGAGCTGCGCCAGCTCGGCAACCACTACCCGCCCACCGTCTCCTCCACCGACGAGGCCGCCTACGTGGTCTGGAGCGACACCCTGGCCGCCGACGACCTCACCAACACCCAGGACGTCATGCTCCGCCGCATGGAGGTCCTGGGCTCGGGGGGCGACCCGCCGTAACCCGAGCGCCCGCCAGAACGAGGGAGAGCCCCTAGCGCTGGTGCCTGGGGCAGCTGTAGGTGGTGCGGCCGCCCACGGTGCGGCGGACCAGCGGCGTGCCGTCCGAGGGGCACAGCCCGCCCGGCTGGCGCTGCGTCTGCAGGTCGCCCGTGTGGGAGCCCCCCTTGGCGATGAGGTCGGCCAGGGTGGCGACCAGGTGCTCGTGGAGGCGGGCCACCTCGGCGGGCGACAGGGTGCCCGCCGGCCGCCCCGGATCGAGCCCCGCCCGCCACAGGATCTCGTCGGCGGCCAGGTTGCCGACGCCGGCCAGCCGGGCCTGGTCGAGCATGCGGGCCTTGAGCGGCGCCGTGCTGCGCCCGAGGACCTCGGCCATGTCGTCGACGGTCACGGTGAGGGCGTCGGGGCCGAGGCGCTCCTCGGGCGGGGCCAGCTCCACGCCCCCCAGCCGCCTGGGGTCGCGGATGCGCAGGTCGCCACCGTCGACGAAGCGGACGCCGAAGCGGTCCCAGCGCTCCAGCTCTTGGTGGCTGCTGTAGAGCAGCTCGTCGACCCCGGCCGTCCCGTCGACCAGCAGCCGGCCGGTCATGCCGAAGCGCAGCCCCAGGACCGGCCCGCCCTTGTCGGTGTCGAGCAGGAGCAGCTTGCCGACCCGGCGGGCGTCCACGAAGCGCCGGCCCACGAGGGCGTCGGCCAGGGTGGAGGCGTCGAGGCCGCCCCGCAGGTACCAGGCGTCGGGCGCCACCACCTCGGCGACCCGCCGCCCGAGGGCGTTGGCCGCCAGCCGGCGGTAGGCGTCGACCTCGGCGAGCTCGGGCACGGGGTCGATTCTGTACCCCCCGGGCGCCCCTACAGTGGATCCGATGCCCCGGGACGTCCTCCAGTGGAAGCACCTCTACTCCGAGGTGGTGACCTCCGGCCTCTGTACGGGGTGTGCGGGGTGCGTGGTCGCGTGCCCCCACGACGTCCTCGGCTACGACGACAACGAGGGTGTCTACAAGCCGTTCCACCTCGAGGAGGAGCTCGGTCCCGACAACTGCACCCACGGGGAGAAGGGCTGCACGTCCTGCACCCGGGCCTGCCCCCGCTTCCGCAGCTGGGAGACCGAGATCGACACCCACCTGTTCGGGCGCACCCGCACGCCCGAGGAGGTCGACGGGATCTCCAAGGACATCATCCTGGCCCGGGCCGCCGACCCCAAGGTGGCCGAGATCGGCCAGGACGGCGGGCTGGTGTCGGCCATCCTCATCTGGGCCCTGGAGCACGGCTACATCGACGCCGCCCTCGTCTCCTACCTGGAGGGCGACGGCACGTCGTGGAAGGCGATCCCTGGCGTGGCCCGCACCCCGGAGGAGGTTCTGGCCGCGGCCGGCAGCCGCTACACCTACTCGGCCAACACCATGGCCTACGCCGAGGCCGTCGAGGGGGGCGCCGAGAAGCTGGCCCTCGTGGGCATGAGCTGCCAGTCGTCGGTGCCGCCGGTCATGACCGTGCGCAAGGCCGGGAAGCCGGCCCGCCGGTTCGCCCTCAACATCGGCCTGCTGTGCTCCAAGACCTTCGACGACGCCATCTTCGAGGAGCTGTTCGAGGCCAAGTACGGCCTGCGCAAGCAGGACATGGTCAAGATGAACATCAAGGGCGTCTTCCAGATCTGGATGCGCAACGGCGACTACCACGAGGTCCCGCTCAAGGAGTGCCACGCCTGGACCCGTGAGGGCTGCAAGCTCTGCCCCGACTTCGCCGCCGAGCACGCCGACATCTCCACCGGCGGCATCGGCGCGTTCAACGACTGGACGCTCACCATCGTGCGGACCGACATCGGCCGGGAGATCATCATCAAGATGCTCCAGGACGGCGCCATCGAGGGCCGGCCGGGCGACGACGACCCGGGCGCCATCGCCCTCCTGCGCAAGCTGTCGGCCAAGTCGCGCAAGCGCTGGCCCGAGGCCGCGGCCCCCGAGCCCCGGCTGCTTCCGGCGCCCGTGGCCAAGTGACCGCGCGGGAGTTCGCGGTCACCTGGGACTACCGCTGACCGTTCGCCAGGAACTTCGCCGAGCACGTGCTGCTCGGTCAGCAGGAAGCGGGCGACGGGTGGGCCGTGCGGTGGCTGGCGTTCTCGCTCAACCAGACCAAGGTGGCCGAGGGCGAGACCGACGTCTGGGACGACCCCGAGATGGCCGGCGCCCGCCTTGCCGTGGAGGTGGGGGTCGCGGTCCGTGACGGCTGGCCCGAGCGCTTCGCGGGCGTCCACCGGGCGCTGTTCGCGGCCCGCCACGACCAGGGCCTCGACCTCCGGGAGCACGGCGTGGTGGCCGGCGTGCTCACCGCCCAGGGCCTGGATGCGAACCAGGTCTTCGACGAGGTCGTCAGCTGCCGGCCCCGCGACGTCTTCAGGCTCGAGCACCAGACGGCGGTGAAGGAGCACAAGGTCTTCGGGGTGCCCACGGTGATCAGCGGCGGGCAGGCCGTGTTCGTCCGCATCCTCGGCCGCCCGGGCCAGGACGCGGCGCTGGCCCGCAGCACCGTCGAGCGCTGCCTCGACCTGGCCACCGGCTGGCCGGCCCTCAACGAGTTCAAGCACACGTCCATCTCGCACTGATCGCGGCGTTTGGGCCGCGGCCAGTGGCGGGTAGGTTTCCCGGGGCTCTGCAAACGCGGGCAGAAGGAGGGCAGGGGAGTGGGTCGAGGGAACCTGAGCCGGATCGCGGTCGGCGTGCTGTCGGCGGTCATGGCCCTCGGCTTGGCCGCGTGCGGCGACGACGGCGACGACGACGAGCAGTCCAGCCAGACCACCATGCCCGCCACCACCGCCGCCCCCCAGGGGCTCCCGGTGGTCAGCATCGACATGGTCGACCACGCCTTCCAGGTGAGCGGGCCCCTCGTGGCCGGCGGCACGCTCAAGATCGCCAACCGGGGCGCGGAGTTCCACATGATCGGCTTCGCCCGGTTCAAGGCCGGCAAGACCATCGCCGACCTCCAGCGGGTGCTCAGCGACGCGGCCGGGTCCGGCGGCGGCGCCACCACCACCACGGTCGGGTCCACCACGTCCACGTCCCGCGGCGCCACGACCACCACCACGAGGGCGTCGACCACCACGACGGCACGGGCGGGGGGTACCACGTCGACCACCGTCGAGGTCGATCCCACCGCCGACATCGTGGAGCAGCTCGGGCTGCCCGGCAGCTTCATGGGCCCCGGTGAGTCGGTGGAGCTGACCGTGCCGAGCCTGCAGCCGGGCACCTACGCCCTGATCTGCTTCCTGCCCACCGAGGGTGAGGGGACGCCCCACTTCGCCAAGGGCATGGTGGGCCAGCTCGAGGTGCTCCCCGGCGCCGCCCCGGCCCCGCCGACGGCCGACGCCACCTACAAGCTGACCCCCGGACGGGCGATCGAGGGCCCGGCCACTCTCACCGCCGGCCGCCACACCATCAAGTTCGAGGCCGCCACCGGGAGCCAGCAGCTGGAGCCGGCCATCGCCCGGCTCAACGCCGGCACCAGCTTCGAGCGCCTCGAGACCGCCCTCAACAACATCTTCGAGAGCGACACGCCCCCGGCCAAGGGTGCGGCCAGCCGGGTCCCGGGCCAGATCGTCTTCGGCGGCTTCGACCTCGGCGACGTGACGACCTTCTACCTGACCGTCGACTTCAAGGTCGGCAACTACGTGATCGTGGCCGAGGACACCGACGTGACCTCGCCGGGCCCGCCCAAGGAGCTGATCAACGTACGGGTGAGCTGACCGGGCCTCTGCGGCGGGGCAGTAGCCTCGTCGCTCCAATGGACAGAACACTCGTCATTTGCAAGCCCGACGCCGTGGAGCGGGGACTGGCCGGCCAGATCGTCGCCCGCCTGGAGGCCAAGGGCCTGCGCCTGGTGGCGGCCGAGCTGCGGACCATCGACGCCGAGACCGCCGCGAGCCACTACGGGGAGCACCAGGGCAAGCCGTTCTATGACGACCTGGTGCGCTTCATCACCCGGGCCCCCGCCCTGCTCATGGTGGTCGAGGGCCCGGCCGAGACCTACGCCGTCGTCCGCACCCTGATGGGCGCCACCAACCCCCGCCAGGCCGCGCCGGGCACCATCCGTGGCGACCTGGCCGTCGAGATGACCGAGAACCTGGTCCACGGCTCGGATTCCCCCGAGTCCGCGGCCCGCGAGATCGCCCTGTTCTTCCCCGGCCTCGAGAAGGCGGGGTTGTGAGGCCCGCGCCGAACGCCTAGCCTCAGGCCTGACCCCTGGCGTGGAGCCTGCTCATGTCCGACAACTTCTTTTCCGCATTCCTGGGTCGCGACATGGCGGTCGACCTCGGCACGGCAAACACCCTGGTCTACGTGCGTGGGCGCGGCATCGTCCTGAACGAGCCGTCGGTGGTGGCGGTCAACGTGAAGGACGGGCGCCCGCTGGCCGTCGGCCTCGAGGCCAAGCGGATGATCGGGCGCACGCCCGGTCACATCCAGGCCGTGCGCCCGCTCCGCGACGGCGTCATCAACAACTTCGAGATCACCGAGAAGATGCTGCGGTACTTCATCACCCGCGTGCATCAGCGGCGGTGGGCCAAGCCCCGCATGGTGATCTGCGTCCCCTCCGGCGTCACCGGGGTGGAGAAGCGGGCCGTCCAGGAGGCGGCCGAGTACGCCGGCGCCCGCAAGACCCCCTTCATCATCGAGGAGCCCATGGCCGCGGCCATCGGCGCCGGGCTGCCCGTCCACGAGCCCACCGGCAACATGGTGGTCGACATCGGGGGCGGCACCACCGAGGTGGCGGTGATCTCCCTGGGCGGCATCGTCACCAGCCAGTCGGTCCGCATCGGCGGCGACGAGCTGGACGACGCCATCATCCAGTTCATCAAGAAGGAGTACAGCCTGGCCCTGGGCGAGCGCACGGCCGAGGAGATCAAGATCGCCCTCGGCTCCGCCTACCCGCTGGAGGAGGAGCTGCGGGCCGAGATCCGGGGCCGCGACCTGGTGACCGGCCTGCCCAAGACCATCGTCACCACCACCGAGGAGGTCCGCCGGGCCCTCGACGAGCCGGTCTCCGCCATCGTGGACTCGGTGAAGGTCACCCTCGACAAGACGCCGCCCGAGCTGGCCGCCGACATCATGGAGGCCGGCATCGTGCTCACCGGTGGGGGCGCCCTGCTCCACGGCCTCGACGTGCGCCTGCGGGCCGAGACCGGCATGCCGATCGTCATCGCCAACAACCCCCTCTTCTCGGTGGCGCTCGGCGCTGGCCAGTGCCTCGAGGAGTTCAACGTCCTACGGCAGGTGCTTTCCGGCAACAACGACAGGTAGCGGTGGCGGTCTACCGGCGTTCCCGGCGACACCGCTTCTTCCTCGTGCTGCTGGCGCTCACGTCGGTCACCGTGCTGACCCTGGACTACCGGGGCGCGGACGACGGGGCGCTGCGGGCCGTGCGCCAGACGGCGCGCGACGCCTTCGCCCCCATCCAGGCCGCGGCCGACAGGGTCGTCTCCCCGGTGGCCGGCGTCTTCAGCACCATCCGGGACTTCGGCGACCTCAAGTCGGAGAACGAGCGGCTGCGCCGCCAGCTCGACGAGGCCAGGGCCGACGCCATCCGGGGCGCCGATGCGGACCGGGAGCGCCAGGGCCTGCTGCAGCTCCAGGGCATCGACTACACCGGCGGGCTCGACTCCGTGCCGGCCCGGGTGATCTCCACCGCGCCCACGAACTTCCAGCTCACGATCACCATCGACCGGGGGAGCGACGCCAAGGTCGAGGTGGGGATGCCCGTGGTCACCGCCGCCGGCCTGGTCGGCCGGGTCACCGAGGTGTCGAAGCTGCGCTCCACGGTCCTGCTCATCACCGACCCCCAGTCCAACGTCGGGGTGCGGCTGGCCAACTCCGGGGAGCAGGGCGTGGCCCGGGGCGGCGGCTCGCGCAACCCGCTCCCCCTGGAGCTGATCACCACCGAGGTCCCCGTGGAGGTGGGCGAGCCGGTGGTCACCAGCGGCCTGGAGCGGGGCCTCTTCCCGCCCCAGATCCCTGTGGGCCAGGTCCGCAGCGCCTCGGCCGCCCCCGGCGCCCTCCAGAAGGACATCCTCCTCGACCCCAGCGTCGACCTCCTCCGCATCGAGTTCGTCCGCGTCCTCTTCTGGAAGCCGGCCTCATGACGGCGGACACGCGAGTCGGGCCCGCCGGCGGGGCAGGGGCCCCCGCCGGCACGCGGCGGGCGTGTTCCGAAGGAACCGGGTGCCCGCCGCCATGAGGGAGGACCCGCGGCTGCGGATGCCGCTGATGTTCATCACCGCCCTGTTGGTGCAGACCACGGTGCTGTCCCGCGTCCGGGTGTTCGACGTGATGCCCGACTTCATGCTGCTGGTGGCGGTGGCCGGCGGCATCACCGCCGGCCCCACCCGGGGCGCGGCGCTCGGCTTCGTCTCCGGCATGCTGATCGACCTGTTCCTGCCCACCCCGCTCGGCCTGTCGGCCCTGGTCTTCACCCTCGTCGGCTACTGGGTGGGCATCGCCAACGCAGGCGTGCTGCGGTCGGCCTGGTACATCCCGGTGCTGACCGCCGGGACGGCGAGCGTGGCCGGGGTGGTCTGCTACGCCCTGGTCGGATCCGTGCTGGGTGAACGGATGATCAACGGCCACCTGGTTACCATCGCCGCAGTGGTGGGGGTGTCCAACGCCGTGCTGGCGCCGCTGGCGGTGAAGCTCGTCGCCTGGTCCTTCGGCTCCCTCAAGGCCGGCACGCCGCTGAGCGCATGACCCAGGACTCGTCACGCCTCCGCCTCGGGGTGCTGGGGATGGTGGTGCTCTCGCTGTTCTGCGCCCTCCTGGCCCGCCTGTGGTACCTGCAGGTCCTGGCCGCGCCCACCCTCAAGGTCGAGGCCCAGCACAACAGCGTGGCCGTGGTCTACACCGAGGCCCCCCGGGGCCGGATCCTGGACCGCAACGGCAAGGTGCTGGCCGACAACCGGGTCGTCCTGGCCCTGGTGGCCGACCGCGAGGAGGTGCCCAAGCACCCCGACGTGCTGCCCAAGGTGTCCGCCCTGCTCGGCGTGCCGGTCCCCGTCCTCGAGGAGCGGATGCGCGACGAGCGCTACAGCCTGTTCAAGCCGGTCCCGATCGCGGTCGACGTCCCCAAGGAGAAGGTCATCTACCTCCGCGAGCACCAGGCCGAGTTCCCGGGGGTCGAGGGTGTCCAGCTCACCGAGCGGACCTACCCGAACGGCACCCTCGCCGCCCACCTCCTGGGCACGGTCGGCGAGATCAACGACACCGAGCTGGAGAAGCGCAAGTCCGACGGCTACCGGGCCGGCGACACGGTGGGGAAGTCCGGCGTCGAGCTGACCTACGAGGCCGACCTGCGGGGCGAAGCCGAGATCGCCAAGCTCGAGGTCGACTCGGTCGGCCGGGTCCAGCGCTTCCTGGGCATCCAGCCCGCGGTCCAGGGCGACGACGTCCGTCTCAGCATCGACATCGACATCCAGCGCCTGGCCGAAGAGTCGCTGACCCAAGGACTCGAGCTGGCCCGAAAGACGAGCGACTTCCTGACCGGGAAGCCCTTCATCGGCGCCGGTGGGTCGGTGGTCGTGCTCGACCCTCGCGACGGGTCGGTGCTGGCCATGGCCTCCAACCCGACCTACGACCCCAACGAGTTCACCAACGGCATCTCGGTGAAGCGCTTCCAGGAGCTCAACGACCCCGCCGGGCACTACCCGCTGAACAACCGGGCCATCCAGGGCCTCTACGCGCCGGGCTCCACGTTCAAGCTGGTCACGTCGCTGGCCGCCCTCAAGCACGGGCTCATCACCGCCCGCGACACCTACAACGACCAGGGCAGCTACACGGTGGCCCAGCAGCGGTTCACCAACGCCCGGGGGGCCCGCAACGGCATCGTCGACATCCGCCGCGCCCTCTCCGTGTCGAGCGACGTGTTCTACTACTGGCTCGGCGAGCGCTTCTGGGACAACCGGGGCCGGCTGGGGACGGCCGCCATCCAGGACGTGGGCCGCTCGCTGGGCATGGGCGAGTACACCGAGATCGACCTGCCCTTCGAGGCCAACGGCCGCGTCGCGGACCCCGCCGGTCGGGAGAAGCTCCACAAGGACAACCCCGACGCCTTCCCGTACCCGGAGTGGTACACGGGCGACAACCTCAACGTCGCCATCGGCCAGGGCGACACCGCGATCACGCCGCTCCAGCTGGCCAACTCCTACGCCACGTTCGTGAACGGCGGCAACGTGTTCGCCCCCCAGGTCGCCGACGCGGTGGTCGACCGCCAGGGCAACGAGCTGCGCCGGATCGAACCCAAGGTCGTGAAGCGGACTGAGATCCCGCTGGGGATGCGCCAGGTGCTGTCTGCCGGCTTCCGGGACGTGGTGAACGACGCCGAGGGGACGGCCTTCGGCGCCTTCCTCGGCTTCCCGCTGGCCCAGTTCCCCGTCGCCGGCAAGACGGGGACCGCCGAGGCGCCTCCCAAGCAGGACACCTCGTTGTTCACCGCCTACGCCCCGGCGGACGACCCCCGCTACGTGGTCACCGTCGTCATGGAGGAGTCCGGGCTGGGCGCCTCGGCGGCCGCGCCGGTGGCCCGCCGGGTGCTGGAGGGCATCGCCGTCAAGGAGGGCATCTCGACCGCCCCGCCCGCCGCCGTCAACCGCGTGGCTGGGCGGGACTGACCGTGCAGGCCCGCAACCCCGCCTCGGCCTGGCGGCACATCGACCTCACCTTGCTGCTGTCCACCGTTGCCATCGCCGGCATGGGCCTGCTCATGGTCTATTCGGCCACTCGCCAGAAGCAGGAGAGCGCCGGCCTCGACCCCGCCTTCTTCCTCAAGCGCCAGGCCGTGTACCTCCTGCTCGGCCTGGTCGCCATGGCCGTCGTCGTGCTCGTCGACTACCGGCACATCCGGGACTACACGCCCGCGCTCTTCGCGGTGGTCATCGTGACCCTCCTCCTGGTGATCTCCCCCCTGGGGACGTCGCGCCGGGGCACCCAGGCGTGGTTCCAGCTCGGCATGTTCCAGTTCCAGCCGTCCGAGGTGGCCAAGGTGGTGCTGATCCTGGCCCTGGCCGCGGTCTGCGCCGGCCAGCGGGGGGAGCTGGAGACGCCGCGCCTGATCGCGTCCCTCGGCCTGGCCTTCGTGCCGATGGCCCTGATCTACGCCCAGCCCGACCTGGGGACGAACATGGTCTTCGTCGGCATCGTCATCGCCGTCCTGCTGGTGGCCGGCGCCCGGCCCCGGCACATCGCCGTCCTCACCCTGCTCGGGATCACCGCCATCGCCCTCGTCGTCGAGCTGGGGATGTTGAAGGACTACCAGCGCGACCGTCTCACCGCCTTCCTCGACCCCCAGAGCGACAGCCAGCGCTCCTCGTACAACCTGCGCCAGTCCCAGATCGCCATCGCCGCCGGCGGGGTGGCCGGCCGGGGCCTGTTCCGGGGCACCCAGACCAACCTGTCGTTCGTGCCCGAGCAGCACACCGACTTCATCTTCACCGCCGTCGGCGAGGAGCTGGGGTTCCTCGGGGGCCTCACCCTCCTCGGACTGTTCGGGGTGGTCACGTGGCGGATCTGGCGGGCCGCGGTACTGGCGCGCGACCAGTTCGGCCGGCTGCTGTGCGTCGGCGTGCTGGCCATGCTGGTCTTCCAGATCTTCGAGAACGTGGGCATGACCATGGGCATCACGCCGATCACCGGCATCCCGTTGCCTTTCATGTCTTTTGGCGGGTCGGCCCTCGTCACCAGCTTCATGGCCGTCGGCCTCGTGCTGAACGTCCACATGCGCAGGTTCAGCTAGCCGGCGCCTCGCCGCCGGGCCGGTCGGGGCGAACCTCTCCGGGATCTTGCCGGGCAGGGTTAGTATGCGCCTGACTGATGCCTCTCCTCAGCCCCCGGATCCGGCCGTTCCTCGCCCTGCTGCAGGGCTTGTTGCGCACGGTCCGGGGCGGCCGCCTTGCCCGGCACCTCGATGCCCCCTGCCTCTCCGGGCCGGACCTCGCGCACCGGCGCGGCCCCGCCGGGCGGCACCATCAGCTCTGCTCCGCCCCGCCGCTCGGCGGGTCGCCCACGATCGAGCGCCTCGGCGCGCGCTGGGGTTCGCCCCCCGCCGCCCGCGACGGGCGCCTCGCACGCCCTGGCGCGTGCGACTGCAGAAGGGACCTCTCCGATGTCCGACGCCATCCCGAGCCCCCCGGCCGACCCTGCCGACCGGGCTCCCGCTGCGCCTCCCGCACCCCTCCGAGGTCCTCGAAGCACTCCTGAAAAGGCGGCCGGCCCCCGTCCCGCCGCCACCGGCGACGAGGAGCGACCTGCCTCCTCCGGCAACCGGCGCCGCCGCGGGTCACGGGGTGGGCGGGGGAAGCGCCCCCAGGCCGACGCCGCGGCCGGCGACGCAGGGGAGGCCACGCCCGGCCGCACCGAGCGACCCAAGGCGGCCAGGTCCGTCCTTCCCGACTCGGAGATCCCCGACCTGCCCGACCTGCCGGGGGAGGGCAAGGCCTCGCCGGAGGCCGCGGCCCGGGCCCTGATCAAGCGGCCCAAGATCGGCGACAGCCGGCCGGCGCCGGCCATCCCCAGTCCCCGCCCGGCCGGAGGGGCCCCGGGCGGTGAGGACCAGGCGGGGGACGGCGACGGCGACGGCGACGGCGACGGCGACGGCCCGGCCCGCAAACGCCGGCGCCGGGGCGGCCGGGGCCGAGGCACGGGGGCCGGCAAGGCCCTTGGCGGCACGCCGGAGCCGGAGGCGCCCGTCGAGCTCGACGAGGAGACGTTGGAGCGCCGGCGGGGCCGGGAGCGCAAGGGCAAGCCCGTCGGGCGCTACCAGATGTGCGTCCACGTCCGGCCGGAGGCCACCCAGATCGCCGTGCTCGAGGGCCGGTCGCTCATCGAGCACTACGTGTCGCGGCCCTCCGACGACGCCACCCAGATCCACGGCAACATCTACATCGGCCGGGTCCAGAACGTGCTGCCGGGCATGGAGGCGGCATTCGTCGACATCGGTACGCCCAAGAACGCCGTGCTCTACCGGGGCGACGTGCAGTACGACGCCGAGGACGTCGACGAGAAGGGGCCGAAGGGCGGCAAGGACAACGTCCGCATCGAGCACCTCCTGCGCCCGGGCCAGACCGTCCTCTGCCAGGTCACCAAGAACCCGATCGGCACCAAGGGCGCCCGCCTCACCCAGGAGGTGTCGCTGGCCGGGCGGTTCGTCGTCCTCATCCCCAACTCGAGCACCTACGGCATCTCCAAGCGCCTCTCCGACGAGGAGCGCAAGCGCCTGCGCCGCATCCTCGACGAGGTCCGGCCCACGGGCCAGGGCCTGATCGTGCGCACCGCGGCCGAGGGGGCCACCCCCGAGGAGCTGCGGCGCGACGTCGAGCGCCTGCTCCGGCAGTGGGCCCAGATCGAGGCCCTGGCCGCCCGCTCCAGCGCCCCCGCCCTGCTCTACCGGGAGCCGCCGCTGGCCGTCCGGGTCATCCGGGAGGAGTTCAACAAGGACTACCGCGGCGTGATCATCGACGACCCCCAGCTGTTCCAGGAGGTCCACGAGTACGTGGCCGCCCTGATCCCCGAGCTGGCCGACCGCATCGAGCTGTACGAGGAGGCCGACCTGCCGCTCTTCGAGCGCCAGCACGTCCACGAGCAGCTCCACAAGGCCCTCGACCGCAAGGTCTGGCTGCCCTCCGGCGGGTCGCTGATCATCGAGCGCACCGAGGCCCTCACCGTCATCGACGTCAACACGGGCAAGAACGTGGGCAAGTCGAGCCTGGAGGAGACCGTCTACCGCAACAACCTGGAGGCGGCCGAGGAGATCGCCCGCCAGCTGCGCCTGCGCGACATCGGCGGGATCATCGTCATCGACTTCATCGACATGGAGATCCGCAAGAACCGCGAGGAGGTCCTCAAGCTGTTCAAGGACTGCCTGGCCCGCGACAAGACCCGCACCCAGGTCTTCGACATCTCCGAGCTGGGCCTGGTCGAGATGACCCGCAAGCGGGTCTCCGAGGGCCTGGTCGAGTCCTTCTCCGCCACCTGCCCCTCCTGCAACGGCCGGGGCATCATCCTCGACGAGAAGCTGCTCTGACCCGAACTGGTGACAGGAATGGGGGTCATGACCCCCATTCCTGTCACCAGTTCGGGGTGCTCGCCGAGCGAGTAGGATGGTCAGCCATGTACGCCGTGATCAAGACCGGGGGCAAGCAGTACAAGGTCGCCCAGGGGGAGCGCCTCGACGTCGAGCGCGTGGCCTCCGACGACGGCGAGCTGCGCTTCGAGCCCCTGCTGCTGGTCGACGGCGAGGCGGTGACCGCCGGTGCGGCCGCCCTGCGCGGCGCGGCGGTGACGGCCCGGGTGGTCGGCGAGAGCGCCGGGCCGAAGATCGCCGGCTTCCGCTACAAGAACAAGAGCAACCAGCGCCGGCACTGGGGCCACCGCCAGCACTACACCACGATCGAGATCACCGGCATCACCTCGCCGGGCTCCCAGGAGGGCTGAACCCATGTCCAAGACCAAGGGTGGGGGCTCCACCCGCAACGGGCGTGACTCCGCGGCCCAGCGCCTCGGCGTGAAGGTCTACGACGGCCAGGTCGTCAGTCCGGGCACCATCATCGTCCGCCAGCGCGGCACCCACTTCCACCCCGGCGAGCTGGTCGGCCGCGGCGGCGACGACACGCTGTTCGCCCTGGCCGAGGGCAAGGTGAAGTTCGGTTTCCGCAAGGGCCGGCGCCTGGTCGACGTCCTTCCCTCCTAGCCCCGCCCGCCGAGGCGGGCCGGCGGCAGGGAGGAGATCACGGTGTCCGGGTTCGTCGACGAAGCCAACCTGAACGTACGGGGGGGCGACGGTGGCGCCGGAGCGGTGTCGTTCCGCCGCGAGGCCCACGTGCCCAAGGGCGGGCCCGACGGAGGCGACGGCGGCAAGGGGGGCGACCTCTGGCTGTACGCCGACCGCGAGGTGGCGTCGCTGCTGGCCTTCCGCGACCGCCCGCACCGCCGGGCGGCCAGCGGGACCCACGGGAGCGGCCGGGCCAAGCACGGGGCGTCGGGCGACGACCTGCGGGTGGCGGTGCCCGAGGGCACGATCGTCAAGGACATGGACGGCAACGTGCTGGCCGACCTGGTCAGCGAGGGCGACGCCTGGCTGGCGGCCGAGGGCGGCCGGGGCGGCCGGGGCAACGCCCGGTTCCTGTCCAACCGCCGCCGGGCGCCCGCCTTCGCCGAGCAGGGCGAGCACGGCGAGGAGCGTTGGCTGCGCCTGGAGCTCAAGCTCATGGCCGACGTCGCCCTGGTGGGCTTCCCCAACGCGGGCAAGAGCACGCTGATCTCCCGGGTGTCGGCGGCCAAGCCGAAGATCGCCGACTACCCCTTCACCACCCTCGAGCCCCACCTGGGCGTGGTGGTCGTCGACGGTTTCGAGTTCGTCATGGCCGACATCCCCGGGCTGATCGAGGGGGCCAGCGAGGGCAAGGGCCTGGGCCACCAGTTCCTGCGCCACATCGAGCGGGCCCGGGTGCTGCTGGTGCTGGTCGACCTGGCGCCCACCTCCCACGACACCCCGCCCGCCGAGCAGGAACGGGTCCTGCTCGGGGAGCTGGGCCTGCACCGGCCCGAGCTGCTCGAGCGGCCCCGCCTGGTCGTCGGCACCAAGGCCGACGCTGCGGTATTCGACCTGGACACGGACGGCCTGCGCGTCTCCGCCGTCACCGGCGCGGGCATCCCCGAGCTGCTGGGGCGGACCGCGGCCCTCGTCGGCGAGGCCCGGGCGGCCCAGCCGGCGCCGGAGACCTACGTGGTCCACCGCCCCGAACCCGAGGGCGTCCAGATCGAGCGGGCCGACGACGGCGCCTACGTGGTCCTGGGCCGGGCGGCGGCCCGGGCGGTGGCGGTCAACGACCTCACCAACCCCCAGGCCCTCGACTACGTGCGCCACCGCCTCCGCCGCCTCGGTGTCGACCGGGCCCTGGCTCGGGCCGGCGCCCGCCCGGGCGACCTGGTGCGCATCGGCGACCTCACCATGGAGTACGCGGACGAGGAGCTGGAGTCGGGCGGCCGCCGCCCGCGCCGCCAATGAGGGCCGCCGGATGAACGTCGTCGTCAAGATCGGCACCTCCTCGATCACCGACGACCGGGGGGAGATCGCCCAGCCGGCCATCGAGAAGCTGGCCGCCGAGGTGGCCGGGCTACGCAGCCAGGGCCACCGGGTGGTCATCGTGACCTCGGGCGCCATCGCCGCCGGCCTGCCCGCCCTGGGCCTCTCGGGCGCCCGGCCGTCCGACGTGGCCACCCTCCAGGCCGTCTCCGCGGTGGGCCAGAGCCGCCTGATGGCCGCCTACGACGCCGCCGTCGCCCGCCACGGCCTGGTCTCCGGGCAGGTCCTCCTGGCCCCGCTGGACTTCATGCAGCGCTCGCAGTACCTCCACGCCCGCGACACCTTTCACCGGCTCCTCGACCTCGGGGTGGTGCCGGTCGTCAACGAGAACGACGCGGTGGCCGACGACGAGATCCGCTATGGCGACAACGACCACCTGGCCGCCCTCGTCGCCCACCTCATCTACTCCGACCTGCTCATCCTGCTCACCGACACCGCCGGCCTCCACAGCGCCGACCCCCGGCTGATCACCGACGCGTCGCTCATCGAGGAGATCGTCGAGTTCGACCACGAGCTGGAGCGCATGGCGGGGGGGCGGGG